>Ga0066486_1000208_pt1 | contig 18229 bp, 14 predicted proteins | sample LakWasM128_HOW14_2_FD_59591 | JGI IMG/M metagenome (GOLD analysis project Ga0066486, IMG submission 59591) | Freshwater sediment methanotrophic microbial communities from Lake Washington under simulated oxygen tension - Sediment Metagenome 128_HOW14 | ecosystem: Environmental > Aquatic >... | reverse complement strand
ACAGTCAAAATAGCGAAGATAGCGGCTTTCCGTTCAGCAAATCCAGCCGCATTCCTTATGAATTATAGCGATGCGAGCCCCAGGAGAGAATTTAGATGACCAATCCCACCCCCGACATCGATCCGCAGGAAACGCAGGAATGGCTTGACGCCATCGACGCGGTGCTGGAGCAGGAGGGAACCGAACGCGCACACTTTCTGCTGGAACAGCTGATCGACAAAGCGCGCCGCTCCGGTGCCTATCTGCCCTACAACGCGACGACCGCCTACCTTAATACCATTCCCGTCCACCTGCAGGAAAAGCTGCCGGGCGATCCTTCGATGGAACGCCGCATCCGCGCGCTGATCCGCTGGAACGCCATCGTGACCGTGATGCGCGCCAATGAGAAATCTCCCGGCGTGGGCGGCCACATCGCCAGCTTCCAGTCGGCGGCAACGCTGTATGACGTGGGCTTCAACCACTTTTTCCGCGCCGCGAATGAAAACTTCGGTGGCGACCTGGTCATGTTCCAGGGCCATTCTTCGCCCGGCATCTATGCCCGCGCCTTCATCGAAGGCCGCCTGACCGAAGAGCAAATGGAAAACTTCCGTCAGGAAACCGGCGGCAACGGCCTTTCCTCCTACCCGCACCCGTGGCTGATGCCGGATTTCTGGCAATTCCCAACTGTGTCGATGGGCCTCGGCCCGCTGCAAGGCATCTACACCGCCCGCTTCCTCAAATACCTGCATGACCGTGGCATTGCCGACACCTCCAACCGCAAGGTGTGGGTGTTCTGCGGCGACGGCGAAATGGACGAGCCGGAATCGCTGGGCGCAATCTCGCTGGCGACTCGCGAAAAGCTGGACAACCTGATTTTCGTCATCAACTGCAACCTGCAACGTCTTGACGGCCCCGTACGCGGCAACGGCAAGATCATCCAGGAACTGGAAGCCGATTTCCGCGGCGCCGGCTGGAACGTGCTCAAGGTCATCTGGGGTTCCTACTGGGATCCGCTGCTGGCGATGGACAAGGACGGCCTGCTCAAGCATCGCATGGAAGAGGCCGTCGACGGCGAATACCAGAACTTCAAGGCCAAGGGCGGCGCCTACACGCGCGAACATTTCTTCGGCAAGTATCCGGAACTGAAGGAGATGGTCGCGGCCATGTCCGACGCCGACATCTGGCGCCTGAACCGCGGCGGCCATGACCCGCACAAGGTGTACGCCGCCTATGCCGCAGCTTCGAAACACGTCGGCCAGCCGACCGTGATCCTGGCGAAAACCGTCAAGGGCTATGGCATGGGCGCTGCCGGCGAAGCGCAGAACCCGACCCACCAGCAGAAGGGTCTCGATCTTGAGTCGCTGAAGGCTTTCCGCGACCGTTTCGACATCCCGATTCCCGACGCAGACATCGAAAAACTGCCGTTTTATCGCCCGGTCGAAGACAGCCCAGAAATGCAATACCTGCGCGAACGCCGTGCCGAGCTGGGCGGTTTCGTCCCGGCGCGCCGCCAGAAGGCCGCGCCGCTGCCCGTGCCCGCCCTGTCTGCATTCGACAACATGCTGACCACGACCGGCGAACGCGAGATTTCCACCACCATGGCGTTCGTGCGCATCCTGTCTACGCTGATCAAGGACAAGAACCTCAGCAAATACATCGTGCCCATCGTCCCCGATGAAGCGCGCACCTTCGGCATGGAGGGCATGTTCCGCCAGCTGGGCATTTACTCGTCCGTCGGCCAGCTTTATGCTCCGGTCGATTCCGACCAGGTGATGTTCTACAAGGAATCCAAGACCGGCCAGATTCTGGAAGAAGGCATCAACGAAGCCGGCGCATTCTCGTCCTGGCTTGCTGCCGCGACGTCCTACAGCGTCACCGGCGTGCAGATGATTCCGTTCTATATCTTCTATTCGATGTTCGGCTTCCAGCGTATCGGCGATCTGGCCTGGGCTGCCGGCGACTCGCGCGCCCGCGGCTTCCTGCTCGGCGCCACGGCCGGCCGTACCACGCTCAACGGCGAAGGCCTGCAGCACGAAGACGGCCACAGCCATATCCTGGCTTCGACCATCCCGAACTGCGTCGCCTACGATCCGACCTTCCACTTCGAACTGGCGGTCATCATCCAGGACGGCCTGCGCCGCATGGTGCAAGAACAAGAGGACGTGTTCTATTACCTGACGGTGATGAACGAGAACTATGCTCACCCAGACATGCCCAAGGGTGTCGATGAGGGCATCATCAAGGGCCTGTACCAGCTCAGCAAATCCAAGGCCAAGGGCCCCAAGGTGCAGCTGATGGGCAGCGGCGTCATCCTGCGCGAAGTCATTGCCGCCGCCGAATTGCTGGAGAAGGACTGGGGCGTTTCCGCCGACGTGTGGAGCGCCACCAGCTTCAACGAGCTGCGCCGCGACGGCCTGAACGCGCATCGCTGGAACATGCTGCATCCGGAAGACAAGCCGAAGGAAAGCTACGTCGAGCAGTGCCTGAAGAAGGCCGAAGGCCCGGTGATCGCCTCCACCGACTACATGAAGTCATTCGCCGACCAGATCCGCGCCTTCGTGCCGCAACGCTTCGTCACGCTGGGCACCGACGGTTTCGGCCGCTCGGATTCCCGCGAAGCCCTGCGCCGCCACTTCGAAGTGGATCGCCACTATGTGGTGCTGGCCGCGCTGAAGGCATTGGCCGATGACGGCAAGCTGCCTGCCGCCAAGGCTGCGGAAGCCATCAAAAAGTATGGCATCGACGTCAACAAACCCAATCCTCTGACGGCTTAATCAGGAGCACGAGAATATGGCAATGAAAGAAGTGCTCGTCCCTGACATCGGCAATTTCGACTCCGTCGATGTCATCGAAGTACATATCAAGCCCGGCGACACGGTCAACCAGGACGATTCGCTGATTACGCTGGAGTCCGACAAGGCTTCCATGGATATTCCGTCGCCGTTCAGCGGCACGGTCAAGGAAGTGAAGATCAAGGTCGGCGACAAGGTTGCGCAAGGCGCGTTGATCGCAATGGTGGAAGCTTCAGACGGCGCGGCTGCCCCGGTGGAAGCACCCCAGGCGGCAGCGGCAGCTGCTGCTGCGCCAGCCGCCGCACCTGCAGCCAGGGTCGCCAACGTGGAAGTACCGCCTCCGTCGCGCCCGGTGCCCGAAGTGCCCAAACCCATCGCGCCGCAGCACACGCCCAACCCGGTTGCGGCCCGCGTCGAATTCGCACCGGGCAGAAATCCGCACGCCAGCCCGTCGGTGCGCAAGTTCGCACGCGAGCTGGGTGCCGACCTGACACGCGTCACCGGCAGCGGCCCCAAGGGCCGCATCAGCAAGGAAGACGTCCAGGCCTGGATCAAGAACGAATTGACCAAGCCGCGCGCCGAGGCTGCCACCGGCGGGTCCGGCCTGTCCGTGCTGGCCATGCCGAACATCGATTTCAGCCAGTTTGGCGAGACCGAAATCCAGGCACTGCCTCGCATCAAGAAGATTTCCGGCGCCAACCTGCACCGCAACTGGGTAACGGCGCCGCACGTCACGCAATTCGACGCAGCCGATATCACCGATCTGGAAGATTTCCGCAAATCGATGCAGGACGAGGCCGCCAAGCGCGGCGTCAAGCTGACCATGCTGGCCTTCCTGATGAAAGCTGCGGTCAATGCGCTACGCGCCTACCCCAACTTCAACGCATCGCTTTCCGCCGACGGCAGCGAGCTGATCATGAAGAAATATTTCAACATCGGTTTCGCCTGCGATACGCCGGACGGCCTGGTCGTCCCGGTCATCCGCGACGTCAACCAGAAGGATGTGCTCGACATCGCGCGCGAACTCGGCGAGCTGTCGGCCAAGGCACGCGAGCGCAAGCTCAAGGTCGAGGAAATGCAAGGCGGCTGCTTCACCATTTCCAGCCTTGGCGGTATCGGCGGAACGGCGTTCACGCCCATCATCAACTGCCCTGAGGTCGCGATTCTCGGCGTATCCCGCTCCAGCATCGAGCCGGTATGGGACGCCAAGAGCAAGACTTTCGAGCCGCGCCTGATGCTGCCGCTGTCGCTCTCCTACGACCACCGCGTCATCGACGGTGCCGACGGCGCCCGCTTCACCAGCCACATGCGCGTCATGCTGTCCGACGTGCGTCGTCTGCTCCTTTAATTTTCACCACGGAGAACACGGAGAGCACGGAGCCTCCGTGTTTTCTCTGTGGTCTCAGTGTGCTCCGTGGTTCAAGAGGTTGTTATGAGCCAAATCATTGAAGTACAAGTGCCGGACATCGGTAATTTCGATTCCGTGGACGTCATCGAAGTCCATATCAAGCCGGGCGATACCGTCGGCGTGGACGACTCGCTGATTACGCTGGAATCCGACAAGGCATCGATGGACATTCCGTCCACTCACGCCGGCACGGTCAAAGACGTCAAAATCAAGGTCGGCGACAAGGTCGCCAAGGGGGCGCTGATCCTGACGCTGGAAACGTCGGCTGCGGCAAGCGAACCGGCAACTCCTGCGGCGGCACCGGCCCTTGCGGCTGCACCCGCACCCGCGGCAGCTCCCGTTGCAACGCCCACCTCCGCGCCCGCAACATCCAGCTCTGCCGATATCCACGCAGAAGTGCTGGTACTCGGCGCCGGCCCCGGCGGTTACACCGCTGCGTTCCGCGCCGCCGACCTCGGCAAGAAGGTCGTGCTGGTCGAACGCTACCCCAGCCTCGGCGGTGTCTGCCTGAATGTCGGCTGCATTCCTTCCAAGGCTCTGCTGCATGCTGCCAAGGTGCTCACCGAAGCCGAGGAAATGGCCGAGCATGGCATCAGCTTCGGCAAGCCGCAGATTGATCTCGATAAGCTGCGCAACTGGAAATCCAAAGATGTGGTCAGCAAGCTGACCGGCGGCCTGACACAACTGGCGAAACAGCGCAATGTGACCGTCGTCACCGGCCGCGGCGAATTCACCAATCCGAACCAGCTCCAGGTCACCGGTACTGACGGCAAGGTCACGACGGTGTCGTTCGACTACGCCATCATCGCCGCCGGCTCGCAAGCCTCCAAGATGCCCGGCCTGGCGCCTGAACATCAGGACGATCCGCGCATCATGGATTCGACCGGTGCCTTGCTGCTGGAAGACATTCCGAAACGCATGCTGGTTGTCGGCGGCGGTATCATCGGTCTGGAAATGGGCACGGTGTACGACGCGTTCGGCTCCAAGGTCAGCGTTGTCGAACTCTCCGATGGCCTCATCCCCGGCTGCGACCGAGATCTGGTCAAGCCGCTGCACAAGCGCATGGAAAAACGCTTCGAGAAAATCCTGCTCAAGACCAAGGTCGCCAAGCTGGAACCCAAGAAGGATGGCATTCACGTCACGTTCGAAGGCGATCAGGCCCCTGCACCGTCCCCGCAAGTGTATGACCGCGTTCTGGTCGCCATCGGCCGCCGCCCCAACGGCAAGAATATCGGCGCCGACAAGGCCGGCGTGTTCGTCAACGAATACGGTTTCATCCCTGTCGACAAGCAGATGCGCACTAATGTGCCGCATATCTTCGCCATTGGCGACATCGTCGGCCAGCCGATGCTGGCGCACAAGGCAACGCATGAAGCCAAGGTGGCTGCGGAAGTCATCGACGGCCACAAGGTCGAGTTCCAGGCGCTGGCGATCCCGTCCGTGGCCTACACCGACCCCGAAGTGGCCTGGGCCGGAGTTTCAGAGACCGACGCCAAAGCCAAGGGCCTCGAAATCGAGAAAGCCAGCTTCCCCTGGGTTGCCAGCGGCCGCGCGCTGTCCATCGGCCGCACCGAAGGCACAACCAAGCTCATCATGGAAAAAGACACGCGCCGCATTATCGGCGCCGGCATTGTCGGCCCCAATGCGGGCGAACTGCTGGCCGAAGCGGTGCTGGCCATCGAGATGGGCGCGGATGCCGAGGATATCGGCCTCACCGTTCACGCACACCCCACGCTGTCGGAAACCATCTGCTTCGCCGCCGAAATGGCAGAAGGCACGATTACCGACCTGCTGCCGCCGCGTAAAAAATAAACAGAAGGGGCGGGCACCTGCCCGCTCCTTCATGTTAAATTTTCCCGCATGTCCTCTTCCGAACTTCTCCTACGACTTCAATCGTTACTCCCGGCGGATCGCGTATTCACCGATCCCGTCGATTGCTACGCCTACAGCTACGACAATTCGCGCAATTTCCGGCCACCCATTGCGGTTGTGTTTCCGCTGACGGCGGAAGAAGTCCAGGCAATCGTCCGTTTGTGCAACGAACACAAAACGCCTGTCGTCCCGCGCGGACGCGGGACCGGCACTGCCGGCGGCAGCGTACCGGAACAGGGCGGCGTGGCGTTGTCGCTGGAGCGCATGAATCGCATCCTGTCCATCGATCCGGACAACCGCATGGCGATCATCGAGCCGGGAGTACTCAACCAGGAATTGCAGGACGCGATCCGGCCCAAGGGATTTTTCTGGCCACCCGACCCTTCCAGTGCGCCCTATTGCAGCGTCGGCGGCAATCTCGCCACCTGCGCGGCCGGACCGCATGCCGTTAAATACGGTGTTGCGCGCGACCATGTATTGGGATTGAAAGCCGTGACCGGCAGCGGCGAACTGATCCGCACCGGCTGCTATACCACCAAGGGCGTGGTCGGTTACGACCTGACGCGTCTGATCGTCGGCTCGGAAGGCACGCTGGCGGTGATTGTCGAGGCAACGCTCAAACTGACGCCGCTACCGCGCGCCATCGGCGGCCTGACTGCACAATTCAGGGATACCGTTAGCTGCGCCCACGCCATCGCGGCCATCATGGCACAGCCTTTTGTCCCATCGGCTTTGGAGTTTCTCGACAATAACGCGCTCAACCTGATCCGCAACCGCCATCCCGGCATGTTGCCGGAGGAGATGCGTGCATTGCTGATGATTGAAGTGGATGGCTCCGAAGCCGAAATCCATGAGGCGTCGGAAGCGATACTGAAAGCCTGCCAGGTTGACGGGCTGATCGAGGCCAAGCCGGCGCATGACACAAAATCGCTGTGGGCGGCGCGCAAGGCGCTTTCGCCATTGTTGCGCGATGTTGCTCCCAAGAAAATCAACGAGGATGTCGCAGTCCCGGTTTCGCGCCTGCCGGAACTGCTGGGCGGAATCGAGGCTCTGGCGCAGCGCTATCGCATCGCCAACGTCAACTTCGGTCATGCGGGCAACGGCAATATCCATGTGAACCTGCTGGTCGATCCGGGCAATCCTGACGAAATGGAACGCGCGGAAGCATGCCTCGATGAAGTGTTCTCGCTGGTGCTTTCGCTGGATGGCACATTGTCCGGCGAGCATGGCGTGGGCATGGCGAAGCGGCCTTTCGTACCGCGGGAAATCGACGAAACCACCATCGCCCTGATGAAGTCGGTCAAACTGGCGTTCGACCCTGCCAATATCCTGAATCCAGGAAAACTGTTTCCTTAACCCTTTCAGTACAAGTGCGATTGACGACCGCACATAACAGGACTAGACTATCCTGATTTTTAAAATCCACATGCACCTCGTCAATACCATCAGGCAACTTTCCTGGCTACTCTACGCAGGGCACCATACGCTGCACATCCAGCGCCATCGCGCGCACATCATCAGCAAGCGTGTCAGTCTTGTTTCGGCAGTATTTTCGATACTTACGCCGTTATGGATCATCGTCGATGCGCTTATGTTTCCGTGGCCGATCTGGGGCGCGCTCGCGTTGCTGCGCATTTTGTCGTCGGCAGCATTCTGGGGGCTGACCCGCGTGCATAATCACCGACGCAGCCTGCAAACAGCATTCCTGATGCTGGGCGTGATGCTGTCGATTCCGCCGATTTTTTATCTGGTCTCGCAGCCGCTGCTGGCGGGGCTGCCACCAGGCGATCTCACGCAAATTGCCATCAAATCCTATGCCCTCCTGCCGTTTATCGTGGTAGCCGGGCTCAGCGTATTCCCGCTTACGCTACTGGAAGTGCTGATCGCATCGATTGCAGTCATTGCAACCATCATGATAGGCATGTTGCCGCATCCGCATGTCAGCCTGGGCGACCTGATCATCAGCGGCTGGATGCTGCTGTTGGTCATCGGCGTTTCGGCGCTGGCCGGCATGACGCAACTGCACTACATGATCACGCTGATCAATCAGGCGGCGATGGATCTATTGACCGGCGCATTCACGCGCCGCTCAGGCGAAGAAACGCTCGATCTGCAATTCCGGATCTCGATGCGTACGGAAACGCCGCTGACGGTGCTGTTCGTGGATATCGACAATTTCAAATCGATCAACGACGGATACGGCCATGAATCGGGAGACGATTCCTTGCGCAACACGGCCGCACTTCTGCAGAAGTGCCTGCGTCAGAGCGATATCCTGATACGCTGGGGAGGAGAAGAATTTCTGATCATCCTGCCCAGCACCGGCGAGGAAGGCGCTACGCAGGTATTGCTGCGTCTTGCGGCACAAGGGTTGGGGCAACGGCCGGACGGCAGACAAATCACCGTCAGCGTCGGCGTCGCAGAAAGAATGGTCGACGATTGCGAAGACTGGGATCAGCTCGTCAATCTTGCAGACCAGCGCATGTATCTTTCAAAAGCTGCCGGAAAAAATCGCAGTACGGGATTCGATGCACAAACCAGTCTGGAGACATTGATTCCCGTCACATAAGCTGGTCTTGACCCTTTACAGGCAATTGCCGGTGGCGCCTGCTTGAAATCCGGTGCACAACGCGGGTGGCGATGCGTTGTGTCATCACGACTGCTGCTGCGATTGCAGCCTGTTTCACTACGGTTCTGATCAATCCCATCATTCACTCCTTCATTTTTGCCATGCATCGCGCCAGGCACTGCCATGCCTGGCCCGTTACGGGAAAACCAATAGAAGCAGGATTCTATTGGCACGCAACCTGTTTGAGTTCGCTATACGGAAAATCCGGTTTCAGCTTTCGAATTTCCTCCGCGGCATTGTTGGAAATATTCCTGATCAACAGGACAAACTGCCGGCCCTCCTTGTTGCGCACCGCCTTGACGACATCGATGACCCTACGGCTGCGCATATCTTCCGCCAGGCGCGTAGCCAAAGACTCATCCTTGAACACACCGAACGAAATGGCGTTTTTCCACTGCGCATCCTGAACGATGAACGTATCGGCGATGCCCAGGCTGCGCAATGCGTCATTCCTGGTTTGCGCCTCCTGAAAGCTCGCCAGCGGCGGGATATAAACCCAGTAGCGTATTGCATCCTGATTTGCGATCACCTGGACCTTTGCATCCAGTCCGAAACGATCTATGACGCCGCGTGCACGTGCCAGCCGCCTGGCAGGAAAGCTGCCCCACTCGTAACAGGATAATTGTTCGAGTGCCTGCGGCGCAGGTTGTTCCGTGGCTGGTTGTTCCATCTGCGTGGAAACAGGTGCCGATTTCGGCAGAGCCTCCAGTTGCTGAGGCGTCAGCAATCGCATCTTTTCCGGTTGCATGGATTCATGCCCGCTCGCGGTGCCGGAATTCAGCGGCTTGCTCAATTCGAAATAACCGTACAGCCCAACATTCACCACCACCAACAACCAGAACAGCCATTTCCACTTCATACCGATGTTTTCTCCAAAAGAACCAGGCCCAGCAATACCAGATTGGGAACGATAAACGCAGGCCTCGGCAACGCGGCCGCCAGCATGTCCGCATCGCCGCCGCTCAGCAGGCAGATCGGCGCACGGCCCTCGCGCATTTCCAGCAGCGCAACCATGTGCTGTACCGCGCCTGCCATCGCGGTCAGCGCGCCGGTTTGCACCGCATCGGCCGTCGAAACCGGAAAATCACGCCACTGCCCGGCAGCCGCCGCAACCGCCGCCGTCCCGGTGAAAAGCGACTCGCGCATCATGCCGTAACCCGGCACGATCAAGCCGCCCAGAAACTCACCCTCGCCCGACAAGGCATCCACGGTCATCGCCGTGCCGGCATTCGCCACCACGCAAGGCGCATGGTGGGTATTCCACGCGCCGATCAGCGCCGCCCAGCGATCGCTACCGAGTTGCTCCGGCTGCTGATAGCCGTTCTTGACCCCGCAAGCCACGGCCTGCGGCTGCACCCACAACACCGGGATTCCCAGCGCAGCCAGTCCGATATTAAGGCGGGTTGCCGCCGCCTCACCGGCCACATTGGAAACCACCGCTCGGCGGAAACCCTGAAACTCTTTCAGCGCATCCGGCAGCAGCGGGACTTCAAGATTATCCAGCACGCCTTGCGCGACCTGCATGCCCTTGTCGTCGAACACACCCCATTTGGTGCGAGTATTGCCTGTGTCTATCGCCAATATCATGATGCGCCTCGCATGCTGATCTCCCCGGCTGTAAAGCGCTGCACGCCCTCGGCGGTACGGACTTGCAAGGCACCGTCGGCAGCGATGCCTTCCGCGATGCCTTCTATGATTCTTCCGTCCGGCATGATCATGCGCACGGGTTGGCCGTGATAGGCATGGTGCGAAATCCATTCTTCGCGCAACTCGTCGAAGCCGCGTTGTTCGAACACCTGCAACACATCGGCCAGATGCCGCAGCAGCGCACCAAGCACTTCATCCGGCATCGCCGCTTTGCCCAGTAACCGGTGCAGATCGATGGCCGGCTGATCGATAGCATGCCGCATCGTTTCCGGCAGGCGCAGATTGAGGCCGACGCCGATCACCGCCGCGCTCGGGCCGTCCATATCGCCTTGCAGCTCGATCAGGATGCCTGCCAGCTTCTGCTCGCGGCTGAGTACGTCGTTGGGCCACTTCAGTGCCGTTTCGCGCGCACCCAATTCATGCAAGGCCCGCATCATGGCCACGCCGACGGCCAGGCTGAGGCCCGAAAGCGCGCCCGCGCCGCATTCGAAGCGCCACAGCACGGAGAAAGCCAGGCTATTGCCGAGGCCCGCCTGCCATGCCCTGCCGCGCCGCCCGCGTCCGGCGGTCTGCAATTCCGCCGCGGCGCAGGTCCCGTGCGCCGCACCGGCCGAGGCCGCGCGCATCAGGTAGCTGTTGGTTGAATCCATGCGGTCGTGGATTTCCAGCGCGAAAGTGTCGCGGTGCTCGCCCAGCCTCTCGCTTATGCGTTCGGCATCAAGAAACCGTACCGGTTCCGGCAGGCGATAGCCCTTGCCGCGTACGGAAAAGAGTTGCACACCCAAGGATTCGGCATCCTGCAGCGCATTCCATACCGTGGCGCGCGTCACACCGAAATGGCCGGCAATCGCCTCGCCGGAATGAAACCGGCCGTCGGCAAGCAGGCGCAGGATGGGAAAAGTAAGTGAATTCATCGATCGGATTATACCTGTCGTCGCCCGGACAAACTCCGCGCTGCCGTCAGGGTGTAAAATGGCGGCTAAACCAACCTGCCAGATTCGACATGTCCGAAGAAAAAACCACCAACGCCCCCGCTTCCAACTTCCTGCGCAACATCGTGGAACGCGATCTCGCGCAAGGCACTTACGTCAGCCGCCGCTGGGCCGGCACGCCCGGCGATGCCGCGCATCATGCAGCCGGCGAGCCCGATCCGGCTAAAATCCGCACGCGTTTCCCGCCGGAACCCAACGGTTATCTGCACATCGGCCACGCCAAGAGCATCTGCCTCAATTTCGGCCTGGCGCGCGATTACGATGGCGTATGCCACATGCGCTTCGACGACACCAATCCGGAGAAAGAGGAGCAGGAATACGTCGACAGCATCACCGACGCCGTGCAATGGCTGGGCTTCGGCTGGGAGAAATTCGGCAAGTCGCATCTCTATTACGCCAGCAATTATTTCGATTTCATGTACCGCGCCGCGGAATACCTGATCGAATCCGGTCATGCGTATATCGACCAGCAATCCGCTGACGAAATGCGCGCCAACCGCGGCACGCTGACCGAACCGGGCAAGAATTCGCCGTGGCGCGACCGCCCGGTTGAAGAGAGCCTGCGGCTGCTCCGCGAAATGCGCGACGACAAGCACCCGGACGGCGCGATGCTGCTGCGCGCCAAGATCGATATGTCCTCGCCCAACATCAACCTGCGCGACCCGGCCATCTACCGCATCAAGCATGCCACGCACCACAACACCGGCGACAAATGGTGCATCTACCCGATGTACACCTACGCCCACCCGCTGGAAGACGCGCTGGAAGGCATCACCCATTCCATCTGCACGCTGGAATTCGAAGATCAACGTCCGTTCTACGACTGGGTGCTGGAACGCCTCGCCGAAGGCGGCTTGCTGGCGCATCCGCTGCCCAAGCAGTACGAATTTGCGCGCCTCAACCTGACCTACGTCGTGCTTTCCAAGCGCAAGCTGATCGACCTGGTGGAAGGCAAATACGTCAGCGGCTGGGACGACCCACGCATGCCGACGCTGGTCGGCACGCGCCGCCGCGGCTACACGCCGGAAGGCTTCCGCCTGTTCGCCGACCGTATCGGCGTTTCCAAGGCCGATTCGTGGATCGAATACACTATCCTCGAAGACTGCATGCGCGACACGCTCAACGAATCCGCCGAGCGCCGCATCGCCGTGCTCGACCCGATCAAGCTGGTCATCGACGACTACCCCGAAGGCCAGTCCGAGGATTGCTTCGCCCCCAATCACCCGCAAAAACCGGAGCTCGGCAAACGCGTAGTGCCGTTGAGCCGCGAACTATGGATCGAACGCGAAGACTTCATGGAAGAGCCGTCCAAAGGCTATTTCCGCCTCTTCCCCGGCAATAAGGTACGCCTGCGCTACGGCTACGTGATCGAATGCATCGGCTGCGAAAAGGACGCCGCCGGCAACGTGACGGTCGTGCATTGCACCTATCTGCCGGAAACCAAATCCGGCACACCGGGCGCCGACAGCATCAAGGTCAAGGGCAATATCCATTGGGTCTCCGCCCCGCACGCCTACACCGCCGAAGTTCGCCTCTACGACCGCCTGTTCAACGACGCCCATCCCGGCGCCGGAGACCGCAACTACCTGGACGACCTCAATCCGGACTCGATGAAAACGATCGCGGCCCAACTGGAAGCCGCATTGAAGGATGCCAAACCGGAAGAACGCTTCCAGTTCGAGCGGCATGGATATTTTGTTGCGGATCGAAAGGATAGTATGGAAGGAAAGCCGGTATTTAACCGGACGGTGACGCTGCGGGATGCTTGGCAGAAATAAGTAGCCAGCATGTCAATGCTTTAGTGACTTTTGAATGGGACACCTATTAAATCCATTCCAAAATGCATAAAACCGTTGAATTGAATAAAGCTTACCGTCTCCTAAACCACGGCCCCACCGTCCTTGTATCCACGGCTCACGGAGGCCAACGCAACATCATGGCAGCCGCATGGAATATGCCACTGGATTTCGATCCGCCCAAGATCGCCGTCGTCATCGACAAGAACACCTACACCCGCGAGCTGATCGAGGCGTCGGGCAGTTTTGCAATCAATGTGCCCTGCCGGGCGCAAGCGGAGATGGTGGTGAAAGTGGGCTCCAGTTCCGGGCACGAGCTGCTGGGCAAGGCAGAGGACAACAAGTTTGCGGCGTTCGAGCTGCCGACGTTTGCGGCGTCCAAGATAGCCGCGCCGCTACTGGAAGGCTGCGTGGCGTGGCTGGAGTGCAAGGTAATCCCGGAGCCGCATATCCGGGATGCTTACGATTTATATCTGGCTGAAGTGGTGGCAGCTTGGGCGGACGAGCGGGTGTTTTCGGACGGGCACTGGCATTTCGATGGGCACGACGAGTTGCGCACTATCCACCATATCGCAGGCGGCAATTTCTTCGCTATCGGCGAAGCCTTTACACCGAAATCGGGCGACTGACGCCGTCCGATTTTTCTCGCTTTAAACCTTGAACTGCGCGACCTGCCCTTGCAAGCTTTGCGCCAGGGCTTTCATTTCAAAGGCGGTTTCCGAGCTGGTCTGGGTGGCAGCACTGATTTCTTCGGACATTTGTGCGACCTTTTCCACCTGCTTGGCAATTTCAGTACTGGCGGCGCTTTGCTCGCGGATCGCGCTGGAAATGCCGTCCACAGCCAGCCCGACTTCCTGCGTGCCGGACTGGATCTGCTGGATGGAAACGCCGGCCTGCTGCGCCAGTTCGACTTCGCGGTTGACGCGCTCGACACCGACTTCCAGGCTATCGATAGCCTGCTTGGTGCCGCCCTGGATTTTCCCGATCATTGCGGCGATTTCTTCGGTGGAGCGCGTGGTGCGCTCGGCCAGCTTGCGCACTTCGTCGGCCACTACAGCGAAGCCGCGGCCCTGCTCGCCTGCACGCGCGGCCTCGATGGCGGCATTCAACGCCAGCAGGTTGGTCTGGTCGGCAATTTCCTTGATGACCTGAACAATGGAATAAATCTGGTCTGACTGCTGACCCAGCTCTTCCATGATGATGGCGGAGGAATGCACGGCCTCGGCGATATCGTGCATGTCTTCCGTGACCTGAAGAATCACTGCGCCGCCTTCGTGGGAGCGCTCACTGCTGGATTGCGAAACCTCCTGCACATGTTTTGCGTTCTCCGACACTTGCTCGATGCTGACCGTCATTTCCTCGACGGCGGCAGCCATGGAGGATGCCGCCTCGCTCTGATGCACCGTGCTGCTGGAAAGCTGCGACGAAGTAGCGGCCAGCATTTCAGAGAATTGCAGTACCTTGCTGGCGCTTTCGTTAACCTTTTTGATGCTGTTTTGCAGGCTGTCGATCAGAAGATTGAACGCGTGAGCAGTCCGGCCGATTTCGTCATCGCTGTTGATTTCGAGGCGGCGGGTCAGATCATTGTCGCGCTGGATACGGCCGATGGTGTCGTGCAGCAGGTTCAATTGGCGCACAATATCCAGCATTACCTTATAGCCCAGCCCCAGAGTAACAATCAGGATCACGATGCTGGCAGTGACGTTCAGAATGAACGAGAAATGCGCCTTGTCGGCTTGCTCGGAGGCGAAACCGCGCACTTGATCGGCCAGAGCGTTTTCAATGCCATGCATTGCGTCGATGCGCGCACTCATGGTGGCAAACCATATCGTGGGATCGATGCCGAACAGCCCTTCCGCCGACTTTGCGATCACGGTGTTGCGCGCGGCATCGACTTCGCCGAAAGCCTTGTCTTCCGAAGCCTTTTTGTATTGCGCGCGCAGTTCTTCGGTCGCGTAATCGTCAAAAATATGCTCGTAAGCATTTTGAGAGGCGATGTGCCCGAGCAAAGTCTGATATTGCGCCGGCTCGATTTTATCGGCCGCGAAAACAGCCGTCAGCAATGCCCGCTCCTGACCGCTGCGCTCTTTCAGATTGAGCAGCGCGACGTAGGCTGTCATCATCTTGGTTACGGTCAGATCGCTGCTTTGCTCGGCAACTGCCGGGATCACGTCCTGTATGGTAGCGATGGCTTTGGTATAGCGCGCCGCCATTTCCGTTGTGGAGATTGCGAAGGCGCTTGCGTCGGCGCGCGTACTTTCCAGCATTTTCAGGGAATCCATCGCGAGCTCTATTTGCTGCTTGGCCGGAGCCGGAAGACCGCTTTGCTGCGAGCGGGCATATTCCGCCTTCACTTTGAGCAGCATTTTGTCCGTCGTCATCCGATATTCAGGTAACTCACGTGCGAATTTCACGCCATTGGACTGAATGAAGCCCATTGTGGAGCCGCGTTCGACTTGCAAACTGTGAATCAGGCCGCCGAGGCTGGTCGACATATCCATCAAGACTTCCGTCGAGGATAATTCACTCCATGCCCGATAGTGATTTTTTGCATTCATCCCGGAGTAAAAAACGATACTCAACAACGGCAAAACCAATATCAATACCAGCTTGGAGTAAATGCTGAGGCTTTTCATACGGATATCTCCCGGCTCCTGAATTAGAACGATTATTATTTATTAGGCGTGCGAAGAGTAGCATGAGAATAAGGCCGTTCCTAGATTCATGACAAGAATTTCTCGACGCGGTAATCAAAATCGATATTATTCTGCGATTGATTGAAAAACAATATTCAAATTAATGAGTTAATCGACCGCAACTCGAAGGTGGGCCCGTGGCCGTACCAGGTGCGAATTTCTACCCATTTTCATCCTTCGGACTTATCATTTCACCTAAGAATCTCGAATAATTTCTTAAGGACACGCCTTTGCCATGCGCCGTTTGCTGATTGTTGTGCTCCTGATCGCCGCCAGCGCAGCCGTTTTCTGGTGGTTCAGCAAACCCGAACCCATCCCGGTCGTACTCGCGGAAGTGAATCGTGGCAAGGTTGAGTCTTCCGTCTCCAACACTCGTGCAGGCAGCGTCGAAGCCTGCCAGCGCACCCGCCTCTCGCCGATCTCCGGCGGACGCATTACCTACCTCGGCGTCAAGAAAGGCGACCGGGTCAAGAAAGGGCAGATTCTGCTCAAGTTATGGAACGAGGATCAGCAGGCGCAGAGCCGATTGGCGCAAACCCAGGTTGAAAGCGCCCGCAAACACGTCGAGGAAGTCTGCGCCATTGCCGACAATGCCCAGCGCGAGGCAGAGCGGGCGGCGAATCTCCGTGCCAGCGGATTCATCTCGGCCAGTGCGGAAGAAAAGGCACGCTACGAAGCGCAGTCGCGCCGCGCCGCGTGTGAAACGACGCGGGCCGACGTGGAACAAGCGCGCGCCAGGCTCAGCGCTACCCGCATCGAGCGCGGGCGCACCATCCTGATTGCGCCCTTCTCCGGCACCATTGCCGATATTGTCGGCGAGCTCGGCGAATACACCACACCATCTCCACCCGGCGTGGCAACGCCACCGGCTATCGATCTGATCGACGATACCTGCCTGTATATTTCTGCGCCCATGGATGAGGTCGACGCCCCCAAGATACGCGCCGGACAATCCGCGCGCATCACCCTGGATGCCTTGCCGGGCAAGGTTCTGCCCGCCCATGTGAAGCGAATTGCGCCTTATGTGGTAGCTGTCGAGAAGCAGGCGCGTACCGTCAACGTCGAAGCCACGCTCGACGATCGCCTTGCTCCCGGAGAGTTGCTGGTCGGTTACAGCGCCGATCTGGAGGTCATCCTGGATACGCGCGAAAACGTCCTGCGCATTCCGACCTCCGCCCTGATGGAAGGCAACAAGGTACTGGTCTACAGAGCAGACTCCGACACCGGCGTGCTGGAAGAGCGCGCCGTCAAGGTCGGCCTCAGCAATTGGGAATATACGGAAATCACCGAGGGCCTGATGGAGGAAGAAAAAATCGTGGTGTCGCTGGAGCGGGAAGGTGTCAAAGCCGGCGCGCAAGCCGTTCCGGAACAAAACCGACCCACAAAATAGTCCGTCATGAGCCTGATCGAACTGAATGGCATTGAGCGCACATTTCAGCTTGGCGATAGCCAGGTTCATGCGCTTCGCCAGATCAATCTCGACATCGCGCCCGGCGAATATGTCGCCGTGATGGGCCCCTCCGGCTCCGGTAAATCCACACTGCTCAATCTGCTGGGGCTGCTCGACCGCCCCGATGCCGGGAAATATTTACTCGAAGGACGGGATGCAACCACGCTGACCGCCGGAGATCAGGCAAAAATCCGCAGCGAACGCATCGGCTTCGTGTTTCAGAGCTTTCACCTCGTCCCGCGCCTCACTGCTGCCGAAAATATTGCCTTGCCGCTCATGCTGTCCGGGATGTTGCCAGCCGAGCGCAAAAAACGTGTGGCTGCCGCGCTGCACGACTTCGGACTGGAAGACCGCGCCCACCATCGCCCGGACCAGCTTTCCGGCGGGCAACGTCAGCGCGTTGCGATCGCGCGAGCCACGGTCATGCATCCAGCCATGATTCTGGCCGACGAGCCGACCGGCAATCTCGATCGCGCAACCGGCGAAGAAGTGATGGAACTGCTCGAAGCCCTCAATGCTGCCGGCGTGACCTTGATCGTCGTCACGCATGACCAGTTGCTGGGCGCCCGCGCAGCACGCCGCCTGACGATGCTGGATGGCGAAATCGTCGGCGATGAGAGGAAAAAATCCGATGCGCGCGCTTGATACGCTTTCCTTCGCACGGCATGCGGCCTCCGGCACGCCGCTGCGCACGGGACTGCTGGTCTTGGCCATGTCCATTGGCGTTGCCGCCGTCATCATGCTCACGGCACTCGGCGATGGCGCGCGTCGCTATGTGATTGAAGAATTCTCGGCCATCGGCAGCAATCTGCTGATCGTATTGCCCGGCCGCTCTGAAACGGGCGGCCTCAATCCGGCCAATCTCGTCACGAGCACGCCGCGCGACCTGACGGCAGAAGATGCCGCATCATTGATTCAGATCACCGGTGTACGCAAGGTAGCGCCCATCGTGGTCGGGAGTTCGGAGA
>Ga0066486_1000202_pt1 | contig 18572 bp, 20 predicted proteins | sample LakWasM128_HOW14_2_FD_59591 | JGI IMG/M metagenome (GOLD analysis project Ga0066486, IMG submission 59591) | Freshwater sediment methanotrophic microbial communities from Lake Washington under simulated oxygen tension - Sediment Metagenome 128_HOW14 | ecosystem: Environmental > Aquatic >... | reverse complement strand
GGAAGCATGATCAAGACCGTGATGGAGGATGTGGCTGACAACCTCTTCAACCCCGACCCCTATTATCAGCAAGGCGGCGACATGGTCAGGGTCGGCGGAATGACGTATGCGATCGACCCGAATGCGGCGATGGGGTCAAGGATTCAGGACATGCGCTTGAATGGCGTGCCCATTGAAGTCACCAAAAAATACAAGGTGGCTGGTTGGGCGCCGGTCGCCGAAGGGGCAAGTGGAGAACCTGTATGGGATGTGGTGGCTACCTGGCTGCGCAGCAAGAAGAGCGTGCCGTCCTTGCCATTGAATACCCCACGCATCATCGGCATGGACGCGAATCCGGGTATGGCGCTATAGCCCCATTATTTCGCGCTGAATAGAAGGATAAAAGGAGAGAAGACTTGAACAAGACAGCCTGGACGCTTGCAGTATTTTTATTTGCCATGCCTTTTGCGGCTCATTCGGCCGAGGCGAGCTATACCGTCAAGTTGATGACACCGGAAACCGCGTTGAAAGCCGCTTTGGCAGGGATGAAGACATGCCGGGATCTGGGTTATCAGGTAACGGTAGCCATCGTTGACCGGGCCGGGCAAAGTCAGGTGATGCTACGGGATCGATTTGCGGGCGCTCATACCATCGATTCTGCAATCAACAAGGCATGGACAGCGGCAAGCTTTAAAACCAACACCAGCCAGTTTGCCGAGAATACCCAGAGCGGAAAGGAGTCGAGCGGCATTCGACATGTACCGAAAGTGCTGGCGATCGGCGGCGGAATGATTATTGAAGCAGGAGGAAGCCTGTACGGAGCTGTTGGCGTATCGGGAGCCCCAAGTGGCGATGCGGATGACAAATGCTCGAAGGCAGCCATTGATGCCATCGTGGAGGATCTCGAGTTGTAAATATTTCTTACTCATTACTTCCATAAATCAATTGGGAAGAAATCATTCTTCCCAGTAGTTTTACGGATAGTCAATTGAATATCAAAGCAGATAATGAAAATTATTTTGCAATTTGGGTGTGATCTCAAGAATTAAATAGGCATGAACTACTGAGTTATGGAGGAAATATCATGCTTGAATCGATCATGGTAAGCAAAGATTTGATGGATTTTCTGGACTCCTTGCCTGAGCCGCGTTTAGTGTTGGGCACTGATTACAGAATCATTTATTCCAACCTCGCATATCAGAAAATTTTTGGCGATGGCAAGCCGATGCAAGGAAAGCATTGCTATGAGGTATCCCATCACTACCTGAAGCCATGTGATCAGCAAGGTGAGGCCTGCCCGCTAAAAGAAGCCAGGGAAACCAAATCGACTCACCGCGTATTTCACCTGCACCATACTCCTCGGGGGCGAGAGCATGTGGATGTGGAACTTACCCCCATCCTTGATGATTCCGGTGAGCCGGCTTTCTATATTGAGACATTGAGAAAGCAGAACCATATTTCTGCCTTGCCCAGTCCGGAAAGTGCGGTTGGCAAAAGTCCGGCATTTGTTCATATGCTCGGACTGATCGAGCGAGTGGCCCCAAGTGATACGCCGGCGCTACTGCTGGGCGAATCCGGAACAGGGAAAGAGGTGATTGCGCACGTATTGCATAAAAAAAGCAAACGCAGCAATTCCGGATTTGTAATCGTCGATTGCTCGGGCCTCACCGAGACTCTCTTTGAAAGCGAGCTATTCGGCCATGAAAAAGGGTCTTTTACTGGCGCTTACAGCGAGAAAAAGGGTTTGGTGGAAATGGCCCATGGTGGAACGCTGTTTCTGGATGAGGTCGGCGAAATTCCTCTAAGCCAGCAAGTCAAATTGTTACGGTTGATCGAGACCAGCACCTATCGGAAAGTGGGTGGCCTGGATGTCCTGCGGACAAACTTCCGGCTAATCTGCGCCACGCACCGTGATTTGAAGCGGATGGTAGAAGAGGGCACATTCCGGCAGGACTTGTATTTCCGAATTAATGCATTCCCGATCCACATGCCAGCGCTGCGCGAGCGTAAAGAAGATATTTGCGTTCTGGCCGAGTCCCTCCTGCATCGGCTCTCACCTCACAGGAATTTTTTGCTCACCGATGAGGCCAGGGAGTTTCTCACGGAATATTTTTTCCCCGGCAATATTCGGGAGCTTCGCAACATGCTTGAGCGGGCCATTCTGTTAGCGGATACCGAAAAAATTCAACGATATCATCTAATGGACGATGCGCAATTAACCGCCTCACAAACACAGGTGACATCGAAGCAATCATTGTTCAATGGCGAGGTGATCCCATTACATGACCTGGAGTCTCGTTACCTGCAATGGGTGATCAGCGAAAGCAGTGAGAACAAAAAGTCTCTGGCAACCAAGCTCGGACTTACATCGAGAACGTTTTATCGAAAACTCAAGGAAATAAAAAGTGGGCAATAATTGGCAGGCTCTGAAAATATTCCAGAGCAATGTCTGAATATTTTGTAATGATTTCAGTTTTTAACTGTAACCATTACATTAATTGGTCTCGTTTCCTCTACATGCATTCGCCATGTAGAGAAGTCATACTTAATTATTACCCTGATTTTCTTTGACTGTCTTATCTGTCACCTCTCAGTAGTACCTCTACCATCGACTAGATCCGCTTCGCGCGGACTTGTTCATTTGGCATATGACAAAAATGTCGCAGCTAAATAATCGCCATTTCATTCAGTGACGCCAATGACGCATTGGCAGCATTAATTACACTGAAAAATTTAATATAAATTATATAAAACAATAACTTGATAAACATGGCCTGCTCCTTGCTGTTTGTAGGCTGTGGAGTTATTGCCAATCCATTATTTATCGCCGGGTAGTAGATATATTTCCGGCAATTTTTGGCATTAGTTGGCTGGGCCATTTGATACGCGATGCGTGCTATTGATTCATAAAGAATGGCATAAATGAGGAGAAATCATGTCACAAGAGTCTGTAAAGAAAGCGCTCTCAGAAATGATAGGCGCAATTGGTAGCAATCCGGGTGCTGCAAAGGTTGTATTCAGAGCTTCAACCAGTTTGCAAAACGATGTGCAATGTGTCGCACATGTCCGCGATTTTCCACCCGTCATCATCGATGAACCGCCGGAGCTAGGCGGTGGCGATGCAGGCATGAATCCGGTTGAGCTTGTGCTGGTGGCGCTTGGCACCTGTCAGGAAATCATGTTCTCTGCTTATGCCGCTTTCATGGGTATCAAGCTGGATGAATGCAAGGTAGACGTTAAGGGATATCTGGATGTGCGAGGCCTGCTTGGTCTTGAATCGACCGTGCCGCCCGGTTATCAGCATATTTCCTATGAGACAAGAATTACCAGCTCCGCCGACGATGCTTCACTCCTGAAGCTGATTGAAACGGTGGAGAGCCATTGCCCTGTCATGGACATTCTCGTTCGCGCACAAAAAGTTTCCGGACGTGCTTTGGTTAACGGAAAAGAGCTGAACACATATTCGACGATGGAAGTTGCAGAAGCCTGATCGTTGCCAACGGAAATACTCAGAAGGGGACTTAAATGAAAAGAATCGTATGCACCTTGGCCGCCACCTTGCTGGCAGCTCCTGTCGCACATGCGGCGAACTATGGTACTGATCTGAACAATACGATGTTGCCGGCCACAGGTGGTATGGGTGGGGCGAGCGTAGCACGAACAATAGAAGGCGCGGCCGCAGTATTTGGAAATCCGGCAACGCTAACGGAATACAACCAAGGGACCAGTTTTTCTTTTGGTGCAACTTATTACAACGTGGATGTTGAGGCAAGTCATAACGGAGGGGATACCGGTGTACCTTGGTCTGCGGAGTCAAAAGCAGATGAGTATCTGGTGCCTACTATAGCTATAACTCATGCATTTAATCCCCAGTTAGTGGTTGGCCTCGGATTAACCGCGCAATCGGGTATTGGTTCAGATTTCCGAGATACCCCAGGAAGCTTAGATCCTGATTCAGAGTTGCTTGTATTTATGGCAAATGCAGGGGTAGGGTACAAGGTCACTGACAACTTGTCTTTGGGTGCGATGGCAACGATCGCGAATGGGTTCCTGCAGATGGGTTTATCAGCTAATACTGCTTCTACGCACGGCTTCGGGATTAGAGGCACGTTCGGGGCAAAGTACGATATGGGCGCTACCAGTTTGGGCGCTTATTACCGGAGTCCGTTGAAAATTGAATACGATGATTTCGTGGACAATGGCAGTCCGATCGGCCCCGGCCAAGGTAACTTCTGGTCTGTTGATGTTGAGCAACCTCAGGAATTTGCCGTAGGGGTGGCTAACAACTCATTAATGGGAGGTAACCTTTTAATATCTGCGGATATTATTTATAAGGACTGGTCGAGTGCAGATCTTTATAAGGATTTTTATCGCGATCAAACAGTGTTTGCCATTGGCGCGCAACTAACGACTGGTGCGGCCAAATGGCGCATCGGCTATAGCTATGCAAGAGATCCGATCAAGCGAAACGTCGGATCCAGTATCGGCGGCGTTCCCTCCATGGGGCTCCCCGGCGGCGGAACGCTAATACTTACACCATCGTTGGTTCAATACTTTCAGGCTACTAATACCGAAGCGATCTGGGAAGATCAGATTTCCGCAGGCTTCGGTTATCAGCTGACAGACAAAATCTCCTTGGATTCACACGTGGCATTCGCGCTGAAGAATAAGGATGACATTGGAAATACCGAGGTTGAGGCGAGCACATGGCAGGTCGGTGCCGGGCTCACCTGGAGTTTCAAATAAGAGATGAGGGCAAAACGATGGAAATTCTAACAACACAGCAACTGGTCGGAATCGCGAAAGTTGAAATCGTTGAAAAGGATGTCGGCACGGTGGCTCAGCTTATTCAAGCAGAATCGCCCCTCGTGGTTGACGTGCGCGAGCCGGAAGAGTTTGCACAAGGTCATCTCGCAGGTGCAATCAATGTCCCGCGCGGCGTGCTCGAGTTCAGGGCGGATCCGACTTATCCGGCAGGCATCCCTGCCTTGTTCGATAAGTCGGCACAAATGGTTGTTTATTGTAAATCAGGTGCACGCAGCGCTTTAGCTACGCAGACACTCAGGACGCTCGGGTATCAATCGGTCATCTCCATGGGAGGTGGTTTTGAGGCTTGGAAAGCGGCTGGTCTGGACGTCGTCGTAGGCTGAGGCATCTGCCACGGTTGGGGTGGGCTGTCATGTTCCAGAAGTAAATCATGCAGACCCACCCAATCCGAAGAACACAGTAAAAACAAACCAATATTATTGAGGTAATGATATGAGCTATCCAAATGAGTGCCACTATCACAAGGAGCATACATGGCTGATTCTGCAGCCAAATGATGAAGCCCTGATTGGAATTACGTTTTTTGCGCAAGATACCCTGGGAGATATCGTTGAGCTTGGCGGGCCGCCCAAAGGCAGCATGGTCAGTTGCGGAGTTTCATGCGGTACCGTGGAATCAAGAAAGACCGTTTCCGACCTTATTTCTCCCGCTACCGGGGTCGTGCTGGAAGTGAATGAAAACTTGCGATCCGAGCCTTTTATGCTCAATGACGACCCTTACGGAAAAGGATGGATTGTCCGTATCAAGCTTTCGAATCTGGGTGAAATTGAAATGCTGATGAGCGCTGAAGAGTATCGAAAGAACATCGGCGAGTGACAAGCAATAGCCATGCATTTTCAAAATGCTTAAAAATTCTATATCACGCCCTGTCCTGCGGAATCTTGGGGTAACTGACTATCTCAGTACCTGGCAAGCGATGCAGGAGTTTACCTCCTCACGCGATACAGATACATCTGACGAAATATGGCTCACTGAGCACCCGCCTGTTTATACCCTGGGATTGAACAGGCGGGGAGTCAGTTTGCCGCTACGCTCCGATATTCCTCTGGTTGAGACGGATCGGGGCGGAAAGATCACTTATCACGGGCCAGGTCAGGTGATTGTTTATCTTCTGCTTGATTTGAACCGCCTGAATCTGGCGGTAAAACTGCTGGTTCAATGTATCGAAAATGTTGTGGTTGAAGCCCTGAGAAACTATCAAGTTGAAGCTGAATTGATCGAGGGCGCTCCCGGGGTATATGTCGGTAAGCGAAAAATTGCTTCATTAGGTCTCCGTGTCAAAAGGGGATACAGCTATCACGGATTCAGTCTGAACGTAGACATGGATCTGTCTCCGTTTTCCTCCATCGATCCTTGCGGTTTTAAAGGCCTTGAGGTCACACAGCTTCGAAATCTGGGTGTTTCAGTAGCAACTGACGAAGTTATGACTCAGTTGGCCAATTTATGTGAGCGACAGATTAGCTTCGCTTAATTGAAAGGTTTTCTATGACTTCCGTTATAGGAATTAAAGAAAAAGGGGCTGCAAAAACTGCCCGTATCCCCATCAAAATCGTGCCTGCCATTGCCTTGAATAAGCCTGAGTGGATACGCATGAAGCCCCCGGTTGGATCAAGGTTTCGGGAAATAAAAAATATCCTTAGAGAAAATAATTTACATACCGTATGCGAGGAGGCTTCCTGTCCAAATATTGGCGAGTGTTTCAGCAACGGGACGGCGACCTTCATGATTCTGGGAGATATATGCACGCGTCGTTGCCCGTTCTGCGATGTCGGGCATGGAAGACCGCTGCCTCCAGACAATGACGAGCCTGAGAATCTCGCGCGAACGATCGGCCTCCTGAAGCTTGGCTATGTCGTCATTACCAGTGTTGACCGTGACGACATGCGCGATGGCGGCGCGGAGCATTTTGCAAAATGCATCCGTGCAATACGTTTGGCTTCCCCCGCCACATTAATCGAAATCCTGGTTCCCGATTTTCGTGGCCGTCTTGAAAAAGCGCTTGCAGCCTTTGAGCACGAACGGCCGGATGTATTCAACCATAACCTGGAAACCGTGCCGCGGCTTTATAAACAAGTACGTCCCGGGGCCGATTACCTTCATTCGCTCAGCTTGTTGAAAGAATTCAAATCGAGGAATCCAGGCATTCCTACGAAATCGGGATTGATGTTGGGGGTGGGCGAGACCAATGAGGAAATCATTCAAGTCATGCGCGACCTGCGTGTGGCCGGAGTGGAAATGCTGACTTTAGGCCAGTATTTGCAGCCTACAGAACATCATTTGCCTGTGGCGAGATACGTAGAGCCAGAACAATTCAAGCTATTTGAAGAGCTTGCATATGAACTCGGCTTTAATCAGGCAACGTGCGGCCCGATGGTGCGTTCTTCCTATAAGGCGGATCTGCAAGCCCGGAAAGTACTGTGATTTTTCACTTAACCGTTTTGATGGTTGACCGTTGCGATTGAGCACAAAATCGGTTTTCTGAATCGAATTATTAATTAAGAGTTTTGAGAATCAAAGGATAAATCAAATGGATTCCTACGATAGCAGTACTCCTGCAGTCACTTATCTGGATACTGAAGTACTGGTACTTGGCGCTGGACCAGGGGGATATACCGCAGCTTTCCGGGCAGCCGATTTGGGTAAGAAGGTACTTCTTGTCGAACGTGGGCCGGCCTTGGGAGGCGTTTGCCTGAATATGGGATGTATCCCATCTAAGGCTTTGTTGCATGCCGCTAAGGTAATCACTGAAGCTGAGCAGATGTTCTCCCATGGCATCCGTTACGTTAAGCCGGAAATAGATCTTCAGGAACTTCGCGAATGGAAGGATCACGGAGTGATTGGGCAGTTAACCAATGGATTGAGTCATATGGCAAAGCAGCGCCAGATCACAACATTATCCGGTGTTGGCAAGTTCATTTCACCCCATGAGTTGGAAGTGTGCGCGCAAAATGGCGACGTCACTATGGTTACTTTCGAAAGCGCCATTATTGCGGCCGGATCGCAGCCTATCCGTTTCCCCGGGCTGCCGGATGACTCGAGGATTATGGACTCCACGGGGGCATTGCTACTGGAAGATATACCGAAACGTATGCTCGTCGTCGGTGGGGGAATTATCGGCCTGGAGCTGGGGACGGTCTACGATGCATTTGGATCCAGGGTCAGTGTGGTTGAGTTGAGCGATGGTTTGATGCAGGGATGTGATCGCGATCTGGTGCGCCCTCTTCAAAAGCGAATGGAAAAAAGATTTGAAAAAATCCACCTGGATACCAAAGTCAGCACTATCGAACCGCAGGGTGACGGGATACATGTGACGTTCGAAAAAGACGATGTGATTGATAAACAGTTGTATGACAAGGTGCTTATCGCTGTAGGCAGAAGACCTAATGGTAAATACATCGGCGCGGAAAATGCGGGGGTGGTCGTGGATGAGCGTGGATTCATTCCCGTTGATAAACAGTTACGTACCAATGTTCCTCACATTTTCGCAATTGGTGACATTGTCGGGCAGCCCATGTTGGCGCACAAAGCGACGCATGAAGGCAAAGTGGCTGCGGAAGTCATTGCCGGCAAGGATGTCGAGTTTCAGGCTTCAGTCATTCCTGCAGTAGCCTACACCGATCCTGAAGTGGCTTGGGTTGGCGTGACTGAAACTGAGGCCAGAGCCAAGGGGATTGCTATAGAAAAAGCCACTTTTCCGTGGGCGGCAAGTGGCAGGGCAATCAGTATTGCCCGTACTGAAGGGCTGACCAAGCTAATTTTTGATAGCGAAACTGATCGATTGATTGGGGCGGGTATTGTGGGGACAAACGCTGGAGAAATCCTGGCGGAGACGGCCCTTGCCATTGAAATGGGCGCAGATGCGAGAAGTCTGGGCATCACTATTCATGCGCATCCTACCTTGTCCGAAACGGTATGTTTTGCGGCTGAAATCAAGGAGGAAACGATTACGGATTTATATATCCGGAAAAAGTCATAACCAAATCCCGATTCGGATGGAATGCCATTAATTACATGAGAAAACAGCCAGTCTTGGTGGGTTGTGCCATTAATGGCATCTTGCCGCTACAGATATTAGTTTAAGTATAATTAAAACAACAACTTAATTTATTGGCATGCGCGTTGCTTATATAAATTTGCCGGGGAAGTCCCAATGAACAAAATAAAGAGTTTTGGGAGTCGGGTTCAATAAGCTCGGGCTTATTTTGATTGACTAAAACAAGGTAAGGAGAAATTAAAGTGAAACTAAAAGAAAGCGTAGTGGCAATTCGTAAGATCTCTCAAGTCGCCCTTCTGGGGATGGGCATGATGACGCTGCCGCTTGCCAATGCAGACGAATCGAGTTGCTCACCCTTCACGCCTTTGGTCAAAGGGCAGGAAGACTTTGTCTATGTTTGGACGCTGGGCGTCAAAGGTATCGGAGACGAATCCGACAAGCTTGTGACCGTGGATGTTAATCCCAAGTCCAAGGCTTACGGTAAAGTCATCGCCAAAACCTCAGTGGGTGGCCGTGGCGAAGCTCACCATATGGGCTTCACGGATGACCGCAAGTTCATGTGGGCGGGTGCGCTGGATAGCAACAAGATTTTTATCTTTGATGTGGCAACAAATCCTGCCAAGCCCAAGCTTGTCAAAACCATTAACAACTTTGTACCCAAGACCGGTCTCGTAGGTCCGCATACGTTCTATGCGACTCCGGGCCGTATGGTAGTTGCAGCCCTGTCCAACGCAAAGGATCACGGTGGTCAGACGGGTCTGGCGGTATATACCAACGCTGGCGAATATGTTGCGACCTATCCGATGCCGACGACCAATGGTGGTGATGGTTTCGGCTACGATGTGGCAATCAACCCGAACAAGAATGCGATGCTGACGACAGCATTTACCGGGTGGAACAACTACATGGCCGATCTCGGCAAGCTGGTGAAAGATCCGGAGGCCATGAAGCAGTTTGGTAACACCACGGTGATGTGGGACTACAAGTCCATGAAGCCCCTCAAGATCTTCAACACACCCGGCGCGGCACTTGAAGCCCGCTGGTCCTTCAAGCCTGGCGATAACTGGGCCGTGACGACCACCGCGCTCACTTCCAACATCTTTGTTTACAAGCAGGATGACAAGGGCGAGTGGCAGCAACACAAGGTTGGAACTATCGGCGATCCGGCCAAGATTCCGTTGCCTGTAGATATTGCGCTGATTCCTGACGGCAAGGGTATGTGGATCAACACATTCATGGATGGGACTACCCGTTTCTGGGATATGACCGACCCGTTGAATCCGAAAGAAACCTACACCAAGAAAATCGGTTCCCAAGTGAACATGGTTTCCCCCAGTTTTGACGGAACGCGTGTTTATTACACGACATCTCTGCTAGGCAACTGGGATATGAAAGGCAAGGCAGACGAGCAGTTCCTGAAGATGTATCACTGGGACGGCAAGGAATTGAAGCCTGGTTTCGAGATCGACTTCTATAAGGAAAAGCTGGGTCGGGCTCACCATATGAAATTCCAGGTTCGCGACCTTAAAACGCTACAACCGCTGCAAGCGACCGTGGAGTCAAAAACCAAGGTTGCAAGCAATTAGAGTTATTGACACTCCATAGTTTATAGATCATCTCCAGTCGCGAGTTCAGCAGAAGGTTAAGAAGAAGTATGTGGTTGCCGTCACGATTTGTTTTTATCCTTGCAGTATCACTGCTTGGATTAGCGACATTCTCCTCTGTCTGGTTCCTAGCAGGGTGTGGGGAAATTTTTTCTCCTAACGACCAGACAGAGTCTTTCTTTCATGAAACAACCAATGCCAAACCTGGATCAGGCTTGCCCAAGCCAGGTACCTACAAGCTCGAGAGAATATTCCAGGTGCCAGCTTATCAAGTTCTGGATAGCAAAGGCGAGGTACAGTCATTAAGCAAATACACGCAAGGTAAATTAACTTTACTAACGTTTTTCTACCAAAGATGCTCTGATGTAAATGGATGTCCTTATGCCATCGGTGTATTTCACTCAGTGAAAGATAAATTGGAAAAACACAAAATGTCACAGGCCGTCAGGCTGGTAAATATCAGCTTCGACCCCGAGCGGGATACTCCAGTGATGATGGCTGGGCTCGAGAAACAGATGAAAGGCACAAGTCAGCCGGAAAACAGGGTGGAATGGAATTTTGTTACCACTCCCTCGGTAAACCATCTGCTGCCTTTGATTGATGCTTTTGGTCAGAATGTTGACATTGAACTGGACCCTAAAACAGGCGATCAGACATTGACTTATCAACATGTGCTCAAGGTTTTTTTGATCGATGAAAAGGGCTCTGTGCGCGAGATCTATTCAACATCCTATCTCGATGCCGAGATATTGTTGAACGACATCAAGACATTGCTTCTTGAACAAAAAGATATATTGAATTAGCGGGGTTGCAATGCGAGTCATCTTTTATCTCTTCATTCTTTTCATGATCGTCGCAGTTCTTTATATGGCTGTCGCGTTGCTCAATAAATCCGGGAATACTTACGAGCCTTACTCAAAAGAAGATGCTCTTGGTCTGCCCGCAATGACGATACCGGAGGATAACCCTCTGACTGCCGAGAAGGTTGCCCTCGGCAGGAAGTTATTCATGGATCGTAGACTTTCGCAGAACAACACAATTTCCTGTGCAATGTGTCATGTACCGGAGCAAGGGTTCGTCGTGAATGAAATCGCCACTGCGGTGGGCCTGGAAGGGCGGACGCATAAGCGGAACGCTCCCACGATCTTTAACGTGGGTTATTACAAGCACCTGTTTCATGATGGCCGCGAGTTCTCGCTGGAAAACCAGATTATTGGTCCATTACTCGCAGAAAATGAAATGGGGAATCCTTCCATTGGATTTGTCATTGAAAAAATTAATTCATTTCCTGACTATCAGGGTTTGTTCGAACAAGCATTCGATGGCCAGAAGGCCAATTTGGAGCGAGTGAATCTGGCTATTGCATCGTATGAACGCACAATGGTATCCGGGAACTCTAGATTTGATCAGTGGTATTTCGGCAAAAATGAGAAGGCGCTCAATGAAAGAGAACTCAATGGGTTCCGGCTGTTTTCAGGGAAGGCGAACTGTATAAGCTGCCATACGGTAAATAAGGAGTCGGCACTTTTTACCGACCAGTCATTTCACAATACCGGAGCTGGCTGGAGCCGCAATAATAAGGTATTGAGCAGCCTGGTTAAAAAAGAAATCTCAAAACAGACCTTTCCTGTTTCACTGGCTCCGGGTATCACAGTAGAAGTGGCCAATGATCACTTCGACAAAGCAAGCGAGACTCCAAAAAATGATGTCGGGCGCTTTGAAGTCACCAGTAATCCGGACGATAGCTGGTTATACAAAACACCAAGTTTAAGAAATATAAAACTGACGGCTCCCTATATGCACGACGGCTCTCTGCGTACATTGGAAAGCGTTGTGGATTTCTATAATGTGGGGGGCGAGGATAACCCCTACAAAGATCAGCGCATGGTGCCTCTTGGACTCACTCAAGAAGAAAAAGCCGATTTGGTCGCGTTCATGAACGCGCTGACCGGTTCTAATGTAAAGCGACTTGAGAAAGAGGCGCGCGAGGCCTATTTCGAGGCTCCGGTTCCTTGATCGCCTTTGGTTAGGCTCCATCTATTCAAGCCAGCGAACATGCTCGGCTGACATTGCAGAGCGAGAACGCACAGGGCAGTTTTGAACTGCCCTGTGCGTTCTCGCATCGAGTAACCCAGACACGCCTTCTGTCTACAATCATATTGATCGCGGACTATAGCGAGGGTTTCAAATATGCATTGCAGGAAGAACGCTCTATGGCTGGTGGCTATTGCGGGAATCGACGTATGGCGTACCGGCGTGGCTGACTGCACGCTACCTGGGCAATTCGTCGGCAGAATTGTTCTGCAGATCGGGCGCAATTATGGCTTGGCGGAGTAGTACACAACGCTCTGCAATCCATTTGTCAGGACTTGAGGGCTAGCAAGTGCTTCAGAAGAATGAAAAAGGGTAAGGCATCATGCCTTACCCTGTGGGGGATGCTTTTGCAACGGTACTTAGTTTTTCTGATTAGGAGAAGATCCTGTGCACTTTGTCAGCCATTCATGTCCCTTGAGCATGCAATTCCAGTAAAACCAGGGGAGTAGGGTCGCCTTGAGAAACCATGCCATGTATCTGGGAGTGATGGGGTTAAGTGGGAATGTGGGCAGCAATTTTCCGCCATATCCAAATTCGGCCAGGATGATTTTTCCTTTTTCTACCGTCAATGGGCAAGAGCCATACCCGTCGTAAGCGTGTGTCAGTGGTCGACCCTGTCTGGCCGCGATCAGATTTTCAGCGACGATGACCACTTGTTTTCTGGCGGCTGCGGCTGTTTTGGCATTCGGGGCCGAGCACACATCTCCCAAGGAAAAGACATTGTGATAGCGAGGGTGTTGCAGTGTGGCATGGTCGACCTCGCACCATCCGGCAGCATCTGCCAAGGGGCTGTTTTTGACAAGGTCCGGCGGAACCTGCGGAGGGACGACATGGAGAAGATCGAAGGACTTCTCCTTGCGAATGATATTGCCATCAAAGTCCTTGAAATCGAACCAGGCCAATTTCTTGTCGCCATCGACTTTGACCAGGTTGGAGTTGAACACCAGCTTGGCATTATATTTTTCAACATACTTCATTAATGGAGGCACGAAGGCAGCCACTCCGAATAGCACGCCCCCTGCATTGTGGAATTCCACGTTGATGTTCTTCAATACATCTTTCTTTAGCCAGTGGTCGCATGACAGATACATTGCCTTTTGAGGTGCGCCCGCACATTTAATTGGCATCGGAGGTTGTGAATAAATGGCATTGCCGTTTTTCAGTTGAGATACCAAAGCCCAGGTATAAGGTGCAAGATCAAAGCGATAATTGGATGTGACGCCATTTTTTCCCAAGGCCTCGGACAATCCTTCTATTTTTTCCCAAGCTAAACGCAGGCCGGGGCTGACGATCAACTGGTCATATTGAATCACTCTGCCGCCGCTGATGATGACCTGACTCATATCCGGATTGAGGAAATCAGCCGTGCTCTGTATCCAGGTCGCGCCGGGAGGGATGACCGACTCCATAGGCCGGCAGGTTTTATTAACGTCAAATATCCCTCGGCCAACCAAGGTCCAGGCGGGCTGGTAAAAGTGCTTGCTGCCAGGTTCGATAATGGCCACCGACAGGTCGGGCCTTCGTTTCAAAATACTGGCGGCTACGCTGATCCCTGCTGTGCCGCCTCCAATAATGACGATGTCATAAACACTGATCTTTTGATCTGATGAAGCATTCTGGTTTGTCTTTGTTTGACCCATTATTTATTCCCCTCACTCTCATAATTTTTCCACTTTTCGGAGAAACAAAACGCCATTGCTTTTCCATTATTTCAAGCCGATTGATGAGCCTGTGTCACATATATCGGAGTAATCGAAGGATATAGCGCTGAACTTACATATAGATTGATAGCAAGTGTGATGCCACAAGTGGCATCTTATTGATATTTATAGGGTAATAATTATTTGCCCGTATTTCTACAATTAATGGCAAGGTTGCGGGCGGTTGAGAATGGCACTTATTTTTTAACGTCCATGGAGTTTGTGCCAAAGGTGGCACAAGTCGTTTGTATGCAAAAGGAAGGTAGCCGTCATACAATATATAAAAATAATAAATATTTACTTATAAGATGTAAAAAAATATAATGTGTTGAGGTTTTGATAAGGAAATCAAGTTTATGGAGCAAGGCCTGGAGTTAAGCAATTTCTCTTTGCTACGAGCTTCTGCAAGCAAAGCGTGTCTCCTGTTGAAGGTACTGGCAAACGAAGATCGCTTTTTGATCTTATGCCAATTGACCGAAGGCGAGTTGAACGTTGGCGAGATCGAGGGGATGCTGGGGATTATGCAGCCCACCCTGTCGCAACAGCTTGGCGTATTGCGTGACGAAGGTTTTGTTAAAACCCGACGGGAAGGCAAGTATATCTACTACAGTCTGGCGAGTTTTGAAGTAATCGAGGTCATGAAAACGCTATCAAGCCTGTATTGCGCAAAAGCAAGAAAAAGCTACCAATAACACTAAGTCATCTGCTTCGATTTCTTTTAAATAGGGTCAGATTGCCTGCATCAACGGAATAGTGCCAATGGAAACTAAAAATTATTTGCAAACACTGGCACCGGAATGGCTTCGTGGGTATCGGCGCGGATGGTTGCATGGGGATTTCACCGCGGGTGTGATCGTCACTATCATGCTGATCCCGCAAAGCCTGGCGTATGCACTCATTGCAGGGCTTCCGCCAGAGGTTGGCTTGTATGCAAGTATTTTGCCCATGGTGGCTTATGCCCTGTTTGGTACCAGCATGACGCTTGCGGTCGGTCCCGTTGCTGTTGCTTCCCTCATGACCGCCAGCGCATTGGCACCGCTCGCGCCGGCAGGTTCTCCCTTATACATAGCACTGGCTGCACAGTTGGCAATGCTGTCCGGAGTTTTTCTGATCCTGTTTGGTGTCATGCGCTTCGGGTTTATCTCTCACTTGCTTAGTCACCCCATTATTAACGGTTTTATCATCGGCTCGGCAATTCTGATAGCCGTTGGCCAGGTAAAGCATCTGCTTGGAGTGAGGGTGGAGTCGCAGGATGTTTTCGATATTGTCGTGGAGTTATGGCGGATGCTGCCCAGTACCAACACGACTACATTGATCATCGGAATATCCGCGCTGGCAGTATTGTTCCTGTCGCGCGAACAAATTCCGGCATTGCTGCATCGTTTAGGTTTCCGGGAACGTAATGCAGATTTGATGGGTAAGTTAGCCCCCATGTTTGTTGTTATTGTGTCTACGGTGGCAGTCGCCAAGATGGGGTTGCACGCTCACGGAGTCAATGTGGTTGGAACTGTGCCTAAGGGAATCCCGAGCTTCAATTTTACTTTGCCAGATTACAAAGTACTGGAGCAGTTATGGTTGCCGGCCCTGTTGATCACGATCATCGGTTTTGTCGAGAGTGTTTCGATGGCGCAATCTCTGGCAATGAAACGCAACCAACGAATCAATCCTGACAAGGAACTATTGGGCCTGGGGGCCGCAAATGTCGCCAGCGCCTTATCTGGCGGGTATGCAGTCACAGGCGGGTTTTCTCGGTCAGTCGTTAATTTTGGTGCCGGTGCGCATACGCCGTTAGCCGGTGTTATCGCAGCAGGCCTGATGACAATCGTGCTAATCGGATTTACCGATTATTTCGCGAATCTTCCTCAGGCCACGCTTTCGGCAACGATTATCGTAGCTGTGTTGGGGCTGGTTGATTTCTCCACTCTGAAAGAAGCGTGGAAATATGACAAATCCGACGCTATTGCCTTGTTAAGCACGGCCGTGGGGGTACTGGTGCTCGGTGTCGAGGAGGGGGTGATGATAGGGGTGCTATTTTCCCTGTTGGCCTATTTCTGGCGTTCGGGTCATCCGCATATTGCGATTGTCGGCAGAATTCCCGGTACTGAACATTTTCGGAATGTTGACAGACACAAGGTGGAAGGTGCCCCGGGCATCCTGGTGATTCGCATCGACGAAAACCTGTTTTTCGGTAACGTTCAGATGATCGAAGATATGATCTATGCCAGAACGGATAATCATGAAGAGCTTACGGACGTTATTCTGATGTTTTCTGCCGTTAACCGTATCGATGCGACCGCCTTGAAAATCCTGAACGATATCAATCTCAACCTGATGAACTCCGGAAAGAAACTTCATCTTACCGAAGTAAAAGGGCCGGTGATGGATAGGCTCAGGGATACCGACTTTCTCAAGAAGTTAACCGGGAAGTGTTTCCTGAGTACGCATGAAGCCTGTCAGACGCTTGGGACCCATGAGATGAAAACAGGGTACTAGTCTATTGAATGGCCGCCAGGAGCTTCCCGCAATAAAGACTGGACAGGGTTTGCATCACTTGAATAGCTTCGGTGCTGGTGGCCTTGTAGTAAATATATTTTCCCTCTCTCCGGGTTTCTACCAGGCCTTCTTCGCGCAAGACGGTGAGTTGCTGCGAAAGTGTGGGCTGATGGATGGCCAGCAATTCTTCCAGTTCTCCTACATTTCTCTCTCCCTGGATAAGTTGGCAAAGAATCAGTAAACGATCTTCATTTGCCAAAACCTTCAGAAGATTACATGCCGAAGATGCCGAATTCCGGAGTGTCGCGATCTCGGCATCCGTCAATTGTCCGGTCATAAGCTCTCTCACTATTTTTCTATATAAAATATTTACAGACAATATATTTATTAGTATTATGAATTTTCCACTACATTAATACTATAAAGTCATGATGATACCCAAAGTCAAAGCGTTTTTCGATGAGGCTACTTTTACTGTTACCTATATCGTTTACGACGATGTGGGTGGTCATTGTGCCGTCATAGACTCCGTTCTCGACTATGATCCGCGGTCCGGCCGGACTTCGACGAATTCTGCCGACGCTGTCATAGCATTTGTCAGCGAACATGATTTGAAAGTGCAGTGGCTGCTTGAGACTCACGCTCATGCGGATCATATAACTGCGGCTCCCTATTTGCAGAAAAAACTGGGTGGCTTAATTGCCATCGGTAAGCATATTCAAGAGGTCCAGGGTGTCTTCAAGAAAGTGTTTAACCTGGAGCCGGATTTCAGCATGAGTGGCGACCAGTTCGATCATCTGTTTTCAGACAACGAAGAATTCAATATTGGCAAACTTAAGGTTAAAGCTCTTCACGTCCCCGGGCATACGCCTGCGGACATGGCGTATCTGGTAGAGGACCAAATCGCATTTGTTGGCGACACGCTGTTTATGCCGGATATTGGCACGGCTCGCTGCGATTTCCCAGGGGGCGATGCCCATACACTATATCAGTCCGTGCAAAGATTATTGAACTTGCCGCAAGAGACCCGTTTATATATGTGCCATGACTATCCGCCAGAGAGTCGAGAGCCGAAATGGGAGACTACCGTTAAAGAAGAGCGCGAGAAAAATATTCATATTCATCATGGTGTTACAGAGGAAGAGTTCATCGTGATGCGCAAACGGCGTGATGAAAGCCTCGCGATGCCGACGTTAATTTTACCGTCCATACAAATTAATATTCGGGCTGGAGAATTGCCGGCACCCGAATCCAATGGACTGAGCTATTTGAAAATTCCTTTGAATGGTATTTAGTACATCTTGCGGCCAAGCGATATGAAGAAAAAATCTCATTGGATATTGCCGGTTATCGTTATTTTATTGATGGGCGCATCGCTATTGCAAAATAAGCTTTCCACTGCCAAGAATGCTGGTGCCTCGCCCGAGGCTCGATATTTGTTTGCTGCAAACTTTCCCAATGCTCAGGGAAAAATACAATCACTGAAGCAGTGGGAAGGCAAAATCATTATTGCCAATTTTTGGGCGACATGGTGCGCGCCTTGCCGCGAAGAAATGCCAGAGTTATCCCAAATACATGACAAATATCTCGATAAGGGAGTGGTGGTGTTAGGGATCGCGACTGACAGCGACGAAAAAATCAATGCGTATGCCAAAGATAAACCAGTCAGTTATCCATTGTTCGCAGGCGAAATGGAGGCCATGAATCTTTCCGGGGTACTGGGTAATAATAAAGGTGTTGTTCCTTACACCGTTATTTTCGATAGAAATGGGCGGATCGTAAGAACATATTTCGGAAGAATCAATCAAGCAGCAATAGACAAAGATGTGTCTGAGCTTTTGAAAGTACAGCCTGAATAATCCATCGGAATCCGATTAATAA
>Ga0066486_1000200_pt1 | contig 18635 bp, 20 predicted proteins | sample LakWasM128_HOW14_2_FD_59591 | JGI IMG/M metagenome (GOLD analysis project Ga0066486, IMG submission 59591) | Freshwater sediment methanotrophic microbial communities from Lake Washington under simulated oxygen tension - Sediment Metagenome 128_HOW14 | ecosystem: Environmental > Aquatic >... | reverse complement strand
GAGCCGATAGCGGCAAAGGTTTGTTGTCCACCATGGCTTGCCGCCCGGCCGTATCCAGCGTTAAACGTCCATGCGTCAGTTGCGCGCTGGCGCCGAATTGGCCTCGTCGTATCAAGGCTCGAATCCGCGCTTCAAGTTCCGGCAATTCGAACGGTTTCGCCAGGTAATCATCGGCGCCGAGATCCAATCCCCGTACGCGATCCTCGATGGCATCGCGGGCAGTCAGAATCAGGACCGGAACCGAGTTTTCGCGAGAGCGCAGACGGCGCAACACTTCAAAGCCATCCAGACGAGGCAGGCCGAGGTCGAGGATCGCCAGATCATAGCTTTGGGCAATCAGCATGTGATCTGCCTCCTCGCCGTGCCGCGCATGATCGATGGCATATCCGGCACGGGAAAGAGAATGTAGCAATCCGTCGGCGAGGATGGGATCGTCTTCAACAAGAAGAACGCGCATGGCTTAAATCGGTGAAGTAAGGTTCGGGTAAGGTTGGGGGCGTATTGTCACTTCTACAGTATGCAGCAAAGCCAGTATGGATGCATACCGGAACGAGATTGTTAACCATTGGAACAAAGGAAAAACACATGAACAAGCTATTATCTGCACTGATCGCCGGTCTGTTTGCCGTTTCCATGAACGTTTACGCAGCGGATTCCGCAGCACCTGCTGCCGACGCCGCAACAGCCAAGGAAAAACCGGCTGCGCCTGCAAAGAAGGCGCACAAGAAGGCCGAAAAGAAAGCCGATGAGAAGTCTGAACACGCTGCTACTCCGGCATCCCCCGCCGCTCCGGCCAAGAAATAAAGCTGGAACGAGCCCGGCGTTGTATCACGCCGGTTGGAGGCGAGGAAACTCGCCTCTTTTTTCGTCTGGATCAGGCGGCTGCCGGGACGGCAAGCTCGGCAATGACGGGGGTGTGATCGGAAGGACGCTCCAGCTTGCGCGGCCCTTTGTCGATCCAGCAGGCCGAGCAGTCGCTCGCCAATGCCGGCGAAAGCAGAATATGGTCGATGCGTAACCCGAGATTGCGGCGGAATGCCGCCATGCGGTAATCCCACCACGAATAGATGCATTCCTGCTCATCAAAGAGACAAAATGCATCGGTCAGCCCCAAGCCGATCAACTCCTTGAAGGCTGCCCTCTCGGCCGGACTGACCAGTACTTGCCCTACCCACGCAGCCGGATCGTGCACGTCGCGATCTTCCGGTGCGATGTTGTAGTCGCCGAGCAAGGCCAGCTTCGGATGACGCTGCATTTCCGCGCGCAACCAGTCGGTCAATGCGACGAGCCAACCCAGTTTGTACTGGTATTTGTCCGATTCCAGGCTTTGTCCGTTGGGCATGTAGGCACATACGATGCGCACATCGTTAACGGTCGCGGCTATGAGCCGCTTTTGCTCATCGGTGAAAGCGGGGATATTGATGGTTACGTCGCTTAACGGGTGTTTGCTGATAATGGCGACACCGTTGTAGGTCTTCTGCCCGGCATGCGCGGCGTGATAACCCATCGCGGTAAAGGCATCGAACGGAAACTTGGCATCCTCAAGTTTGGTTTCCTGCAGGCACAGCGCATCCGGCTGATTGGCGGCAAGCCAGTCCAGCACATGCGGCAGGCGCACGTTGAGCGAGTTGACGTTCCAGGTGGCGATCTTCATGCGACTATGCCGAAACGGCTTCGGTCATGCCGTTGTGGCGCAGCAATGCGTCAATGGTCGGCTCCCGGCCACGGAAAGCGATAAAGGACTCCAGCGCCGGGCGCACGCCGCCCTGGGCCAGGATTTCGCTCCAGAATCGGTGACCTGTTTCTTCGCTCAAGACCCCGTTTTCCTCGAACAGGCTGTAGGCATCGGCGGAAAGCACTTCCGCCCATTTGTAGCTGTAATAACCCGCTGCGTAGCCGCCGGCGAAGATATGCGAGAAGTTGTTGGGGAAACGGTTCCACTGTGGCGGGCGCACCACGGCGACTTCGTCGCGGACTTCTTCCAGCAATTGCAGCGGCGTTTTGTCGCCCTTGGGGTCGAAGTCGCTGTGCAGCTGCATGTCGAATAATGAAAACTCGATCTGACGCACCGTCTGCATGCCGGCCTGGAAATTCTTGGCTGCAACCATCTTGTCGAACAGCTCTTTCGGCAGGTGCGCGCCGGTGTCCACATGCTTGGTCATGTGGCGCAGTACGTCCCACTCCCAGCAGAAGTTTTCCATGAACTGGCTGGGTAGCTCTACCGCGTCCCACTCCACGCCCTTGATGCCGGATACGCCGTATTCCTCGACCTTGGTCAGCAGATGATGCAGGCCATGGCCGAATTCGTGGAACATGGTGATAACTTCGTCGTGCGTGAACAATGCCGGTTTATTGCCGACAGGCGCGGAGAAATTGCAGGTGAGGAAGGCGACCGGCGTTTCGATGCCGTGGGTTTTGCGGCGGCGCGTGATCGCTTCATCCATCCAGGCGCCGCCGCGCTTGCCGTTACGCGCATAGAGGTCGAGATAGAACTGCCCGATCAAATGGCCGTCGTGGTCGTTAATGTCGTAGAAGCTGACGTCCTTGTGCCATACCGGCGCCTCCGATTTGCACACATGCACGCCATAGATGGTCTCAACGACCTTGAACAACCCATGCAGCACCTGCGGTTCCGGGAAATACTGTTTCACTTCCTGATCCGAGAACGCGTATTTTTCTTCACGCAATTTTTCCGAGACATAAGCCACATCCCAGGCTTCCAGCTGTGGCAGGCCGGCTTTTTCGGCGGCATAAGCTTGCAGTTCCTGCATGTCCTTTTCCGCAAAAGGCCGTGCACGCACTGCCAAAGTACGCAGGAAGTCCAGTACCTGCGGCGCGGTTTGCGCCATTTTTGTCGTCAGCGACACTTCGGCGTAATTGGCGTAGCCCAGCAAGTGCGCGGACTCGGCACGCAGCTCAAGGATTTCCTTGATCAAGGCCGTGTTGTCCCATTCCGCCTTGCCGAATTCGGAAGCGCGCGTAGCATAGGCGAAATACAGTTTTTCGCGCAATGCGCGGTTGTCTGCGTACTGCAGAACCGGCATGTAAGAGGGGAAATGCAGCGTGAATTTCCAGCCGGACTTGCCGTCGGCTTCGGCGGCCTCGTGTGCGGCTTGTAGCGCATCTTCCGGGATGCCGGCGAGTTCGCTGTCGTCCTCGACGAAATGCGCAAAGTCGTTGGTGGTATCGAGCAGGTTTTCTTCGAAGCGCGCCGATAACGAGGACAATGCCTCCTGGATTTCCTTAAAGCGCGCTTTCTTGTTTTCAGGCAATTCCGCGCCACCGAGCCGGAAGTCGCGTAATTCGTTGTCGATAATCTTGCGTTGCGCGGCGTTCAGGGTATCGAAAGAAGAGTCTGCGCGAAGTGCGCGAAATTTTGCGTATAGCGCTTCATTCTGGGAAATATCTGCGTAAAAAGCAGTTAATACTGGCAGGTTTTCATTGTAGGCTTCGCGCAGTTCGGGAGTGTTGACCACGGAATTCATATGCGACACCTGCGACCAGGCGCGCGAAATGCGTTCTTCCATGTCCTCCAGCGGGCGGGCAAAATTGTCCCATCCCGGTTTTTCCGTACTTTGGCCCAGGGCATCGATCAGCGTGCGGGCTTCGTCCAGCAACTGCGTGATGGCGGGTGTAACGTGCTCGGGGAGTACCTGGTCGAATTGCGGCAGGCCGGAAAACTGGAGTAACGGGTTTTGCATCGGGAGCATGATCCTTAGTTGATTAACCGCAGGGTAAACGGGTAGCGGTATTCTTCACCCTTGCTGGCTTTGCTGGCGGCGATGATGCAGAGAATGATGTTGCCCAACCAGACTGCCGCCATCAGCACGAAACCGATCAGTATAAACACTAGTACGTAGCAGACCATGTAGGCGATGAGTAAGCTGATCTGGAAATTCAGTGCTTCGCGCGCCTGTTCGCCGAGGTAGGCGTTTTCATCTTTTTTCAGTAGCCAGACGATCAGTCCCGGCACAAAACTGAAGAATATCCCGCCGATGTGGGTCAATACGGCAATGTTCCTGTCGTTGGCGGATATTGCGGTGTTCTCGTCGTTCATGGCGCTCCCCTTATTGATTGAGCTTGTCCAGCAAAGGTTCAATGCGGTCGATTTCGGCACTGGCAAGAATCTTGCGCACGCTGCTCGTCAGCCGCGGCAGGCTGGATTGCAGCACCTGACGCTTCACGGCCAGTACGTGCGCCGGATGCATCGAGAACTGGCGCAGGCCGAATCCCAGCAGCAACCGGGTCAATTTGGGATCGCCTGCCATTTCGCCGCACACCGATATCGGTTTGCCTGCCTTGTCGGCGGCACGAATAGACATCTCGATCAGTTGCAGCACGGCAGGATGCAACGGATTGTAGAGGTGCGCTACCGAGTCGTCGGTGCGGTCGATGGCCAGCGTGTACTGGATCAGGTCATTGGTGCCGATGGAAAGAAAGTCCAGCTCGCGCGCAAAAGCGTCCGCCTTGAGCGCGGCTGCCGGAACCTCGATCATACCGCCGATCGGCATGGTTTCGTCGAACGGAATGTTCTGGTCGCGCAGGCTGCGCTTGGCGCGATCGATCAGATGCAGGGCCTGGCGCAACTCCGACAGGGTAGAAATCATCGGAATCAGCAGTTTGACATTGCCGTAATGCGAGGCACGCAAAATCGCCCGGATTTGCGAGTGGAAAATATGCGGTTCGGACAGGCAAAGCCGGATGGCGCGCAGACCCAGCGCCGGGTTGGTGCAGGTGCGGGCTTCATCCGGATTGGCCGGCTTGTCCGCACCCAGATCGAGCGTGCGTATGGTTACCGGCATGCCCTTCATGGCTTCCGTGACCCTGCGATAGGCTTCGAACTGTTCGTCTTCCGTCGGCCATTCGCGACGGTTCATGAACAGGAATTCAGTGCGGTACAGGCCGATGCCGGTCGCGCCGGCGGCCTTGGACTGGGCAACGTCTTCGGGAATCTCGATATTGGCGTGCAGTTCCACCGTTGTACCGTCCAGCGTGACGGCTTTTGTCAGCTTGAGGCGCTTGAGCTTTTGCTGCTCAATGTCCCATTGTTCCTGGCGCAGGCGATATTCGGTCAGCGTGTTCTTGTCCGGGCTGACGATGACCACGCCCTGATTACCGTCGACGATGATCATCTCGCCGTCGCGTATCAGGTCGCGCGCACGATGCAATGCGACGATGGACGGGATATTCAGGCTGCGTGCGAGGATGGCGGTATGCGAAGTCGCGCCGCCGACATCGGTAATGAATGCAGCGAACTGATGCTGCTTGAACTGGATTGCGTCGGCCGGGGAGAGGTCGTGCGCGACCAGGATCATGCCGCTTTCCTGTTTTTCCAGCACGACCTGGCTGGGATGGCCGAGCAGCACCTTGATGACGCGCTCCACGACCTGCACTACATCGAACTTGCGTTCGCGCAGGTATTCGTCCTCGATTTCCTCGAACTGCGCGACCAGGTCATCCATCTCCTGCTTGAGTGCCCATTCCGCGTTGCATTGTTCATCGCGGATAATTTGAATAGGAGCTTCCGACAGCGACTTGTCGGCCAATATCATCAGGTGCGTGCCGACGAAGGATTCCAGTTCGGCGGGCGCGTTCGCGGGCAGCTGCCGGCGGATGGTTTCAAGGTCGGTGCGAACGGCCTCGATGGCTTGCGTGAAGCGGTCGACCTCGTCTTCGACGAGGTGTGCCGGCACCACATAATGCGCGACCTCGAGCAGCGCGTGGGAAACCAGATGGGCATGGCCGATGGCGATGCCATTGGAAACACCAACCCCGTGCATGGTGAAGCTCATCTGGGCTCACTCACATGAAATGCAACATTCATGAAAAAACCTTCCCCTTGAACGGCGATTATTCTGCCTCGCCGAAGCGGTTATTGATCAACACAAGCAGCGACTCCAGGGCCTCCGCTTCATCCGCGCCGCTGGCCTCAACGATTATTTTGCTGCCTTTGCTCGCAGCCAGCATCATCACACCCATAATGCTTTTGGCATTGACGCGACGATTGTTGCGCTCGAGCCATACTTCGGACTTGTACTGGCTGGCGGTCTGCGTCAGCTTGGTCGATGCGCGCGCATGCAGTCCCAGTTTGTTGATGATTTCGATTTCTTGTTTAATCATGGTGTATGCATGCTTCGTGTGTGAAATGAATGACGCCACCGCAACCGCCCGCCACAGCTTTTTCGACCAGGACTTCCAGCGGCTCGTTGCGGTAGGCCAGCGCGCGCACCAGCATCGGCAGGTTGACGCCAGCGATGCCTTCGATGCGCCCCGGCTTCAACAGCTTGCCGACCAGATTGCAGGGCGTGGCGCCATAAATATCGGATAACACCAGGACTCCATCGCCTCGATCCAGCTCGCGAACCAGCTCCTGCGCCTGAGGTAACAAATGGGCGGGATCGTCATGCACGCTGACGCCGATCTGCCGCAATTGCGGCGGCCGCTCGCCCATCACGTGGCTGGCGCAGTGGATCAGACTCTCGCCCAATGTACCGTGAGCGATGATCAATATACCTATCACGATTCTTCCTTATTCCAGCAAGTATGTCATTCCAGTTCGCGATGGCGAACCAGAACCTTGTGCTGCAAATTGCGAAAATGGCTGGTCAGGCGTTCGGTGAAATAAACCGAGCGATGCTGCCCGCCCGTACAGCCGATGGCGATGGTCAGGTAACTGCGGTTGTCCTGCATGAAGCAGGGCAGCCATTTCTCGACGAACTGGCGGATATCCTCATACATGGCCTGTGCCAGCGGCTGGTTCTCCAGGAACTCGACCACCGGCTGGTCGCGCCCGGTCAGCGGCTTTAGTACCGGATCGTAATTCGGGTTGGGCAGGCAGCGCACATCGAAGACGTAATCAGCATCCAGCGGGATGCCATGCTTGAAGCCGAACGAGGTGAACAGCACCGTCAGGCCCTCCGGGTCCAGCGCAATGAAATCCTTGACCCAGGACCGCAATGCGTTGGGGCTGAGGTCGCTGGTATCCATGCGATGCCCGAGATCGCCCAACTGAGCAAGCATTTCCCTTTCCAGTCGTATGCTCTCCGCGAGGGTAATGCCGCCGCCGCTTAGCGGATGGCGACGGCGCGTCTCGCTGAAACGTTTGACCAGGGTTTCGGTGCTGGATTCGAGAAATAGCACCCGCACATCCCCGTTGTTTTCGCGCAGGTCGCGGATAATGCCCGGCAGGGCTTCGAGCGTACTGCTGCGCGTGTCTATGCTGACGGCAATGCGCGTCTCACCGGCGTTGCCGAGATGTTCCGCGGTATCCGGCAGCAGTGTGGCCGGAAGATTGTCCACGCAGTAATAACCGCTGTCTTCCAGCGCCTTGAGAGCGATACTCTTGCCGGAGCCCGAAAGGCCGGTCACGATGATGAGTTGCATCACGCGCGCCCTTTTTCGGCCTTTTCCGCATTGCGTTTGAGCTCGCGGGTTTGGCGCTGCATGAATTGGCGCGTGCTGTCGATGCCACGCATTTGCAGGATCTGGTTGCGCACCGCCACTTCAACCAGTACCGCGATATTGCGCCCGGCTGCCACCGGGATGACGACCTTGGGAATCTTGACGCCAAGTATCTTCTCGCTCTGCGCCTTGATCTTGAGCCTGTCCAGCATTTGCGGGATCAGTGTTTCGGCTTTTGCCAGCTGAACGATGAAATCCAGCGGCTTGGTCGGCTTCACGGCGTTGTCGCCGAACAGGGCGCGCACGTTGAGGATGCCAAGGCCGCGCACCTCCAGAAAATCCTGTAGCAGGGGTGGGCAACGGCCTTCCAGGCGATCCGGGGCGACCAGGTAAAAGTCCGCCATGTCATCGGCGACCAGCCGGTGTCCGCGGGTGATCAATTCCAGCGCCAGTTCGCTTTTACCGATGGCCGCCTCGCCCTTGAGCAGCACACCGAAGCCTTGTACTTCCATGAATACGCCATGAAAACTGACTGACTCGGCGACGGCCTGCGCCAGATAATGGCTAAGTACCTCCATCAGGCGCGGGCTTTTTTCCGGCGAGGTGAAGAGAGGGGTATTACCCGTGTTGGCTGCCTGCAACAGTGCTTCGGGCACCGATTCGCCGTTGGCGACAACCACGGCCGCGAGGTCGGTGGAAAACAGGTTGTCGATGGCGTGCTGGGCAGCGGATTTGCTCAGGTTGCGCAGATAATCCATTTCCGCGCAGCCGAGTACTTGCACCCGGTTCGGATGCACGAAATTGAGGTGTCCGATCAGCGCCAGCGAAGGCTTGGTGACGGTATCGCTGGTCAGCGGGTGGTCGCCGCCGTCATGTCCAGCTACCCAGGCAAGTTTCAGCTTGCGGCGGGTGTCCTTGTAAAGCTGGGCGACGCTGATCTCGGACATGATGCTTGGGCTTACTCGGTGACCTGGTGCTTCACGGCGCCGTTGGAGCGGTGATGATCGCCCTGTTTTTCCTTGTGCTTCAATACCTGGCGATCCAGCTTGTCCGCTACCAGGTCGATAGCGCTGTACATGTTTTCGTCGGAGCTCTCTGCATGCAGATCGTTGCCGGGCACGTGCAGGGTGACCTCCACATTTTGCTTGAGCTTCTCGACCGACAACGTCACCTTGACGTCGATGACCTGGTCGAAATGCCCGGTGACGCGCTCCAGCTTGGACGTAACGTAATCGCGCAAAGCTGGGGTAACTTCCAAATGGTGGCCGGTCAGGTTCAGATTCATGATTTGCTCCTTGTGGTAAAAACGTTTACAACGCCTTGCGTTGGCTCGCCGGCGGGATTTGCAGCGATTCGCGGTATTTCGCGATGGTACGGCGTGCGACGACTATGCCTTGCTTGCCGAGAATTTCGGTAATCTGGCTGTCCGAAAGCGGTTTTTTCGTGTTTTCCTCGCTGACGAGTTGCTTGATCAGCGCGCGGATCGCGGTAGCCGAACAGGCGCCGCCGGTATCGGTGGCAACATGGCTACCGAAGAAATACTTCAGCTCGTAGACGCCGCGCGGCGTCAGCATGTATTTGCGCGTGGTAACGCGGGAAATGGTCGATTCGTGCAGCCCCACCTCATCGGCGATTTCGCGCAATACCAGGGGACGCATCGCGATCTCGCCATGCTCGAAGAAGTTGCGCTGGCGGTCGACCACGGCTTGCGATACACGCAATATTGTAGAAAAGCGCTGCTGGATATTCTTGATCATCCACTTTGCTTCCTGCATCTGGCTCATCAGGTATTGACTTGAGTTGTCGCGGTTGCGCTTGAGGATGTCGGCATAAAGCTGGTTGATGCGCAGCTTGGGCATGACTTCCTGATTCAGTGTGGCGAGCCACACACCCTTGACCTTTTTCACCACGATTTCATGCTGGATATACTGATCCGAGCCGATGTGCGAGAAGCTGGCCCCCGGACGCGGATTGAGCTGCGTGATGAGGTGCTGTACTTCGCGCAGGGTTTCCTCGCCGCAATGCAGCGCCTTGCGCAGTCGTGCGTAGTCGCGGGTCGCGAGTTCGGGGAGATGGTTTTCGACGAGACTGATCGCGATTTCACGATGCGGCATGGTTTCCGGCATCGCGCGCAATTGCAGACTCAGGCATTCGGCAAGATTGCGTGCGCCTATGCCGGGCGGATCCAGATGCTGGATCAGCTTGAGCGCAGTTTGCAACTCCATCGGATCGACTTCCTGCTCTTCCGGCAGCATTTCTGCCAGTTCTTCGAGTGACTGATCCAGGTAGCCGTCTTCGGTAATGGCATCCACCAAGACCGAAGCCAGAGTCTGGTCGCGCTCCGAGAGCGGCATCAAGTGCAGTTGCTCAAGCAGATGCTGGCGCAGGGTAGGAGAGTCGGCCTCCTGAAAAACGTAGTCGTTATCGTCGTCGTCGCTGCCGGAGCCGCCTTCTTCCCACCGATTGCTGCCGGCGAAGTCACCATAACTTTCACCGAAGGAATCGCCGCCGAAGTCATCCTGGCGCGGTCCCTCCTCGACCGGCACAGTCGTTTCCTGCGCGGTACTCGGGACATGCTCCTCGTGGCCGCCGTCACTGTGTTCGACGCGCTCCAGTAAAGGATTGGCCTGCAATATCGTTTCCAGCTCCTGATTGAGTTCCACGGTGGAAAGCTGGAGCAGACGGATAGATTGCTGCAACTGCGGTGTAAGCGCGAGGTGCTGAGAAAGTCGAAGTTGAAGGCTTTGTTTCATGGTGTTCTCGGACCGCTTTAGAGGCGGAAATCCCTGCCGAGATAAACTTCCCTGACACTGTCATTATGAATGATTTCATCCGGATGACCAGAGGCAAATACCTTGCCCTCGTTCACGATATAGGCATGATCGCAGATACCCAGCGTTTCGCGTACGTTGTGATCGGTGATCAGCACGCCGATGTCGCGCTCCGTCAGGAAGCGGATGATTTTCTGGATATCCAGCACGGCAATCGGATCGATGCCGGCGAACGGTTCATCCAGCAGGATGAAGCGCGGGTTGGTCGCCAGGCAGCGGGCGATTTCCACGCGTCGGCGTTCGCCGCCGGAAAGGCTGACTGCCGCGCTGTTCCGCAAATGGGTGATATGCAGTTCATGCAGCAATTCTTCGAGTTTTTCCTTTTGCTGTTCCGGCGTCAGTTTCTGCAATTCGAGTATCGCCAGGATATTGTCCTCGACATTCATCTTGCGGAAGATCGAAGGTTCCTGCGGAAGGTAGGCCAACCCCATGCGCGCGCGGCGGTGTATCGGCAGGCGGCCCAGATCCTTGCCATCCAGCAGGATGCGTCCGCCATCCAGCGGCACCAGTCCGACCATCATGTAAAAGCTGGTGGTCTTGCCCGCGCCGTTCGGCCCCAGCAGGCCGACGACTTCGCCGCTCTTGATGGATAGCGAGATATCCTGCACTACTGTGCGCGCCTTGTAGCGCTTGCGCAGGTTTTCGACTTTTAATTCGCTCACGTCTGTCGCCGTTAGTTGCCGGTGGAAGTCGAACCGCTTGCCGGCGGTGTCTTTTTCTTGGGCTGGATCACTGCACGTACGCGGCCCTTGGGTGCCGAAGACGCGGTCGAGCCGCCGATCACTTCGGCATACTCGGCACCGGCATCGTACATGATGTATTCACCATTCACGATGTCCTCACCGCGCTTGACCCAGGCTTTGGTGTAAAGCTGGACCTTGTCCATGCGTCCGTCGTATTCGATGCGCTGCGCGCTGCCCTGCATATATTCGTCCTTGCCTTCCATTTTTTGCCGGAAGGTGGTCGGATTGCCATAGGAAGTGCTGTGCTGAAAGCCTTCGGCATCTTCCCGAACGACCAGTTTGTCTGCGTGGATGATCAGCGTTCCCTGGGTCAGAATCACATTGCCGGTGTAGGTGCTGGTTTTCTTGGCGTCATTAACGACGACGTTGTCGGCTTCGAGGTCGATAGGCTTGTCCCGGTCGGCACTTTCGGCAAATGCGGCGCAGGAAAATAACAGCGTCGTGGCAGCGAGCAAGAGTTTATGGCCGCGATGCAGGGTTGTCATTGTGGTCTCCGGGTGCGGGTTTTCGAGTTGCCGTTATTGGCTTTTTTGGTGGAAGCTGTTTTAGGTGCGGCCGCTTTCCTGGGCGCTTGCGTTTTTTTAGGCGCAGCACTACGCGGAACCGATTTTGCGGCAGGCTTTTCATAATGCGCCCGAACGCGTTTCGAAAGTTTCAGCAAGCCGTTTTTCTTATCGTATTCCATGCCGATTGCGTGCACCACGGTTTTGGGTGTTTGCAGGATGGTCACGGGCCGGTCGGTGCGCGCGATCTCGTCATCGGGAATGATATGCAGAAAATCGGTCAATACCGTCATCTCCCCTTTTTGCGCGGTTGCGGCGCGCACGACCTTAACCTTATCCATCACATATACCTGTTCGCCATCGCTCGTGACCAGCCCGCGCTGACCTTCGATCTGGGTGTAGGGCTTGTTCTCGGCATACTGCGTAAAATGCGGCCGGATCAGATGCGTGGTGTCATCGTCAGGATAATGCACCATTTCCGCGGCGGCCAGCACATAGCGCGGATTGCCGTTTGGATCGGTTTTCAGCGTATTGAAATTGTTCAATTTGTAATCCGGGTCGTGGCGGTCACTGCCGTCATTCTTTGGCCCGGCTGGCTGCACGGCGACATCCGCCCACATGGTAAGCGCTGCGAGCAGTGCCAGCAGCAATAGTAAAAACCATGTAGCGGGACGGCCATGCATCTTATTTCAGATACTGCGTCATCTGGGCGTCAAGCGTTCCTTGCGCCCGCATGATGAATTCGCAGATCTCGCGCACTGCACCGCGTCCGCCCTCGCGTTCGGTAACCACGTGTGCATGCTTCTTCACGAGCGCCGGTGCGGCAGGGACCGTAATGGCCAGGCCGCTGCGCAGCATCGGCGGCAGGTCCACCACATCGTCACCCATGAAAGCGCATTCGGAGTGATCCAGCCCCAATTCCCGTGAAAGCTGCATGAATGCCTCCAGCTTATCCTCGACGCCCTGGAAGAAATGCGCGACGCCGGTATTCTCCGCGCGCTTGACGACGACCTTCGACGTACGGCCGGTAATGATCGCCATGTCCACGCCGCTGGCTTTCAGCAGCTTCATGCCCAAGCCATCCTGCGAATTGAACGCCTTGTACTCCTGTCCGTCGTCGCATAGATAGAGGCTGCCGTCGGTCATGACGCCGTCTACGTCAAACACGATCAGCTTGACGCGTTTTGCGCGCTCCAAAACTTCTTGATTCATACTACTTTCGCTTTCAGCAGGTCATGCATGTTGAGCGCGCCGACCAACGTTCCAGTCTCGTCGGTGACCAGCAGGCCATTGATTTTATGAGTTTCCATCAGCTCCACTGCTTCCGCAGCCAGGCGGTTGGGAGCGATAGTGCGCGGATTTGCGTGCATGACTTGCGTAATGTCGGTAGCAGCGACATCCACGCCGTTTTCGAAGGCACGCCGCAGGTCGCCGTCGGTAAAGATGCCAACGGGTTTGCCTTGCGCATCGATGATGGCCGTCATGCCCAAGCCCTTGCGGGACATTTCGAGCAAGGCGGCTGACAGAAAAGCATTTTGCGGAACTTTGGGTATGCCGTCCCCGGTTCGCATCACATCGCTCACATGCAGCAGAAGCTGTCTGCCGAGCGCGCCTCCAGGGTGCGCGCGCGCGAAGTCTTCCTGCGAGAATCCGCGTGCGTCCAGCAGTACCAGCGCCAGCGCGTCACCCAACGCCAGTGCGGCCGTGGTGCTGGCGGTCGGCGCCAGCCCAAGCGGACAGGCTTCGCGCGATACGGACGCATCCAGATGCACATCGGCTTCTTTGGCCAGCGTGGATTTCGGGTTGCCGGTCATGCTGATCAGTTTGGCACCCATGCGCTTGAGCATGGGCACGATGGTTAGCAGCTCATCGCTTTCGCCGGAATTCGACAGGACAAGGACGACATCGTGCCCGGTAATCATGCCGAGATCGCCATGGCTGGCCTCGGCCGGGTGCATGAAAAAAGCCGGCGTGCCGGTGCTGGCAAGCGTGGATGCAATCTTGCGGCCGATATGGCCCGATTTGCCCATGCCGCTTACCACAACGCGACCTCGGCATTGTAAAATGAGTTCCACAGCCTGGGGGAAGCTGTTGTCGAGACGTTGCGCCAGCGCTTCAACCGCGCGTGCTTCGGTCAGCAATACTTCTCGGGCAAGGTCGATCGGGTTTGCAGGATTGCTTTGCTGCTGATTTAATTTTGATACCACCATAATCATCAAGTATAAAAGGGTTCGCCCTCTGAATAAAGGATATAACGCAAATAGAGCCCGATCCGGCACAAAATTTGCGTAAAGATTTCCACCCATGCCCGGCACCCTTGAAACAATCCTGATTCTCCTTACCGGTGCCGTCCTGGCGGTCGCATTATTTCGCGTGTTGCGCCTGCCGACGATGCTCGCTTATTTTCTGATTGGCATATTGCTCGGCCCGCATACCTTTGGTCTTTTGCCTGACAGCGAAGCGAATCGCGAACTCGCCGAATTCGGTGTTGTTTTCCTGATGTTCAGCATCGGCCTGGAATTCAGCCTTTCGCAATTGTATGCAATGCGAACGACCGTATTCGGGTTGGGCGGTGCGCAGGTGGCGATGACCACGCTGGTCGTCATGCCAAGCGCGATGGCGCTCGGTATCGACTGGAGCGCGGCGCTGGTACTTGCCGGCGCGATGGCGATGTCCTCCACTGCCATCGTTTCAAAAATGCTGGTGGAAAAAGTCGAACTCAGTTCGCGACATGGTCGCCTGGCGGTCGGTGTGCTGCTATTCCAGGATCTTGCCGTCGTACCGCTCCTGATCATGATTCCCGCATTTGCCGCGCCTGCAGAAGTAATGGCAATGACGCTGGGTTTGTCGTTGCTTAAGGCTGCGATTACGCTGTCCATCCTGCTGGTATTCGGCAAGCGATTGATCAATCCCTGGTTTGAATTGGTGGCCCGCCAGCAGTCGCGCGAACTATTCGTGATGAACGTTCTGATGGTCACCTTGTTGTTGGCCTTCATCACCAATCTGGCGGGGCTGTCTTATGCGCTGGGTGCCTTTATTGCGGGGATGTTGATCTCGGAAACCCGCTATCGATATCAGGTGGAGGCCGATATCGCACCTTTCCGCGACATTCTGCTGGGGTTATTCTTCATTACCGTCGGCATGATGCTGGACATCCGTGCGCTCGTCGCCAATGTCGAATGGGTTCTGTTGTTGCTTGCTCTGATCGTGTTTTTGAAAGCACTAATCATTACCCAGCTGGCACGGCTTTTTCGCCATGAGACGGGCGTGGCGATCCGGACCGGCATCATGCTTGCCCAGGCCGGTGAGTTCAGTTTCGTTATCATGGCCCACGGCGTGGGGCACGGCGTCCTTGGCGGTTCTTTATTCCAGATAGTCCTGGCAGCTTCGCTGCTGTCGATGGTTGCCGCACCTTTTATCATCCAGTACAACGGCTGGTTTGCTTCCCGCTTGTCGCGCAGTTACGAAAGTAATCGTGATCGCAAGATCAACGAAATCGAGAGCATAGGCCAGCAACTCAGCGATCACGTCATCATTTGCGGTTTCGGACGCAGCGGTCAATATCTTTCGCGCTTTCTGAATGAAGAGGAGATACCGTTCATCGCACTGGACATCGACCCATCCCGAGTGCGCGAGGCGGCAAGTGCCGGAGAAGCCGTCGTCTACGGCGATGCCGGTCGACGCGTGGTGTTGAAAGCGGCCGGTGCCGAACGCGCCAAGGCCGTGGTCATCAGCTATGCAGACCAGCACGCATCCATGAAGGTGTTGCATGTGGTGCAGGAAAATTACCCTCAATTGCCGGTGATCGTACGTACTGTGGATGACAGCAATATGGAAAAATTCATCGATGCGGGCGCGGCCGAGGTGGTCCCGGAGGTGCTGGAAGGTAGTCTGATGCTGGCTTCGCACGCGCTGGTAATGATGGGCGTGCCGCTCTCGCGCGTGGTCAAGCGAATCCGCCATTTCCGGGAAGAGCGTTATCAGATGTTCCGCGGATTTTTTCATGGTCTTTCCGATTACGACCTGGATGCGCGCGACGAAGACCAGTTGCGCCTGCAATCCGTCGCGTTGCCGGCTGGCGCCTATGCATGCCGTATGCGCCTGAAGGATTTGGATATGACCCAGCATGAAGTGCAGGTCAAATCCATCCGGCGCCCGAATACCAAAGGGCTGAGCCCCGCCCCCGAAGTCATTTTGGTGGAGGGCGACATGGTCGTTTTGCAAGGCACGCCCGATAATCTGAGCAGTGCTGCCACATTTCTTCTGACCGGAAAATGAAACCATCCATCACGATCATAGGCGCCGGCGCCGTCGGCTGTCTGACTGCATTGGCATTCGCAAAAAAAGACTGGCAGGTGACGCTGGTAGATCAAGGCGTGCTTGGCGGCGAGGCCTCATGGGCGGGCGGCGGCATTCTGCTTCCCTTGTTGCCGTGGAATTACAAGGAGCCGGTGAATCAACTCGCATTGGCTGGCGCTGCCCGCTATCGCGAGCTATGCGAGGAGTTGCTTGAAGCCACGGGCATCGATCCGCAATACCAGGCATGCGGGATGCGTGTGTTGCCGGAATTTGACGGCGAAACCGCGTTGGCCTGGTGCAAAACGCATGGCCTCACTGCCGAAATTCAGGGCGAGTCGTTATGGCTGCCCCAAGTCGCGCAGGTACGCAACCCGCGACTGATGGTAGCTCTGAGTGCACAATTGAAATCCCTGGGCGTGACCCTGCATGAGCATACCGAATTGCTGCGATTGCAATCTGCGACGGCAAAGGTGCAATCCTGGCAGAGCAGCACAGGTATCCGTTTCGAATCGGATGTTTACGTAGTTACCGCAGGCGCCTGGAGCCATAACCTCCTGGGCGAGCATGCGCAGCCGGTGCCGGTAAAGCCCATGCGTGGGCAAATGCTGCTTTATCAACTTGAAGCGAGCGCGTTGTCGACCATTCTTTATCGCAACGACTTTTACCTGATCCCCCGGCGCGACGGCCACATTCTCGCCGGCAGTACGGTGGAAGATGTCGGTTTCGATAAATCCACGACCGAAGATGCCGCCCGGGATCTATCCCGAAAAGCCCGCGATCTGTTGCCGCAGCTTGCCGATGCGCCCGTGATTCGGCACTGGAGCGGCCTGCGTCCCGGATCTCCGGACAATATCCCGACGATCGGCCGTCACCCCGATTTCGACAATCTCTATCTGAATACCGGGCATTTCCGTTACGGCGTGACTATGGCCCCTGCCAGCGCGGAAATCCTTCTCGGCATGCTGGAAGGCTGATCGCATTTATTTGATACGGACGGCCACCTGCTTGGTAAAGACGCTGAAGCACAAATACTCATACTCCCAGCCATATTTTGTAACAGCTTCCTGAAAGGCCTTGTATTCATCTTCGCGCCAGTGCGCATTGCCGATGTATTCGTCAAATACGATCACGCTACCCGAAACGATACGCGGCGCCAGCAGATCGAGCACTGTTTTGGTGGAGCTGTATATGTCGCAGTCGATGTTGATGAGTCGAACCGGGCCAGAATGGGTGTCCAAAAAATTTGGCAACGTTTGGTCGAACCATCCGACGATCAACTCGACATGCGACGGTACCTTCGGAATCTCACCGCGTGTGGTATAGCTTCCTTTCGGTTCGTGGTGCCACACCTCCGGAAGCCCCTCGAAGCTGTCGAACCCGTAAATTTTCTGCTGAGTCAGCGAGGCCAACTGGCATATCGAATTTCCGAAACGTACCCCGAATTCCAATACCAAGCCTTCCTTGGGGGCGGCATTCATTGCAAGCTGAAATGTTTCCATCATGCTGCCGATCATCGGCGGCAAAGGATTGCATATCGACTTGAGGTAACTCCAGGCGTCCAGCCGCGCATGATCGATGAGGCTGCCTTTTTCCAGCGCTTCAAGATGCGTTTGAGCCTCATCCTTCCGGCCATCAGTATGTTCCAGTGCCGCGGCGAGCATGAACCGGGCTTCGTTGTCTTGAGGGGAGGTCTTGATGACTTGCGCGAGCTCTCTGATAGCCCTTTCTCTATCCTTGTTCAACAAAAGCGCATGCTGGTTATACATGGCCGGGAGATAGCCAGGAGCATGAAGCAGTGATTTACTGTAATACGCTTCGGCATTTGCAAGATCGCCTTTTTCGTGCAGCGCAAACGCCATATTGCCTAAATATTCGGGATGATCGGGATGAATTTTTAATGCACGTTGCAAATATTTCACTGCTAGCTCAACGTTGCCTTGTCGCAGTTCCACCACCCCGAGCATGTGCCATGCATCTGGTTGATTGGGAATGAGTTGGACTATTTTGTGGCAGACGGTACCGGCTTGCAGCAGATTTCCATGTAACAGATGTGCTTGTGCGAGCTGTAAGGCATTGGCGAGCTGCGTTGATGGGATAGAGGCTTGATTAACATGATTGGCTGGTTTGTTCAGGCAGCATTGCTTGAATTTTTTTCCGCTGCCGCAAGGGCATGGGTCATTACGTCCGGGAGTGGCTACCATTCGATTAAGCTTGGATTTGCAATATGAAAAAGAATGCTACTTGCAGCTGATCCGCAGAGCGCGAGTCTGGCTGGGCTGGTTCTCTTCCTTAGCCAGAATTTCGTACCCATTTGGGCAAGTCTGCTTCGCCGCTTTGTAGCAGTCGGGCCACACCTTGTACCCGCTACAGGCGACTGTCTGGCCTTGTTGCTGACTGCTGGACTCAAGGTCGTGCTTGGCAGAAAAGGGGCCGGTAGTGCAGGCACTAACGAATATGGCGAGGGCGATGACTATCAGGTTGCGCATGATGAGGTATTTCCAAAAAAACAGTGATCATAAATTGAAACGGCGCCCGCAGGCGCCGTTTCAAGCTTTCGAGTTCTCTAAATAATCTTAGAAGAACAGGATCGCGCCAAGGCTGACGCTGTCAGACTCAGCGTCGTCACCAGCTTGGTTTTCAGACTCGGTTTTGTTGTACTCGGCCACCAAGTTCAGGCTCTTGGTGAGCGGGTGGTAAACACCAACGGTCCACATATTGTTTTCCTTAACCAGGGTCGGAGCGGATTCACCGCTTGCTTCGTCCAGGTTGCTCTCACCGTAGGACAGGCCGATCTTGGTGCCGATGTTCGGCAGCGTGTAGGTGCCTTGTACATACCAGCCGTCGGAATCACGACCCTT
>Ga0066486_1000195_pt1 | contig 18874 bp, 14 predicted proteins | sample LakWasM128_HOW14_2_FD_59591 | JGI IMG/M metagenome (GOLD analysis project Ga0066486, IMG submission 59591) | Freshwater sediment methanotrophic microbial communities from Lake Washington under simulated oxygen tension - Sediment Metagenome 128_HOW14 | ecosystem: Environmental > Aquatic >... | reverse complement strand
AGCAGAACGACGGCGTGCTGGTCGCGCTCGACGCCAGGACCGGTGAGAAAGTCTGGGACGTAACGGTCGTGAACACCAAGGAAGGGGCTTCGACCACCAATGCACCGCACATCATCAAGGACAAGGTCATCACCGGCTGCTCCGGCGGCGAATACGGCGTGCGGTGCTACATCTCAGCCTACAACATCAAGGACGGCTCTTTGGCTTGGCGCGCATACAGCACCGGCCCAGATAGCGAAGTGCTGATCGGCAAGGATTTCAACAAGGAAAACCCGCATTACAGCGCACTATCCGTGTATGAAGACGTCAACGGTGGCAACAAGGAAGGTGGCTCGTTCAAGGCATTGGCCAAGGAACAGCTGAAGTATCCGGAAAGCGAACTCGGCGTGAAGACCTGGCTCAAGCCGCAAGCACGCAAGGACGGCTGGCAGAACGGCGGCGGCGCCACTTGGGGCTGGTACTCCTACGACCCGGCGCTGAACCTTATGTATTACGGCACCGGCAATCCCGGCACCTGGAACCCGGACGTGCGTCCCGGCGACAACAAGTGGTCGATGACCATCTTCGCGCGTGACGTGGACACCGGCATGGCACGCTGGGGCTACCAGATGACGCCGCACGACGAGTGGGATTATGACGGCATGAACGAAGTCATCCTGTGGGATGCCAAGGGCAAGAAACTCGCTTCGCACTTCGACCGCAATGGTTTCGCCTACACCTTCGACCGCACCAACGGCAACCTGCTCGTTGCGGAAAAGATGCGCCCGTTCGTCAACTGGGCAAGCTCCGTCGACCTGAAGTCCGGCGTACCGAACAAGGATTCCAAGTTCTCCACGCACCAGGACTATAACGCCCAAGGCATCTGCCCCTCCGCACTGGGCGTCAAGGATGAACAGCCGGCGGCCTTCTCGCCCAAGACCGGCCTGTTCTATGTTCCGCTCAATCATGTGTGCATGACGTATGAACCGGTCGAATCCAAATACGTCGCCGGCCAGCCGTGGGTAGGTTCGACGTTGACCATGTTCGCAGGCCCGGAAGGTGTGATGGGTGGCTTCATGGCCTGGGATGCTCTCAAGGGCAAGTCGGTCTGGTACAACAAGGAGAAGTTCTCCGCGTGGGGCGGCGTATTGACCACCTCTACCAACCTGGTGTTCTACGGCACGCTGGATCGCTGGTTCAAGGCGCTGGATGCACGCACCGGCAAGGAACTGTGGAAATTCCAGGTCGGCTCCGGCGTCGTCGGCAATGCGATCACGTACAGCCACAAGGGCAAGCAGTATGTCGGCGTACTCTCCGGCATCGGCGGCTGGGCCGGCGTGGCAATGAATCTGGGCATGACCAACGATACCGACGGCCTCGGTGCTGCCGGCGGCTACAAGGAGCTGGTCAAGTTCAACGCGGCTCCTGGCGGCGGCGCAATGAATGTGTTCAGCCTGTAATCCTCCCGATCGCGCCCGGACCAATGCCGGACGCGGATTGTTGTAATTTCGCGATCCTCGCCCCTCTCTTTGCCATGGAGGGGCATTTTTTTGTGCAGCATCCGGTTGTTCTCCCCTGCACCAGCCTCAGTAAAACCCTATTGAATAAAGCTCCCTCGCGGAATACCATACTAAACAAGTCAACAATTAATCGGGGATAGCCAAAAGCACCGGATATTGCTTCGTTTCATGTGTTCGCATGTGTGCTTGCGTCCCTGGATTGTCCGGGAGGTTCGTCCAAAAATTTACAGGCGCTACTTTTGAAGAAGGGAACACATCATGAAAGCAAATCGCATTTCCGGCCTTTTCCTGTGCGCGGCAACCACCATGATGCTGTGGACTGGCGTTGCGACGAGCGCCGAATTGCCCAGGCAGGGCACAGTCAATTATGTCATCCACTATGTGATGAAGCCGATCAATACCATCGATATCGACAATCTGGGCAAAGCCGTTGCGCTGGAAATGGTAGGAACGACAGCCAACATGGAGGGGAAACCCCTCATGGACAAGATGATCGCCCATTGTGTCGCGATCAAGATCGACTCCGTCAAGGCACAATACATGAACGGCGGCTGCACCATGACCGACAAGGACGGCGACCGGATTTTCACGACCTTTGATACCCGAGAACTTGCTGGCGCACTTCCGCGCTTCGGCTGCGGCACCCACACCATCACCAACGGCTCGGGCAAATACAAAGGCATCACCGGCAAGGAGCCTTTCAACTGCCTCATCCTGCCCAGCGCATCAGGGCAAGGCTGGAGCGGGATGGATATCGAACACCAGATGACTTACAAGTTCGAGTAAGGCTAGTGTCGAGAGATACGCTTTAGGGCAGAGAGGACGATTCTTCCTTCTTGGCTATTGCGAAGATTTACCGTCGATCAGACGGTGTAAACATGCCGCCGGTTGAAAGGGTAATCCTGCGCGCCGCCCCTGTGGGGACGGCCGCCCAGTATCTGAAACAGCGCCATCCAGTTGTGCTCGAAGGCGTATGCCGAACCGGCCATATAAATGCGCCAGATACGGTATTTGTGCTCGCCTATCATCGCCAGCGCTTCATTCTGCCGCGACTCCAGGCGCTCCACCCAACTCCATAGCGTGCGCGCGTAATGCGGCCGCAGATTCTCGGCATCCAGCGGCTCCAGGCCGGCTGCGGCCATCTCCTGCATCACGTTGGACACATGCGTCAACTCGCCGCCGGGGAAGACATACTCGTCGACAAACTCCGCAATGCCACTGCCCAAGCCATGCGCCTCGACCGCCGTGGAGGTGATTCCATGATTCATCACCAGCCCGCCCGGGCGCAGCAGCCTGTAGATCTTGGCAAAATACGCCGCCAGGTTGCGCCGGCCCACGTGCTCGAACATGCCGACACTGGCGATCTTGTCGTATGGGAGGCTCTCCGGCACATCACGATAATCCATCAACCGCACCTCTACCCTCCCTTCCAGGCCGCGACGCCGGATTTCCTCGTTTACGTAATCGCGCTGATTGTCGGAGAGCGTGATGCCCGTTGCCTGCACGCCATATTTTTCCGCCGCATGCAGGATGAGTCCGCCCCAGCCGCAACCGATATCCAGCAGGCGCTCGCCCGGCTTGAGCATCAGCTTGCGGCAAATGAGATCGAGTTTTTTCTCCTGGGCGAGATCCAGGCTGCAGTCGGCATCCTCGAAATAGGCACAGGAATAAACGCGGTTGCGGTCCAGCCACAGTCCGTAGAATTCATTGGAAACGTCGTAATGGTAAGTAATGTTGCGGCGGTCGCTGGCGCGGGTATGGCGCCACCAGCGCCAATCGGAACCGTTGCTGTGGCGGACGGGCGCATCCTCCTTGCACAGGGTGCGGCCGAGTTCGAGGATATCGCGAGCATTGCCATGCAGATCGATCCAGCCTTCGACATACGCACGCGCCAGCCCGCCCAGGCTGGGGTTGGCCAGTACGCGCAATGCACGAGGATCGGAAGCATGAATGTGCACCATCGGCTCGGGCGCGGTCATCACTTCCCCGCTCCAGAGATGCACCGCCAGCGGCAAGTCATTCAGCTTCTCGCCGAGTTGCCTGAGCAAAACGTTCTTGAGCATCGCGCTTCCCTCATGTCGAAACAGCGAATCGGAACTTGTTGATTATACTAAGACAATATCAGGTGCCCGGGAATTCAGCCAAGGCGGTTCATTAAAATCATGAGGTGCATTTCATGACTACCCCGAATGCACACATCCAGTAGCTGGGTATAGTACGCTTCACAGAAGCCGGATTCCGGCGACTGTAAGCACTTAACTCAAACTAAGGAGATTATTATGTGGACCAAGCCCCAAGCTACCGAAATGCGTTTCGGCTTTGAAGTTACGATGTACGTTTGCAACCGCTAATTTGCGCTTGCATTAACCGGTAACCACGATGTGGTAGCCGGAATCAGAAACGGCAGCTTCGGCTGCCGTTTTTGTTTTAGGGTTGCCACGCCCGAATGATAGATTTTTATTATCAACTCAATAACAACAATCAATTTGTCCTATTTCGCTCCCCTCCCTAGAATGCACTTCATCGCAGTTCAACAACCACTTAGGAGGAAACACAATGGCAACATCCCTGATCAACACCGAAGTTCAACCATTCAAGGCACAGGCTTTCCACAATGGCAAATTCGTCGAAGTGTCGGAAGCAAATCTGAAAGGCAAATGGTCCGTCATAATTTTCATGCCGGCTGCTTTCACCTTCAATTGCCCGACCGAAGTCGAAGACGCTGCAGACAATTACGCCGAATTCCAGAAGGCCGGCGCCGAGGTGTACATCGTCACTACCGACACGCATTTCTCGCACAAGGTGTGGCACGAGACCTCCCCGGCCGTGGGCAAGGCGAAGTTCCCGCTGGTGGGCGACCCAACCCACGCGCTGACTAACGCCTTCGGCGTGCACATTCCGGAAGAAGGCCTGGCACTGCGCGGCACCTTCGTGATCAATCCGGATGGCGTGATCAAGACTGTGGAAATCCACTCCAACGAAATCGCCCGCGACGTGAAGGAAACTCTGCGCAAGCTCAAGGCTGCCCAGTACACCGCCGCAAACCCCGGCCAGGTGTGCCCGGCCAAGTGGAACGAAGGCGCCAAGACGCTAACCCCGTCGTTGGATCTGGTCGGCAAGATCTAAGCAACACGCAAGACTGGCGCCCGGGCGCATCTGCCCGGGCGGTTTAACCGACTGAAAAGGATTAGTAATCATGCTGGATGCCAATATCAGAAATCAGCTGCAAGCGTACTTCGACAAGCTGACGCAACAGATCGACATCGTCGCCAATCTCGACGACAGCGCGGCTTCGCGCGAGATGCTGGAACTGCTGGAAGATATCGCAGGCCTGTCCGGCAGGATCACGCTGGAAGAACGCCGCGACGCGAACGAGCGCGCGCCGTCGTTCTCGCTGAATCGCCCGGGGGAGAATATCGGCCTGCGTTTCGCCGGCATCCCGATGGGCCATGAATTCACCTCGCTGGTGCTGGCGCTGCTGCAAGTCGGCGGCCACCCGCCCAAGGTCGAGGATGACGTCATCGAGCAGGTGAAGAGCCTCAAGGGCGAATTCCGCTTCGAGACCTATATCTCGCTCTCCTGTCACAACTGCCCGGAAGTCGTGCAGGCACTCAACCTCATGGCGGTGCTCAACCCCAACATCACCCACGTGATGATCGACGGCGCGCTGTACCAGACCGAAGTGGATGAGCGCCAGATCATGGCTGTGCCTTCCATTTATCTTAACGGCAAGAAGTTTGGCGACGGCCGCATGGAGCTGGGCGAAATCCTCGCAAAGATCGACACCAATGCCGCAGCACGCGATGCCGAGAAGCTTTCTGTAAAAGAGCCCTACGACGTGCTGATCGTCGGCGGTGGCCCCGCCGGCGCGGCAGCGGCAGTCTATACCGCTCGTAAAGGCGTGCGCACCGGCATCGTCGCCGAACGCTTCGGCGGGCAGGTAATGGATACGCTGGGCATCGAGAATTTCATTTCGGTAAAGGAAACCGAAGGCCCCAAACTGGTCGCGGCACTGGAAGAGCACGTCAAGAGCTACGACGTGGACATCATGAACCTGCAACGCGCGGAATCGCTGATTCCGGGCGAGTTGATGGAGATTCGCCTGACCAATGGCGCGATACTGAAGAGCAAGGCGGTCATTCTCGCCACTGGCGCACGCTGGCGCGAGATGAACGTGCCGGGCGAGAAAGAATACCGTGGCAAGGGCGTAGCCTACTGCCCCCACTGCGACGGCCCGCTGTTCAAAGGCAAAAAGGTCGCGGTGATCGGCGGCGGCAACTCGGGCGTTGAAGCGGCGATCGACCTCGCCGGCATTGTCGGCTATGTGACACTGCTCGAATTCAACGACCAGTTGCGTGCCGATGCGGTGTTGCAGAAAAAGCTGCATAGCCTGCCGAACGTGACGGTTATTACCCAGGCACAGACTACGACAGTGACCGGCGACGGCGAGAAGGTAAATGGCCTCAACTATACCGACCGCGCGACCGGCGCCTGGCATCACCTTGAACTGGAAGGCGTATTCGTTCAGATCGGGCTGGTGCCTAATACCGACTGGTTGAAGGGCACGATAACCTTGAGCAAATATGGCGAAATCGAGGTCGATGCCCGTGGCGAAACCTCAGTGCCCGGCGTATTTGCCGCCGGCGACGTGACGACCGTGCCATACAAGCAGATCATCACCGCGATGGGCGACGGTGCGAAAGCCGCGCTGGGTACGTTCGACCATTTGATCCGCCACTAGCATCGGTAAGGCATTGCGCGCGAAGGGAAAGTGTTGCTCCCTTCGCGCATGGCCTGCCTATTTTCCCGGCGTCTTGCTCGACAGCATTTCCCTTGGCATTCAGCATTCGCTGTTTGTTTGTCGCAGCAAAAAATAACCTCTACAGACTATCGTAAATGATTTTAGTTCTCATTTACAATGCTTCATGATAAAGTGCCGATCACATCGCTGCACTCGATAACAGCGTTTAAATTTCGATAAGCCAGCCACCCAGGGATGTGCTCCAAGGCAGCTCGCCAGACATCACACTATCTGGGGAGTCTGTCATGAATTACACCGATCTGCGGCCGCGCACCCGCCAACGCACCCTTTCCATTCTATTGAGCCTGCTTTACGCCGGCACCACAACTTCCGCGCTTGCCGAATCCGGCACATCGACCACCGAACTTCAGCCGGCATTGCTTGGCGACGTAGTGATCACGGCCACTCGCACGGCATCCGATACCGCCGAAATTCCGGCCACGGTAACCGCCATTAATCAGCAGGAACTCGCACGCAAGGTGCCCTATGATGAAGCCGAGCTGTTCAAGGATGAACCGGATATCGCAATGGCGCGTGACCTGCGTCGCTTTGGCGCAACACGCGTAAATATCCGTGGCATTGAGGATAATCGCGTCACCCAGCTGGTCGATGGCGTGCGCATGGCCGATTATTACAACGGCGGCGGCCCGACCAACTTCACGATGAATGCGCCGCTGGGTGCCTCCATCGAATTTCTGAAGCAGGTGGAAATCCTGCGCGGGCCGGCCTCGAGCCTGTATGGTTCGGATGCCATCGGGGGCGTGGTGGGTTATTTCACGCTTAATCCTTCCGACTTGATCGAAAACGACAAGAACTATGGCGCCCGGTATCGCGGCGGCTACAACGGCATCAATGACGGATTCACCAATACCATCCTGGGCGCTGTCAAAGGCGACGCCGCAGAACTCCTGATCGGCTACACCCATACAGACGGCCACGACGCCGACAACCAGGGCAACGTCGGCGGCACCACCAACCTGCGCACCAAACCTAACCCGCAAGACACGCGGGACGACGGGGTATTGGCGAAACTGATATTGCGCCCCTCCGACCTGCATCGCATCACGCTGACGCTGGAAGGGCGCGAACAGGAGACGGATACCGAAGCCAAACGGCTGACCGCCTCCCTTCGCAAGGTCACGGCCATGTCCGGCACGGATGAATCCCGACGCGAGCGCGGCAGCATCGAATGGGAATACATGCCGCAAGGTGCGTTTTTCGATCGACTCACCGCACGTCTCTATCGCCAGGATAGCGATACGCACAATTTCAATCTTCAGACGCGCAGCAACACCAGCGCCACCTGCTCGGCCACGACAGGCAGCGGCAATAACTGCCATATCGAACAGGACTTCAGCTTCACTCAGGAAAGTCTGGGAGGCGGACTCCAGTTCGAAACGGCGACCCAATGGTTGAACAAGGAACACCTGATCACCTACGGTACCGACATTTCACGAGTCGATACGGAAGAACTGCGCGACACCTCGCGCTGGAACCTGACCAACGGCACCTTCAGCAAGACACTGGCTGGCGATACTTTCCCGCTGCGCGACTTTGCCAATGGACGCACGGAAACCGTGGGTGTGTTCGTGCAGGACGAAATAAGCGGCTGGGCCAATGGGCGCCTGACCCTCACGCCGGGACTGCGCTACGATTGGCGCAGACTCAAGCCTGAAGTCGACGCACTGGCGCAGAAATCCCTGACCGCCAATAATCGCGAAGCCGTTGAGCAAAGCGATTCGGCCTTTTCGCCCAAGCTGGCCGCGCTATGGAAGCTCAATGGCCTGTGGTCGCTCTACGGACAGGCCGTCCGAGGCTTTCGCGCGCCCAATTATGAGGAAGTCAACGGCTCTTTCCGGAATACCGTGCAAGGCTACGGCAATACGCCCAATCCCGACCTGAAGCCCGAAACCAGCATCGGGGTTGAAGCGGGCCTCAAGCTACATGCTGAAACCGTCCGCGGCCAGCTCTCGCTTTACGACAATCGCTATAAGAATTTCATCGAAAGCGTACGCCTCAATTGCCCTTCGGACCCCAATTGCCTGAGTGGACTGAATACTTTCATGTATTCCAATCTTTCACGTGTCCGCATTTACGGGGCTGAAATGCGCGGCGTCTGGGACTTCGCTCCAGGCTGGAAGCTGGATGGCGCATTCGCATGGGCACATGGCCAGAATGAATCCGACAGCGAGCCCCTGAACAGCGTCGAGCCTGCGCGCGCCAGCCTGGGGCTGATCCGCGACGCCGGCACATGGGGAACGGAAGCGCGCGTTCGCGGTGCCACTGCCGTCTCGCGCACCGATGACAGCGACGGCGCATGGTATCGCCCGGCCGGTTACGTAGTAGCCGATCTGTATGCTTGGTGGCGCCCCATCAAATCCGGCGTACTGAACGTGGCGGTGAACAACCTGCTCGACAAGAAATACTGGTTGTGGAGCGACATCCGCCAGGCGGACGGCATCAATCCGGTGGGCGTGGACTTTTACTCCCAGCCCGGCCGAACATTGTCGGCAAGTTTCACTTATCAATTCTGAGCGAACACGATGAAGCTTGTCAGATTTTTCATCAGAACCGCCGCGATACTGGCCTTATCCGCCAGTGCGGCGGCGGCACCGCGGGTGCTTTTCGTTTCCGCCAATCCGGTCCAGCCGGGTAAATTCGTCAATCTCGCCAAGGTAGCGGAGCCTTATGCGATCGGCGTGGAAGCGAAGTTTGCCGAAAAAATGGCGGTGGATACCGGCAGCGAAGCATTTGCAGCCTCCGACATCGTCATTTTTGACGCACCGCGCGAGCACATCGAGGAGTTCATCCGTCTTCGGACCGCCAGGGCGCTGCCGGGGCTGGAAAAATCCGGCAGGCCCAGCCTGTGGATGGGGACAAAAACCGTCCGATCCCAAGGCATTCCAGATACGCTGGCGCAGCGCTTGCATGCCTATTACATCAATGGCGGCCGCGCCAACTTCGATCATTTCTTCCGCACCTTGCAGGCACATTTTTCCGGCAAGCCATGGGACAAAATCCCCGCGCCCATCATTTTCCCGACTTCCGGTGTTTACCACCCCAAGGCCCCCCACCTGGTTTTCGATACCCCGGATGCGTACCTGGCCTGGAAAGCCGTCGACCTTGGCGCGCAACGCCCGCCGGTGATTGCAATTGCCATGCACCAGCAATACATCGCTGCCGAGCAGACCGCCTTCATCGATGCCATGATCGCGCGTATCGAAGCTGGCGGGGCCGTGGCGCTGCCGTTTTACAGCCCCGTGATGGACCCCGATGCGATCACGCGCATGGTTACCCATGCCGGGAAACCGGTCGCCGACGTCATCGTCAACACCCAGATCATGCTCAATCCGGATGGGCGCCGCAACGAATTCCAAGCCCTCGGCATACCGGTCATCCAGGCCATGCCTTATCGCAAGGGCGACGAATCGGCATGGCGGGCCGATCCGCATGGCGTGTCGCTGATGGATGTGCCGTTTTACCTGGCCCAGGCGGAGTATGCCGGGGTCACCGATATCCAGATAGCCGCCGCTACCCGCAAGGGTGACGAGCAGGTGGTGGCCATAGCCGCCCAGGCCGATGCCGTGGTGAACAAGGCGCTCAATCTGGTCAAACTGCAGCGTGCCCAACCTGCTGAACGCCAGATAATCATGTTCTTCTGGAACTATCCGCCGGGCGAAAAAAACCTGTCCGCCTCTTTCATGAACCTGCCGCGCAGCCTGTCTGGAACGCTCGCCGCAATGAAAGAGGCCGGCTATGCGACGGATACACCGGACGAAGCCCGCTTGATCCTGTTGCTGCAACGCCTCCTGGCTCCCTACTATCGCCCGGCTGAGGATCAAACCGAGCTGAAGGCCCTGCTACAGGAAGGACTGGCCGACCGTCTGCCGGTAAAGGTCTATCGTGACTGGCTGCAGACACTGCCAGCCGAGGTGCGCGGCGCGCTGAATGAACGATGGGGAGCACCGGAGAAATCCTCCATGGTGCTGAAACAGAACGGCGAGGCTTACTTCGTCATCCCTCGCCTCAAGCTGGGCAATATCAGCCTGTTGCCACAGGCGCCGCGTGGCGAGCGCTGGGAGGAAAAGGAAAAATCGCTTTACCATTCCACCAGCGCGATTCCCTCGCATTTCTACCTTGCCAGCTACCTGTGGGCCAGGGAACAAGCCCGAGCGCATGCATTGGTGCACTTCGGCACCCATGGCAATCAGGAATGGCTGCCGGGCAAGGAACGCGGTCTGTCGGTATACGATTATCCGATGCTGGCTGTCGGCGACGTACCTGTGGTTTATCCCTACATCATGGACAACATCGGCGAATCGACGCAAGCCAAGCGCCGCGGCCGTGCAACCATCATCAGCCACCAGACGCCGCCGTTTGCGCCGGCAGGCCTGCATGACAGCCTGACGCATATCCATGACCAGTTGCATGCCTGGCTGGCACAGGATGAGGGCGCGGTAAAGGACAAGATCAAGGCGGATTTCCTGACGCAGGTAAGAAAGGAGCACATCGACAAGGATCTGGGCTGGGAGCCGGAGCGCATCGACCAGGAGTTCCCCGCCTTTGTCACGGCCGTTCACGATTACCTGCATGAGCTGGCGCGCACCGCCCAGCCTCTGGGGTTGCATACATTCGGCCAAGGTGCCGATGAGCCGTGGCGCATGGCAACGGTGCTGATGATGCTGGGCAAGGGCTTCTGGGAAGCCGCTGCCGGCCCCGGTGAGGAAGCGGAAGAAATGCTGGTAGGCGATTACACGAGGATTGCCGATTCCGCGCCTTACAAGCGATTGCAGCAGATTATCCATGGCAGCATGACAGACGACGGAGCGCTGCCGGAAGCTGCGCGTGAGCAGGCGGAAAAAGCCCGGAAATGGTATCGCGACCTGGGTGCGCAGAACGAAATTACAGCCTTTCTCAACGCGCTGGATGGACGACTCATCCCCACCTCCTACGGCGGCGATCCCATCAAGAATCCGGATGCGCTGCCCACAGGCCGGAATTTATATGCGTTCGATCCTTCGCGCGCGCCCACCAAAGCTGCGTGGGAAGCCGGCAAGGAGGCTTTAGAAAACCTGCTGGCGGCGCATCGCAAGCAATCCGGCCACGCTCCGAAGAAGCTGACGTTCTCCTTGTGGTCGGTTGAAACCATGCGCCACTTCGGCATGCTGGAAGCGCAGGTATTGTGGGCGATGGGCGTGGAACCCGTATGGGATGAAGGCGGCCGCGTCATTGATGTGAAGCTGGTGCCGCGCGACCAATTGGGGCGCCCGCGTGTTGATGTGGTGCTCTCCGCCACCGGCCTGTACCGGGATCACTTCCCCAATGTCATGAAACAGTTGGCAAAAGCCGCCAGGCTGGCATCGGAAGCGCAGGAAACCGACAATCCTCTGGCTGAAAATACCAGGCGCATCGCCAGCCAGCTGGAAAAACAGGGCATGACTGCAGACGCGGCCCTGCGCGCGGGGCAGACCCGCATCTTCTCGTCCGAATCCGGGCGCTATGGCACCGGGCTGGACGATGCAGCGCTCGCCACCGACACCTGGAAAGGCAAGGAGGACGGCGACCGCAAACTGGCGCAGCTCTATCTCTCGCGCATGCAGTTTGCCTACGGGCCGGACGAGGCGGAATGGGGGCAGGCCGGCAAGGGCCTGAATCTCTACGCCGAGCACCTGAAAGGCACCGAGGGCGCTGTGCTGGCGCGCACCTCCAACCTGTACGGCATGCTGACGACCGACGATCCATTCCAGTATTTGGGCGGGATTTCCCTGGCGGTCCGCCATCTCGATGGCAAGGCGCCGGAACTTTACATCTCGAACCTGCGCGGCGCGGGCTCCGGCAAAGCGGAAGGTGCGGCACAATTTCTAAGCAAGGAACTGGCCACCCGCAACTTCCATCCCGGCTACATCGAGGGCCTGAAACGTGAAGGCTACGCCGGTACGCTGCAAGTGCTGGACGGCATCAATAATTTCTGGGGCTGGCAAACCACGGCACGCGAAATCGTGCGTGACGATCAGTGGCAGGAGTTCGTCGATGTCTACGTGCGCGACAAATACAAACTGGGGCTCAAGCAATGGTTCGAGAGCAAGAATCCCCATGCATTGGCACAGTCCATCGAGCGCATGCTGGAAGCGGCGCGCAAAGGTTACTGGAACGCAGACCCGGCCACGCTGAAAGTGCTTAAGGAGCGCTATCGGGACCTGGAGAGCCGCTACGACGTCCGCACCGACAATGCGGCATTCAAGACTTTTGTCGGCGGAGGATTCGGCCTGCGTCAGGATCGCAGCCGGGCTGCAAAAACGACAGCGCAATCCGCGCAGACGCCAAAAGCTTCACCTTCCCTGCCCGTACCGCCACCTGTCCGCGGCATGCAGCTGGAGCAGGTGCAAGAGTCTCAACCGGCCACGCCACCGTTGCAAACGCTGGCCTTCGCCCTGCTGGCATTTTCCGTCATCGGCGGTGCGTACCGCGCCTCACGCATCTGACATTTTTCAATTTTTTCCAAGCTCGGAGCCGCATCATGCAAAGTCAAATCGAATCATCCATGTATCTGGTAGGCCAGGTTTTCCAGTTGCCCACCCTCCTCCTGATCAGCCTGCTGTTCCTCTACGCTTTCTGGGTGTTGGGCGAATTCGGCATGCTGGCCTGGCGCCGTCGCAACGGCCAGGGAAAAGCACTGCTGACCGTGTTTCGCCGTCAACCCGACCTGACCGACGACACTCTCGACGTACTCGCGCACAAAATGCTGGAAGCACCGCGCATCGCCAGCCGCGTTGCTCCCATGCTGGGGCTGGTCGCCACCATGATTCCCATGGGACCTGCGTTGAAGTCGCTTTCCGACGGCAACCTGGCCCTCGTTTCCGGCAATCTTACCGTCGCTTTTTCCGCCGTGATCCTGGCCCTGATTGCCGCCTCCATCACCTATTGGGTCGTGAATGTGCGCCGCCGCTGGCTGGCCGAGGAACTTCTGGAAATCGCCGCCATCAAGCAGGAGCGCGCGCAATGAGCATGAAACTGTTGCACGAGCCGGAAACCGAGGATCCTATCCTGTCGGTGGTCAACATTATCGACATTTTTCTGGTCATCATCGCCGCCTTGCTCATCACCATTGCCAAGAACCCGCTGATGAATCCGTTCAGCAAGCAGGATGTAACCGTGATTACCGACCCCGGCAAACCCAGCATGGAAATGATCGTGAAGAAAGGCGAAAAAATCGAGCGCTACAAAGCCAATGGAAATATTGGCAGCGGCGACGGCGAGAAGGCCGGCGTCGCCTACCGCATGAAAGACGGCTCCATGATCTATGTGCCTGAAAGCAAGCAATAATGTATCGCCCGCTAACGCTGCTGTCGGGCCTGCTCTTCGTCTGTTGCGCGCATAGTGCAGAACGCATTGTGGACACCCGCGACGGCAGTACCGTTACCCGGGAACAATTGATAGAGGTCATGGCCGACAGCGAGTTCGTCCTGCTGGGCGAACTGCATGATAATGCCGCGCATCACCGGGACCGCGGAGAGTTGTTGATCGCATTGAAGAGCCATGCACCGAGCATCGTCGCCGAACACCTGGAAAGCGGAAAGACTGTTGTTGCCGGAAGCGATCTTCAGGCCGATCTTCAGGCCGATCTGGAGCGCGCCGGTTTCGACGCCAAAGGCTGGGGCTGGCCGTTGCATCAGCCCTTGTTCGCCGCGGTAATATCAGCGGGAATGCCGCTGTCCGGCGGCAACATTCCGCGCGCCACGGCCAGAAATATCGCACGCGCGGGTGAAAGTGCCCTGCCCGAGGAGATAACGCAACTGATAGCGGAAACTCCTCTTGACGCGGAAGCCCGGGAAAAGCTGGATGCGGACTTGCTGCACGGCCATTGCGGCCAGCTTGATGCCACCATGCTGCCCGGCCTGCGCCTGGCGCAACGTGCCCGCGACGCCACCATGTTCAACGCGCTGCGTAGCGCTACACAGCGCCCTTCCATTCTGGTGGCAGGTAATGGTCATGTACGGCTGGACTATGGCGTTCCCAGCCTTATCCGGCACTACCTGCCGAACAGCCGCTTCGTCAGTATAGGTTTCGTTGAGGAACCTGCTGTCGGCTTGCAGGCCCAATACCACTATCTTTGGATTACGGAACCGACACCGCGACGCGACCCCTGCTCAACCTTTAAAACCGGCAAAGCCGGCAGATAATGTGATCCCACGCCGTAATGCCCTGACGAATCCGTCAAATCTCCGTATCGACAGCTTCAGTCTTCGTATGCGCAAGGTTCTCCAGCACCTGCAAAAAGCTGCTGAGGCTGGGGTTCCCGACGAAAGTGCATGGCTTGCCGGTGCGCTTGCATTGCTCTTTTACGCGCCAGTATGCGTTATGGCTGATACAGCCGGTCTGGCAGATCACCGCATCCGCCGCCGAAATCACCGCCTCAAGCCGGCCGATGTTCTCTTCCTTTCCACCGTCATGATGCATGAATTCGCCGCCGCGTAATTGCACCAGGCTGCGGAAATGCGGAATGGCGTCGACACGGCCGCCGACGCACAACACGGTACGCCCGAGCAGGCGCTGTTCCTCCTGATAGGCTTCGTTCGATTCCGGCTCCTGGGCCGCGATCAAATCCGCCAGCTCGGACTCCAGCCGACGAATGTCTTCCCGCGCCGCAGAGTAGTCGGTTTCCAGTGTCGCGTGACGTTCCTTCAGCGCGGCGTACGCGCCCTCGGTCAATTGCAGTCGATACATCAGGCGCATGATTTCGTTTGAATCCGCGGCCTGCTCGCGCAGGCTGTCGCGCTCGGCAGCGTGCCGCTCGGCCAGCGCCTGCTGCTGGACCGCGTCGGTGCGTGCCGCCTCTAACTGAGTCTTCAAGTCGGCAATCTGTTCGATATAGCGGTTGCAGGACTCGGTGACGCGCTGCTGCATGCGCGACAACTCGCGCGTCAGCATGGCATTTTCCTCCTGCAGCCGCGTCCAGGCCTGCTGCTCGCGTCGCACACCGGCACCGATCTGATGTTGCAGCATGTGGATGTCGGCATAGATCTGCAAGCGGAATTCCTCGGTGCTGGCCGGGTGCGTGAGCACGGCCCAGAACATGCCGGGAATATCGTCTCCGGCCAGCGCCTCACGCCATTTCGCCGTCAGCTCCTCGGTCGTTTTCATCGGCTTGCAACGCTGGATGGCCAGTGCGTATTTCTTTTCCAGCGTTTTGTGCAACAGACTGGAAAGCGGCGTCCGCGCGCCGCACTCGCTGGCGGCGGTGCAGTGCACTTCGTAATCGCTAGGCCGATGCGGAAAGGTCATGACCTTCAGCACCAGTTCGCGTATCTCGCCGAGCTTGAAGCAGACCCCGATGATCGGGCAGTGATATCGATGCGTCAGCTCCCACAGCCGATGGCGACGCGAACCATTGGTCAATGGCGTCTCGACGCTCATATCAACCTCGCTTGCTGGCGATCAAGCACCAACTGCCAGGCATCGCATAATTCATCGCAGGTCTTGTGAAGGATTTCCGGCAGGTCATCGCGCTGCGAAAGCACCTCCAGGTTTCGGTAGATGCGTTGGCTTAGCCTTGGCGAAGGCTGGCTTTGTTGTTCCTGGGTTGCGTAAGAGTGAAGCAGACAGAGCAATGCGGAAATTGCTGCATCCGGTGTGATGGCGGCGACGGGAAGATCGAGTTCGTCAGGCATGGTAAGTCTCCTTGCGCTTGTGTTATTGATAATCATTCTCATTTAAATGGAATGATTCGTCAAGCCCCGCTACAAATAAAAAAGGCTGCCAGAAGGCAGCCTTTTTAGCGTTGCACCAAGAATGATCAGCTCATCAGCGACAGCAGCGAGTTCAGACGTTTGACGAAACTGGCCGGATCTTCCAGTTGCCCGCCTTCCGCCAGCAATGCCTGGTCGAACAGCAGGTTGGCCCAGTCGGCAAAACGCGCATCGTCGGATTCGCTTTTCAGGCGCGTCACCAGCGAATGCTGCGGATTGATTTCCAGGACAGGCTTGGTCGAAGGCGCGTTCTGCCCGGCTGCTTTCAGCAGGCGCTCCAGATTGGCGCTCATGTCGTTCTCGCCGGTGACGATACATGCCGGGGAGTCGGTGAGGCGATGCGTGACGCGCACTTCTTTCACCTTGTCCTCTCCCAGCGTGGACTTGATCTTCTCGACCAGATCCTTGAATTCGTCTTCTGCCTGTTTCTGTGCTTCCTTCTCGGCTTCGTCTTCCAGGGAACCCAAATCGAGATCGCCCTTGGCGACGGATTGCAGCTTCTTGCCTTCAAACTCGGTCAGACCACTGACCAGCCATTCATCGACACGGTCGGACAGCAGCAGCACTTCAATGCCCTTCTTGCGGAAGATTTCGAGATGCGGGCTATGCTTGGCGGCAGCGAAGGAGTCGGCTGTCACGTAGTAGATATGTTCCTGCCCTTCCTTCATGCGGGCGATGTAGTCCTTAAGCGAGACGGTTTCCTCGTCGGTATCGGCATGCGTGGAAGCAAATCTCAACAGTCCGGCAATCTTTTCCTTGTTGCCGAAATCCTCGCCCGGGCCTTCTTTCAGCACACGGCCGAATTCCTTCCAGAAGGTCGCGTACTTTTCCTTGTCGCTCTCCGCCATGTCTTCCAGCAGGCTCAGCACCTTCTTCACCGAACCGGCCTTGATGCCGTCGATTTCCTTGCTGTGCTGCAGGATCTCGCGCGACACGTTGAGCGGCAGGTCGGCGGAATCGATCACCCCGCGCACGAAGCGCAGGTATTGCGGCATCAGTTGCTCGGCGTCATCCATGATGAACACGCGCTTCACATAGAGCTTGATGCCGTGACGGCGCTCGCGGTCGTACAGATCGAACGGCGCGCGGCCGGGAATGTACAGCAGCGAAATGTATTCCTGCTTGCCCTCGACGCGGTTGTGGCTCCAGGCCAGCGGTTTGTCGAAGTCGTGGGCGACGTGCTTGTAGAACTCCGCGTACTGCTCTTCGGTGATGTCGTTCTTGGTGCGCGACCACAGTGCGGAAGCCTGGTTGACGGTTTCGTCCTCGTCCGTTGGCACCTGCTCGCCATCCTTCCAATCTGACTTCTTCATCACGATAGGCAAAGTGATGTGATCGGAATACTTGCGAATGATGGACTTGATCTTCCAGTCATTGAGGAACTCGTCCTCGCCTTCGCGCAGGTGCAGCACGATCTCGGTGCCGCGAGTCGGCTTGTCGATCACTTCCAGCGTGTAATCGCCGGAACCGGTGGATTCCCAGCGTACCCCATGCTCGGCAGTCAGGCCTGCACGGCGCGTGCTGAGCGTAACCTTGTCGGCAAGAATGAATGCGGAATAGAAACCGACGCCAAACTGGCCGATCAATGTCGCGTCCTTCTTCTGGTCGCCGGACAATTGCGAGAAGAACTCGCGCGTGCCGGATTTGGCGATGGTACCGATGTTGTCGATCACTTCCTGACGGCTCATGCCGATGCCGTTATCGCTGAACGTCAGCGTGCGGGCGGCCTTGTCAAAGGAAATGCGGATTTTGAGTTCGCTATCGTTCTCGAACATTGCACCGTCGGACAGCGCTTCAAAGCGCAGTTTGTCGGCGGCGTCGGACGCATTGGAAATCAGTTCGCGCAGGACAATTTCCTTGTTGGAATACAAGGAATGGATCATCAGGTGCAGCAGCTGTTTGACTTCCGCCTGGAAGCCCAGCGTTTCTTTGGTCGTGGTGGTCATGGGATCCCCTCTTGTTATCAGGAACTACGAAACAAGCTGGTAAATGGGGCCGGACGGCCGAAATTCAAGAGGTGGTTTATTTGGATAAGTGCGCCAGCGCCCGCGACGCCATCCATAAGCCGAAACTGGCCGTCACCGTCATCGCCGCGCCGAAGCCGGCACAGTTGATACCGGTCACCGGCTTGTCGTCGACATCGCAGGATTCACCGTTTTCCGGCATCCTGAGCGGCTCGGAGGAAAACACGCATTCCACGCCGAATTTCTTCTTGGCATCCTTGGGAAAGCCGTACTCGCGCCGCAGCAGCACGCGCACGCGGGAAAGTAGCGGATCCTGCACGCTGCGCGCGAGGTCGTCCAGCTGAATGCGCGCCGGATCGACGCGGCCACCGGCGCCGCCGGAAGCAATCATCTTGATCTTGCGGCGCTTGCACCAGTTGATCATCGCCGCCTTGACGCGGGCGTTATCGATGGCATCGATGACGAAATCGTAGTCGCGGCCGAGCATGTCTTCGAGATTGTCGAGGGTGACGAAATCCTCGATCTCGATCACCTCACAGGCCGGATTGATCGCATGGATGCGTTGCGCCATCGCGGCCACCTTGGCCTTGCCGTATTCGTCGCCCAAGGCGTGCACCTGGCGGTTGGTATTGGATTCGGCGATGTTGTCGAGATCGATCAGGGTAATGCGGCCGATAGCGCTGCGGGCCAAGGACTCCGCGGCCCACGAACCGACACCGCCTACCCCCACGATGCAGACATGCGCCTGACGGAAACGCTGGAATGCCTCTTCCCCATAGAGACGCCTGACGCCGCCGAAGCGGCGTTCGAAATCCATCTCCATCACTTTTCCAGTATTACAAAGGCGACAGCAAGCGCTTTTTC
>Ga0066486_1000192_pt1 | contig 18924 bp, 23 predicted proteins | sample LakWasM128_HOW14_2_FD_59591 | JGI IMG/M metagenome (GOLD analysis project Ga0066486, IMG submission 59591) | Freshwater sediment methanotrophic microbial communities from Lake Washington under simulated oxygen tension - Sediment Metagenome 128_HOW14 | ecosystem: Environmental > Aquatic >... | reverse complement strand
GCCGATGCGCTGCAAGAGGAAGGCGAGCGGCTGGGCGAGCAGTTGCAGGCGCTGGAAGACGGCTTGCAGGGGTACGGCGCGAACGTGAAGGCCGCAGCCGGGGCCATCGTCACCATCGGCCGCAACGGCGAGGTGGTGATTCATCGCGGACTGCTGCGCGAGGCCGAGGCCAAGGCACTGCGCACACTGGAGAAGCTGCGCCAAGGGTTCAGCGACCCAGATGCCGCGAACGATGACGAAGGCGAGGACGACGAGCCGCCCAAGGCAGCAGCGATTTCCGACCGACTGGCCCAGCGCCTGAGCGCCCATCGCACCGCCGCGCTGCAAATCGAGGTGGCCCGGCATCCGCAGGTGGCGGTGGCCGCGCTGGTGCATGGCATGGTGCAGACCGTCTTGCAGGGCCGCTACTACGGGCGCGACCTGCCGCTGGGCGTGAGCCTGAAAGTCCAAGACCGGCTGGACGGCATGGCCCCGGACTGGCCCGAGTCACCCGCCGCTGTGGCGCTGCGTGAATTGCAGCAGGCGTGGAGCGGCAAGCTGCCCGAGGACAGCGCCGAACTGTTTGCCGCGCTGCTGGCGATGGAGCAAGGCGAACTGGTCAAGCTGCTGGCCGTGTGCGTGGCTTCCACGGTGGACGTGGTGACGCCTCGCGCCACACCGCACCAGCCCGGCGAGGAACTGGCGCAGGCCGTGGGCCTCGACATGGCCGCATGGTGGCAGCCGACCGCCGAGGGGTATTTCAAGCACGTTCCGAAGGCGGCAGTTCTGCAAGCCGTGGGCGAGTACGCGCCCGATCAGGTTTCCCGGCTGGCGAAGCTGAAGAAGGCCGACATTGCCAGCGAAGCCGAGCGGCTGGCCGATGGCGCGGGTTGGATGCCTGCCATCTTTAAGGTCGAAGGCCCGCAGCAGGCAGTGAAGGAAAGCGCGCAGGAGGCAGGCCCGGAGCAGGACGCCCCGGAGGATGCCGAGGCAATGGCGGATGAACCCGCCGAGGCGCTGGCCGCTTGACCCACGCCGAAGGCAAGCGCCCCGGCTTCGACCGGGGCGCTTCGCTGCAAGGAGAAGCCCCCATGACCCGCACCACCACCAACCGCCCGCGCATGGCGGCGGTCTATGCACCCGGCACGGTGCGCGCCCGCCGCTGGCACGGCGATGGCGACGTGCGCGGCTACCGACCGCCCTCGGGCTGGTCGGCCCGCGCTGACCTCACCGACATACATCCCATCACGGGCCGCGCCTTGCCGCGTGCCGTGTGGTGGATCATCGAAACGAAGGAATGATCATCGTCAGCACCGCGCCCAGGCCGTTCCGCCCTGGGCGCGGTGAAACGCATAATCCGGGCGCGGCGGTGGCCGCGCCCGGTGTTGAAGCCGAATAGCCGGGGCATTACGCCGCCGCCTTCACTGGCACTCAGGCGGCGGCGTTGAAGGCATCGCTGTACTGCGCGATGCCTTCGGGCACTGGCCCATGGAAGGCCAGTGCGAGAAAATAGCCGGGCGGCACGCCCGGCAGTTGCAGGCCCGCATGGGCCTGGAAGCCAAAGCGCCCGTAGTACGCGGGCTCTCCGAGCAGCACACAGCCTTCGGCCTGCATGGCCCGCAGTTCAGACAGCGCCTGTTCCATCAGGCGCGAGCCGATGCCGTGCCCCTGCCTCTGCGGCAGGACGGAGATCGGCCCCAGGCCGCACCAGCCTTTGGCCTTGTGGCCGTGGTCGTTGGTGATAGTCACCGGCGACAGAGCCACATGGCCGACGACCTGGCCGTGTTCTTCGGCCACGATGGAAAGCGTCAGTTCGCTAGCGTCGCGCAATGCACGCACGATGAATTGCTCCGTGTGGCTGGTGTGCGGCGCATCGGCGAAGGCGGCAATGGTCACGGCCTCGATAGCGGCAATGTCGTTCGTGGTTTCGTGTCGTAGCTGGATGGTCATGGTGTTCTGCGTTCCCTGCTCAAAATATAGAACGGCCTGGGCGTGTCGGCGCGTAGCGCCGCCGGGCTTTCGGGCTGCGCCCCGTGCCGACTTCGCTGTCACGGCCATTCGGCTTCAATCCACTCACGCCTTCGCGCCTGCGGCGCTGCGCGCTGCGCTTGCCTCCGGGGGATCGGCGCAAGGCCCATCCCCGCCGCGCGAGCTTGGCGCCCCTCGATGCCGCCGAACCGTCGATGCCGGATCGGCCCGGCCAGCGCCCCGCCGCAATGGACGGAGCTGGCGAACACGCTGGTGCTTGCTGCGGCAGGTTGTGCGAATGCGTGCCGTCCTCAACGCTGGCGGTTCTCGCCCATCACGTCACGAAGGACGGTTCACGGACATCCCGCCCGGCATCGCTATGGAGCTTCCACGCCACGCCTCAAGACCGGCGCCGCAAGGTGCGGCCGGGGCGTTCTCGCTTGTCGTCGGATGGTTGACCTGGCCCGCGTCAGTGGGCGAGCCGGTGCTGCCTTCGTGCGGGGATGCCGAGCCGGCCCTGCCTCCTTTCGATGCGGTTCGGCCCAAGGCGTCCTTGTGTTGTTGTGAATCCTAGCGGTGGCGCGGCTGCGCCTCGGGCTTCATGGCTGCAACCGTCCGGCGAAAACAATTTCCCCTGCTTTGTCACTGCGTTCGGCGCATTCCTCGCGGGACAAATTCTTTTCGCCTCCCGGCTCTCCACTGCGTTGCGACCGCAAGCGGTGCAGCCCGCCCGTCCCCCGCCGGCCGGATCACAACAAGGACGCGATGGGCGCGAACCTTGTTCCACCAAAAGGAGTTTCATCATGGCCAACATCGGCACCTTCACCGCAGACAAAGACGGCTTCACCGGCACGCTTCGCCCCCTGACGCTCAACGTCAAGGTCAAGCTGGTGCCCAACGACAAGGGGGACAACGAGAAGGCCCCGGACTTCCGCCTGCAGGCCGCCAGCCACGACATCGGCGCGGCGTGGAAGAAGACCAGCGAGGCCGGGCGGGAGTACATCTCCGTGACCCTCGACGATCCTTCGTTCCCGGCCACGGTCTATGCCCGCCTGATCGAAGGAGAGAACGGCACGCACGACCTGATCTGGTCGCGCAGCAAGCCCCAGGCGGCCTGACGGCCGCCAGCGCCCCGCCCACTGCGGCGGGGCGCTGTACTGCTTGGATCAGCAGACTGGAAGGCTTGGCTCTCCCAGCTTCGTGATGGTGGTGGTCGGGCAGCATCACCATGACTTCGTGTTGCCAGGGCGAATGCAGGGCGATTCGGCGCACTGCGCCGACCGGGCTTTGCGGGCTGCGCCCCATGCCGACTTCGCCGTCATGGCCATTCGGCTTCAATCCCTATCGCAGCTGCGCGCTTCGCTTGCCTCCGGGGGAAAACCCTGCGGCCTCTCCCCGCCGCGCGATGCTTGGCGCCCCTGAAGTCCCCGAACCGGCTGCACCGGATCGGCCACGCCAGCGCGGTCGCACGCTATGGCGTGTCACTCTTCTTCGCCACAGTCTCCAACTCCTGGCGCACCTGCGCCAGCAGCTGATCGACCTGCTGCAGGTCGTCGCCGGCATAGGCCAGCGTCAGCAGCGTGAGCGGGTGCACCTCCATGACCTCGCACAGCTCGGCCAGCTTGTTCAAGGTGGGGCTTTTGAGGTCGCGTTCCAGCGTGCTCATGTAGGTGCGGCTGGACACGTCCGAGAACGCTTCCTGGCTCAAACCACGTGCTTTCCTGATGGTCTTTAGTGCCTCCGACAATGTATGTTTCGCTGCCAACCCTGGATCTCCGCAAAATCCAAGATGACATCCGATTGAGCCCTATAGGGCTACAATCTATAGTGTTCAACTATGCCCGCCTGCCGCTTTCGTGCTTTTACGGAAATCCGTATCTGCAGCTTCTCACAGAAGCACAAAACCGCATCCGTGCCTTTCCACAAACCCGCCGATGCGGTTTTGCGCTTTCACGCTTCGGCGGTTTTGTGCGAATGAGGTGACGCCCATGAACCAACTCATGACCGAGGACGAGCGCAAGCAACTGCTGGAACACGGCCGGGTCCGGGCCGCTGGCCGGGCCATCGACCCGCTGCCCGTGGTGCGGTTGTTCACGCCGGACGCACACGCCACTTGGCTGCTGGTGTCGCTTGACCCCGCTGACGGCGATACGGCCCATGGCCTGATCGACTTGGGGATCAGCATGCCTGAGCTGGGCGAGATCAAGCTGTCCGACCTCGCATCCATCGTCGGGCCGAGCAAACAGCCCGTGATGCGAGATCGGTATTTCCGGGCGGTGCGCCCGTTGTCGGAGTACCTGCGGCTGGCCCAGGAGAACGGTTCCGTCCTCGATTGAGCCGTTCGCGCCACGGCCAAGCCGGGCGCATTGAGGCTATTTCGGTCTTGCTCCAGACCCGTCAGGTCTTAATCCGCACTGTTGCACCAAACCAGTGCCACCCTGACGCAAACGGTCATGACGCCAGCCGTGCCATCGGGCACGGTGGATAGCGCAGGAGGCCGCATTTCCTCGCGCGCCACCGTCGCATTCAGACGATCCGCGCAATCCATCGGATGCTTTTCGTCTTGACACGCAAGTTACTAATCTACCAGCTTATTCACGATTGGATGCTAGTTCGATGCGGTGACGTTGGCGTGTGAAACCAGTGACGGCCGTCCTGCTCTACGGGAGCTTGCGTCATGGCCGAACCGCACCACCTCGCGCACTGGTATCCGACCGCCGCCTACCTCTACGTCCTGTGTCTGGACACGCTCGCACTGGCCTGGGAGTACCTGCGCCGCCATCCCGACTACCGGATCGACTGGCTGCGCCGTGCGCGCTGCCCCGATGCCGCGCATCGCTGGGGCTTGCGTCTGCTGGAAGACCCGGACGTGGATGCGCGTGACGCGCATCCGGCCTGGCTTCCCGGCCATGGGGCCGTGGTGCAGCTTCACCCCGATGCCGATCCGCCTCCGGATGCCACCGCCTTCGCGTTCTGGCGCATCCCCGGCCACAAGCAGTTGCTGCACGACGGCAAGGGTCTGGCGCTGATCGCGCGCAGCCCCAGCCTTTGCCAGCGCTATGCGCTGGCGCCTGGCCTGGAGGACGGCATGGCCGTGGCCCATGCCTATCGTGGCCGTCACGCCGCCCCTGCGGCCCCTATGCCTGGTACGCCTGCGTCAATGGCTCGGCCCAGGCCACCGCCTGCGGCGCTGCTGGAGCTACACACCCTGCAGGCGCTCGACGCCACCCTGGCGGGCGCGTCCTTGCGCGACGTCGCCGAGGGCTTGTTCGGTGCGGACGCCGCAGCCGGCTGGTACAGCGACGGCGGCCTGCGCTCCAAGGTGCGCCGCCTGGTGCGGCGCGGCGATGCGTTGATGCGCGGCGGCTATCGCCGCCTAGCACAACTGCCGCCGCTTGAGAAGGGTCGTTTTGAAGAGAGCGCAAAACGACCCTGAGCAGGAGGGCTTCGTTTTCTGAGACTGCCTTCATCCGGTTGCGCTGTGTGGCCGGAGCCCTGCAACCGATGGAGGTTCTCACCATGCGTCCTGCTCCCTTGCGGCCTGCCGCTACTGTCTCGACCGCTGCCGCGCAGCCCCAACGCTATCTCACCAACGACGAAGCCGCCGAGTACCTGCGCCTGTCGCCGCGCACGCTGGAAAAGCAGCGCGTGCTGGGAGGCGGTCCCAAGTTCCGCAAGTTCGGCCGCCGCGTGATGTACGCCGTGGTCGACCTCGATGCCTGGGCCGCCGAGCGCAGCTTCGAGAGCACGTCCGAGCCCGAGTACGCCGAGCAGCATTCGGCGGACAGCCGTGCGCGCTGATCGCTGGCGCGCGGGTGGCCTTCGCCATGTCCAGCCCCGCGCTGCCCATGCGGCAGCGACCGATGCAAGAGCGCGAACAGCTCGATCTGTTCCGCGCCTTGCCGGGCGACATGGCGCCGCGCGACAGCCAGGACTTGATGGCCTTTCCGTTCTTCTCGCTGGCGAAGTCGCGGCGCACGGCGCCGATCGACTTCCGCGCCAGCGGCATCACGATCCGCGTGGAGGGCACGCAGGAGCATGGCATCGCCACGATTTGGGATGCGGACATCCTGATCTGGGCTGCAAGCCAGATTGTGGAAGCCCGCGATGCGCGCTTGCGCCCGTCGCGGCTGATGCAGGCCACGCCCTACGAGATCCTGCGCTTCATCGGGCGCGGTACGTCGCTGCGCGACTACCAGCGCCTCAAGGCGGCCTTGGATCGGCTGCAGTCCACGACCGTGGCCACGTCGATCCGCGAGACGACCGGGCGGCGCCTGCATCGCTTCTCATGGATCAACGAGTGGAAGGAACTGGCCGATGCCAAGGGCACCCCCTTGGGGCTGGAACTGATCCTGCCGGACTGGTTCTATGCGGGCGTGCTCGATGCTGCCCTCGTGTTGACCATCGACCCGGCGTATTTCCGGCTGACGGGCGGGATCGAGCGATGGCTGTACCGCCTGGTGCGCAAGCACGGCGGGCGACAGCCTGGCGGCTGGCAGTTCGACTTCCAGCACCTGTACCGCAAGTCGGGCAGCGTGGCGCGGTACTACGACTTCGCCGCCGACCTGCGCGCACTGGTGGTGCGGCAAGCCTTGCCTGGCTACCAGTTGGGCATCGAGTACGTCTCGGGCATTGCCTCGCCGCTGCTGACGTTCCGGCCCGTGCCGTCCACGGCACGGGGATAACTGCTGCGCAGCCTGTGGACGGACTCGTGCTATCAGGCAACAGAGGTATCGTGCTATCAGGCAACGAATCCTCGTGCTATCAGGCAACAAAACCGGCCGCAAAGCTAATACTGGCGCGGGTTTCGGCCTCTCCTAACTTCCCTAACTTAAATACTCTAACTGGTAGTAGCAGCGCCGCGCCTCGGTGGACAACCGCCACAGGACGCGAAGCGCAGCGGCAACAGGCGGGCTTTCCGACACGGAGGGTCCGGTCATGATCGTCGCGCTGCTCAACCAGAAAGGCGGCGTGGGCAAGACCACGCTCGCCACCCACATCGCCGGCGAGCTGGCGATGCGCGGGCAGTCGGTCATCCTGCTGGATGCCGATCCACAGGGCTCCGCGCTGGACTGGACACAGCGCCGCAGCCAGCAAGGTTTGCCAAGGCTATTTAGCGCCGTGGGCCTCGCACGCGAAACGCTGCACCAGGAAGCGCCAGAACTCGCCAGGCGGGCCGATCACGTCGTCATCGACGGGCCACCCAGGATCGCTGCCTTGGCGCGCTCCGCGCTGCTGGCGGCCGAGCGGGTGCTGATCCCGGTGCAGCCCAGCCCCTACGACCTGTGGGCCAGCGCCGAGATGGTGGCGCTGATCCGTGAGGCGCAGGTGTTCCGGCCTGCGCTGCGCGCGGCCTTCGTCATCAACCGGCGCGTGAGCACCACCGTGATCGGACGCGAGGCCCGCGGCGCGCTGGCCGAGCAGCCGCTTCCTGCGCTGCGCGCGGAAGTGCATCAGCGCATCGTGTTTGCCGACAGCGTGGCCGCCGGCCGGCTTGCACGCGAGACGGCGCCAGACAGCGCCGCCGCGCGCGAAATCACCGCGCTGGTCGATGAACTGCTGCGGTGGCCGTCATGAGCACTCCTGCCAGCAAGCGCACGGGCAAGCGCATCGGCATCGGCGCTCGCCCGCCCGCGAATCCGCACGCCGAGGCGTGGATTCGCCAGGGCAGTGCCGATGACCTCCAGAAAGGCGACCTCTACACGGCCCGCCTGACCCTCGACATCACGCCCGCCATGCGGGCGCGCATCAAGGTATCGGCCTTCACGCAAGGCGTGACGGTGGCCGATCTGTTGCGCGCGCTGCTGGAGCGGGAATTCCCGGAGAAGTCCTCATGAACACACCCGCCTCGACGGCTTCGGCACCGCCGTCCATCCCGCCTGTCGGCGTGGCCGACGGCGTACCGCTGACGCGCGTTGCGCTCGCATACATCGACCAACGCTTCGACCTCTACCTGCGCTTCGGTGATCCTGCCCGCATCATCCGGTTCGACCGCTGGCGCCGCTGCGCGGTGTTCACGCCGAATGCGGTTCTCTGCCGCATCCGCTGGCAGGCCAACGACTACGGCACGATCCGCTGGCAGCTCATGGTGATGCAGGCGTGCATGCCGATGGATGGCGCGCAGCGCATCTCCGGCGTGCAACCCGGCGCGCGCCTCTTGCTGCACGCCGAGGGTGAGCAATCGGTGCGTGCCGTGCTGGCGCGCATCGACGCCATCGAGGCGCTGGGCATCACGCCTGTCGGCGTCTCGCCCGCGTACTGGCGCACGCTCGCCAACCGGCTCGCAGCGCACTTGCCGCTGCCCGAATACACCGCCGAGCGGCACGCCGCCTGGCTGGCCGGGAGGGCGCTGCCATGACCGCAGTTTCCACTTCCGGCACCGCGCCGCACCCTCGCTTGCGCGTGCGCGCTCGCCTCGTGCTGGCGGGCCTGTCCGCCTGCGGCCTCGCTGCGCTGGCCTGGGCGTCCTTCGTGCATCCGCTGCCACGCCTGACCTACAACCCGTCCGACAGCGTGGAGGTCGGCTGGTATCGCATCGATCCGCTCGACCATCGCACCAGCTCGCCACCACGTCCGTTGTCGGTAGGCAGCATCGTGCTGGTGCCGCTGCCTGCCGAGGCTGCCGCGCTCGCTGCGCAGCGCGGCTACCTGCCGACGCGCATTCCTCTGCTCAAGCGCGTGGGCGCGGTGGCGCCGCAAGAGGTGTGCATCGCTGACGGCAAAGTCCGCATCGACGGCGTGCCTTCAGCCGCCGTGCTGTCTGCCGATCGCTGGGGCCGGCCGCTGCCATCCCGGCAGCAATGCCACCGCTTGCGGCATGGCGAGCTGTTCCTCCTCAGTGTGACCAATCCGGCGTCGTTCGATAGCCGGTATTTCGGGCCGGTCAGCGCAGCTTCCGTGATCGGCGTTGCGCGCCCCGTCTGGCTGGAGTCGCGCCCATGATGGCCACCGATTCGCTGCGCATCATCGTGCTATCGGGCGTGTCGTTCTGCTGGCCGTTGTCATGTCGTCGCGCGTGCAGTGCGAGCGCATCCGCGCTGCACTTCGCGCTGCCTCCGGCGCAGCCGTCCCACGTGCAGGCGTCTTGCCTCGAACACGGCTGGCCTGCGGCCATTGCCGTGTTCGCCGGTGCGCTGGCTGCTGGTGCAGCCTTGCCACCGGGCCGCAGTTGCCGGGATCGAGAACCTGGGGGACAGGGGGAGGCAAATGCGGAAGGCAAGACAAAAGGGGGCGGCACCTGTTAGCCCGCAAAGCCAGTCTGCACGTGGGGGTGGTGCGGCACGGTGCGGCTTCGCCGCCGTGCCGCTGGGCGCGCGAGGCCCGCACCAATGCGGGTATGTCCGCGTGCTTCGCACGACCGGACACGCCATAGCTTCACTGGTGAACGGCCATGACCAGGCGCCGTGACGACGATTTCCGCATTCGCCCCAGCGCCCCGAAGAACCGGGGCCAGGGCTTCATCGCCAAGGTGCTCAAGCAGACCGGCAAGGCCAGCAGCGGCAAGTCCTCGGTACGCCGCCCGGCATCGGCTGGCGGCGGCAACCCCGCCGGCCAGCGGCCTGGCTCGCGCTTGGGGCGCGGCCATACGGCGGCGCGGTTTGCGGGCGCGAAGCTCGCGCCCATGTCGCGGCGCGTGACCATCAAGACCTTGCTGGTCAATCAGCAGCGGGCCAGTCCGCAGTCGCTCGCCAAGCACCTGCGCTACGTCGAGCGCGATGGTGTGGGCCGTGATGGCGAGCCGGGCCGGGCCTTTGGGCCGCAGACCGATGCCGCCGATCTGGATGCTTTCAAGGAACGCTGCGCCGATGACCGGCATCACTTCCGCTTCATCGTTTCGCCCGAGAATGGCGCCGAGCTGGAAGACCTGCGCACCTACACGCGACACCTGATGAATCGCATGGAAGCCGACCTAGGCACGCGGCTGGAATGGGTGGCCATCGATCACTGGAATACCGACAACCCGCACACGCACCTGATCGTGCGCGGACGCGACGACACGGGCAAAGACCTCATCATCGCGGGCGACTACATCGCCGATGGTTTTCGGCATCGCGCATCCGAGCTGGCGACGGAATGGCTGGGGCCGCGCACCGAGCTGGAGATCCAGCAGACCTTGCAGCGCGAGGTGGAGCAGGAACGGTGGACGAGCCTGGATCGAACGCTGAAGCGCGAGACCGGCGACGACGGCCGGGTGCAGATCGAACGCCTCAACGAACCGCGGCTACAACGCCAGCGCCTGCTGCTGATCGGCCGCCTGCAGCGCTTGCAGCGCCTGGGCCTGGCCGATGAAGTGCAATCCGGCACCTGGGCCATTCATGCCGATGCCGAGAAGACCTTGCGTGCCCTGGGCGAGCGCGGCGACATCATCCGCTCCATGCAGCGGGCCATGAGCGGCCAGCCGCGCGAGCTGGCCGTCTTCGAGCCGGGCGACGATGGCCGCACGGTCGTTGGGCGTGTCGCCGCGAAAGGACTGGCCGACGAATTGCATGACCGGGGCTACTTGATCATCGACGGCGTGGACGGCAAGGCCCACTACGTTGCGCTGAATGCCCGCGACGAGCTGGCGAACTATCCGGCCGGCGCCGTGGTGGAGGTGAAGGGATCGGCCGACGTGCGTGCGGCCGACAAGAACATCGCCGCCTTGGCGAGCGGTGGCCTGTACCGCACCGACCATCACCTTGCCATCGCCCAGGGCCAGGCCGTGCCCGGCCGCGATCCGCAAGAGGTGGTGGCAACCCACGTCCGCCGGCTGGAAGCCTTGCGCCGCGCCGGCATCGTGGAACGAGTGGCCGAGGGTCTATGGAAGGTGCCGCACGACCTGACCGAGCGTGGCCGCCAGTACGACGAGCAGCGCCTGGGCGGCGTGGCCGTGGAGCTGAAATCGCATCTACCCATCGAGCGGCAGGCCCGCGTGATCGGTGCCACCTGGCTCGACCAGCAATTGATCGGCGGCGGTTCGGGCCTGGGCGACCTGGGCTTTGGCAGCGAAGCCAAGCAGGCGATGCAGCAGCGCGCCGACTTCCTGGCCGAACAGGGGCTGGCCGAGCGGCGCGGGCAGCGGGTGATTCTGGCGCGCAACCTGCTGGGCACGCTGCGCAACCGTGAGGTGGCGCAGGCCGCGAGGGACATTGCCGCCGATACCGGCCTGGAGCACCGGCCTGTGGCTGACGGCCAGCGCGTAGCCGGCATCTATCGGCGCTCCGTCATGCTCGCCAGCGGGCGCTACGCCATGCTCGATGACGGCATGGGATTCAGCCTAGTGCCTTGGAAGCCGGTCATCGAGCAACGGCTGGGGCAGCAGCTTGCGGCGACGGTGCGCGGTAGCGGGGTGTCATGGGAAATCGGGCGGCAGCAGGGGCCAGCAATCTAGTGTTGTGAGTTAGGGATGCTCTTCACGAATCAAACTTCAGTGCCTACATGCCTTGGGCTCTCGACAAGCCAAGGGCCACATGGGCGCAAGGTGACGGCAGGCCTTGGAGCAACCCAGCGTGGGGATGGCCTGCGATGTTCATACAGGCAGGCGCATCGGGATTTTGAGATAGCGCATCCCGTTGGATTCGGCTTCGGGCCACCGGCCCGCGCGGATGTTGACCTGAATTGAAGGCAGCAGCAGCGCGGGCGCTGCCAGCGTCGCGTCCCGGCATTGGCGCATGGCCACGAACTCATCCACGCTCACACCGTCGTGAACGTGAACGTTACGTGCGCGCTCCTCGGCGACCGTGCTTTCCCAGGCGTAGCTGTCGCGCCTGGGTGCCTTGTAATCGTGGCACATGAACAGACGGGTCTCGGGGGGCAGTGCGAGCAGTTTCTGGATGGATTGGTACAGGGTGCGGGCACTTCCGCCCGGAAAATCGGCGCGCGCAGTGCCGTAGTCCGGCATGAACAAGGTGTCGCCCACGAACACGGCATCGCCTACGCGGTAGGACACACAAGCGGGCGTGTGGCCTGGGGTGTGCAGCACGTCCACCGTCAAATCGCCGATGCTCAAGGTTTCGCCATCGCGTAGCAGGCGATCGAACTCTCCTCCATCGCCGGACACGTCGTCCAAGTTGAACACTGGCCGGAAGATGGCTTGCACGTCGCGGATGTGCTCCCCGATGGCCACCCGCGCGCCTGTGCGCGCTTTGAGGTACGGGGCCGCGCTCAGATGATCCGCATGGGCATGGGTCTCCAGGATCCACGCCACCTCCAGCGCCTGGCCCGCTGCCGCGGCCAGCACTTGGTCAGCCGATGTGGTGGACACCTTGCCGCTGCGGTGGTCATAGTCGAGCACCGGGTCGATCACGGCGGCTTGCCGCGTCGCGGGGTCGGACACCAGATAGGTCACGGTGTTCGTGGCTTCGTCGAAAAACGCCTGGATCTGCGCAGCGGATTGCATGGAAAGTGTCCTGCCTTGGAGGGGATGTCTTGACTTTATATTAGAAAATGCTAAATTAGTAAACATTGAAATAGACGTTGCCATGAAGCTCAACAAGAAGGATCAATCGTTCATGCAGGACGGCGCGGCCAACGCCGCGGCCATGCTGCGGGCGGTCGGCAATGAACATCGCCTGCTCATCCTCTGCCTGCTGATCGAGCACGGGGAGATGACCGTCGGCGCTTTGCACGAGAACGTGGCATTGAGTCAGTCCGCCTTGTCCCAGCACCTGGCCAAGATGCGCGAGGAAGGCCTGGTGGCCTATCGGCGCGAGTCACAGACCCTGCACTACCGGATTGAAAACCCGGACGTGGCCAAGCTCATCGCCACGCTCAAGACCATCTTCTGCCCTTGATCCGTCAACGGAGGCCTTCCCCATGCCCCTGAAACCCATCTCGCCCCAAGACACCCGTGAACTCCTGAGCCGGGGTGCCGTCCTGGTGGACATCCGTGCGGCGGACGAACATACCCGTGAGCGCATCGCGCAGGCACGCCATGTGCCCATGGATCGCCTGCAAGACGGCAGCCTGCCGCTCGACGGTGCTTTGGCGGTCATCTTCCATTGCCGCTCGGGCAACCGAACGCGGGTCAATGCGCCGGCGCTGCGGGCATGCGCGGCCTGCGACGCCTACGCCCTCGAAGGCGGGCTGGACGCCTGGAAAAAGGCGGGGCTGCCCATCGTGGCCGATGTATCACAGCCGCTGGAACTGCAGCGGCAGGTACAGATTGCCGCAGGGTCTTTGATTGTGCTGGGTGCGGTGCTCGGCGTCACGGTATCGCCTTGGTTCCATGCGCTCTCGGGCTTCGTGGGGGCGGGGCTCGTTTTCGCTGGCGCCTCGGGGTTTTGTGGGCTGGCGCGTGTGCTGACGCGCATGCCCTGGAACCGCAACGCGCTGGCCGGATGAGCGAAGTCGCCAACGCCCAGCGCTGCCCAAGTTCACTTTTGTTGGATTAATTCAGGAGAAACCATGAAACTCAATGTCGGCGGTATCGATCGCATTCTTCGCATCGTCGTCGGGCTCGTGTTCATCGCACTGGCCGCCACAAGCGCAGTGGGCTGGTGGGGCTGGCTGGGCATTATTCCGCTCCTGACGGGGGTGGTGCGCTTTTGCCCGCTGTATTCGCTGGTCGGGCTCAATACCTGTCCACTGAAGACCGGCAAATAGGCGTCAGATCACAGCCAGGGCAGCAATTTTCTGCAACGGTGGACAGATATAGTGTTGTGAGCGCGTCCCGCAGCAGGGGCTTTCGATAGGTTGGTGAAGTCTCTTTAGGCAGAGATTCTCCTGACTACTTGAGTCAAAAGCTTGGCCAAAGGTTGGCGCGCCAGAATGTTCTATTTTTCTGATCCAGGGTTACTTTGATCCTGAGAAATAGATGCGCATCTTGATCGTTGAAGACTCCGAAACGCTGTCTGAGGCCTTGAATCGCAGTCTCAAGACCGAGGGCTACGCTTGCGATATTGCAGCGGACGGCCAGGCTGCGCTGCAATTTCTCCAAAGCTACCGCTACGACGCGATCATTCTGGATTTGATGCTGCCTCGTGTGGACGGCTTCGGAGTATTGCGGGCGCTGGGCGGCGATGCCGGAACGGCCCCTGTGCTGGTGCTTTCGGCGCGGGAACAACTCGATGACCGGGTGCGCGCGCTGGATGCGGGCGCGGATGACTACCTGACCAAGCCCTTTGAACTGGCGGAACTGCTGGCCCGGCTGCGCGCCCTGGTACGGCGCCCGGCGCAGCGCGATACGCCCGTTTTGCGCCATGGCGAACTGACCGTCGATCCGCGCTCGCGCACGGCGCGCTGGCGCGGCGATGACCTGAAGCTCACGCCCAAGGAATACGGATGCCTGGAGTTGTTGCTGCGCCGGCAGGGTGCGGTGCTGTCACGCGCACAAATTTTTGAGCACCTGTACGACAGCAGCAGCGATGCATCGGACAAAGTGGTGGAGGTCATCGTCAGTACCTTGCGCACCAAGCTTGCACAGTGCGGCCTGGATGAGTTGATCGTGACCCGGCGGGGTTTTGGGTACGTGCTGGCGTGAGCCGTGAGGACATGAGCATGAAGCCGTTTCTCGCTCCATACAAAGATACGGCCTGGTCACTGCATCGGCGTCTGGCTGTGGGCCTGGTCTTGTGCATAGGCGGCACCTTCGCCGCCGTATTCCCGGTGTTGGATCGCCTGATCGACCGGGCGATCTACCAGCAAATGGATCTAACGCTTTCGCAGCGTGCCGCTGCCGTCGGGCGCGTACTGCAAGAACCTGATCCGCAGCAGCTCGAACGCCTGATGCCCGAATACGAGCCGGGCGGGCACACCGAGTTCTTCACCGTCTTCAACGAAGACAACGGCCAGGCCGTGTTGCGCTCGCCCAGCAGCGCGGGTGCCACACTTCCAGTGGGACTGGCGGCGCAAGGCACGCCGCGCTATTACGACGTGACGCTGCCCGACGGTCACGCAGGCCGTGCGCTCGCCACCCATGTGGCATTGCATGGCAGCCAGAACCGGCTACTGGTGGTGGCAACGGAGCGCGAGGGGTGGGATCAGACCGAGCGGCGCGTCCACTTTGCGTTGCTCATCGGCATCGCTTTGGCAACCTTGCTGGCAACCGGATCGGCGCTGCTCCTGGTACAGCGCGTCATCGTGGTGTTGCGCCGCACGGGTGCCGCGGCGGCGCGCCTGAATGCAGACCAGCCCATGCAACCGCTGGGCGGCGACTTGCCGCGTGAACTCAAGCCCTTTGCCGATGCCTTCAACCTGGGCCTGCACCACCTGTACACCGCCATCGAACGTGAGCGCCAATTCTCGCGCGACGTGGCGCACGAACTGCGCACCCCTCTGGCGGAAATCCGCACCAGCGCCGAAAGCGCACTGATCGCGGGCGACCCCACCCAGGCCCAGCACAGCCTGGGCGCCGCTGTGAGCGCCACCGCACGCATGCAACGCAGCGTGGACACCTTGCTGCTGCTGGCCCGGCTCGAATCCGGACAACACACACAGGCGCCCGATCCGCTCGATATGGCTGGGTTGGTGCGCGAACTGCTGGCCGCGTTGGCGGGAATACAGGCGCGCCGCGGGCTGACCATGCAGACCGATCTGCCGCCATCGGCCTGGGTGCAGGGCGATCTGGGCGTGATCGAACGAATCCTCTCCAACTTGCTGCGCAACGCCATGGAGTACGCACCCGATGGCGATACGATCACCTGCCGCCTGGAGCGAGGCGATGCGGGCTGGCTTCTTTCCATCGGCAATGCCGCGCCCGATCTTCATGAAGACGACCTCGAACACCTTGGCCACCGCTTCTGGCGCAAGCAATCCGAAGGCGGCACCGCACACCATGCAGGGCTGGGATTGGCCCTAGCGTTCGCCCTGGCGCGAGCCATCGATCTGCCGCTGCGCTTCAGCCTGCAGGATGGCAAGTTGATCGCATGGCTGGGCCCCTGGGCCGCGCTGGTGTAAACCTACGGCGCTGCGCCAAAAATCGCGCCGACACCCGCAGTCATTGCCATCGCGAGGGTGCCCCACAGCGCCACCCGAGAGGCGCTCTTGAGCATGGGAGCGCCGCCGATCCTGGCGGCCAAGACACCCAGCAGAGCGAGGAAGAAGATGGCCGTGGCTACCGTCCAAGCGAGCAGTGAAGATCCAGGCGCCAGCATCACCACAGCCAGCGGCAGCACCGCCCCAACGGCAAAGCTGGTGGCGGAAGCCAGCGCCGCCTGCAACGGCTTGGCGCTGAGCGCTTCCGAGATACCCAGCTCATCGCGGGCATGTGCCCCCAGGGCATCGTGGGCCATCAGTTGAGTTGCAACCTCGCCGGCCAGCGCAGGCGTTATCCCGCGCTGTGTGTAGATGGCCATCAGTTCCCGATGTTCGGCCTCGGGGTTTTCCGTCAGTTCGCGGTGTTCCCGCGCCAGGTCGGCCTTCTCCGTGTCTGCTTGAGAAAAGACCGACACGTATTCTCCGGCCGCCATGGACATGGCGCCGGCGACCAGCCCGGCCACCGCGGTTGTCATGATGCTGGCGTGACTGGCCTGCGCCGCTGCGACGCCTACCACCAGGCTGGCAGTGGAAATGATCCCGTCGTTGGCGCCCAGGACGGCAGCACGCAGCCAGCCGATATGTTCCGTGCGGTGGCGCTCGCGGTGCATGAACTTCATTGGACTTCTCCGTATCTTGGATTGCTTATCGAGAGTCGCGGCCCGGCAGCATGCGCACAAGTGTGTTGTCGCGGATGACGTAGTGGTGCAGCAGTGCTGCTGCCGCATGCAATCCAATCAACGCATAGCCCGCCGTGGCCAGCGTTTCGTGCACATCCTTCAAGGGGTGTGCAAGTGCTTCGTTCGCGCCCGTCAGCATGGGCAGCGCAAAGCCGAATAGGGTCACCGGCTTGGCGGCTGTGCTCAGCGCCAGCCAACCCAGCAGCGGTGCGGCAATCATCAGCGCATACAGCGCGACGTGCATGAGCCGCGCCATCAGGGCTGGCCATCGGGCCATGGGCGGCTCGATGGGCGGCGCGGCGCCTGCCGCCCAACGCACGCACAGCCGTACCGCCACCAATGCCAGGACGGACAAGCCCAGCAGGAAATGCAGCGATTTCAGATTCGCGCGCAATGCACTGCCCTTGGGCGCGAAGCCGCGCAGTTCCATGCTGGCATAAACCGCAGCGAGAAGCACCAGCATCAGCCAGTGCAAGGCTATGACAGAAGTGCCATAGCGGTTTCTAGAGTTCTTGAGTATCAATTCACTTTCTCCGACACATTGATTCGATCGACACACGCGAAACAATGCTGAGGACGCCGCACCTTGTGTGCGTCTTGCAGCGTTCTCGCGTCACTCTGGCAGCTCAAGCTTTGGGCAAGCTTTGAGCGAATAAATAAATTGAATCAAAGCTTGCCCAAAGCTTGGGCCGCCAGTATGCGGGGGTTAGTCATCACAGCACCTCAAATCGCATGCTTGGTATCTCCCCCATTGCAGCACCGCCTGAAGGCGCGCCGCAGAAGAAACATCAACGCTCTGCCATCCCGCGCGTCGCAGCCATCGTCGTGACCCTGGCGGTGGTAGCGGGCGCAAGCTGGTGGATGCTTTCACGCCCGGCGAAGGAGCCGATGACGGAGGCGCCCGCCATATCCCCCGCTGCTGACGGGCGCATCACATTGGACGTGGCGCAATTGCGCGCGCTCGGGGTGGCCACGGCGGCGGTGGAGACCGCCACGCAGTTGCCGGTGCCTGGCTTGCCCGCACAAGCCGCCGCGCCGCTGGCCGCCAGCGCGCAAGTCAGCGCGCCCTACGCGGGTGTGGTCACGCGCATTCTGGTCGATGAAGGGGCTTTTGTCCGGCAAGGCCAGCCCTTGGCGCGCATCCAGAGCCGCGACGTGCTGGCTGCCCAGGGCGAATTGGCCCGCGCGCGCAGCGAAGCCACGGCGGCGGCGCTGCAAGCCAAGCGCGATGCGGCTTTGCTAGCCGAGGGCATCATCCCCGCCGCGCGCCACGAACAGTCGCAGGCGCGCATCCAGGCCGCGCAAAGCACGTTGCATCAAGCCACGGGCGCGCTGGCGCCACTGCGCCCGGTGGCGGGCGGACAGGGGGGCGAATACGAACTGCTGGCGCCGATGTCGGGCCAGGTGGTGCGGCGGCACCTGATGCCGGGGCAATCGGTGGCTTCGCTCGAAGCCGCCTTTGTCGTAGCCGAGGCGGGCCGCATGGACGTGAACTTCACTGCGCCGCTGCGCCTGCGCAGCGCCATCAAGCCTGGCCTGCCCGTAGGCCTGCCCGATGGCAGCGTGGCAAAGGTGGTGGCGGTGGGCGCGGATGCCGACCCCGCCAGCCAGAGCCTGGGCGTGCGCGCCAGCATCGAGGGGCAGACGGCGCTCGCCGTGGGTCAGCAGTTCAGCGTGAGCCTGCTGCTGCCCGTGCGTGCGGGCGCACTGGCCGTGCCGCCGTCAGCCTTGTTGCCTGCCGGACAGGGGCATGTCCTGTATGCGGCGAGCGATGCGGTGGGCGGTGAGAAAGGTGCGATGCGCTTGCGCGCCGTGGCTGTGCAACTGCTGGGCGGGGACGAGTCCGTCAGCGTGGTAGTGCCCGGCTCCAAGGACGGGTCCACCGCACTGGCGGCCGGTGAGCAGGTCGTCACGCGCGGCACGGCGCTGCTCAAGTCCATGCTGCCGCTGCAGTAAGGGGCCCGGGCATGCTCTCTCGCCTCATTGAATTTTCCCTGCGCCAGCGTCTGCTGGTGCTGCTGGCCGTGCTCGCCCTCGCGGGCGCGGGCGTGGCCTCGTTCCTGCAATTGCCGATCGACGCCTACCCGGACATCTCACCCACCCAGGTCAAGCTAATCCTCAAGGCGCCGGGCATGACGCCCGAAGAGGTCGAATCGCGCGTCATCGCGCCGCTGGAGATGGAGCTGCTGGGCGTGCCGCGCGGCGTGATGCTGCGCTCCACGGCCAAGTACGCCATCGCCGACATCACGCTGGACTTTGCCGAGGGCAGCGACATCTACTGGGCGCGCCAGCAGGTGGCCGAGCGCTACGCCGCCGTCGCGGGCAGCCTGCCCGAAGGCGTGGC
>Ga0066486_1000187_pt1 | contig 19055 bp, 28 predicted proteins | sample LakWasM128_HOW14_2_FD_59591 | JGI IMG/M metagenome (GOLD analysis project Ga0066486, IMG submission 59591) | Freshwater sediment methanotrophic microbial communities from Lake Washington under simulated oxygen tension - Sediment Metagenome 128_HOW14 | ecosystem: Environmental > Aquatic >... | reverse complement strand
ATGGGCATTTCTATATCTCCAGGAATCGCAGGGTCACGAGGTAGTTGTCCTCGGGATCGGTGTCGTCGTAGTGCTCCACGGGGCGCGCCTCGATGACGGTCTCGGTGAGGCGGAATTCCACGGCGCGAGTGATGCCGCGAAGCGTCAGAGAGAGCTCTACGTTTGGCTGCTGGGCCCAGGCATAGAGCTGGGCCAGCACGGCGCGGGTGGTCCAGCCGCTGAGGTCATGCTCGGGCTGCAAGGTGATGGGTCGGCCGCCCTGCTTGACGCCTACTTGCACGATGCGCGCGCCGGTGAGCGAGCGGGTTTCCTGCGCGGCCAGGCGCGACCAGGAGAACTCATCCGTCCACAGCAGATCCTTGTTGAGTTCAACGGACGTGCCGCCGTCTGAGAGGGTGATACTCATGTGCGCCCCTTGTCGCCGGATAGCTTGCGCAGCAGCTCAGCAAGCGCCGCGTTGTCGGCTTCGGACGCCGTGTTGATAGAGGTGGACTGGCCACCGATGTTGACGACGGTGGTGTAGCTGGGGCCCAGCAGTGGCGTGCCGGCTGCGCTGTTGCCAGCGCCAACCGGTGTAGACGGCATGCCCCCACCCGAGCCAAAGCCGTTCCCGTTGACGGTGCCAGCCATCAGTGGAGACGTGGCTTTTTCGAGGGCCTGCTGCAGCACTGCCACCCACGCGGCGGCATCGCGCTGGCCTTCGAGCGACACGTTCGCGTTCCCCCAAGACAGTGCGTTGTTCGCTTCGGCCGCGCGCAGCGCGTTGCGGATCGCGGCTGCTTCCGATGGAGCGAAGGTTTCTCCACGCTCCAGGCGTTCGCGCAGCTGGAAGATGTAGGTGTTGTCCACCGGCCCCGTCTGCTTGCCAAGTAGATCGCGCTGGTAGGCGGTGCGCCCGTTCGCGTCGAGACCTAGATCGTTCTTCCCGCTGAGGCCGGAAATGCCGTTTACTGCCGCTGCCGTGCGCCGGGCGGCATCGCCGACAGCGTTGATGGCATCCCTAGCGCGGCCCATGCTGCTGACAACAGCGTTGCCTGCATCGTCAGAGGAAACGATCAAGCCCTCAATGGCAGCACGGGCCTTGATTGCCTCGTTGGCCACGCCGCCGTTTGCGTCGATCAGACGCTGGATCATGACCTTGGCGGCCGCTTCCTTGCGGGCCTGCCACGCCACATAAGACTCGCCCTCTTGCTGGCCGGCTTGCTTGATGACGTCGAAGGACTTGACAGCTTCATCAGCAGCCAGCCGGAGCGAGGCGGATGTTTGCAAGCCCAGCTTGCGCATGGCCTCATCCAGGCTATTGATGCCTGGCTTCAAATCATCCAGTTTGTTCTTCAGCTCGATCGCCTTGTCCTTGGCCTGATCGAGCAAACCATTGGCGAGCGGTTCACCCAGTTCCTTTCTGAGTGCTTGGATGCGGCCGCGCACAGCATCGAGCTCGGCATTGCTCTTGGCGCCGTCGATCATCTTTGCGAATGCCTGCGCCAGCACCCCTGCGGTATCGACCCCTTGGGCCTTGAGCTGAGGCAGCGAGCGAACAAGCACCGCCAGGTCATCCTGAGATTGACGGAACGACTCGCTGACCTTGTTCATTGCCAACGGGACATCGACGCCGAGGTTCTGCGCTGCTTGCTCGCCAATGAGCCGCAGGCCAGTCCGAAGCTCCTGGCCCTTCAAGCCGGCTTCTGCCATCGCCCGCTCGAAGTCAGCCCTGAACTTGGCAAGCTCGCCGCCATTGAGCTTGCTCAGAGCCTCGGGCAATTGCGTTCGCAGCAGACGGTCCAGATCGACGCCACGGTCCCTCGCCGCCTTCAGCTGCTCCGCGATCGCGCCGACCCCCTTGTCAGTCTGGATCCTTTGATTGAAGGACTGGGCCAGCGCCTCCAATGTGTCTCTGGCCGACGCAGCGGCCGCGCCAATCTGGCCAACGCCAGCCGCGCCGGCCGCGCCACCAGCAGCGACTGCGGTACCAGCCTGCTGACCCACTGAGCCGAGCTCCTTGGTCTTGGCTGCAGCATCGTCAGCGGATGCCCCGACAGCCTGGCGCGCCTTATCGGCATCGCTCCACAGCTGGCCGGTGATGTCGGCGGTGTCCCTAGCGCGCTGCTTCCAGCGATCGAAGGCGGCGCCCACGGTGTCATCGGTGAAGATCGCAAGCGCCGCATCCTTGAGCAGCACCAGGCCTGCCACGGTCTGCTCGAAGAAGGCTACGATGCCGACGCCCAGCTTGCGCGCCCAGGCGTAGTTGCTCTGCAGCATGTCGCCAATCTGGAAACCGACCTCGAAGCCGGTGACCGCGATGGCAATCTGCACAGGACGGCTGAGCTTGGCCAGGTTGGTCTGCAGCAAGGCAGCCACGCCGCCGGTGGCCGCCATCTCGGCGGCAAACACCTTGAGTGCCTGCACGCCCTGGATCGCGTAAGACGCCACCAGCGCCGCGCCGGTGGCCGTCGCAATGCGCGCCAGGTCATCCAGGTGGCGGCTCAGGCTATCGATGCCGGCGGCCACGCTGGCGGTGGCGCCATGCGAGCCATCCAGGGTGCCGACGAACTTCATCCACTCGGTCTGCAGGTTCTGCACCGCGCGGCCGATGGTGATGGGCAGCGCGCTGAACTCCTTGTTGATCGTGGCGGCCTGGCCCTGCAGGGCCCGGATCACCGTATCGGAGCTGAGCTTGCCGGCTTCGGCCATGGCGCGCAGCTGGCCGATGGTGACGCCCAGGCCATCCGCCAATGCCTTGGACAGGCGTGGCGCCTGCTCCATCACCGAGTTGAATTCCTCGCCGCGCAGCACGCCCGACTGCAAGCCCTGGATCAGCTGCGTGACGGCGGCCTTGCTGGCCTCGGCCGAGGCCCCCGAGAGCTGGATGGCCTGGTTGATGGTCTTGGTGGTGGCCAGGGCCTGCTGCTGGCTCAGGCCCATATCCTTGCCGGCGGTGGCAATGCGGGCGTAGAGGGTGGCCGTCTCCTCCAGCGCGGTGAAGGTGTCCTTGGCCACCGTCTCGACATCGGCCATGGCCTTGGTGATGTCAGTCTGCGCGCCCAGGGCCAACTGCAGGCGCGCCTGCACGTTCTTCCATTGGTCGGCCACCGCGGCCACGTCTTTGAGCGACTGGCCTAGCGCCGTAACGCCAGCAAACGCGAGCAATTCGTTCTTGGCGGTGGTGATGGCATCACCAGCGCCTTTCATGGACTGATGGATCTGCTCGCCGCCTGCCTTGCCCGCACCGCCGGCCTGCTGCAAGGCGGGCACCATGGCAGTGACGTTGCTGGTGACCTGCTGGACCTGCGCGGCCAGGCGCTGCTCGGCGGCCTTGGTGGCGTCGGCGGCGATGCCGTACTGTTGCAGCGTACCGGTGGCGCGGGAAAGTACCTCGGTCTTTTGCTGGAGCTTCTGGCGAGCCTGCTCGGCCGCGGCTTGCAGCTTCAGGAGCTGGGCCGCTTCTTGCGCCGTAGGCGCACCCACGGCCGTTATCTGGCGGCCGAAGCTGGCCGCCTCAGCCTCGGCACGTTTGAGCGCCGCCGCGGCATCGGTGGCCTCGCGCTTGACCTCGTTGAAGGCCTTGATGGCACCGTCTTGCGCGGCAAGCTCCTTGAGCTTGGCGGAGGCCTGCTGCAGCGCCTTCTGCAGATCGCCACCTACCACCCCGGCCATTTGGTCGAGCCGGTTGGTGAAGTCGACAAGCGACTCCTTGCCCTTCACATCGGCTCTGATCTCGACGTTGACCGAGTTGTTGGACTTGCCCATGGGTGCGTTGGAAATGGAATGGGCCGGCCTCAGCGCTCAGACCGAGGCGCGGCCCACCGTTGCAGAAGCGTGGCGGGTTCGTTCAAGCCATGCGCACGCGGAAGAACTTGGACAGGCCAGCGCCGGACTTGGTGGGATCCAGCAACACCTCGCCTTCCATATCCAACTCGGCGAAGTCGTCGTTGATCAGGCCCCAGCCCTTGAGCGCGCTGGTGCGGACTTTGAAGAGCTCCACCGTGCTGGCGCTGCCGCCATCGGCTTCGTTGACGCCGGCATAAAGCATTTCCAGCGTCGGCGCGGCCTGGGTGAGCGCCTCGATCAGGTCGTAGCCGCTGTGCGCATAGCTGACGGTGAGGTCATCGTCATCGGTGATGCCGGCCGCGTCGTCGTAGACGAAGAGGCCCTCGGGGCGCACCTCGTAGTTGCCCGCCATGGCGATGGTGACGGCGTCCTTCTTCAGGACCACGGTGTTCGGGTTCAGGTGTTCCAGCCGGATCAGGCCGCCTTTGTAGGCCTTCACTGCCTCGTCCGTCACGGTGGCATTGGCAATGGCGCTGGTGCTGCCGAACACACCGCGGGCCAGGTTCACCGGGTTCAGATCCTGCAGCTTGGCCTTCATGGCGACCGACTTGATGCGGTTGACCTGCGAACGGGTGCCGCCACCCGCGCGGCTCTTGTCCTGCTGCTTCTTGATGTCTTCCTCGACGGCCAGGGTCAGCTCGGCCAGGCCACCGATGGACTGCAGTGCCACGGCGGTACCGTAGGCGCGGGCATAGACCATGCCGGCATTCAAGGTGGGTCGGAAAATGCGAGTCGTCAGCATGATGGATTGCCTTTCTGGGCGGTTGTGGTCGGTCGGGTGTCAGAGTTAAGGGCGGGATGCCGTCACCGTCATCTCGGTGCTGAAGGCCAGCGGCAGGTACTGGAAGCCGCCGCTGAAACTGGCGTTGGGTGCCGGCGCCAAGGCCATCGGCCGGGCGGCGCTGGGCGGCTGCCAGCCGCATAAGGCACCAATCACCCTGGCGGCCAGAACGCCGGCATCGGCACGCGCATCGGCCCCGCTGCGCACGCTGCGTGCGTTGCGCGTGGCCACCACCGCCATGCAGGTCACTTCAACGCGTGCCGCCTTGCGACTGGCATTGACCTCCAGCACGCGGTAGCCGCGATAGACCAGGTGCACGGCGGGCACCAGCTGGCGCTCCTCCTGCACGCCGGCCAGGTCGGCGGCGCACAGCACGTGCAGCTCCGGCATGGCGGCGCCGAGCTGCTCGCGAACGCGCTGTATCAGCTCTGGCTCAATGGCAAGGAAGTTGTCCATCTCAGTACGAGTGCCAGTCAAAGGCCTTGGCCGTCGCGCGTGCCGCTGTGCGGCCGGGCTGCTGGGCCACCGCAGTGTCCTGGGCGCCCAGGCTCACGAGGCCCTTGGCAAGCTGCTGCAGGTAGTCCTCGGCCCACTGGGCACCGCGGCGCACCTCTTCGGGCACGCTGGTGCCATAGAGGCGCTTGAAGGCGATAGTGGCCACCACGCTGGGCAGGTCGGAGCCCTGCACCAGCTCGGGCGCCAGCGGCATCACCGCGTTGTAGCGAGGGAAGAGGAAGGTGTCGGCATGCCGGGTGGCGCGGTCCAGAGCATCGTTCAGGCGCCCAAGGGCCGCATCCGCCGCGAGCTGGGCCGGCACCGACCAGGCGCTGCGGTCGCTGCCATTCGCCGTGGCCTGCAGCAGGTCGCCGTCCACCAGCGGGCTGGCGGCGGCGCGCTGGGCCAGCTCGTCCCAGCCGCCGGTGGCGGCCTGGGCGAGATCGGCAAGCGTGGCGTATGGCATTGGCCCAGGCCCTCGCTCAGCGCAACACGCGGATCACGTCACCCGCGGCGGTGGCGGCGTCGCGCGCCACACCGAAGGCGATGCCGGTGTTCTTCGTGATGGCGCGGCCGCTGGCGTCGGTCTCGACCTCGACGCCCGCCGCTATGGCAGCGCCGGCCTCGACCAGCAGTTCGCCGTGCGTGTTCACGCCGGCCTGCTCGCCGTTGTCGAAGTCGGTGGCCGCCACGCCGAGCACGCGGGCGCCGGCCGCCGGCACCGCGCCAGCGAAGCTCACGAAGCGGAAGCGGGCCAGCGCAGCCGTGGCGAGCACGGTGACGGCCAGGAGGATTTTTTCGGTCTTCATGATGGGGCTCAGTCCTTCGATGCAGGGGTGGCAGGGGTGACGGCAGCGCCGAGGCGCTTGGCCTGGGCTTCGGTCAGCTCGATCTCGTCGCCAGGCCCGTAGGCCTCGCCGTCGTGGCTGATATGACCGTCGCCGACCACAAAGGTGGCGGTGGGCAGCGGCGTGCCGTCCTTGTTTGCCGCTGCGGGCTTCTTGGTTGCCATGTCGGTCCTTTCAGTGCCCGGGTCAGGCGCGGGTGTTGCTGATCAGGTAGCCGGCCTCGGCACCGAGCAGGAAGGGGCGGAAGATGTCGGTGTTGCGGATCAGCTCGATCTTTCCGTCCTCGGTGCGGGTGTCCACCACCGGGTTGCCACGCTTGCGCAGCGTGTAGCCGAAGCTGGGCTCGTAGGGGCTGCGCTGGCCGCCACCGGCGCCGGGCACATAGGCCAGCACGATGTTGTCGCCCCAGATGTCGCTGGTCACGCCGGCATCGCTGGCCATCACCGCACGGCCCACCACGATGTTCTCGATCTCGAAGATCTCGCGCAGGTCGGCAATCTGCACCAGGCGCGGCCGCGTGTCCGACAGGATGGCCTTGAGCTGGGGATGCTTCTTCAGCAGGCGCCAGCTGTCGTAGCCGATCACCATGGTGTTGGGCTCCTTGACCACCTTGGCGCGGATCGCGGCCTTGGCATCGCTGACCACGCCCTCGGGGTCGCTGGTGCCCACGTCAAAGCAGCTGCCACCGGAGAGCGCCAGCTTGTTGCCGGTGGGGAAGCTGGCCGGGTTCTGCACCATGTCGGCCACCATCTTTTCGTGGCGCAGGCGAATGCCTTCGACCACGGTGTTGGTGGCGCGAGCCTGCAGCGGGTAGGCGCTCTCGGCGTCTTCGCGATAGTCGATCGGGTATTCCAGATCGTGCTCATCGAGCGCCACATCCACCGAACCGATGTCCTCGGGGCTGACACGGTTGCTCTTGGCACGCAGCGCGCGCTCGGTGGTGTAGACCTTGAAGTGTTCCTTGCCGAACAGCGGGATCTTGCCGCCTTCGCGTTCGACCATCACGAAGGGCATCAGCTGATCGCCCACGAACTGGGCATTGGTGTAGCCGGTGGCCAGGTTGGTCAGAACCGGATCGACGACGCGGAGTTTGCCGAGACGAGACATGGGGTGTTGCTCCTGAATGAGGAAGGGTTACTTGATGACGGCGGCAGCGGCGGTGGCGTAATCCACCTTGTGCGCGGCCATGTGGGCGAGCACGGCCTGGTGCTGCTTGAGGCGCTCGGGGTCGGCGCTCTCGGCGAAGTCGTGCCCGTCGGCAGGCTCGCCGGCATCGCCGGTGGCGGCGCGATCGCGCGTGGCGGTCTCGCCGAAGCTGACGGACTGAGGCGCAGCCTGCAGCTGGGTCTTCAGGGCCTGCAACAGGGGAGCGCGCTGCTCGCCCTCGCCGAACTCCACCGGCTGCTCCAAGGCGGCCAGGTGATCCAGCGTGGCCACGATGGTGGGCGCTGCGGCCGGCAGCAGGCGGCTCTCGGCCACCAGCTTCTCGGCGAAGGCGGTGTTCTCGGCATGGCGTGCAGCCGCGGCCTGGCTGGCCGCGGTGGCCTGCAGCTGCGCGATCTGCGCGGCCTGCGCCTCGTTCTCGGCCCGCAGGCGGGCGGCTTCTTCTTCGGTCACGGCGGACTCCTTGGGTTGGGGGTTGGGGTTGCCTTCGTTGAAGGCGGCAGAAACGGCGGGGGCGGCCAGCTCGGCCTGGGCGGCCTGCTCCAGGCTCTTGACCTGGTAGCCGGGGATCACCTTGTCGGCCTCATCGGTGCCGAACTTGCCGATCAGCCATTCGCGCAGCGAGCGCCACAGCGCGGCGTTGTCCATGTCGGACCACTCGCTGAAGGTCACCACGCCTTCTTCGGCCTGGTCGGCAAAGCTGGGCGTGCGCAAGCCCTTGACGGCCGGGGGTTGTGCGCCGAGGAAGCCCACATGGCGCAGGTAGTACACGCCGGGCACCGGGTTGCTGGGCGCGTCGGGGGCGTAGAAGCTGGCGGAGATCTTCTTGAAGGCGCCTGCGGCCACCAGGTCGGCAAAGTCCGGGTTCACCTGGGCGGGCAGTGCGAACATGCCTGCGGGCTGATCGCCGTCGCTACCGTCGTTGAAGCTCAGCGCCTGCACCCAGCCGTAGGCCGGGCTGTCGGTCTTGGGGTGGCCCACCACCAGCGGCGCTTCGTGCAGCGTGGGGTTGTAGGCTTGCACCGTCGCCTGCAGGTCGGCCTCGCTGAAGGCGAGGCGATCGCCGCTCATGGCGATGTGCTGGCCCGGCTTAAAGATGTGCAGGCCCGGCGCCTGGGCTGCGGCTGTGTGGGAGGTGCGTGCGGTAGGCATGCCGCCACTGTCGGGCGGCAGGGCGTTTCAGCCCAAGTAAAGCGCTTTAGTAATTCAGGGCAGGTCCAGCCCAGGCAGACGGCCCTGGCGCTTTTCGTACTGCTCGCGCTGCCAGGCGTCCACGATCTGACGCACGCGCATCTCGGTCAGGCCGTACTCGTGGGCCAGCTCGCGGTAGTTGTTGCCGCGGAACTTCGTGCACATCTCGTGATCACGGGCCGAGAGCTGCGCGATCAGGCCCTTGGCGATGTAGATGCCCCCGCGGCCGCCCAGCTCTTGCGCCAGGTGCTGCAGCTGCGCCAGCACCTGGTTGGCCAACTGCTGCAACTGCTTTGCCCATGCGTCCGCGGGCGCTGGCGTGCCGGCGCGCTCATCGCCTAGCACCAGGGCCTCGAACAGGCACAAGGCCAGGTCGCGCATGCCGTCCGCCATGCCGATGGGCAGGCGCTGCTCCAGCACGGCCATCTCGGCGGCGGAGACAAAACGGCGCGGGGTGTTCACTTGCCTTGCTCCTCGGTGGGCACACCGGTGCGCACGCACCAGCGCTTGAGCGCTTCGATGACGCTGTTGGCCTGGTAGGTGTTGAGGAAGCGCCAGTGATCCACATGCGCCTGGCGCTTCACGTAGGCGGTGAGCGCGGCATCGGTGTCCACGCGCACATGGCCGGCTACGGCCAGCGCATGCCACAGCGCGCGGGCCTTGTGCCAGCGTTCATCATGGCGATCGGCCGGGCTCTGCTCCTGCGGGCGGCGCTGGGGCACATAGGCGGGGGCCTTGCCTGCGGCCAGGTCGTACTGCGCCTGCAGGCTGGCCAGGTGCGCCAGGTAGCGGCTGCGCTGCATGGGCGTCATGTCGCCCGCGCTCGCCACGCCGGTGACATCGACCTTGAGCGCCGCGGCTTCTTCAGCACCGAGGCCCAGCTTCTTCTGCGCCATGTGGATGGCGGCGAGCTGGGCCTGGCGCTTGTCGAACTTGGGCGCGGCGCGGGTCATGCCGGCTCCCCGGCGCGGGCATCGAACCACAGGCCGCGCTCGGCCGTCCAGTACAGCAGCACCTGGCCCAGACCATCGTCCATGCTGACGCGCAGGCTGGCGCAGCGCTTGGGCGGTGCACCGTTGTTGAGTACCTTGATCAGCGACTCGGCGGCGTCCATCACCATGCCGGTGTGCTCTTCGTCGGCGGCATCGAAACGGCCAATGACCTTCCAGCTGCCGCTGTTGTTGAGTTCGAGTCTGCAGGGCTTGTTGTCGTTCACTTGTGTCACCTTGTTCAAGCCGCCATCAGCAGCGGCTTGAGAAAAGCCCGGCCATACAGCGCCGGGAAAAACCGAGGGCTGGCGCCACTCGATCAGGGAGTTCGGTTCAGGCCCTCAAACGTCCAGCGGGCCGATCTGGATCTTGGGCGGCGGTGCGGGCTTGCACAGCTCGCAGTCAAACACCAACAAGGTGCCGTGCTCGCATCGGAGTGGTCCATAGGCACCAGTCGCCCACAGGTTGTTGTCTGCGCCTGCAGCCTCCTCATCGAAGTGGCCGCTCATGCCCGCACTCCGGCAGCGGGCAGGCTCTCGGACACATGCTGGCTGCAGACCGCGTAGGCCGACACGCCGAAGCCACCCTTCTTGCAGCGCATGCCTGCGCGGTCGTAGGGCGGCATGCGATCGACGTACTGCATCTCGTGCTGGCGGCAGTTGCCGCAGCGCGGGCGCTCGGTGGCCGTCAGGAAGCCCATGCCGGCCTTGGCGGCCTGGATGCTGCTCACGCCACCACCTCTGCCGCCGCCTCGAAGGGGGTGATCAGGAAGTCCTCGACGCCCTGCACAATGGCAATGCCCGCGATGCCCTTTACGGCATCGGGCTCGTTGAGCATGGCCTCCTTGTTGGGTTCGTTCTTGACGCGCACAAAGCGGCCCAGGCCCATGCGCAGCAGGGTCTCCATCACGGTGTCGGCGCCGCGGATGCTGACGCTGGGCGGGCGCTGGCGCCACGCGACTTCGCCGGTGACCAGGTTGGCCGTCTTGCCCTTGCCGCACAGCTCTTCGCGGTGAGCCTCGCAATAGGCCTGCACGCCCTCCTGCAGCACCAGCAGGCGGCCCTGCAGGGACTCCAGCTCGGGCTGCGCGGCCTGGGTGATCTCGGCGATCTTGTCGTTCATCTCGGCGCGCAAGCGCTCGAACTGGCGGGTCAGATCGCCGATGAGCTTGATGTCGTTGGCGCAATCGGTCTTGGACTGCGGTACCGCAATGGCGGCCTTCTTCTTGATGCGGGTGGTAGCCATGGGATGGTTTCTCCTGGGTGGGCTGGGTTCAGAGGCTGTTGGACGGTTGGGCGGGCGTGTTGCCAATCTCTTCGGAGGCGGCACACATGGCACTCAGGGCCGGGTTCACGAGTTCGGGGTGGGTGCCCACCACGCCCACCAGGTAGGCCAGCGCAGCGTGCATGGCGACCTCGGCCTTGGCGGCGGCGGGTGTGACCTCGAAGAAGGCCATGGCGAGGTCCGCCACCTGGCATTGCAAGGCGGTGATTCGGATGGCGGCGATGTCGTCGTTCATTCGGAACTCTCCTGCGGTAACGGTGGGGAGGCGTCGCCGCGGCGCTGGCTCAAGAGCTTGGCGCGCAGCTCGGCCGGCATGGGCACGGCCTTCTCGGCATGGGCCTCGATGCGCAGCAGCTCGGGGTCACGCGCTGCCGCGGGCAGCACGGCGGCGATACCGACGGCCACCTGAGGCTGAGCGCCAGCCACCGGATGGCGGCGCTGCGACTCCTGCTGCGCCTCTTGGCGGGCTTCGTGGCGATCGGCCAGGCCCACCAGGATGGCGAACAGGTAGCCGTGGCCCTTGAGCGGCAGCTCCAGGCGGCCGGCATCGCGCGCCGAGAGCATCTGGTCGATGGCTTGGGCCCAGACCGGGTGCGGCACAGGCCAGTCGCGGCCCTTGGCCGTGATCGCCTGGCGCTCCAGGTCGGGCAGCAGGCTCAGCACCAGCTTGACCTGCTTGGCCACGGTGAGCCGCGTCTTGGGCGGTGTGAAGAGGGTCAGGTATTGCATGACCCGTGCGCCCAGCGGGATGCTCACCGCCGCCAGGCGCGCAAAGGCCTGCTGCGCATCGGCGTCGGCAAACAGCACGCCCAGGCTCAGTTCGGTGCCGCAGACGGGGCAGGACAGCTCGCTCACGGAAGCAACCCTCCCTGCCAGAGTTGCACACCGGCGCCCAGCAGGGCCAGCAGCAGTACCAGGCCGGTCAGCAGCACGGTGCGCCGTGCGCCGCGCGGGGCCAGCCGGCAGCGCACGACTACGCCCGGCGCGAAGGGATAGTGCTTGCCGCTCACAGGCCGACCCTCATCGCGCTGACGCGGCGCGCCGCGGGGAATTGGTCAAGCGCCGCGATGATGGCATCGCAGCCGCTGGCGTAGATGCCGTGGTGCCGGCCTTTGGAGCCATCGGCCATGACGATGGTGACGAGGTAGGCATACATGGCCTCAGCACCCCGCGATGACCTGGGCATCCACCTTGGGCCAGGCGGCGCGGGCCGCAGCGTTCATGGCGCGGCATACCAGGTTGTTGACCACGAGCGGGTGGCAGATGCTGCGCGCATCGATGGGGCGGCCGCCACGTGGCACATGGATGAGCCGGGCTCGGATGGCGTCGGCCGCGTCGGGCGCGAACACGTCTTCATACTTGAGCTCGAAGCGGGCGAACTTGTGGCGCAGGTAGCCCTCCAGCTCGGCGTCCAGCGGCGCCAGCTCGACGATCTCGCAGCGCTGCATCACCTCGCGCACCTCGGCGTTCTGGCTGTTCAGGCGATCGCGCAACTCGGGCTGGGCGATCAGTGCCACGCCCAGCAGGCGCTGCATGCCGTCCTTCAGTTCCAGGAAGCGCTTCAGGTGCTTGAGCGTGGCGTTGGGCAGGCAGTGCGCCTCCTCGACCAGCAGCAGGTGGCGGCGTCCGGCGCGGCGGCTGTCCTTGAGCATCTGGTGCACCTGGGCGAAGCGCGCCTCGGGGCTGCTCTTCACCTTGGCCTGTGGGTCCAGCGCTGCGGCGATGGCCTCGGCGATGTGGCCGCTCTTGAGCGTCTTGCCCTTGGCGTCGTTCTGCTCCATGGCGAGCACATAGGGCCGGATCACCAGCACCTCGCGGCCCTCGGCCTTGATGCGCTCCTCCAGGTCTTCGGCTAGGGTGGACTTGCCGGCGCCGCTCTCGCCCACCACGGCAACGAAACCGTGGTGGTTGGCTGCGTCCATCAGAGAGGCTCGCACGTAGCGCACGCTGGGGCTCTGGAACACGTCGTCGGGGCTTTGCACGTCGTCGACGAAGGGGCTGCGCGGCAGGCCGAAATGCTTGCGCGCCTCGGGGCTCAGGGCTTGGTTCTGCAGTAGCATGGGGTCTTCCTCTGTTGTAGTTGCTTCGTCGGTTTCTTCTTCTGCTTCGGGGGCGGCCATGGCGTGTTCGTGCATGCCATGGCCAAACTGCTTGATCACCAGCGCCTCGACCACCTGCTCGGCCGGGATACCGCGCTGCAAGAGGTAGGCGCAAAAGCGCTCGTGCAGCTCCACGCCGCCCGTCTTGGGCCAGGCGCCCACGGTCAAGATGCGGTGGATGACGGACTTGCTGGAGCCCACCTCGGCAGCGGCCGAACGCACCGTCAGACCAAGATGCGTGAAAACGGCCTGCAAGGCGTTCTGCGTGGGTACAGCCCCCTCGGTATTGGCCGCCTCCACCGAATGCAGCAGGGACACGGGGGACAGCGTTTGCGGCATGTTCATACGGCACCTCCACCGGCAACAACCCGCAAACCGGCGCGCACCGTGAGCCGGGCCTGCAAATCGTCGAGTTGGTCTTCAGGCACGCCATCGGGGTGCCAGGCGCGGATCTGTACATGGCGCTCGGCGTTCATGGCCAGGCCCTTCTCGGCCAGCAGGCGTGAAGCCTCGAACAGGGTGAGCAGGCGTGCCGCGGCTTGTTGGGTGACCACCGCCGGGCGCAGCTCGGTGCCGCGGCGCGGCAGGAAGGTGCGCTCGGGCGCCTGCTCGATGGGCTTGTAGGGATCGATGCGGCCGCCGAAGGGCACGGCCTTGGCCTTCTTCTTGGCCTCGGCCTCGGCATCGGTCTCGGCATCCCAGGCAAAGCGCTCGACCTCCTTGCGGTTGGTGTCGAGCTGTGTATCGGCCGGGCGGCGGTAACCCTCGCCGATCACATTGCCGTCGACGCGGAAGCCGGCATCGTCGCGCTGCACGACCGGGATGCTGTGCAGCAGCTCGTTGCCGTCGGCATCGACGTCGACGATGGCGGCGGTGTCGGCCTGGTAGGGACTGTGCGTGACCAGCACCTTCTCGCCGACCATGGCGCCCGGCACGCCGCGCACATCAAACTCGCGGCCCTTGAACTGCACGGTGAGCGTGTCGCTGACCTTGCGCGACTCGGGCTCGTGCGTCAGCAGCTCGCGGCAGAGTTCGGGTGCTGGGGCCAGGCGCAACTGCTCGGCGGTGATCGTCATCCACTGCTCGGCACGCGTGCGGCCGTGGCGGCTGTGCGTCTTGTGGGCGTTGTACCAATCGGCCCAGCGGCGCGCCTGGGCGTTCAGCTCGGCCAGGTTGGCCACGGGCATCAACCGCAGTGCGGGCTCGAAGCTGCGCTCGATGATGTTGCGGGCGTTCTCGACCTGGCCGGTGGCGCGGGCATTGCCCGGCATGTGCGGGATGACCTTGACCTGCAGGCGACGCGCCAGGTTCTTGAACAGGCCGCTGGTGTTGGCCGAGCCCATGTCCATCATCAGGATGAAGGGCACGCCGTGAATGACCTGACCCTGCTGGATGAACTCGATGAAGCTCTCGGCCAGGTTGGTGCCGGACTCGGCGCCCAGCACATAGTTGAGCTTGATGGCGCCGCTGCAGTGATCGGTGCCCTCGTAGGACCAGACCCGATCCTGCTCGATGGCCTTGAGGTTGGCGGGCTTGTTCTTGTAGAAGCGCTCGCGCTCCATCACCTGCAGGCCGGCCTCACGCTCGCTCTCGGCGTGCAGGTAGTACAGCACGCACAGGCTGGCGTCGATCTGCCAGACATGGTTGGGGTGCAGGCTGCGCAGCTCGACGGCCGGCGTGGGGCGGTTGAGCTGGTCGGGGTGCATGCCGTGCACACGCAAGGCGCGGGCGATGGCGCTATCGGACAGCGGGCGCAGCTCGCCGCTGGCCTCGTCCAGGCATTCGGCGCGGATTTCGCCGTTGGCGCGCAGGATCTCCACGGCCTGGCCGATGGAGAGCAGGCGCTTGTTGTTCTTGCGCTGGCTGGTGATCAGCAGCGCGCTGATGGCCTTGGCTTCGTCCCGCGTGAGCGAGACGGTGCCGGCGTCGGATCGTTGCTTGCGTTCGGGTTTCATGGTGACCTTGGCGAGGTGGCGGTGCAGCGTGGCCAGGCTGACGCCCAGCTCCTGGCAGGCCGCACCGTAGATGGCGCCTTTGCTGCCGACGCCGGCCGCTGCCGCGGCCTGCGCGACCGCGACCAGGCGCTGTGTCATGGAGGCGTTGAGCGACATGCGGCTGGGCGTCAGGCTTGCTTGGCGGGCTGGGCGCCCCACTGGGCGACCTCGGCGGCCAGCTCTCGGTCGGCCAGGCTGGAGGCGTCGGGCAGGTTGAACTCCTGGCGCAGCGCGGAGAGTTGGGCCTGCACCTGGCCGACCAGGCCGGCCATGAAGACATGGTGCTGGCCGCGCTCCTCGCCGTGGCTTCCGAGGGCGAGCAGCGCCTGGCGCAGGCCGCCAAGGATGGCGCCCTCGGCATCCGCCGCGATGGCGGTGGCTTCCTTCTTCAGCAGGGCCAGCTCGTCGTCGGGCGGCAGCTTGTTGATGCGGCGCAGATCACGTTCCAGCTTGTCGATCTTCTGGTTCTTCTTCTCCAGCAGCGCGGCGTCGGCATCCTTCTCGGCCTTGGCTTCACGGACGGCGGCGCGCAGCTCCTTGACCGACATCGTGGCGATCTTGTCGAGGGCGAGTTCGCCGGTCTGGCCCAGCTCGGTGAGGTCTTCGAGCTGGTCGTCGTCCAGGGCCACCAGCTCGATCAGCTTAGTGATGCCGGTGGACTCCAAATGCTTCATCGATGACGTATTTGCGAACCGGCGCGTCACCCGCATGTAGCGCTGAGCAGCCAGCGGAGCGAAGTTCAGTCGCTCCAGGGCATGCAAGAACTGACCGTGTGGGCAAGCCTCTTTCAGCAGGAGCAGATAGCCGCCCAGCTCGAACACCGCCATGCCGATGCGGCGCAGTGCGTCCTGTGCTGAGTTCTCCAGCACGGCCGGGTCGGTGCTGCCCTGGTAGTTGAGCTGCTGTGCCAGCGCGGTGACACGCTTGTCCTGGTCCAGACGCGCCAACGCCAGTTGGTTGGCTGCGGCGGTATCGGCTTCCAGGGTGCCGGGCACCAGGGCGACTTCCTTGCTCTGGGGTGCGGGGGTTGGTTTGCGGGCCATGGGTTCTTTCTGGTTTTAGAGGGGGGTGGCGTAGCGGCGGCTCAGGTCGTCAAGGTTCTGACGCGCGGCGTTGAGTTCGGTGGCGGTGGTGATGCCGATGCGGGCCAGGGCCGGGCCCAGGCGCCACCGGTTGGTGCCGGGCACTTGCTCGACGAAGCCCGTCTCGGAGGCCAGGGGCGGCAGATTCACGCTGACCCAGGACGGCGACACGTCGAGGCCCTTGGCAATCTCGCCAGGTGCCAGGCCGATCACCACGTGGCCGGCCAGCAGGCGGAACAGATCGCAGGTCTTGCGGATCGGGGCGGAGAGGCTTTTTTCGCTCACGCTGCGGCCTCCATCGGCAGAGCCAGCACGCGCTGCAGCTCGGTGGACAGGGCCTGGGCCTCAGCGCGGGTGAGCTTGAGCGAGCTGTAGCAGCCGGCAGCGAAACCGCGCAGCTGCACGTCGCCGCTGCGCTGGTGGTGCACCACGCTCAGCGTGCGGCCGGCGTTGAACATCTCGCTCGTGTCCACCGCGATGGGCACGAAGGCCGGCGGCAAGGTCTTGGGAAAGCTCATGGGTCAGAACTCCAGTTCGGGCGTGGCGTAAGCAGCCACGTTCTTGTGGTGGTAGGCCACCTGTTCGAGGTGGCTGCGAAGGGCTTCCAACGTGGCTGTGGCATCACCACTGCCGTCGCGGTAGAAGTTGGTGAGCAGCTGCAGCGCGTTGGCGAAGCCGCTGTTGAGGCCCACCATGTCGGCCTGGGTGACGGTGCGGCCGGTGGGCATGGCCAAGACCATCAGGCCGGCGCTGGCAGCGATCCAGCGCGTGACGTAGTTGATGCCGCAGGCGGCCTCGAAGGGCGGAATCAGGCAGGTGGGCATGCGGCCGTTCTGCAGCCACTTGTAGAGCGCCCAGTGGTCGGGCAGGCCCATCAGCTCGGCGATGCGCTCGACGCTGCGGTGGTGCACGGCCAGCGCATGCTGCTTGCACAGCTCGGTGGCGTGCCGCAGGCTGCCAGGCTGCTGGCGTTTCCAATAGGCGGGTGTCTTTGGAGTCATGGTCGGAGGTGGGCTTCCAAACAAATTTCGGTTTTGCGGCTAGGCATGCGAGCGGCTGGCGGTCAGAGTGAACGGCATCGAAACCCGATGGAGGTCAGCCATGAACTCGCTACCGCCGAGAAGCGCCACCTGGCTGCGCCAGCAGGTACAGCAAGAGGTCGAGCGCCGCATGGCGCCCATGCGCCGCGAGCTGAACGCGGTGGACGACTGGGCCAACGGCGTGTTCGCCGCCTTGCTGGACCTGCTGCTTCCGCTGCTCAAGGCGCAGCCCGAGCTGGCCGCAACGCTAGAAGCCGTGTGGCGGCGCGCGGCCGTGCAATACGAGCGGCTGGAACTGCAGCAGCCCGAAGGGGCCGAGGACTTCCACACCACGCCGGAGCGACTGGAGGCGCGCAAGATGCTGTACTGGCTGTTGGCCCAGCTTGGCCAGTGGCCAGGCGTGCCACCGAAACCACAGCGGCGCCGCAAATCGTGATGCTGTTGGCCGACACAGCGCCCTATGCGCACGGCAGAACCGAAGCGCCTGCGGCCATTTGTTACATTCGACGCAGGAATGCACATGCCGCGCCTCAGGCTGCTGCGAGGTGACGGGAGGACGTGCGGGAGATCTCGCCCGCCTTGAGGCCAAGTTGCACGGCGATGTTGTGCGCATCGCCGCGCAGGCACTTCAAGCGGGGATTGGTTTCGTTATCCGTGATGATGGCGATGACCATGTTGGGGCTGTACCCGTGCCTCTTAGCCCAGCCGGAGTACGACCAGCCCTTGCTGGCGAACTCTTCGCGGATCTGCGCGCGGTTTTTGAGCATGGCGTTGCGTCCTGTTTGTTGTGCGGCAATTGGCGTTGCCGCATTGGTTTGCTCGATTTGTTGCATTGATTATGCGGCACGTTTGTGCCGCATGCAATGGATTAACAGGAATATTTGTGCCTTATGTTTCCGATCGGTTGAAACAGGTCCGAGAGGCCCTTGGGCTGAGCCAACAGGCCCTGGCAGATCTGTGCCAGGTTGGAGTGCGCTCGCAACGGAATTACGAATCTGGCGAGCGGGCACCCGACGCGACGTACTTGTCGCTGCTCGCCGAAGCCGGCGGTGATGTGACGTACATACTCACGGGCAGGCTCGGTGCGCAGGGCGTTGCCGTGTTGACCGCTGAGGAACAAACGATGCTGGACTACTTCAGGGGCGCATCGAAGGAAGTGCGCAGGGCTGCTCTCGGCGCGTTGCTCGGTGCGACGTCGGGTGCAGGGCCTCAAGTCCAGGTCGGCGGTGCAAACAGTCAGCACAGCAGCGGCGCGGGCGCCGTGAACATCGGATCTTTTGGAGGTACGCCGGCATCAAAGCGGCGCAAATAGCAGGGAGCGGGAGTGGCAGTAGTTCCGAAATGGTTGCGCGATTGGGTCGCGCAGCTGAGGCCAAGCCAACATAGCAGTGGCAACGGCGCAGTCAACATCGGCAGGGCACATGCGCCGGTTCATGTCGTCAACCTGACGCAGCACATCATCGTGGAGCGCCATGAAGCGCCGTTGCCGCCACGCACGCCGAGGCCGGCGGGGCCCGCCAGGCGCGAGGTGCGGTGGCTGACGGACGAGCACAAAGCCGTGCTGGCGATGATGGACCCCTTGTCAAAGGTCTCGCGTATCGGCGTGCTTGACTTCATGCGTCGGGAGTTCGGCACCTCGATGGTGAAGGAACTCCAGCTGGCCGAGGTGCGCAGGGTCCGGGCATATGTACAGCAGGTGCACGTGAACCTGGCGCGCGAGCGTGAGCTTCTATAGAAACCAGCAGGGAGATGGGCGCAGATGAGAGTTCGAACAAAGGAGAAAGCCTTGGTCGGCCTGGTCATTTTGGCCGCCAGCGTGCAGGCCTGGGCGATCAACAAGTGCACCATGCCGGATGGCCGAGTGGCCTATCAGGAGGCGCCGTGCAGCAACGATGCCAAGTCCTCGCAGCAGGTTGACATCGCCACGCCATCAGCGGGCACAGGTTCATCTTGGGAGTTCTCTCGGCAACGTGATGACATGACTGGCGAGTCCACCTGCTTCGCTGTCTCTCCTTCGGTGGCGACGGGAATGCGCAACGTTTACTCCAACGCTGCACTTGTCTACGTGCAGTTGCATGGGCGCCCAAAGTCGAATCAGGTCTACGTGACTGCACGTACCAGTACATCCGATTCGGAGGCGTTCCACCACGACTTGTACGGGACGGGCATCAAGGTTGATCGGCAAGACTTCGTGTCGTTCAGCCAGCGGGTGAGCGCGCATGTTCTCAGCTTTGCAAGCACTGGCGCGGAATCAGCCATG
>Ga0066486_1000186_pt1 | contig 19119 bp, 23 predicted proteins | sample LakWasM128_HOW14_2_FD_59591 | JGI IMG/M metagenome (GOLD analysis project Ga0066486, IMG submission 59591) | Freshwater sediment methanotrophic microbial communities from Lake Washington under simulated oxygen tension - Sediment Metagenome 128_HOW14 | ecosystem: Environmental > Aquatic >... | reverse complement strand
CAGCGTCGATGTTCCGGTGCTTGTGGGCAGCAAGGTAGCCTATGTACTGTCCGTCGGTCTGCTGCCCAGCGATCTCAACAGCATTCTGGTGGCGCAGCACTTCTCGCCTAGCCTCGTTTCGGCGGTGTTCGATCCCGAGGGAACCATCGTCGCGCGGACCCATTCGCCCGAGAAGTTCGTCGGGCAAAAGGGCACGGCCGAATACATCCAGCAGATCCGACGGGCTCCCGAGGGTGGGATGCGAACGATCACCCGTGAAGGCATACCGACCTTGTCCGTCTGGAGCCGCTCAGAAGCGACCGGCTGGAGCGTCGGCATCGGTATTCCGGCGGCTTCGCTCGAACACGCCTTGATGCTCAGGCTCGCATGGCTGGGCTTCGGCATGACGGCGCTGCTGGTCATTGGCTTAGGCCTGGCTTGGTTCGTCGCCAGAAAGATTGCGGTATCGGTACGGGGCCTGACGGCCCCGGCGCTGGCGATGCGCGAAGGCGATATGGCGCCCATGCCCCATCTGGAAATTGAGGAGTCCGCCGAAGTGGCCCGGGCCATCAGTGAGACAGCGCATCTATTGGCCGCGCGCGCCGCCGAAATCACGGCGATCGAGCGCGCTGCGGGCTTTGGCGTCTGGCGACACGACCTCAAAACGAAAGAGCTTGTCGTCTCAGACTCGATTCACGAACTGTTCGGGCAGAACGTCCCGCCGTTCCATGATCAGCGAGGAACGCTATTTCCTGTGCCCTGCTGGGAGCAGTTGAAGGCCGCCGGCGAGGAGGCTGCTCAGAGCGGCGAGGCCTATGACCTTGAACTGCAGGTCAATCACGCCGACGGCTCAACGGTCTGGATCAACTTGAAGGGCAAGCCGCTCTTCGATGCCGAGGGCCACGTCTGCGAACTGCGTGGCAGCATTCTGGACATTACGAAACGCAAGCAGGCCGAGCTGGCCCTGGAGCAAAGCCGGCAGTCGCACATGCGGCAACTGGAGCAGGAAGTCGCAGCGCGGACGGCCTCGCTCAAAGCAGCAAACCAGGAGCTTGAACGCCTCTCCCGCACGGACGTGTTGACCGGCTTGCAGAACCGCTACGCCGCCAACGACAGACTGCGACAAGAGTTTTTGCGGCTAAAGCGCACTGGCAGCGTCTATGCCGTGCTGTTCATCGATATCGACCATTTCAAGAAGATCAACGATACCTACGGCCATGAGACCGGGGATCAAGTATTGCGACGATTGGCAGGGGTGTTGCGTAGCACCGTGCGCGCCACCGACTTCACCGCCCGCTATGGCGGCGAAGAGTTTCTGGTGGTCCTTCCCGATACCGATGTGAACGGCGCTCAAACCATCGCCGAGAAGGTCCGCAGCTGTGTCGCGGCATCGGTGTCAACGACGGACAAGCCTGTGACCGTCAGCATCGGCACATCGGCGGTTCTTGCCGAAGACAAGAATGAAGAAGAGGCCGTTGTCCGAGCTGACGAAGCCCTGTACCAAGCCAAGGAAGAGGGACGCAATCGGGTGGCATGGCGTTGAGTTTGACTGGAGCCCCCGCCCTCTGCAATCCGTCTTCTGATAGATGGTCGCGTCGCTGGCGAGCTTTCCGCGGCGAGACTTGATACATCCTTCTGGCCCGGGGCGTTTAGGCCCTATGCAGATTGCGTCTGCATTTCACTGCCCAGGTCCATTGTTTCAATTCACCGAAGCCGGACTTTCACCCGACGGCTGGGCTCAGGCCCGAAGTTCGTTTGGCGACTCGCCTTGCCTGACAGTCAGGCAGACCGCTGCCGTCGGCTGATCCCTGGTGACCGTCACTGGGTCGGCGTTGGAGAAATCCCCTCGCAGCCGATCACCCAGAGTCGGCGTATACGCATCGTGAATGATGGCCAAACGAAGCGTGCCGTCGTCCATGCGCAGCGCGACCTTTCTCCGATTCGCTTCAATCCATCCTCGGTGCTGCGGCTGTAATGTAGGAATCGGGTGCGTACGCGCAGCTGATCCAATAGTCGCGGCGACGTTAGCGGAGGCAGGTCAACCGAGCGGACGGTTGGGCGAGGCACCTTGCGCCTGATTTCCCCCATCGGTGCGATAGACGGGTCGCGCACGTGCATCTCCAATGCGCGAAGCTGCCCCACTGTGGGTTGCTACCAAGCAATCCAGCATGAAGTGCAGCTCAGAATCTGGGGGCTGCTTTTGCCTGTTATTTAATGCTGTTGTTTTGTACAGTTTCTGCCGCCCAAAGCCAAGCTGCAAGCCGCTTGCCGCCCTGACGCGTCGGACATGTTATGGAGACAGTGCGCCAAGTTATGCGTCACTGCTGTCTCCATATATCCAAGTTAGCCATCCAATGAACCCGCGCCGCATACACGATCTCATGCGCCAGAATTTCCCGCCTGTCGATCTTGCCGCGCACGACTGGACCAATGTGTGCGAGGTCGCTGGTTTGAGTGTCAGTCGCTTCCAGGATCTACTTGATCGCCACATTTCTGCTGATCACTTGCTCGTGGAGGTTCATAGGAAGCTCGGTGCGTTTTTGCCACGGCAGGAGGCGATTGATTTCGTGGCGGCGCACGTTGGGCATGGGCAGATCCGAATCACAGATCGAGATTTCAAGTCGTTCGTTGTGCTCGCCGTCAATGGTGTCGCAGCGGGGTGGGGGCGCGATGGCTAACCTGTCGCTCGAGCCGACTCGCAACGGCTGGCCACTTCAGGCCCTCATTTCATTCTGGGCCTTGCGTGCCCAGCCGCCGCTCGCGGCTCAGCTTCAACGTTATGCAGCGTCTTAAAGCCACTGCGATTGAGGTTTCCGCAAGCGGCAGCCGCCGCTGGGTGTCCGCGCGCGGTCGCGAGGCTCGGGCATTCACTTGCTTGCGCCGCACGCGAGCGAAGGCTGCTTCTGGTTCAGTTCGCTGCGCTCAGGGCGTGGTCGCGTATTCAGGTCTGTGGCCTGTTGGGGCTTGCGCGCTGGTCCGTGCACGCCGTCGCGCTCCGGGCGCGCCTGCTAGGCTCGCGCCCTGGGCAGCACAAGCTGCATGCAAGCAGGGTGCCTTCGTCGTTGGCGCTCTGCATAACCAACCGCTCGAGCTGACTCGCAACGGCTGCGCACTTCGGGCCCCCATTTCATTCTGGGCCCTGCGTGCCCAGCCGCTGCTCGCAGCTCAGCTATATCGTTACCTGCGCGGGATAGGTCGGCCCCGCAGCGCTATGGCGTGCGGTTGGCTTGGCGGAAGCGCGGTGACTTCAGGCCCGAGCGCTTGTGCTGCCAGGTGAATGCTGGTGCGAACTCGTGTGACATGACAACCTCGTCCATCTCTTCGACCCCGAAGTAGGTTTCGTTGCGCTCGAGGGCGATGTAGACCTCGCGAAGCTCCTTTGCGAACAAGGACATCAGCTGCTTCGCCTCGGCCTTCTTGACGCGGTCTGGCACTGAGACCCTTGCGTTGACGTCAATTCGCTTCCCTCGCTTGGGAAGACCGACATACGTGGCATCCTGCTTTCGGCGGTCGAGCAGCCCCGCCTTCACTTCGCGGTGCAGCCTTGGCGAGAAGTCGAAGTAGCCATCTTGGAGATACCACTCCTGCTTTGGCTGGTGGTAGTAGAGCTCGCGCAGGATTTCCTGCTCGAGCTGCTCGTCTGGCAGCCCAGTATTGGTGATGGCCGAGTAGTAGACATGATCCACCCAACGCGCTTTTGCGAACTCTTCAATCGCAAGCACGGTCAGTTGGAACGCAGTAGGCCACGATGCCGTAGCGAAGAGCGTTTGGGCGTCTTTGAACAGGCGCAGTGAATTCCGCAGGGCCTCCACGGCTAGGCGCTTGTACTTTCGGGCTGATAGGGTCACACGCGCCATTGCTTCGACTAGGTTTGATGCTTGAGCAAGCAAGCATGAGGATGTCAGCCACGATAAGCCCACGCTAAAGGAGCAGGTTTCAAACAGGACGTCGCGTTAGACCGATTCCGGGGACAGGCCGCGCAACAGCCTCCCCCCGGTCGTCGTGCCTGCTTCAAATAGGGCAAGCCCTCTGGCATCGCTCGGGCTGATCTGGCGATACAGCTCAAGGTATTCACTTCCATAGGTCTGCGCGTCGTCCGTCGTCGAAATGATGAGGACCTTCGATGAACCCTTCTTGCCATCTGCAAAGCCGATTTCCCACGGGCACCAGCGCGACCTTGAGGAGTTCGCCGTAGCCAGGTAGAGCACCAAGTCGCACATCTCGATGGATAACTGCAGCCACGCCGCGATTTCCTTTGTCGGTCGCTGGTCAAGCGTCGTGTGCTCCCAGTCAATGAAAAGGTCCCACCCGGCTTCTTCGAGCAACAGCCGTAGCCCTTTTGCCAGCTCGCGATCAAGGTGGCTATGGCTCAGGAATGCGGTAGGCCGTTTTGCGGCAATGGCCTCACTCAGGGTTCTGCTTCGCTGTCCACCGACCGCACGTCGAGATGCGCTCTCAAGGTCTCGAATCTGAAACGCCATCGTTCCCTCCCTGGAAATTGACTCGTGCTCACGAAAACAGCTTCTGCAAATTCGGCCAGGTCCATGCGATGACACGCCCGGCATTGGGAAGACGCCGATAGGGCGTGTCCCGTCGAGCAATCAGTTGCACTATGGGCTTGCCCTCCTCGCGGGCCATCTCTACCTCGGCTAAGACGCCAAGGGCGCGATGGGTGTGCTGCCCAACCAGCACGACGACCAAGTCGCACCTCTTGATGGCCGCACGGGCCCTCGCCTTCCACTCTGGCTCCGGCGCAGCCTCCTTCAGCGAGCCGTCCACGATCTCGAAGGGGGCACCAGGGTTCTTGGCTTGGCCGACCAACAAGTGCTTGAGCCCCTGGTCGTTGTCGAAGTCAAAGCTCACGAACACCTTCGGCTTTGCCGGCCCGGACTCGAACAGGGCCTTCGCGACTTTGGCGGCCAACGCACCGCCTGCAATACCGCCCAAGCCTGGAGCCACCATTTGCCCGGCGATGGCTCCAAGAGCCATCAGGAAGCTGTCATCACCACTCTCCTGGTCTGCATGGTGGATGCAGTACCGCCCTGCAGGGAGCATGCGCAAACAGCGCGCTCCCGTCTTGGTTTTGCCCCCGCATCTAGGCATGCCCATCCCCGCTATAGGAACTGCAAGCACTTCGACGGTGGCAGCCCTGAGTTGGGCTCTCCATCGGCGGCGCGCCCGCTGAACGCCGGTGGTTAAAACCCCACATTGTGAAAAACTGTAGCCGCCGGCGCATCATATCTGGTAACTTTCTGACACATAACGCCCAAGCATAGCGGCCAGCACTCGTAGCCGGTGTAACGCTGAGCTGGCTCGCAGCATTCAAGGACAACAACCACCCATGGCCATTTTTCAGGCGGAACTGAGAGGGGCGGCACAGCGCTCGGTAGGGCGTGCCCCACTAACGAAGCGAGCCGGCCAGGCCTCGGCGTTCCTGTGCCACAGCCACGTTGACCGCGAGCTCGCGTTGGGCCTGCAGACCGCTCTGCGTGAACATGGCCTGGACCTCTACATCGACTGGCAAGACGGCACCATGCCGACCACGCCAAACGCGGAGACTGCCAACAAGCTGCGCCAGCGAATCGTTGGATGCGATTTGTTCCTATTCCTGGCCACGGAGAACTCGATGAAGTCCCGCTGGTGCCCCTGGGAGTTGGGGTATGCGGACGGGAAGAAGCAGAACGACCGTATCGTCGTCGTCCCCACCAGCGACGGATACACGACCCATGGCAGTGAGTACCTGGGCCTCTATCGGCACATCGACAAGACGGCGGCAACGGGCTATGAGGTGTTCAAACCCGGCTCGATTAACGGCAGCCCGGTCCGAACTCTTTGAGCGCCCCCATGCCCGCGCCTCTCTACCAGTGCCTCATCTTCGGCAAGCCGACGCCGGAGCAGGTAGCTGCCCTTGGCACCACCGTCGCGAAGGCGATGGAAGACTTCGGTCTGCTACCCGATGAACATTTCACCATCACAGAGGGCTACGGCGACAAGTTCGTGGACACGGTCCCGGCAGTAGCCGTCTTCTTCGGCGGTGCTGGCGCCGAGCTGCCTGAGCACGCCAACCTCATCCGCCTCAGCATCCCCGTAGTGCCGCTGGTCAGCAGTCTCACCAACGTCAGTGCCGAGCTACCCGAGTGCCTCCGGCCCATCAATGCCCTTGCCCTGCATCCAGACGACAAGCTCCTCGTCAAGCCGGCCGGCGTGGCGATGCAGTGCCTTGGGCTGCTGCCGGAGCAACGCCGCGTCTTCATCAGCTACAAGCGCAATGACTCGCGGGACGTCGCCGTCCAGCTGTTTGAGGAGCTCTCGGCCCGTCAATTCGACGTCTTCCTCGACACGCATTCGGTCGGAGCTGCGGCCGACTTCCAAGAGATGCTTTGGCATCGCCTGTGCGACTCCGACGTGGTCGTCATGCTGGACACCCCAGGATTCTTCGATAGCCGCTGGACGCGGGCCGAATGGGGACGCGCGACAGACAAGCACATCTCCATCCTCCAAGTGCTATGGCCTGGCCACACGGCATCGCGTTTCAGCGCCCTTGCCACCCCCATGCCGCTCGCTGACGGCGATCTTGACGGCGCAAAGCTCACAGACCCGGTCGTTGAGGCCATCGCCTTGAAGGTCGAAGTGTTACGCAGCAAAAGCATCGCGCTGCGCCACGCGAACATCGCTGGGCATCTGCGCGCCTCAATAGAAAGCATGGGCGGCTCGATGGCGGGTCTGGGACAGCGACGCTCCATACTGCTAAAGATGCCTTCCGGAAGCCCCCTCGTCGCCTATCCCAGTGTCGGTGTGCCCACCGCCGTGACCCTGCAGCAGGCCGTCCACGATAAAGATACGCGACCGGCTGTGGTGGTCTACGACCATGTGGGACTTTCGGAGCAATGGATCGGCCACCTCGGCTGGCTTGGCATGAACTTCAACTCCGTGAAGTGGATCAGGAGCCGGCTCGCCGGCTGGGACCTGTCCACCCTCGAGGGGATTTGAGGTGGGCGCCATCTTCATGTCGGCAAGCGTCCCCATGCCCGGGCGTGCCCCCTTTGACCAGGACTGCGAGCCGCAGATGATCCAGTCGGCAGTCAGCGCTCTGGCCACTGTCGCCCTCGGTCGCAGGACCATCGTTTGGGGTGGTCACCCGGCCATCACGCCCATGCTCTGGGCGTCCGCGAAGGAGCTGGGCGTTCAGTACGCCACTGCGGTCAGCCTCTTCCAGACGAAGCTCATCCCTCAGGAGGACTTCCCTGAAGAGAACAAGAACTTCGCGAACGTGACCTATGTTGACGCGGTCGACGGTGACCGGGACAAGAGCCTACTCGCTATGCGCCAAGCGATGCTCAGGTCGGCCGAGTTCGATGCTGCGGTGTTCATCGGTGGCATGGAGGGCGTCAACGATGAGCACGCCCTCTTCAGCGCGCTGCACCCCGACGCGAAGTGCATCCCGATAGGCAGGACCGGCGGCGCAGCACGGACGTTGGCCGCAAAGCTCAACTACACGGTCCCTGCCGACCTAGGCCCATTGGACTTCATCAGTCTGCTGTACCGCGAGCTGGGCATCTCGCCCATTGAAACGCGCGCGACCTAAGCCCAACAGCCTCACCTTTCCCTTGCGCTCCTATGGCCAAAAGAGTCTTCTTCAGCTTCCACTACCAAGACGTCATCGACTTCCGTGCGAACGCCGTGCGAAACCACTGGACAACGAAGCCGGATCGTGAGGAGGCCGGCTACTTCGACGCTTCCGTGTGGGAGGAGTCCAGGTTGAAAGGCGACTCGGCCTTGATGGAGATGATTGACGACGCTCTGGACAACACCTCCAACACCTGCGTGCTCGTCGGGACCGAGACCTACAAGAGACCCTGGGTCCGCTACGAAATCCTAAGGAGTTTCAAGCGGGGCAACCATTTGCTCGCGGTGCACATCAACAGCGTCAAGGGCAAGGACCAGAAGGTCAAAGCGCTGGGCCCGAACCCGCTTGATTTTGTCGGCGTGAAGTATTCAGGTGATGGAAAGACGGCGACGTTGATTGAGTGGCTCGACGGTAAGTGGGTCGACTACAAGAAGATCGACGGCTCGGCCACCTATAGCGTGAACGTCGGAGCCGACCGCCGCGGCAAGGGGTTCAAGCTGTCTGAACTCTTCAAGCTCTATGACTGGGACGCCGGGAAGGGCTACGAGAACTTCTCCGGCTGGCTGGCATAGGCCCCAGCTCGTCACGCCTAGGGATGCACGATGGCTCGCAAATGCTTCTATAGCTTTCACTACGTCCCCGACTGCACCCGAGCAGCCCAGGTCAGGCAAATGGGCAGCATCGAGGGCAACGCCCCCGCGCGGGACAACGACTGGGAACAGGTCGTCGGCGGCGGGGCAGCCGCCATCGAGCGTTGGATAGATGGCCAGATGTATGGCCGCACCTGCGCCATCATTCTGGTTGGCCAAGGCACCGCCAATCGAAAGTGGATTAACCACGAAATCGTCAAGGCCTGGGACAGGGGCATGGGTGTAGTGGGCGTGCGCATCCACGGGCTGAAGAACCTGCAGGGGGAGACCGCCTCAGCCGGCGCGAACCCGTTCGACTTCATCGGCTACTCCAACACGGGACGCAAGCTCTCAAGCATCGTGAAGTGCTATGACCCTTCTGGCTTTGACAGCAAAGCCAAGTACGCCTGGATCGCCCACCACCTGGCGGACGCCGTCGAAGAGGCCATCGAAATACGGAACCGATACTGACCGGCCAAGCTAGCCACAGATGGTTGCCAGCGCCTTCAATCTGTCACCTCACGCCGTGCTTTAGAGACTCCCGTAAACGTCGCTCGAATCCGACGCGGCCCCACGCCACCGAGTACGAACACGTTCGACGCTACAACAGACAATGTTCGGCCGTCCACATCAATGCTCTCGATGTTGCTCTCGGTCCAGTGAAGGTCTTGAGGTGTCATGGGGACTCCGTTAGAGGCCCATTTCAGTCAGCTCAGTAACCAACGATGCGACAGGAGTTCGTCGATCCGGCTGGCTGGGTGCGTGGGCAAGCGAATCAGCACATCGCGCAGGTAGCTGATGTCTAGGGTGCAAGGGGCAGCCCGGGGCGACATGAGTCTCGCGCGGCAGACTGGACCAGCCGTTCGTGCAGAAGGCCGCTTGTGCCGCTGTCGGGCGCCCGGTTAGGCGCGCGAAGTCGCGGGTAGGTGCTCGCGGCGCCCAACGACCGGTCTTCGCCAATGCTGCCGCACAGGCGTCAGCCTGCGAGTGACTGAGATCAGCCTAGAACTGTCTCCTGCATCGGATGGGCGAACTACCGCTCCTGGCCGGGACTGACAGTTGGCCATCTTCGGCAACGATGGCCTCCTTCAGCAGCGCCGCCACCGTCTCTGCGAACTCCTTGTAGGCATTGATGCCTGGGCGCTCGTATTCAGCGAAGTCCATAGACACTCCCTGTTCTCTGGGGGCCGGCATGCCTGGCGATTCCAACCGACGCCTGATTGTCTGGGGCATTTGGCTAGGGCTGAGAGCTGCCGGTCGCGCTCCGCGGGTGAGCGACAGCCGAGACCGAAAACGGTCACATGAGGGGCAGCATGTTCTGTGCCCGCGGCACTCTCGAGACTTGTCGCTCACCCGATGTCGCCAGGCTAACGACCACTGCTGCGGGGCGTGACTGGCACACTCGACCGGAACGAGACAGACGCGGTCCTTATCTCCGAGCCCCTACGGCGGCCGGTTGAACCTTTCCCGGCTCAGACCCGGCGGTTGCAGGTGGGACGAGGATCGGTCGCGATTCCGCATTGCATTCACTCAACGGCGGCTCGAAAGGCTAGCTTGACGTGCTATGAAGCTCGATCGTCTCGACCCACAACTGGTTTACTTCCGCTGCAATTGAACTCGAGTCTGCGCCTTGAAGGCGGATGCGATGTCGCAGTGCAATCTTGCTGCTCGAGCCATCCCATTCGTCCCCGAACAACAGCGAAGGGGCGCCTAGGAGGTATCCACGTCGACCCGGCCGAAGTTCTGTCCCAATGTGGCGCGTTACATGGCGATGCCCGTGAAGGTAGACAAACCCGGGCGCGGGCACACTGTCAACAAGGCCCTCAAACCAAGCATCCCCATACAGTTGAGCGGCGCCGGCCACAAATATTACGTTCTTCGCGTCCTTTGCCTTGCTCCCCGTGCTTGGTGCAGTCCCGCGCTCGCAAATGGGGATCATGGCATGGTGCCCCACCACGATAGGCGTGAAGCCCTCCATTGCAAGGGTCCGTGCGCACTCAATGACACAAAGGTGAGTCTTGACATGAGATGACCCCAGTGCGTTCGAGAATGCGGTAAGTCCCCAATTCGATGTATCCACGCCGACAAGAGCAAATCTTCCGGCCGCCGTTGAAAGCCTCCGCACCGACACAGGAACCGTCCAACGGAATGCGTTGCCAGTCGTTAGTGGTCCATCGCCGGTGTAGGTGGCTTGGACGAAGGATGCCATCTCACCGAGCAAAGAATCAAACCAATGGCTTGCGGGACGAAGCTCCAACTCACCGGAAGCAGCGAAGGTTGCATGTGCATCCCCAGGCAGCGTGAGCTGGCGAGCGAACCTTGCAAACAGTGCCTGTCGAAGATGCCTGCCGTGAAGATCGTCTGTATCACGCTCGCGAAGAACCCTGTTCGCGGGCGCTATGACGTTGACATCATGATTGCCAGGAACGACAAACACTTTCTGGCGTAGTTGTTCAGGCCAGCGTTCAATGACATTTTTCAGCGCATTCCATTCGGAAGACGATCCTGTGTCAGTCAGGTCCCCACTGAAGACAATCACATCGCAGCGCTGAAGGTCCTCTGCCAATTCAGCAAAGCGCTCCTCAAGTAACCGGTTGCCGATTGGCTCTCGCCCTAACGACTCAGCCCGCCCCGCCAGATCGTCCCCGACGAAGTGGAGGTCAGATAAATGAAGGACCTCGAGCGCCGGCGCTGTTCCTGCAGCAGGCTTGCGGTACTTGACAGCACCAAACTCAATTCTTCGAATCGTTCGACGAGCTTCCACAATCCGGCGGACCCCGAACCACAGGTCTGAAATCCACAGCCAGAAGACCGCTGAGCAAGTCATCCAAGCAATCGACACGGTGAATGCGCTCCACCCGTCGGCACCGGCATCGCACGGGAACGATCCCTTCAAGCAGCTCAGAGTTCCGATGCCGGCCATCAAGTACATCAGTGGTGCGGCAAAGGCTGCGCAGACCAAAAATGCGATGCCAAGGATTACAAGGTGATACGCAACGCTGATGAAGAATGCGGTCGCAACAGGTGCCAGCGCGGTCGTCGGAAATGCAGTTGCGTTGAACTTTCTAGTTGCCACGCCAGCGGCGGCACCCCAGAGGCTGAAGCCAAATGTGCCGTGCGATTGGCAGATAGCACCCCAGGTGGGAATGGTCGCATAGCTGGCGACTGTTCGCGGATTGTGCGTCCCGCCTCTCGCGAACATGGTCAGTGAACTGAGTAGCAAGATTCCCACGCCAAAGACCATTCCGACATCGCCAGGGCCCACTTGACCAAGTGGAAATGCAAGGCCCAGTGCCTGGCTCTCAAAGCCACGAAAGGCAACTGAGTACACGCCGAGAAATGCAGCGCAACTCGCAATTGCAGTCGGGCCAACCAACGCCGGCTGCATCGGCGCTCTAGCAACTAGACTCAGCGTCTGGCGCATTGAGATCGGTAGGCTACGCCAAACAATGGCGATAGACTTCTTTGACGCTCGATGAAACGAGGATTTCATGCGATCGATGATTCGGTCTGTGTTTCCGTATGTCTTCGTATTAGGGCTCTGGTGCGGCGTACCGCTCCTCCTATACGCGAGCGTTGCTGTTGCACGCTTTGGCGTCGGCAGTTTGTCAGGCGAGGACCCGCAAGTTCACTTTGGCCTGATCGGCACGATTTTGGCATCCCCGATCGTGATGATGCTTATGTTTGCCAGGATCGAAATCGTCGACTGGGAGCCAATTGCAAGCTCCAAAGACCTCCAATTCCTGCCAATGCGCGTGTGCGTCAGCATATACAGCTTTGCGCTACTCGTTGCCGCGCTGTGGTTGATGCGAAAAGTTTTTACGGACGAGGCTGTTGCCGTTATGACTGTGCATGCACTGGCAAGCATTCTTGTGCTCGGGGCGAGCATCCTTATCTATCGCTCTGGATCGCGACGCGCCGACTAGTTGGCGCCAAGGGCTAGTTGCCGACGGCACTAACCTCGGGAGTTAATTGGCCAATGACGAATGGCAGCTGTAGGTGAGCGCAATCCGCGCACGGGTGGTCTGCTTAGGGTCGTGTGCATACAGCTACCGACGGCGTGGTCCGCCAAGTCGCCACGAATGACCGCAGCCCATTCCGGATCGACTGTTCGCCCGGCATGGGGCTGGCAAGTCAGTGTCCGGTAGTAGGTCGACAGCGTGAGTCCGGCGACGGCGAGCGACTGGCGGCAATCACTGCTCAGCTGACATACGCGTGGCCTAATATTGAAGGGGCACTCTGCCGACTTCGGGTCTTGTCGGCAGTCAATTCAGTACGGCGCCGCGAATTCGATGACCAACATGCGGCGGCAGCTAGTTGCTTAGGCCACTGCGAATTGTTGCGTCCGATGGCGCTGGCTTTTTAATCATCTACTCGGCATTCGTTGTCGCCTGGGCCGCGAGCAACCGCGCAACCACCACTCCACGAACGTCTGCAGATCCTTGTGCTGTGAGTGAGCTATCGCGATTTCAGGGCCCACATTTGGACTGGCGACCGGATCCCTTGTTACCAGGGCGCGATGTATGCCTGGCGGCAAACCTCGTAGGTACGGTAGATAGTCATCGACAAATGCAACTGGGCCGAGAGCCTGCAACGCGTCCGCCTTTGGACTCCGGTTACCTGCCTGCCCTGCAGTCGTAATCAGGTTGGAGATGGGAAAACCATGCTGCTCAAGATTGAACTGCCGGGCCGCAGCGAAACAATCAGCCAGTGCAGACACGCAAACTAGCGAGTACCCAGCCGCGACTAGTTGGCGGCACGCGGCCACGGCGCCAGGCAGTGCCGGCACGCTTGACCAAAATGCCTCGTTGAAGTGTTTCCTGAAGTGCGCCAACCGATCACCCTCGAGCCGCTCAACCTGAAACTTGTCTACAGCCCAATAGGCGCACGGATTCTTGGTAGGAGGCACTTGCCCGAACGCCCGCCCCCAGGCATGAGAGTAGGCTTGGTTGTAGTCAAGCAAGACACCGTCCGCATCAAGCGCTATACAGCCTTTATCGCGTTGAGCACTCATCAAGGTCAACTTCGCTGGTTTCCATCCGAGGCAAACAGCGCTTTCCTAGATTACGAAAAGTCCGCACTTGCTGCCGATTCAAGATATTGAGCAACTCTTGACGCTGCGGCCGGACCCTGCCGCAGGATCACATCTAGGGGCGCTAGCCCGCCAAAAGGCGGCGCCGTATTGGGGCGGCGCAACCAGCACTCGGCTTCGGTGTCGTTGGAGTAGATGGAACCGAGTGCAGCATAGATTGCAACCATCGCGTCTATCAGTTCAGCGGCGTATAGCAGCGCTTCTGTCAATGCGCCGTCGCGCACTGAAAGCAACGCAACACGAGGCACGCCAAGGATCGCTGCTTGTTCGTCCAAATCCAGATGCAGTGCCAGGCAAATGACTCGCACGAAGTACTCGAACTGGATCATCATCAATTTGGAGGCTGGCATTCGAGCGCCTTCAATCCGTACGCTATTCAGTCAATCGGCTGCCCCTTGCAGCTTGCGAAAGTGCCATATCGTCGCTGCGTCTAGAGAACTAATGTGTCCCGGCTCGACGCCCGTGAAGACCGAGAAGTCCAGTCGCACATTCAACGTGTGCTGCAGCAGAGTGCTCTGGGAGAGCGTGACACTTGCTCAGCAGCAGCGGCTTGAACATTCACGGGGGCGCACATGGTGCAGGGCCTCCGCAGAGCGTTGCTACGGGCATGTCTAGGACCATGAGTTAGCGCGCTATCTCGGCCCAGTCCCCAAAACTCGTCCAACTTCATCGGAGGCGTTCTGGGCGCAGGGGCATTGCGCCTCGTCTAGATGAAACTAACCACATCGCAATAGTTGCGAATTGACTCTTGGCACGAATCAGGGAACCAATTCAACGGTCATGACGGATGCCGGCCAGATCAGGGCTACGGTGCTGCACTTCATGCGTCCGCCTTGACGCCGCCAGCGAACCGGCGCGATCGGCGACCGCCGGATGGCTTTTTTGATCCCTCGGCCACTCGCCTTGGGAACATGCGCAGCAGCAACTCCATCTTGACCGGCTCTACATGCTCGGGAATCAACCCGCAATCAATACTATTGCCAGCTAAATCACACAGCGTGACGTGCTGTCCGCTGGCGGAGCGATGGAGCCAAATCTCGCAGATCTCGCGTGACGACCACTGTTTTGTAGGCGACTGCCAAGCCGGCATCATGCAGACAACGCCCTTAACTTGAAAGGTGTCAAGCGAGCGGATGACGTCAGCCAGATCGTGCTCCCAAGCAATGCACAGTGTCCGCGTCATGCTGTGCCCGGCCACATCCGGATCGACGACTTCCACCGAAAGTAGGAACCAGGGCGCGTGAAGGGTCAACTCGACCATGCGCCAATGCTGCGAACCAGGTTGGGCTAGGTTCGGGGGAATTAAAACCTCGTACTGCTGATGCGAAATGAACATGTTTTACGGGGAAAGACGACGAGCTCGAGACGGTGGCCCACCCGAGGTTTAAATAACTCACTGCGCATTCTGTGCGTCCAATGCAACTGCGCCAAGCAGTGCAGCGCATAGGCGAGTCCGACAGCGGGGAAAAAATTCGCTTACCGAATACGGCATGACATGAACTAGGGTTCGCCGCGGAAAGCACCATGGTCAAAACTCTTCATACCCGTCACAACGAAATATTCCTGGAGAAGCTCCAGCATGCGCGTTTAAGGCAACGCCTCCGCCAGACTGACTTGGCCGACAGGCTAGGACGCGATCAGGCACTGATCAGCAAGGTCGAAAGCGGTGAGCGCAGGCTCGACGTTATAGAGCTTCGCGACTGGTTGCTTGCGCTGGGAATTGACTTCATTGACTTCCTTAGCGAACTGCATGCTGAGCTAGGTCCGCACGGTACGCCAGAGTTGAGAGTGCTTCGAAGAAAGACATCCCGACGCCCGCCATCCTGAACTCACTTTTGGCCAATTTGAGTTATCTTTAACGTGGCGTAGATAGCTCAAATATTAGAGCTTTGGCGGATGCAATTCCGCCCCAAGAATGTCCCAAAACCGGGTCGCCCCAAGGGGTACAGCAGCCTCGATGAGGGTATCGCTAAGGTGTTCGGCAAGACCACTAAGGTGAGGCGACTTGAAATCGGATTGTCCCAAGAGGCGCTTGCCCTAGAAACGGGCATCGAGCGCTCGTACATCAGTCGGCTCGAACGAGGGCTGAGCCAACCTACGTTGCTCGCTCTCCTCAAGCTGGCCAAGGGGCTTGAGTGTGAGTCCTGGGAATTGCTCGGGCCGGTGGAGAAGGTATTTAGAAAGCGCCGCTAAACGTGGGGTTACGGTGGCTGCCCGCACGCAGAGTTCCGAGCATGAGCAGTTACTTCATCATGCTCACTCGACAGTCTCACGCTGGGGTACTCGCTCAGCGTACACCGGAGCCAGAGAAGCCAACGGCAGCAAATCATCGTGCGCTTCCCGCCTTCTGGATCTGCCCAATGCTCGACAATTAATCGAAGCCTGATCAGCAAAGTCGTCACAGAACGCATGGCCAGGAATCAGTCTTTGATCGCAACACGAGCCTCAGGATCGCCGTGAGGCCAACTCAAGCGGCCAGCCAATGAAAGGTGACCCTTTGCAAGCGGCAATTAGCTGCGAAACTGCCATTAAGACTGGCAAAGTTCGAACCATCAATTCATGACCGTCGAACGTCGAATTGCACACATCGACATGGACGCGTTCTTCGCGTCCTGCGAGTTGTCGCGGTACCCCGAACTACGCGGCGTCCCGATGGTTGTAGCCGGCCATCGCCAGCATGAGCCGCGCTTGTTAGCCGACGGGACACGCGAATTCTCCAGGCTGTCGCAGTACACAGGGCGCGGCGTGCTCACCACTGCCACCTATGAAGCTCGCGCCCTGGGCCTTAATTCCGGAATGCCCACCATGAAGGCCGCGAAGCTCGCTCCTCAAGCGGTACTCTTGCCGGTCAACTTTGAGCTTTATCGACACCATTCGCGCCTGTTCAAGAGTGCTGTGAAATCGATTAGCGAATTCGTTGAGGACGTCGGCATCGATGAAGTCTATGCTGACGTGTCAGAGCTTGATGAGGGCTCGCGGGCGATCGCAGAACGCATCAAGCTCGCTGTGAGGGAAGCATCCGGTCTCACTTGTTCGGTCGGCATTGCCCCCAACAAGCTGTTAGCCAAGTTGTGCTCTGACCTCGACAAGCCCGATGGCATCACACTGGTAACCATGGCCGATTTGCCGACTCGAATCTGGCCGCTCCCGGCCAGACGCATCAACGGCATTGGACCAAAGGCCACTGAGAAATTAGCATCCATAGGCATCACAACAATCGGCGAACTCGCAGCACGTGACAAGGTCGAGCTCGTGGAACATTTTGGACGTTCAACCGGCCTGTGGATGCACGAGGCCGCTCACGGTCACGACGAACGCCCTGTCCAGCCCAATAGTGAGCCGGTAAGCATGAGCCGCGAGACGACCTTCGATCGCGATATGAACGTGGAGCGAGACCGGGTTGAGTTGCGGCGCATATTCACCGCACTGTGCGAACAGCTTGCAGAAGACTTACAGCGCAAGGGCTACCTGAGTCGCACGATTGGCATCAAGGTTCGATTTGATGACTTCAAAACGGCAACTCGGGACATAACTTTGCAGACACCCGTCTCTGACGTTGGCTCGATCCGCAAGGCAGCAGCTGTTTGCCTCAAGCGAGTTGACCTTTCCCGGCGCCTCAGGCTGCTCGGTGTTCGCGCTAGCGGCCTAGAGCGAGAAGGCGCGACTGGCCCCGAGGGGCCCGAACAGGCGGTCTTCGATTTCAAACCGATCTGAGATTCAATGGAAGCGGTGGTCGATCGCCACAGACTTCACCCGGTTCAAGCGTCAGAAAAGTGCAGCTCAAAGCGGTGAAATCAGCCTAAATGTACAGTCTTACGAACTTATGTAACTTATCTAGCTCCACGATGAATGGATGATGCCCTTCGTTCCAGCTCACTACAGAGGGATTTTTCATAGACATGTTGATGGCTTGAACACCGATCGCTCCGTCAAGCATGGCTGCGGAACAGCGAAAATATTTTCGCCATACTGGACCTACATCGACCTCTCCGACGTGCCCGGCATCCGCGAGCCGGTGGGCCACGATCCGCTGGGCGGGGTGCGCGCGGTGGCGCGCGAGATCAAGAACTCGGTGCTGCGCGCCACCGGCCTGAGCTGCTCGATCGGCATCACGCCCAACAAGCTGCTCTCCAAGATCGCCTCCGAGCTCGACAAGCCCGACGGCATCACCATCCTCCTGGCCGAGGAGATTCCCGCCCGCATCTGGCCGCTGGGCGTGCGCAAGATCAACGGCATCGGCCCCAAGGCCGGCGCCAAGCTGTTGGAACTGGGCATCGAGAGCGTGGGCGAGCTGGCGGCCGCCGACCCGGCGCTGCTGCGCCAGCATTTCGGCGAGAGCTATGCGGCCTGGCTGCACGAGGCCGCGCATGGCCGCGACGACCGGCCGGTGGTGACGCACAGCGAGCCCGTCTCGATCAGCCGCGAGACCACCTTCGAACGCGACCTGCACGCCAAGCACGACCGCGCCGAACTGGGCGCGATCTTCACGCGCCTGTGCGAGCAGCTCGCCGCCGACCTCGAGCGCAAGGGCTATCTGGGCCGCACGGTGGGCATCAAGCTGCGCTTCGAGGGCTTTCGCACCGTCACGCGCGACCTCACCCTGGAGCTGCCCACCCAGGATGCACAGGCGATCCGCCGCGCAGCCGGCGCCTGCCTCAAGCGCGTGGACCTGAGCCAGCGCCTGCGCCTGCTGGGCGTGCGCATCGGCAGCCTGTCGCGCCCCGGCGACGCCGCAGCGCCGCGGCGCGGCAGCAAGCCCGCCGCGCCGTCCAGGGCCGAGAACCTGCCCTTGTTCTGAGCCTCTACACGCCCGGGCCCGGGCTGGGTATGCTCAAGCTCTGAGCCCGACCGAGCCGCATGACGCCCAAGACACTGAACGCGCCGAACGCCGAGGAACCCCAGCCCTGCCTGCAGCGCCTGCGCCGCGCCGCGCTGCGGCATCCGCGCTGCACACCGGCCCTGTACGAGCAGCTCGGCGCGCGCTGGCAGGCCGAAGGTCGGACGGCGGCGGCGCTGGACGCGCTGTACGGCCGCTTCTTCGTGCTGGAACGCCTGGGCCTGGCGCTGGACCTGCGCCGCCAGCTCGAGGCCGGGCTAAAACAGGCCACCGAGGCGCATTTGCCGCAGCAGGCGGCGCGCCTGCACGAGGCGCTGGGCCGGCTGCATTACCAGATGGGCGAATACCAGCTCGCCAGCACGCATTGGTCGCAGGCGCTGGACCTGGCCGCCATGCTGGGCGATGGGCGCACCGGCGTGGCCGCCCGCATCGGCCTCGGCCAGATCCATTACGCGCTGGGCGACTGGCCCACCGGCGAGCGTTTCCACAGCGATGCGCGCGGCCTGCTGCAAGGCCTGGACGACGATTACCTGGAAAGCAAGCTGCGCATCAACCTCGGCGTGGGCCTGTTCAACCGCCAGCAGTACGAGGCGGCGGCACAGGAGTTCGGCCTGGGCCGGGCGGCGGCGGCGCGCGCCGGGCATCGCGACTATGTGGCCGAGGCGCAATGGCACGAGGCGCGCAGCGCCCAGGCGCGCGGCCAGCACGAGCAGGCCCTGCAGCTGTGCCGCGAGGCGCTGGCGCGCGCGCGCCTGGCCGGCTATGCCTGGCTGCAGACCATGGCCAGCGCCACCCTCACCGAGCTGGCCGCGGCGGGCGACGACATCGCCGAGGCGATACGCTGCGGCGAGGAGAGCCTGGAGCTGGCGCGGCGGCTGGGCGCGCGCCGCCAGCAGAGCACCGCGCACCGTGCGCTGGCCAAGCTCTACCAGAACCAGGGCCGCCTGCAGGCCGC
>Ga0066486_1000171_pt1 | contig 20505 bp, 19 predicted proteins | sample LakWasM128_HOW14_2_FD_59591 | JGI IMG/M metagenome (GOLD analysis project Ga0066486, IMG submission 59591) | Freshwater sediment methanotrophic microbial communities from Lake Washington under simulated oxygen tension - Sediment Metagenome 128_HOW14 | ecosystem: Environmental > Aquatic >... | reverse complement strand
CATCCGCCAGGCGATGGCCAATTGGCGCCAATTCCGCCCGCGCCCCTACGACGCCAGCAAAGGTATACAGCTCGGCGCGCTGGTCTGCCTAGTCGATTCCGACGACAAGCAGCAACAGCTCTTTCTCGGGCCGGATGGGGGCAGCATGAAGTTGGTCAGCGGCGCTCAGCTCGTTCAGGTCATCAGCAGCGAAGCGCCTTTGGGCAGGGCCATGCTGGGTAAATGTGAGGGTGATGAGGTGTGGATACAGGTCGCTCCAATCCGACAGCAATTTGAGGTGCTGCGGGTTTATTAATCCACAAGCAAGCCCACGCCAAATTGGCCGAGGTCAGCAGACGTACCTGGAGGCTAGACTTCGGATGCGGGCCAGTTGCCGACATTGGTGAATGCCCGCTGTCTGGAAGTCAATCGTGCTCGCTTGTAGCCCAGGAAACGAGAGATCACTTGCCGCATCGGGGGAGATTGCGGTCTTTCAGGTAGTTGGCTCAGTTTTGGTGTTCTTGCAGGGGTCGACTGCTTTTTTAACCGACGCAGAAGGAAGCGCCCGGACATTCGGTTATAAGTCAAAGACTTATAAATCTTGGGAGAGACATCATGGTTCAAGGCGTCGTTGTTCATAAGACACATCTCACATGGATAACAAGTTAAACCATACCTGCAACGTCTTCACATGTCTCTTGAAAATATGAGCAAACCCCTCGCACGAATTGGTCAAAGATTCACCTCGCAGTTTGTTGACGGCCTAGTGGCAATGGCTGTTGGTGTTGTTTTCTATTCCATTGCCAACGCATTTGGACTACCAAACGAATGGATATTTGTCGGCTGGCTTTTGTACATTTTGCTTTGCGATGGCCTGCCGGGTGGTCAAAGTATGGGAAAACGATTCACGAGAACCAGTGTTGTGCACGTCAACTCTGAACTGCCCTGCACATACTGGCAGTCATGCGTGCGTAATTTCACGATGGTGCTCGGCGTAATTGATGCAGCCTTCATCGCGGGGAAGCAGAGACGTCGCTTAGGCGACCTACTCGCACGCACTAAAGTCATTCAGCTTTAAGGTTGCAAATGAAACGGGTTAACTGGTCGGCCCACGCGGTCACACTGCTGCAGATTGCCGCTGCGCGGCGCTCACTGCGTGCCGGTGGCCTTCAACATTAGGTTTGCATGCAGAGTGCCGCTATCTCTCTGATCCGCCTATATCAGCGAATCGCGCCTATGCGCTTGCGTCGAAGTTGTCGATTCGAGCCATCGTGCTCCGAATACATGGTGCTGGCGATTTCGAAGTACGGTACTGTTCGTGGCATTGGACTGGGAATGAGACGTCTAATGCGATGCCACCCTCCCAATGGTGGCAGTGATAATCCATAAAGGAGGAGGAACTATGCGTTACAGAGTCATGCCGTTCATCGGAAAAATAAAAAGCGGTCAATCCGCCGTCGATGTGAGCAACCAGTTGGAGGCGCTCATAAACGAAGGGGCAAAGGAGGGTTGGGTTTTTGAGCAAGTAAACAATGTCAATATCGAAGTGCAGCCGGGCTGTCTCTCGGGGCTGTTTGGAGCCAAGGCTGACTACGTGCGATTTGACATGGTCGTCTTCAGGAAAGAGACCTAACTGGTCCACCATCGGCGGCCTATGCCCTCGCCATTCTTCGGCCAGCAGAGCGCCGTCGTCGTCCAATCATCGCCAACGTTAACGCCGCAAGTCATATGGTCTTAATGTCGGCTGTCTGGCAATTTGGCTTACTGCGATGCGTCTGAAGCTACTACTGGACAGGGCCAGTTCCCGACATTCGTTAATGACTGCTTTGGAGCAGCGAAACGTTTTGACGTCACCAAAACAGATACCTGACATTCATCGCGGACTCCTTCGTGCCCAAAGGAGACCTAGCGGCCACTGAAATCATCGCCTGACAGCCGACATTCAATGACCGTGAAGTCTCATCACGGATGGCCGCTTTCAGGCAGGTCCACCCGCACAGTGGCCGTCGTGTGATGGCCGTCGAGCTGACGGATGTCGGTACCGGCCTTTGACATACCAGGGAGTAGAAAGCGAATAAGGTGACTCCTGCACACACGATCTTGGCAAAGCGCCTATGCCCGACCCATCCTCCACGGTATGCCCGTTGTCGAGATAAGGGACAAGTGGCTTTTGAAAGACTCCCTCTTCCTTCCGATTGGGCCGTCTCCGGGCTGATCGCCCGCAAGCGGAGAGCGTTCTGTCGATTTGAGCGCATCCCACTCCAATTCGAAGATTCGCGCGGTTTGACTTCGGGATACCTGAAGGATAGTCAGACACAAATACGAGGATCATTCATGTCGAATTGCTTTTAGTTTTGAAAAGCAATGCGGCTTTAATACCCGTGAAAACACTAAGAATTCTCAAGGAATGGGGCAGGCAGCGCTGAACATAGCCTGTTGAGAGGAAGGTAGTAGGCAGCCGTAGACGTCAAACATTGGCAGCCAATGCGCATGCAAAAAAAACTGCGCAAATTGACACTGTCCTTGCCCCCTTCACCAGAGGGCAATCCCGCAATCACCGCAGGAGTAAGGACATGTTCAACTATCGTTACGCAAGCATTGTTCCCCGAGGCGCCAGTCGCTTGTTTGCCAGGCAACTGATCCGCCGCTCACACCAATTGGGCTTCAACCTGCCACGTGTGCGCGAGGCACTCCATCTTGCAAGTCAAACTCACGCGCACCAAATCCGCAGCGTGGATGGCAGCCCCTACCTTGTGCACCCTTTGCAAGTGGCCTTGCTGGTGCTGCACTGGGGTGGCAGCGAAGACGACGTCATCGTCGCACTGCTGCACGACTGCGTGGAAGACGCCCAAATCCCAGCGTTCGCCATGCTCCAACTGATTGCGGAAGCCTTCGGCTCTACCGTCAGTCAGTGCGTCGCCACGGTGAGCAAAGATCCCGCAATTACCGACCGTGCCGCGCGAGAGCACGAGATGCACCAGCGCTTGCTTTTGGCATTGCCTCTGCATGGCCCAGGCGTGGCGGCGGTCAAACTGGCCGACCGCTTGCACAACAGCCTCACGTCATTGCACCTGGACGACGCGCGCCTTACGCGCATGCAGCGTGATAACCGCACACATTTTGTGCCCCTCGCCCAACGGTTGGGAGCAACGGTACTCGCAGATATTCTTGGCGCAGGCCCTGAGCGCTGGCGTCAAGTAGCCCACGCCGCGGACACCCATAGCATGTGGATGCTGCAGTCGCCCTGGCTTTGCACGGCGCACTCCAAATCGGTGACAGCCTAACGCAGCCCCCCCTTTTTTTCTCAACCCACGACAAGGAGCAATATCCATGACACGCTTCATAAAAATCTACGTAATCAACGATGAAGGTCGTGCCTTGCAAGGCCAACGCGTCAAAACATACGGCAGCGCCGAGCAGCGCACCGACCGAAATGGCTCAGCCACTGTGACGGTAGATGGGTCGCAAATAGACCTCTACATCAATGGTTTTTCTGCTTTCCGTGGTGCAGTGACGCGCTTGGGGGGAAGCGCGGCATTCGGCACCTCAGGACAAATGCTGTAACTGCCGAGAAAGGAGCCACACATCGGCACTATGCAAGATGCGGCACAGGGCAAGAAGCGTCACCGCACAACTAAACCGTGCGGCGACAAGACATTCCGTGCGCCATTCCCGCACGCCAAACCGGGCCTGGCACCTAGGTGCCAGGCCACTTTCGTTGTTGCGGCCGGCATGTGCGAACTGCCAACTCAACACACAAGCAATCGAAGGCCGTTGGCGTCACCGCCACTTGCTGGATCGAAGCCAGTCCGGTCGCTCGAGGCGCAACGCCAAGCCGGGTCGGAGAAAGAACCACCGCGCGCCGCGCACCTAAACTGCGCATTCTTCGGGCGGCCAGTCATTTTTGCGGTTTGCCCATTTACTCGGTCGTTGAGAACCCTGCCATATGCATTGGAACACCACTCATAGACCTGACCAGCCGCGTCAAACAAACCGTTTGCCGTAGCACTGGTAACCATCAGCCCTACCGGCACAGGGCCGCCCCAGCCACTGCAGCTATGATTGAAATGCAGGGAGCCCGGCCGGCTGTTGCATGGTGTGCGCGCAGCCTGGCCAGCGGTCTGTGCCGGTGGCGGCGCGCAACGCCGCTTCCCATTGCCATTCCGTGGGCAGTTGCACACACCTCGTGGCCGGCACGAGGCGGTTGCTGCGCCCAGGCTTGCTGCAACCAGAAGGCATAGGCCATAGCCTCGTACCACGGCACACCCGTCACCGGCTGCAGCGGGTTGCTCAAGCCCTCGACACCCCAGGTGATCGGCTCATAACGTCGACCACCTTCCCCCTACGGACGTAACCAGTCTTGCGTGTTATTCAAGCTGGCGGATAAGACCAGCTGTTGCAAGGCTTGCGGAGGCAAGGTTCTTAGGGCCTGGCCCAGGGGGCCAGGCATCCAGTCACGCATGAGCCACGCCGCGCCCAAGGCCATAGCGGCGGAAGCGGACGGCCTATGCAGAATGCGCGTGTCCTCGTTTGGCTGGTGGATTTCGTAGGCAATGATGTATTGCTTCCAAGGCACATTAGGGGCGGTTGAGGGTGGGGTTTTGTTTGCCAATTGCAGCGGCAACCACTGATTGGCGTTGTCCAGTGCCTGCGCAAACGCGGTGGCGTTGGGCACGGTGCATTGCACCGGGGCCGGGATCAGTCTGGCAAAGCCTTGGGGGATGTTGCAGCCTTGGGGCACAGGCCAGCGCCAGAGTCTCAATGTGGCCAAAACGCCTTTGGAAGATTCATTGGCGTAATCGCACACCAGCGCCAGGGTGAGTTGGACCGACTCGGATTTCACGGTGCCGTCGACGGATGTCCAGCGCACGTCAATGGGCGCGCTGCTTCGTTGGCGCACGGATTCCAGCAAAAGAAGGTTGCATAGTTGCTGGGTGCGACCGGCTTCGTCGTCATCGAGTGGTAGCTTCCGCAAACCGCGCACATCCTCGGACATGGCGAAGCGAATTTGTTCACTGGCGTGATGCAAGAACGGAGTGATGTCAGGAGCATCATTTTTGTCTGTCATGCCCCGTACAAGAATGTCACGCCGCCAAGCCTGATTCACCTGCTGCGCAAATTCGCGTATGGATCGGGCTTGGCATTCGCTCGCTTCGTCTGCAAAGGCTTTGTAACAATAGTTCAACCATTCTGGCGCTTGGCGCGCGTCACGAACGACGAATTTGTAGAGCTCTCTGTCTTGGTTGGCTGGGGCGGCTTGGGGGGGAGGTGCATGGCAAGGGTTCCTGTCTACTCGCAACACGGCCTAGCGACTAAGCTGGGCACCTGGCTTTGCCCCAGCCGTCAACGCCAGGGGTGGTGCCAGGTGCGTTGCGCGGCTGCCATCAGGGTGCGGCTGTGTCCTTCAGCACCTGACCGCCCGGGGTGCGGGAGTAACTGAGTTTGCCATCGGCATCACGCACGCTATGGCCGTGGGGTTTGTCAATAGGGCGTGCATTGGCTCCGGGTCTCAGCTGGTTGCCGTACACCAGCGAACGGCTGCCATTGGGGCGCGCACTCTCGTAGGCATAGCGTGGCTTGGTGTTTTTGCCAAAATCAAACAGCCGCGACTGGCCAGAATTGAGTGCCTTGGCACCGGGGGAGACCATTTTTGGGCGAAGCACGCCTCCCAGGCCAAGAGCCTGCGCGGGTAAAGCGACGCTTGCTGCCAACGCCATCAGGGCGACGAAGGCAACGGGCTTCAGAGGGTTAGCGGGGGTGTTGTTAGGCATGGAATTTCCTTTGGTGGATGCCCCGCAGCCACCATGACCGCGGGGTGTTGTTAGTTTGCTGGGCTGGGTGCTTTGGAGCACGCGCATTGGCTGCCAAGTGGCATTTCAGTGCGTGCGGTGTTTAGTTGGCAGGACGAAGCTGCCGCAATGCGTCTTGTAGTCGCATGGTATCGGCATAGTCGCTGTGGTAGCCCTCGATGAAGGAGCCTGTATTCACAAAGGTCAGCCGCAGCTGACCACAGGTGATGCGCAGCTCCCAGGGCGTGCGGCGGCGCTGGCCGCTACAACCAAGGTCTTGCCAGAGTTGGTAGCCTGAGCGGTAGATGTCAAAAAGGTCGGACATAGCGTTTACCTTGCAAAGGGCTGTTTACATGAAGGGCGGCAAGTCAGCGCCATAGTGCGCCAATTGCACCCCTGCTTTTTTGCAGTAGGCTTCCCAGAACGCCCGAGTGAACTGCCAGCTTGTGCTGGTTTGGCCACCGGCACCTACCACCATGAGTTCCATGTGCCCTTGCTCGGGCAGCTTGACGCTCGGTTCACGCAGCAACATGCGTTTCGATGCCAAGTGGTCCACCAGGGTGTGCAGGCTACGCTCGTTGAGCTTTTGGGCGTTGTCAAAGTCGCACCATTCGCTGCTCTCCACCCCGTCGCCCGCAATCAGCACTTGCACGTTGGCGCCCTGCAACAAGGCGCGCATGGCGGCGGGCTGGTGTGCGGCCAGGGTTTCGGTGTAGCGGCTATGCAGGCTCTTGGGCTTGGCCAGCTCAGCGGCGGCCCAGCTCAGTTGCTCTTGCACGGCTTTGGTCAGAACTTGTTTGTCTTGGAACATTCTTCCGCTGCGGGCCAGGCTGCGGCCTTGCTGGCGCACGCGGTCCATGCGCTCCTCGCCAATACTGCCAACGATGAGCTCGTCACCCGGGCGAGCTTTGTTAAAGAAAGCTTTCAGCACAGCCAGGGAGCGCGCATCAACCTCGGGGCCGTAGGCAAGACTTTTGGACACGTCCACCAAACCGATGCGCAGGCTGGGTACCTCGCCTGCGAGGCGCCGGATGCTGTCGGTCCACCCAGCACGGCTGGGTCGGGGCGCTGCCAACAAACCAAGGCTGGAGGCCAGTACAAGGCGGCGTGAAAGGAGGCCGTGATTCTCAGAGGCGGCGAAAACGGTGGTGTTGGTCATGATGGTTCTCCTGTTTTAGTGAGTTACTTTGACGGAATCGGCGTGCTCGGCACCTTCTGCAGCCGCTGCCTCTGCGGTGGTGGCCGGCGTGGATGGAGGCACAGAGGACGTGGCGGGTTCCGCCTGAGCGGGGGCCGATTTACCGTGCACAACGCGTTCGCGGTGCTCCGCACGGGCCTTCAATTCGCTCTTGTCGAGGGGCCCTTCCTCCACCAAGGATTGCACCTCCTGAGGCAGCGGGTCTACCACGGGCCACACCCAATCTGGCACGGGCTTGAACAGGCGTTCATCGAAGTAGAAGGCACCAAGGCCCTTTTCGAGATGAAGGCCCAGCTCAGCCATGTGCTCGTATACCCCGCTTTTGGCCTTGGCCTGATTGAGTGCCCAGTTGGATTTGAGGGTTAAAACATGGCGATTCAATTTACCGGCCAGTGCCTGGCGACTGCGGTGCAGAGCTTGGAGCTCTTTGAGTGCATGGCGGTACTGCAGCTCAGCCTCATGGGTGCGCACATGCGGCATCAACCAAAAGAAGGACACCCCCACAGCAAGGTACAGGCCTGCCTGCAGAAGGGTTAAAGCAACTGCCACCATGGTGGTGACACCACCACCGCCACTGGCCTGCACTTGCTCCGCGTAGCTTTCACGCGCCATAACTTGCCCAGCCAGTACCAACAAGATGGCAAACAGGCCCAGCCAGAGCATGAGCTTCTCCTTGGGGTTAAGCGCAATACTGGCGTGCTCATCATCCGCATGGCGGCGCCAGGCATAGGCCATGGCTTTTACGCCAAATGTGGTGGCAACGACGGTTCCCAGGGCAACCAAATATCGCTCGCCATCGGTCAGGTCCAGCCCGGCCATGACAGTGGCGGCCAAGGCCGTCTCACTGACCATCAATACCAGCAAAAGGGCCCAAACCAGCCAGGGCTGGATGACGGACCAATGGGTACGTGCATCACCAAAAGCATCCCAACGGGCCAATGCTGCTTGCTCTTCCCTTGCAACATGTTTGATGCTGCCGGTGAGTTGGTTGATTTTCTCGGCCAGGCCTTCGGTGCGAGCGTGGAAGCCATCGAGCAACTCGTGGTTGGACCAGTCTGCGTCGCTCATGATCTTTGCCGCCGTTGCGGGCATGTCCGCCTGGGCACCGACAGGTGCCTGGAAGGCGGGTTGTTGCGAAGTTTCTTGCTGCTCTGTCTCTACAGAGTCGGGATGCAACGCGTGAATTTCAGCCATAGTAGTCTCCTTTTCTGCTGATGCTTTAGGCGGCGCGCCGGCCGCCAACGACCGTGGTAACAAGGACATCTTGCGGATTGACCGCGTCATCGGTGACGGCGGCTTGTGGTGCAGGCTTAGAGGCCCCGGGTGCAGGCGCAGAGTTTGCTTTTGGGCTGGCAAGCGTCGGGCGCTTCACCATGGCCAGGTTTGGACTCTTGGCAAAGCGCACGGCCATGCCACGGGGGGTGTAGTCTGAGAGGCCTAACAAGGCCAGTAACCAGGTGGGTAGCTCGTTGTTTTTCATGCTTCTTCTCCTAGGTGTGATGCCAAACTGCCAACGTGGCCGCAAGGTGCACCTATCGTGCCTACGCGATGCTTTGGTGTCTCGCGCATTGGCTGCCATGGGCGATACCAACCACTTGGCAGCCAATGCGCGATCATTTCATCCCGTCTATCTGTCCAATGCGCCCTTCGACTAACTTCTTAGGAGTGCACAGTGACATTGCAGAAAAACATCCCCCAATCAAGCGAGGCTTTTGCTGTGAGCGCAGAGCCAGTCCATTCGCTGGATAGCCAGCAGGTATCGCAAGATACCGTTGCCCCAACTACCCCATTGGCATTTGTGTGGAAAGACCTACACAAACCCCCACTGCGTAATGGATCGCAAAGTAATCCACGCTTGCGGGCACGTAGCCAGTTTGACTAGCCCCGCACCGTGAACCACATTTCTGGCCCAGCGCGGCTGGTGTGGCCGCGTGCCTACTTGGATCACGCACTGCGCGACCTGCCCGAGCACACACGTGATGCAGCACTGCTGGTGGCACACGGTCCATTGGTGATGCAAGAGAACCCTTGTGGCACAGAGCTATTGGGCGGGCGGCTGCAGCGCATCAGCTGGCGGCAGGCTTGGGCATCCGCGACCGCCCATGCGCCGGGTGCGGATGGGCTGCTGCTGTTGCATGTGTTGCATGCAGGCGAAACCTTGCCGCAAGAAGCTGGGGCGGGGGTGTGGCCCCAAGCAACGGCTTGGCTGACTGAACATGCGTCGGGCTACCACCTGGCTACACCAGCTTTGTCTCCGGTCCTGGCCGTGCTGTTGCTAAGCCGACAAGGACATGTGTTTGCTGTGTGGCGCAGAAATGATGAAGCACCATGGCAACGCTTGGATGGGTTGGACTTGCCCGGCAGCGGGATGCACCAACTGAATCTGGGCTTGAACGCTGCCCCGTCTGATGTGGAAGAGGGTGACCCGGTGCATGGGCGTTACAGCCGATTGCGCGCCGCGCTGGGGGAGCCCGTTTTTCAACGCCTAATCGCCCAGCGGTTGGTGCAAATCGGCCTAGGCCGAACCGGCTCGCCGATGGCGCACTCGTGGGTGCGTATGGGCGGAAGCCTGCTCGCCATTGATCCAGATCGGGTGGAACTGCACAACCTGGATGGTGACGTGTTGCCACCATATGAAGGGTTGAACAAGTCCGACGCTTGTGCACGCCTTCTGCGTCCCCTGCTCAAGCCTGGTGCGGCGGTCGACGGACGTGGCTTGTCCATTGACAGTCCTGTGATGGGTGTGCTCATGTCCCGTAGCGCGGTAATGAGCATTGCGGTAGATGATGACCTGCCGCGACTGTGGGCCAACGCATGGGCTTTGGCCTTGCACAAGGTGCAATTGGTGGTTGCCAATCAGGTACGGGACGGTCAAGCGGAGGCCGACATCAAATTGCTGCCACCGGGAACGGGATGCCAATGGTGCGTGGGAGGTTTTGCCTCCAACACGTCCGATCTGTTGGTGCGCCTGCGGAGTACCGAGCCCAACCGCTCGGTGGATTTTCGCGCGCAGCGCCAGGGGTCATTGCGTAGTTGGAGCGTAGCTACTGGACATCTGGCTTTGCGGCTTTTGGAGCGTCTATATACAGGTAACCAAACCGAAGGCTTGTTTCGCCAAATCCGCGAAGGTAATGATGGAGAATGGCAAGTACAAGATCACATTGCGCAGACACCCCACTCGCATTGCCCTTTTTGCAGCACCCTGGCCGGCGCTGGCAGCGCTGCGGTGACCCGGAAAATGCTGGTGCGACTATTAGAAGAAGATTTGCGTAGCCAAAAAGGTGAAGAAAGAAATGACTGATGCCATTATTAAATCGTAAAAGACAATGTTGGATGCAGCTACCGTATCCAGCAGGTCCTTGGATTCACTCCAACGGCCAGGGTGCAGAGAATTCGCAGACATGGAACACGCCTCTCAATGTCAAGTTGTCTCAGCGCGTTGCATTTGGAGTGGTGCTTTTTGTCAACACGGTACACGCCTTAGAATCCGACTTTGATAGCGTAAAGCGGGTTCGTGGCGCTCAAGGAGACAGAAAAAGTGGGCCCCGCGTTTGGCCTGCCCTGGTGCAAGGGCGCTGGCAATACGACTTGGGCGGCAATCCCTACAAAGCCAAGTCTTACAAAGGCATAGGGGAAAGAAACGAGGAAACTCCAGGCTGGCAACGCATAATTCGTATAGCCATGCTATTCACCTTTGCCAAACTGGGTAGCAGCTTAGTGTGTCGTTCTCGGGAAGAAGTACTAAAAACCTGGAAGGAAACCGTCGATAGATCAAAAAGAGTGGTTCTTCGGAGGCCCGCTGAGCAGCTGATAGACCCACTCGAACTGTCGCTGGCAGCAACCGCACACGACACAACGGGCCAAAAACACATTCCTGATCAAAAGCGTGCTTGGTGCGGTTATTTTTTGCGCGTTTTTCTACATCAGTTGGCTCTGCAACCCAAGGAGTTTGAACTCGCTTTTCTGCCTGAATTGATCCAGATTCTGCGGCTCTTGGTTCGGAGTGAGCCTACCCACGCTCATGCAAGCGTTGCGGCCATGGTTGCCAGAGAACTTAGTGAAATGAAAGAGCACTCCCGGGATGTCAGCTTTAGCAATTGGATTACAGAAACCACCCCAAATAGCCCCATCAATACTCTGTTCAACCATACCTGCCTCACACTGGACGTCAACCCAGATGTTGTAGGGCGTTGGATCGAAATAAATGGCCTTGGATGGCAAGTTGGGTACGCAAGAATGTTGCATGATTTAGCGCAGACTGTTGCCGCAATGCTTACTGACCCCATTTCCTATGGCCTGATGTTTAGCCCCAAAGTCCAAGGGATGAATGCTCGACACCCCGCACAAAGAATCTTTATAGATGCGAGCCACTTCAAGAGCGTCATGCGTCCTCGTCGAACCCAACGGGGCGAGGGATTTCCACCAAGCATGGATTGGAATGTGTTTCATCGAATTCGCGTCGAGCGCCTCTGGCATTGGCCATGGATGGTCGCGTGGCTGTCGAATCCGGAGTCCGAATTCCAAATTGCCATGCGTAAGGCAAATTTGGTTACGAAGACTTCTATTTTGGGAGATGGCATTGAGACTGACCTCCTAAGAAAAGAGTTCGTCTAGGAAGGCTGGATATGCAAAACAACACTTTTCTGCCTGATCAATGGCTGCTGGTCGGTGTTGACGCGCCAGATAGATGGACTCCCCTTGCCGCACATTCGTTACTGCTTCGATTGCGTATCGATGCAGGGCAGGTGCACACCTGTGAACACGCAGCCCACACACTGGCTGGTAAGCTGGAGATGCTCCTAGCACACAAAACAGGACTCATTCGCGTCTTTGCTAATGGTTTTGAAGGACTCCAAGAGGTTCTCAATCAGGCAGCCGAAACCTGCGAAGGTGGCGCTGAGCGAATGCTGTTGTACCACTACGATTTGAAACCCGTAGCCCTCTTGGCTACTTTGAGTCTTCCGGAAAACTCCACATGGTCAGGCTGGTATACCGGCGATGTCAATGAACCGGTGTGTCCAAGCAAGGTGGATCGCAGCGCTTGGTTGGGCTCCAATGCGATAAGCGCTGACACCTATGACGAGCGTTGGACTGCTGCGTTTGCTGTTTGGGCGCAGGCCGCGTCAAACGGCCTAGACGAAGAAGACGCGCTCGATTGGTATGGAACAACTGATCCAGAAGAACAAGCAGAGCTAGAGGTCACTCCAGCGCAAAACAATGTGGTTCACCTGCGAATGACTTCATCTACATCTCAGGTGCCGCCGCGTCCGGCTGGAAATGACGATACGTATAGGCTTGCCGCCAGTGCTGGCGAACGCAATCGATGCATTGAACGAGAAGAACCATGCCGTTACACGCTCTCGTGCGCATACCCAACCGAGCCGAAATTAAACGTTGAACTAACTTGGTATGCGAGCAAACATGCGCCGATACTGGTGGAATTTCACCCCAAAATCGCCATGCCGCTGTTGTTGCCTGTGGTGGGAATTCCTGGGCCGATCGGCGCCGAAGGCTGCAATGGCTGGCGCTTGGAAGTCCCCCTCAAAACGATAGGAGACGCCCGTGAGCTTTGGAAGGATCTCAACGCAGTGGGGCATGTGTTCATCCACACTGCTCCAGTGTAGCGTGCGCCCAGTTAGCGGAGAAGATCGCATGCATCACCTACAACTGCGCACGCCCACTCGCTAACTATGATCGCCGAACTGCCCTCCCGTGAGACCTTGATTTTTGAATGCACCGCTCGGCTCGAAGCACATTGCAACGGAGGCTCGGGTGATGCCAACCTGCCTGTATTTGCAGCGGAGCTCTTGGTGGTGCGGGCCAGTGAAGCGGGCGCCGCCCCAGTGTGGATGTCATTGCTACGCAGCGTCGCGTTGTGGGAGGCATCGGCCTTGCGCGCCAAGGCTGTTTGTCTGTTGGTGGGGCCCAGGCATTTTGAGGAGCTGAACACACCCCAATGGGACAAGTTGTGGGATGGCAGGGTGTCTTCCTGGCATCAACGCTGGAATGCGCACCGCACGGCTGCGTTGGTCTTTCGTGCCTGGTTGTGGAGCGATGCGGGCCTTGGATTGACGCTTGCACCGCCCAAAGACTTGCACGAATGGCTGATATTTGAGTTGGCGCAGCAACTGCCCTTGCACGGCCAACGCCGCTCTGGCCAAGGCCGTCGCCACGTGGAGCAACCCGACCTGCTGTGGCCGGTTTTGCTGGTGGACACCCGGGCCCTGGATGGCTCACGCGGCGTGCGCGCCTTGCTGCGCTGCTGGCGGGTACAAAGCGACCTTGGCGACCGACTGCTGGTACGTGCGCCAGAGTCATGGATGTTGGATCTGGACCGTACATTTACTGCTGGACTGCACCACGTTGAACAGCAGTTGGAGAGTGTCATGCGCCCCTATATGGATGCTGATGCCGCCACGCATTACAGTGTTGCGTGGGCCCTGGAACCGGTGTTCAACCCTGGGCCACCGCGCACTGAACCGGCCTTGCTGCAGATTACTGGCGACTCTGCTACCGCCAGTCTGGCGCTGGCAGCCATGGTGCTGCTGCGTGAACGCTTGCGCCCGGACGTGCCCGCCCATGCGGAGTGGCTGGATGCCCTGCACCGAGTGGCGGAGCTGGAAGCCAGCTTTGCCATTACCGCCGCTGTGGGCCCCCCCACGGGCGACCGCTCAGCCGCAAATTTGTCATTGCACCCAGTGCGCGACGTGGACAGCAAGCTGGAGCAATTAACCCAACAGCCCGACAACCACCGCAGTGTGACCCATGTGTTTTTAGGCCCCAAGGAAGAGCAAGGCGTGCCGGGCGGAAAACACCGTGGCGTGCTGCAACTGAGTTACGCGCACACCTTGAACGAACTGACCACCAATATCGCCGCCTTGCACCCCCACCCCTTGAGCGCACCAGAACGCCGACTCAAGGCCTGGCTGCTGACTGCAGAGCCCGACGAAGCGGCACCGCTTGCCTTGCTGCAAGCCGTAGAAACACAGGCCGCAAACCTGCCCCACACTTTGCAAGCCTGGCTGATCCGCACCTATGCCAAATGGGCCGGTGGTAAGCACGAGGCGTTTGGCCCCCCAGCGCAACTGGACACCGGCTTTGTGCAATTGCTGGTTGAAGCCGAGGTCGAGCCCCAACAAGCCAAGCCAGACGAACTCACCGGACGCAGCCTAGATGACTTGGTGCTGCGCTTTAGTCAAAAACTAGGCGCGCAAAGCTGGCTGTTGCACGGGCCGCCGGGTGCGGGCAAATCCAGCATCTTGGCGCACCATTTGATGGAGCAATGCCGTCATACTTTGAGCCAATGGCACAGGCCTGAGCAAGACGCCGTGTTATGGGTGTTGCTGCCCATGCGCCGCTATTTGCGCAAGGCCCCAACCAACACTACACCCGAGGAAGCGCTGCGCACGCTGCTGCGCGAACAAAGCCCAGCACTGGAGTTGGAGTTTAGCAATGCACTGGCCCCAAAGCCCGGCAACTCACCGACCCGACGCATCGCCCTGCTGCTGGACGGCATCAACGAACTGCCTTTTCCCGCCGACCAACAGCGCGCTGTGCTAGAAGCGCTGTGTGACTGGCTTCAATCTCATGCGGGTGCCTTGCCAACGCCAGTGTTCACTACACGCACAAACAATGCTCCACTACTGCGAAGCCACGATGGCCACTGGCGCGCACACCGTGCAAAGGTGCAGTCCTGGCCTCTACAACAGTGTCAGGCCTATGTGGAGCGGCGCTTTGGGACCCAATCCAGCACCTCGAAGTCGGTGTTGTGCGCGCTTCAAGACTTAAACGTAGCTGACTATTGCCAACTACCCGGCATGCTCTCTGCTGTGTGCACGCTTATGCAGAACGGCTGGATCAGAAGTCTTACAGGTAACGAAACCGAAGTGTTCTCGCTGCTGACCTTGATGCGACTAGAGCAAATGGTACTTGAGGACGCTGACGGTAGCTTGTTGCCACAGGTATTGTTAGGAGAAACACCACAAAAAGCTCTGAGGGAACCACTTCAACACAAAATACACGACGACGGCCGCGGAAGTTGGCGCATGGAATTGGAGAGTGAAAGTCCATTGCTAGACGGACTGGCCCGCCTAGCCCAACACATGCGGAGTGAGCTGGAGACCAAAGCGTTGGACGTTCCATCGCAACAAGCCCGTCAGTGGTGTGGTGTAGCGACCGAGCTCTTTGAATCCTGGTGTAACAGTGTTGAGCGAGGGGGTTGGCTGTTGCGGCGTGGCGCAAACTTGGAATGGGCTCACTATGCGTGGATGGAGTTCTTTTCAGGCCGAGCCTTAAAACATCAAAATGGAAATGTATCCATAAGTCCCAGTGTCACAGCAATTCGACAGGCATGCCGGGAATGTTCTGAGTCAGCCATTAACGATCAAGGCCCAGGATATAGAGAAAAATACACTGCTCAACAGTATGTCCAGCGTGCCGATTTAGGCGCAAAAATGAGCTTGCTTCTTGATGGAGAGATTGCCCCAATCATGTTTGTCAAAGCGGAGTCTGGGATTGGAAAAACATGTTTTGTGCGTGCCCTGTATGACGAGCTTGCAGACTCACATCGCTGCATACCGATGTTAATTCGGGGACTGACAAGTGATGCTGATCCGAGACTTATTCATGAGCAAATCTCAATCCTTGAGGAAAAACTAACACATCAGTCTTCCAACGCCACTCGCAATGTAGTTGACCTAATTGACGTTGAACTGCAAGCACATGGCATGTTATGGGTGATTTTGCTCGATGGGGTCAATGAAGCCAAAGCGTCTTCCCTCGTGTTCGCAGAGGCCAGGGCCTGGCTCATGGATCGGATCAAATTGGCGCGCGAACGTGGAACGATGACAAGTGTCAGAATAATTGTGACCAGTCGCCCGGAAAGGTTTAACCATTGGAAAGGTGGCTTAGAAGCGGGAAAGATTCTGACTGCGCTAAAGGGGTTGAGTCCAGCGGACAGACTTGAAATCATCGATCTCAAACCATTTACCGAGTCAGAACTTGACAAGGCCTTGGAGAAAAAGGGAATCACCAATCTCAATACACAACATCGAAACCTGCTTGCCGACCCGCTCCTCCTTGGTTTTTATTACGACTTGTTGTTGAGGAACAAAGCTGCCGGTACCGACCTAATGATGCCGAGAACACCTCTCGGTATTCTGCAGTCGTACTGGAACTCTCAGCTTGAGGATGTCAAGAAGCAGGCAGATACCAATGGCGTCAGCGGTGGTGCATTGATAGATAACATCAAGAAATTTTGTAGCGAATTGCACAATAGTCTTGATTCCGAATGCGACGTTACCTGGACCGTTTATCCGGTGATATGGATTCTTGTGCAAGAGGCAATGGTTTTTGAACAGGTTGGTACCATCAATGAAGGAAAAACGCGACTGAGATTCAGGTATGACCGCATTGCCCAATTATTGATTGCTCGTTATGTCTGGTTGCAAGACTATGAGCACAACCAACTGGATCTGGACACTTTAATTCAGGCCATACCGCTGGCAGTTAAGCAATCAAAGCGGGTGGGCGAGTTCACTGAACGCGACGTTATTCGTGGGAGCATTATTGCGGCGCTTTCGATACTGTTCGAGGAGGCTGACGGGGCCCGCCAAGCAATGGTGTTCGAAACTGCTATACAAATGCTGAGCAAAGATTTGCCGACTTACGACGGCGAACCAGTCGAAATAGTTCTAACTTGCCAACTGACATTGAGTGAAATTGTCTTTGATTTTCTTGTTGAGGCTGCGCGATGGCATGGCCCATCGGTGGTTAGATTTTTGGCAGGTTGGTTTGACGAAAATCGGGGTGACGAACAATCCGTCACAGCTAGGGCTTTGCGAAAGGTGGTGTTCTGTCTTCTGAAAACAGACCAATTTGGTGATGCAGCAATGCAATCCGGTTTGGATGCAGTAGATGCAGCACCTGCGCTAGAGAAGGCAAAGAGAATTCTCTATGGCTTAGGTGCGACGGCCTTGCTTGTCGATGTTTCTGGTGATCCGGCCGTGCTATTGCACGCTCTTTACCGCGACAACAAATCGGATGCGGCCCTGGAAATCTTGAAGTTGAGTCTCGTAAACCTGGGAACTCCACCGTGGTTGAGACCTTGGCTTTTGCCTGGCCATTTCAGCAGACTGCAGCGAGTTTGTGTCGCTTTTCTATTGCTGTCTCCTGAAGCCATTGCAGACACGAGGTTTCTTGACATCGCTAAGCAGCTTTTCGGAAATTTACCGAGCTTCCTGGTCGCAGGAGCCGCGGCTGCATTGGCGGACGCAGCGTTTAACGGCAACGTGATGCCTGTTTGTACCGAAGCGTGGCTCGGACTCGTTCAATCGGAAGATGTAAAAAGTGATTTCAAGGTATTAGTTCGACTTCTGCTAGGCGATGGGTGGGGAGGCCGTGCTATAGACTTACACGAGCCCGTGCGCATGGCTCTAGACATTGCCGCGTCGAGCAAAAACGCCTTTATAACGCAATTGTTGTCGCATGCAATCTCCTGCAGAGTCTTGTCAGACAACAAGCTAGTACGAGACGAACTGCTTGAAGACCTCGTGACACAGATTGCGGCACTTTGCACTGAGTTCACCAAGTTGGATGCTTGGGATTTGGAAAAACAATGTGAACTTGGGACTGCCGGGTATTTGCTGAGTCTCACTTGCTATCACTTGATCGTATTCGACGCAAAGCACCTGAAACGTACGAACATAAATATCAATAGTGTGTTCGAACTGATGTATCGCTTGGCGAATGAGGTCTTGCTTGAAGCCCCGCTGTTTGGTATGTTCTCTCACACTCCCTTCGAAAAAAACGGCAGACAGGAAACCTCGAATATCGTTGGCACCCTTGGTCGAGCGGCGCTGGAGTTGGGCCATTCGGAACGGTTTCGCAATCTGGTGGAGTGCAAGGCAGAAAAATTCGCTTCATTTAATGTCAATGTACCAAGTAAGACCACCGCCATTGTTGAGCAGGAAATGGCTTTTGCCGAGTTTCTTATAGATTCCCTTGGCGTCTTGGGAACCTTGTCGACTGACCCTACTGTTGCGCTGGATAGTATTTATGACGTATCGCGGAAAATTGGAATTCCCGCTTTCAAAGAATTAGCTCCAGGTGAATCCTATCCTGCTGCAATTGACTTTGAATCCCCAATAGTGAAGATGCCCATAAAGGCCATGATGCAGATTCGGGCTATCCATCCATTTAGTGTCGAGACCTATCTGCAAGATCGCAGAGGAAAAAAAGACGCACTTCCATTCTTGAATTACTTCCGATATGCAAAACCAGTTGAGCTCACGAGGTACCTTAGCTGGGTGTTTGAACAAACTATTGAACGTGCAATCGCAGAACACCCGTCCGTTGTGGAAAGGATCGCCCTTGATGCGCTGGAAAACCTGACGCCGAATGGGCTGCGGGTTATCTCTGCGCGCGGCATGCTTCGACTAGGAAAATGGGCAAATTCCAGCCACAAATCCGGCGCACCGACAGTTCATCCACTGGAGCTAGACACTAAAACTGCCATGATTGCCCTTGCGGCCGCATACTTCGGTTCCGTCGGTGGGCCGTTAAGTCAATTGCTTCGCAAACAGAAGGACAAACTGGAAGCTGCGGCACCAAAATCCCTGCGATCATCTATTCATTAAGCGATGGACAGATTCACCCAATATCCATAGTGATCCGAAAGGGGAACACTCATCCCATTGGACACTGAGACAATGGGCTCGGTAAGAAAAATTGCACCTTCAGTTGCTTTGAGATGGCCTGCCTCGACCCAAACATGGTCAATCCTCTGTGCGGGACAACCCCATGAAGCATGATCGCCTCCAACGTTTAGAGGATTGTCCGTAGGTGACCACGTTGCTTCTTCAGCCAATCCAATGGAAGCATAGGTGTCGGTGAACCCCAATTCAATCAACTTTTGATAGTTAGCACGCGATACACGATCACCACCCGAAACGACTACATTGCCGAAATTCACCGGTACGATTTCGCTACCAACCCCGCTGGGGACACCTGGGCCGCAGTTGAAATCACCTGCCAAAATGATTTTTGGGGTTCCATTTACCTTGCGAGCGCAAGTTGCAAGCTGCTCAATTTGCCTCATTCGAACTGCATCAATTTTTGGGTGTTCAGGATGAGTGAACACGCCAGCTGTGGTATGAGCATTGCATATGCGAAGGTGCCCCAGGGGGCAATCTGGGATATCAACACGCAGAAAACCCTTTGTATCAAGCAATCGTTCATCCCAACGGCCAGCATCGAAGCGGACAAAGTGTGCGTCAGAAATCGGATACTTCGACAAAATCATGAGTGAATCGGGGAGCAATCGAAACACAGGATCAATTCGACTGAACGCTGAGTAAGGGAAGTATTCAGCAAGTGCTGCAGCAAGACCATTTTTGTGCGACTGGCTGTAAACCTCTTGCAACAGCAGTACGTCAGTATCTTGATTCGCCAAAACCTCAGTCATCTTAGAAAATCGTTCTTCCACCCAACCAGCAGGTTCAACTTTTCTTAGCCCGCCCAATATGGGGATACTTAAAAGTCCAGCGTTGAAAGAAATAAACTTCATGGTGTATTGATGTCTGTTTGAATTGCCCGGGTTTCCTACACAGACCCGAGTCTCAGAAGATATTGTTCTTTCGTACTCTACAGTAGACAGGTCATAAGCAGGCTCCGCCTGAGCTTTTGGTTATAAAACACTTCAATGTAATCAAAGACCTTCTGCGTACCTGGCACCTCCTCGTGGGTTCTGTGGATCTTTCGCCTGGTGCGTTCAATGGAGACCAAGTGAACTGGATCCAGTGCGCTGCATGTGTGCCATTTGATCGCCCAACATCTCATCCACCACAACCCGCGCAGAACGCCCGCCATAAGCCGGACCTGCAGCCACCTGCAACAACTTCGCCATGCATTTCGGGCTGACGGACTCCACCATCACCCCATACTCTGCCGCTACTTCACGAATTACCGACAACATCAAGCCCACGCGCTCCTCCTGCGTAAACGGTCGGTAGACCAAAAATCGGCCAATGCGGCCTATCAGTTCTGGAGCCAAACCTGCATTCCGCAGTCGCTGCAAGCAAACTTCGGCCTCGCGGGCGTTGTCGCCCAGGCTATGGGATCCGTCTGACCGCGATCAGAACTTGCTGTTCCGATGGGTGAATTGAATCAGTTCATGCCAAAAAGGGATTGCGCATTGGCTGCCATATTTACGGCCGGAATGTTGTCGAGTTGAATAAAACTACTTCCCGAATCACGCTGATGTGACTAACCGTGCAAGGCGCGAAACAATAGAGACCGCCTCGACGAGTGATTGACGAAATGGTCTTGAGCGAAGTTCGGGCCATCAGCATCCCGTTGCCCGCGTAATTGACTGCTACATTGCAGTCAATCACTAATGTCGGCAGATGGCCAATACGAGATGTTCACGTTGTCCAAATACTTGCCGCAAAGCTGACGCTAGTTCTCTTTTGTCTATGACCCTGACCTGCCGGGTTTCTTCGGACCAATCTCAACTTGACTTCTTGGTCTCGGTTGATAAAT
>Ga0066486_1000170_pt1 | contig 20680 bp, 22 predicted proteins | sample LakWasM128_HOW14_2_FD_59591 | JGI IMG/M metagenome (GOLD analysis project Ga0066486, IMG submission 59591) | Freshwater sediment methanotrophic microbial communities from Lake Washington under simulated oxygen tension - Sediment Metagenome 128_HOW14 | ecosystem: Environmental > Aquatic >... | reverse complement strand
CTCCTCCACCCAGGCTTGCAACGCAGGGGCTAGCACCAGCACCGGCTTGCCGAGATCGCTGTGGCCGACGCCTATGCTTTGCATCGCCACCGGCGCCCGCAGCCCCGTACCCAATGCCTTGCCGAATGCTTCCTTGGCGGCGAAGCGCTTGGCGAGAAAACGCGCCTTGACCTGGCTCAACTCGAATTCGAGATATTCCGCTTCGGTCAGGATGCGTCGGGCAAAGATGTCGCTGAAACGCGCAAGCGATTGCTCGATGCGGGAAACCTCGACAATATCGGTGCCGATGCCGTAGATCATCGGCCTGTGGCGGCGGCTACCATCAGCGCCTTCATTTCGCGCACGGCATTGTCCCAACCGACAAAGAGCGCGTGGGCAACGATGGCATGGCCGATATTGAGTTCATCGACACCGGGAATCGCGGCGACCTGGTGCACGTTGTGATAATGCAAGCCGTGACCGGCATTGACGGACAGGCCGAGCGATACGCCGTGTACCACGGCATTCTTGATCCGGAACAGCTCTTCATTGCGTGCGTGCTCGGTTTCGGCATCGGCGAAGCCGCCGGTGTGCAGTTCCACTACCGGTGCCCCGGCGGCTTTCGAAGCGTCCAGCTGTGCTTCGTCCGCATTGATAAAAAGCGATACGCGTATGCCGGCATCGCCCAGGCGCTGGCAAGCACTCTTGACCTTGTCGAAATGACGCACTACGTCCAGACCGCCTTCGGTGGTCAGTTCTTCACGGCGCTCGGGCACCAGACAGACATCCTGCGGCTTGACCTGCAACGCGATGGCGATCATTTCTTCGGTGACCGCCATTTCGAGATTCATGCGCGTCTGCAAAATGCCGCGCAAAGTATGCACATCGGCATCCTGAATATGGCGGCGATCTTCGCGCAGATGCAGCGTGATCGCATCCGCGCCCGATTGTTCGGCGCGCAAGGCAGCCTGCACGACACTGGGATAACGAGTACCGCGCGCCTGACGGATAGTGGCGACGTGGTCGATGTTGACGCCGAGTCTGATCATAATTCCTGTAAATCGATAAGTAATTGACGGGTATGCAAGGGCTTGTCGCCGAGGTAATGCGCCAACAGCATGCGCATCAGCTGCTTGCTTTGCAGCAGCGTGGCCGGATCGCTATAGTCGTCGCAGGCCATATCAAGCAGCGTCTTGCCGCTTAATTGTACACCGGTTTCATTGTCACCCGGGCTGACAGCCCCGCGCTCCGGCAGGTAGAGATATTCGTGTTCAGCCTTGATGGGCGTGCCTTCCACCTGATGTGTCAGCGGCACGGCATAGCCCAGCTCCTGCAGCATTTTCAGTTCGAGGCGACGCAGGGTCGGGGCCATCGGCTCGGCGGCCGCAAGGTACCGCAAAGTCTGGGAGTAATAATCGAACAGGGCCGTATGGGGATCTTCGCGTGGCAACAGGCGCAGCAGCAATTCATTGAGATAAAAACCACACATCAGCGCTTCGCCGTTGAGCAACAGCAGGCCTTCTCCCCAATCCAGAGAGTGCAGGTTACGGAGTTCGGACTTGCCCGACCACGTGGCGAGCAACGGTTGAAAGGCTTGCAACATGCCGCGCATTGCGGATCGCGGGCGGCGCGCGCCTTTGGCAATCGCCGCGACACGGCCGAAATCGCGGCTGAACAATTCGACGACGAGACTGGTTTCCTTGAAAGGATAGGTATGCAGCACGAAGACCGGCTGCTGATCCTGGCGTGCAATACCGCCCGCGGCCATGAGCTAGTCCCTGATCAATAACCCAAGCTTTTCAGGGCCCGTTCGTCATCCGCCCAGCCGCCGCGCACCTTGACCCAGGTTTCCAGCCAGACCTTGCCGCCGAACAGCTTTTCCATGTCTTGCCGCGCTTCGGTGGAAATCTGCTTGAGCTTTTCGCCGCCCTTGCCGATCAGGATGGGCTTCTGGCCCTCCTTGTCGACGATAATGGCGGCGTGGATACGGCGCAAAGCCCCTTCCTGCTCGAACTTCTCGATTTCCACGGCGACCGAATAAGGCAACTCTTCACCGAGCAGGCGGAATATTTTTTCACGTATCAGTTCGGCTGCGAGAAAACGCTCGTTGCGATCCGTGAGCTCGTCCTCGCCATAGATTGCAGGCTGCTCGGGCAAGTGCTGCCTGATAGCGGACAACAGATCCTCAAGATTGAGGCTGCGCTTGGCGCTGATGGGCACAATGGATGCAAACGGAAATACACCGCCGTGCTCCTGTATGAAAGGCAGCAACTGGCCTTTATCCTCCAGCAGATCGGCCTTGTTGATTACCAGTAGCACCGGAGTGTTTTTGGGCAGGATGTCGAGTACCTTGCGGTCGGCATCGCCGAATCGAGTGGCTTCGATCACGAATAGCACTACATCGACCTCGGTCATCACCTGTTTGACGGTGCGATTCAGGCCTCGATTAAGCGCGTTGATATGCTTGAGCTGGAAGCCCGGCGTATCGACAAAAAGGTATTGAGCATCTTCCGTGGTATGAATGCCGAGCAGCCGGTGGCGCGTGGTCTGCGCCTTGCGCGAAGTGATGCTGAGCTTGGCTCCTAGAATATGATTGAGCATCGTCGATTTCCCGACATTGGGGCGTCCGACGATAGCAATGGTGCCGCAACGAAAATCAGTCATTTTGAGCCTATTTCAGCAATTCATACGCCGCTTGCGCAGCCTGTTGTTCCGCAGCGCGCCGACTGTTGCCGGCACCCTGGGCATGGACTTTAAGTGCGGGAATACGACATTCCACGCGGAAAACCTGACAGTGCGCCTCGCCCTCTGTCGCCAGCAGAATATATTCCGGCAAGGCCAGTTTGCGACCTTGCAGATATTCCTGCAAGAATGTCTTTGGATCTTTGCCCAGGGACTTGGGATCGAGGTTTTCGAGCAGCGGAGAATAAAGTCTTTCGACAACAGCTTCGGCAGCAGGAAAACCCGCATCGAGAAATACCGCGCCAATCAATGCCTCAAGCGTATCCGCCAGCATCGACGGACGCCGCCATCCGCCGCTTTTTAATTCCCCTTCGCCCAGGCGCATATGTTCACCTAGCGACAAGACGAGGGCAATTTCACATAAAGTGGCTTCCCTGACCAAATGCGCACGCAAACGACTTAATTCGCCTTCGGGAAGCTTTGGGAACCGACGATAAAGCAGATGGGCGATAACGCAATTCAACACGCCATCGCCGAGAAATTCCAGCCGCTCGTTGTTGGGTACGCTATGGCTACGGTGCGTCAGTGCCTGAATCAGCAGCGTATTGTTCGTAAAATCATGGCCGAGCAGCCGGACCAGTGCCGATTGAGTCATTAAATTTAAGGCAAGGACTTTCCTGCCGGCGAGTCTTCCGTAGATGCGTGGAATTTCAGCAAGGCACTGATATTAGCGACCAAGGGTATGATCACCTCATAATCCGCAGTCACGACAGTTTCTCCGGAACTCGTTTTCCTGATCTCAAGATCTTTGGGCGTGATGCTATGGAAATCATCAATATCCGAAGATCGTTCGAAAGCACGCTGGATATCGTTTTTTTCCATCGAGGAAAGATTACCTTCGGTAGCCAGCCTGTTTATGGCTTTCTTGACGGCGAAAAACTCGGAATATGCGGGAAAAAGCTTCATCGTCAGCAAAGCAACGATAGCAATCATGCCCACAGTGAACGTAAGGCTCCAGAAAGTAAAACCCTTTTGCTTGCGCATGGCATCTCCCTTATTTGATGGTGTCGCCAATTCTGCCGAAATTATCGAAATTCCACCAGATCATGAACGCCTTGCCGACAATATTGTTTTCAGGCACAAAACCCCAGAAACGGCTGTCATTGCTGTTATCGCGATTATCGCCCATGACGAAGTAATGGCCGGGCGGCACAATGACTTCGCCATCGATCACGGGAGCATCGTCCACCAGCAGGATATCGTGCTTATGTGTGCCCAGCGTTTCCTTGTACAGCTTGGCAGCGATGCGGTTGAGGCCCGGAGCCACGTATTCGTAATCACCGTCCAACCCCACCTCAAGCGGTTGACCATTGATCACAAGATGCTTATCACGATATTCAATGCGGTCGCCGGGAAGACCAACGACACGCTTGATGTAGTCCATCGAGGGATCCTGCGGGTAGCGGAACACCATGACTTCGCCGCGTTGCGGGTGATTCATTTCAAAGAAGGTATTGTTCAGGATCGGCACGCGCAAACCATAAGTATGCTTGTTGACCAGGATGAAGTCGCCCACCAGCAAGGTCGGCATCATGGATCCGGAAGGAATCTTGAACGGCTCGACCAGAAAGGAACGAATCATGAAAACCGCGAGGATCACCGGGAAGAAGCTCTTGGAATACTCCACGACCCACGACTCGGCCTTGCCTTCGGCACGTACCTTGCGCAGATAGAAGATATCCAACAGCCAGACGGCACCGGTAAGCACCAAGGCGGCGAGCATGAACAGGGCGAACAGCATGATTATTTATCCTCCACACGCAGGATGGCGAGGAACGCCTCCTGCGGAATTTCAACGTTGCCCACTTGTTTCATGCGTTTTTTGCCTTCCTTCTGCTTTTCCAGCAGCTTCTTCTTCCGGGTGATGTCGCCACCGTAACATTTTGCCAGCACATTCTTACGCATGGCCTTCACTGTTTCACGTGCGATGATGTTGGCGCCGATGGCCGCCTGAATCGCTACGTCGAACATTTGGCGCGGGATCAGCTCGCGCATCTTGGCAGCCAATTCGCGTCCGCGATACTGGCTGTTGCCTCGGTGCACGATCAGCGACAACGCATCCACTCGGTCGCCGTTCACGAGAATATCCAGTTTCACCAGATCGGCAGTGCGGAACTCGAGAAACTCGTAATCCATGGAGGCGTAGCCGCGTGAGGTCGATTTCAATTTGTCAAAGAAATCCAGCACCACTTCGTTCAGCGGCATTTCATAAGTCAGCATTACCTGCCGCCCCATATACTGCATGTTGCGTTGTACGCCGCGCTTGTTGTTGCACAGCGTCATTACAGGGCCAACATACTCTTGCGGCATCAGGATGGTCGTTGTGATGATGGGCTCGCGGATTTCCTCGATGCGCGACGGTTCGGGCAGTTTGGAAGGATTCTCCACCAGCACCACTTCGCCCGCCTTGCTAACGATCTCGTACACCACGGTTGGCGCGGTGGTGATGAGGTCCATGTCATATTCGCGCTCCAGCCGTTCCTGCACGATCTCCATATGCAAGAGACCGAGGAACCCGCAGCGGAAGCCGAAGCCCAGTGCCTGCGACACTTCCGGCTCGAACTGCAGCGAGGCGTCGTTCAGGCGCAGCTTTTCCAGCGCATCGCGCAGCGCTTCATACTGGTTGGATTCCACTGGATAGAGGCCAGCAAACACCTGCGGCTTGATTTCCTTGAAGCCCGGCAGTGGCGCGGTGGCCTGCTTGTTTGCCAGAGTCACGGTATCACCAACCTTGGCATTGGCCAGCTCCTTGATGCCGGCAATGATGAAACCCACTTCACCGGCAGACAGGCTCTCGCGTTGACGCGACTTGGGGGTAAATACGCCGACCTGCTCGCACAGGTGTTCGGCACCGGTCGCCATCAGACGAATCTTGTCCTTGGGCTTGATCGTACCGTCCACCACGCGCACCAGCATGATCACGCCGACGTAGTTATCGAACCAGGAGTCGATGATAAGCGCCTTGACCGGCGCAGCAGGATCGCCGACAGGCGGCGGAATCTTCGCGACTACGGCGTCGAGGACGTCTTCAACGCCAACACCTGTCTTGGCCGAGCAACGCACCGCGTCGGTCGCCTCTACCCCGATGATGTCCTCGATTTCCTGAATCACGCGCTCGGGATCGGCCGAAGGCAGGTCGATCTTGTTCAGCACCGGCACGACTTCAACGTTCTGTTCGATGGCCGTATAGCAGTTGGCAACGGATTGGGCTTCTACGCCTTGCGAAGCGTCCACGACCAGCAGCGCGCCCTCACAGGCCGCGAGCGAGCGGCTGACCTCGTACGAAAAATCCACATGCCCCGGGGTATCAATCAGGTTGAGCTGATAAACTTGCCCGTCACGCGCCTTGTAATTCAGCGCGGCGGTCTGCGCCTTGATGGTAATGCCACGTTCGCGCTCCAGGTCCATGGAGTCCAGCACCTGGGCTTCCATTTCGCGGTCGGACAAGCCGCCGCAGAGTTGAATGATACGGTCAGCCAGCGTGGATTTGCCGTGGTCAATGTGAGCGATGATCGAAAAATTGCGGATGTTTTTCATTTTCAGGTAGCAAGAAGGGCGCCGAAAAGGCGCCCTTCTTGCTTAACAGGCTGTTCGAGCGCGGATTTTACCGCAAAGCAGTGGAATCCGCACCCGAAGAGACTACTTTCCGTTCACTTTTACCGGAATATACAAGGTGCTGTCGCCTCGCAACACAAGCAGTGCAACCGTCTTTCCCGATTGCGCCCCGCCAACCAGCTTGTTGAACTGCTCCAGACTTTGAACTTCATTGTTGTTCACTGCCAGAATAACATCGCCGCGACGAATGCCGGCCTGGCCGGCCGTACCTTCAGCGCCGATCACCAGCAAGCCGCTCTTGCCATTCAGTTTCTTCTTCTGCTGCGGCGTCAGCTCGCGCAGCGTCAAACCAATCTTGTTCGGCTCGGCTTTGGCCGGCCCCTTTGCCGGACGAGCTTCCTCTTTATCGTCAGAGGGCATTTCGCCCACCGTCAAAGAAATGTTGCGACCACTCCCTTTGCGCAGAATCTCCACACTCACTTCCTTGCCGGGCTTGGTGCCAGCGACAACGCGCGGCAGATCGGATGACGTGTTGATGGGCTTATTATCAAACTTGAGAATGACGTCACCCGCCAGCAGCCCCGCCCTTTCAGCAGGACTGCCCTTTTCGACGCCCGCAATCAGCGCACCATTGGTATTTTTCATGCCAAAGGAATCGGCCAACTCCCGAGTAATTTCCTGGATATTGATGCCCAGCCAGCCGCGCGTTACTCTGCCGCTGGACTTTAACTGATTCTGCACCTCCATCGCGACATCGATAGGAATCGCGAAAGACAGACCCATGTAACCGCCGCTGCGACTGAAAATCTGCGAATTGATGCCGACGACCTCACCCTTCAGATTGAAAAGCGGACCGCCCGAATTGCCGGGGTTGATGGCAACATCGGTCTGGATGAACGGTACGTAGTTTTCCTGTGGCAGCGCGCGCCCCTTGGCGCTTACGATACCCGCAGTCACTGTGTTTTCGAGGCCGAACGGTGAGCCGATGGCCACAACCCACTCGCCTACCCTGAGTTGTCCGGGGTCGCCAAAGACGACACGCGGCAAATTGGCGGCTTCGATCTTGACCAGGGCAACATCGGTACGGCGGTCGATACCGATGATCTTGGCCTTGAACTCGCGCTTGTCCGTCAGCTTGACGAGCACTTCATCGGCTTCATTGACGACATGTGCATTGGTCAGGATGTAACCGTCGGCACTAATGATGAACCCCGAGCCCAGGGACTGCGTTTTGTAGTCCTGGCCAGGGCCGCCCCCGCCCGGCGGGGCGAAGCGGCGGAAAAACTCATAAAACGGATCATCTTCCGGCACGTTGGGGAAGGGCATGACCCCCTGTCCTTCGGCATGTATGGTCTGGGTTGTGCTGATATTCACCACCGCCGGGCCCTGCTTTTCGTAGAGCTCGGTAAAGTCAGGCAACTCCTTCGCAAAGGAAGGCATTGCAAAAGCAAAAATAAAAATAAAAATCGATGCAGCAAAGGCTTTTTTAATCATTCAAATTACCTCTTTTACAAATTTTTCCATCGAGGCCTGGCATGGACTGCCGCAAGACAATCGGCCGGTAACTGCCGCTCGTCCGCCGCGCGGCATGACCGCGCAGCCAGAGCAAGCCTAGCGCCAACCCCAACCCGGCACCGCTTAATGCATAGGCATCCGCATTGGCTGGAGCAGCGGCAAAGGAACCACCCAATCCAGCACCGATAAGCAGTGAAATTAAAGGAACACCGTAAGCGGCCAGAGAACTGGCCAGTAACGCCTTCTCATCGATACCGACAACTACGCTGTCGCCGGCTTGGGCGTTAATTTGATTTTCTGCCCGGACAACCGAATTGCGATGCCCCAGCAGCCTCCCCCAGATCGATACGCCGCAACCGCGCGTCTGGCCGCAAAGGCCGCAGGGCTTGCTGCGCACGACTTCCAGTAAAGCCATGTCCCGATCGACATCGACGACAATAGCTTGCTCTTCAATCATGACTAATTAACCAGTTTATTTTTTAAAACTGACTGCGTTTGCAATCTGCCTGACCGTGGCTTCGGGCACTTCACCTACCACGATGATTTGATACCCGTCCAGGGCATTGGCGTAAACATTCGTGCCCCCTTGGGCAAGGAGGCCCAGTTTGGGCTTGGCATTTTTTTCGAGCGTTTCAATAAACAACGAGACCGAAGCCAGGCCGTCTGAAAACACCAGATGATGGACAGGAAATGATTTGCCGGGAACCTTGCGCCTTACCTGCTCAACCTTGCGGAAACCGGGAGGCAATTGAGCCACCACCCACCCCTCACCTTCCAGCAAGGCGGGCGTCACTGTTTCCTCAGGTTGCATCTCGTATGTTTTGCCTGGCGACACTTCCGGACGGAACCAGTCCATATCCTGCGTATTCATCAATGAAAGCTGGCTAAAAGCCACCTGCTCGATCATTTCATTGCGTTCGTTCAGCATGACCGACTTGAGCAGAAGACCGAATTCGCGATCCACCGAAAATTTATAGCCGTAACGATAGGGATCACGGGGCTCAAGGGAAATGATGATACTGTCGCGGCCTCCGACACGCTCGTGCCCGACCTTGCGAACCTGATAACTTGCATTAAGGCTTTCCGGCAATCCAGGGAGCAGTGCGGGGAAAGAATTCTGAATACGCCTTCTTTCGATAATGACCTTCTCGTTGCGAGGATTGTAGATCACGACATCATTGCCTTGACGCAACACCTCACGCGGCTGCCCATCCAGGGAAACGAGACGGGCATACTCGCCCTGAGCGTAATTCATGTGGATGATCTGCATCGAACTGACATTACGGCCCGACTGGTAAACGAAAATACCCTTGTAATTCAGTTTGTGCGCGGCCTGGCCTGCTTTTTCAAGGACAACCCAAAGATCATCTTCCGATGCAGCTAATGCCGATAATGGTAAAAGTAGCAATAAGACAAGGACATGTCGCACAACCTGGCGCAGCATTAGTTACCATTCTCCGAATAAGTCACCGGGCGCACATAATAGGAAGTCTGCATTCCACTTTCGGGAGCAAGCTCTTGATGAGCAAGCAGATAGGAGTTCATGGATTCGGGAGAGACATTGCCCTGCGCCACGGAAGTGGCCGGCAAATCCTGCGTGGGAGCTTGCGCCTGCTGTTGCAACACCATCCATCCTACAAACATGACCGCAGCGACCGAAGCAGCCAGCGACATCAGGTGCGTGCGCTTCACAGCCATCTTGCGTTTCGGGGCAAGCACCGTAGGTTCGGATTCGATGCGCTGCATCACGCGCTGATGAAACCCGGGGCTTAATTCAAGATTGCCGCGCATCGCATCGCCAATAAGATGGTATGTCGACCAACACTCATAAAACTCGCCATCTTTTTTCATTGCCTCGAACAAATGGTCCGAGGCATCTACATCAAACTCATCATCCATCAAGGCTGATATCTGATCTTTCATTACCATCTCCTGTTTTCGGGGGTATCCAGCAAAGGTCGCAGTTTCTCGGCAATCGTTTCGCGCGCACGGAAGATACGGGACCGGACGGTACCGATAGGACACCCCATCAAAGTCGCGATCTCTTCATAACTCAATCCTTCGATTTCGCGTAATGTAATGGCGGTTCGCAATTCCTCGGGCAATGCCGCCACCGTATCGTTGACGGTTTGGGCAATCTGTTTGGTCATGAGTTCCGTCTCGGGGGTATCTATCGTGCGTAAATCCTGACCATCCTCGAAATTTTCCGCATCTTCCACTTCGATCTCGGTGCTCACCTGTGGCCGTCGGCCCATCGCCACCAGATAATTCTTGGCAGTATTGATGCCGATACGATACAGCCAGGTGTAAAAAGCACTGTCTCCACGGAAGTTCGGCAATGCGCGATAAGCCTTGATAAAAGCCTCCTGCACTACATCCTCGACTTCCGCCTGATCTCGTATCATGCGCGACAACAACCGCCCCAGCTTGCGTTGGTACTTCTGCACCAGCAAGTCGAAGGCAGCCTTGTCCCCGCGTTGAGCACGCTCAACCAATTCCTGATCTAGTTCACGCTCGCCCATGCGGGCGTTCTCCCTGAATTATTATCGATGAGCATGTATTTCCTAATGACTGGGTCCGCTCATCAGTATACCGCGCACGGCGATTTTGCCGTAACTCTATACGGGGGTTAGAGACAGCAGTACACTTCGGTTGGTTCATCTTCCAAGAAAAAATCGTGTTACGTTTCGATGTCCTGATTATCGGCAGCGGTCTGGCTGGCCTCACCCTGGCGCTGCAACTCGCTCCACACAAAAAAGTCTGCCTCGTCACGAAGCGCAATCTCAACGATAGTGCCAGCAGTTGGGCGCAAGGCGGAATCGCAGCCGTGCTAACCGACGAAGATTCGCTGGAGGCACACATTCAAGATACTCTGATTGCAGGCGCAGGACTATGCGACCCGGAAGTCACTCGCTATGTAGTCACGCACGGCCGCGAAACTGTTGAGTGGCTGATCGAGCAAGGCGTACCTTTTACGCGCGAGGAAGACGACAGCGGCTATCATCTGACTCGCGAAGGCGGGCACAGCAAGCGCCGCATCATTCATGCTGCCGATGCCACCGGCCATGCCGTGCAGGAAACGCTTGCAGCCAAGGTACGCGCCCACCCCGGCATCACCGTACTTGAAAACCATATCGCGGTAGACCTGATCACCGCACGCAAGCTGGGCAAACGCAAGGATCGCTGCCTTGGCGCCTACGTACTGGACAAAGCCAGCGGCAAGGTTATCACCCTCTCGGCGCAGCATACCGCTCTCGCCACAGGTGGAGCAGGCAAGGTTTATCTCTACACCACCAATCCGGACGTTGCTACCGGCGACGGCGTAGCAATGGCATGGCGCGCGGGATGCCGCGTGGCCAACATGGAATTCATCCAGTTCCATCCCACCTGTCTCTATCATCCGCAGGCCAAATCCTTCCTTATTACCGAAGCCGTACGTGGTGAAGGCGGCTTGCTCAAACTGCCGGACGGCACGCGTTTCATGCCCGCACATGACGAACGCGAAGAACTCGCGCCCCGTGACGTTGTAGCGCGAGCGATCGACTTCGAGATGAAAAAACGCGGTCTCGATTGCGTTTACCTGGATATCTCCCATCGCCCGGCAGACTTCATTCTGTCGCATTTCCCGACCATTTATCGCCGCTGCATGGAGCTTGGCATCGACATCACCAAGCAGCCGATTCCGGTGGTTCCCGCCGTGCATTTCAGTTGTGGCGGCGTACTGGCCGACGAGGCCGCGCTGACGGATATTCCCAATCTCTACGCCATCGGCGAAACCGCCTGCACCGGCCTGCATGGCGCCAATCGCCTGGCGAGCAACTCCCTGCTTGAATGCATGGTCTACGCCAATGCCGCCGCCAAAGACATTCTCTCCGGCCTGCCCGCCGAGCTCCTGCCCTTGCCGGATTGGGATGAAAGCCGAGTCACGGATGCCGACGAAGAAGTGGTCATCACGCAGAACTGGGACGAATTGCGCCGCTTCATGTGGAATTACGTCGGCATCGTCCGCACCGACAAGCGTCTGGAGCGCGCGATGCATCGCATCCATCTGCTGCGCGATGAAGTACACGAGTTTTATAGTAATTTCCGCATCAATAATGACCTGATCGAACTCCGGAATCTATTGCAGATCGCCGAGCTGATCGTGAAATGCGCGATGGAACGCAAGGAAAGTCGAGGACTGCACTACAGCAAGGATCATCCGGATATGTTGCCGGATGCGATCCCGACTGTCCTGACGCCGCTTAACTACTACAGCCTGCTGGATCATAAGCATGGCCAGAAGCACCACAAGCATTAAGAGCCTATTCGGTAGTACTCATCCCCCCAGCGCTGGCTGACTATGGGATGAAACAGGCTCCAAGAACCCACCAATCAGATTTTCGGCATCGAAAAATTCAGCTCAACGCCATTACCGGCGGGATCGCGAAAGAAAATCTGCTTGGTGCCGGTTTGATCGATAAAGCGTTCGCCAAATTCGATTCGCCGATCGACCAGAATCTCCTCCATTCCTCCCGGATCGGTGCAAGTGAAAGCGACATGATCGAATGTGGTAGCCACATGCGTGGCGCGCACCTCTCCCGGTGCCGTCTCGCTCAAATGCAAGATATCGCGGTCACCCGCATATAGCCAGTAACCGAAGCTTCTGAACGCAGGCCGCTCGCCCAGGGTCAACCCGAGAACATCGCAGTAGAAATCCTTGAGTTCATCCAGCAATGCACGAGGCGCGCGCAAGTTGTAATGATTGAATCCGGTAGCAGGCAAAGCGGCTCTCCCGAGCTAATGATTAGTCAGAAAAGTCTATGCCCGGCACACCGTGCCCGCAAGTTTACAGGCTGGAAGTCTGTCCGTATCGGGAATATCATTCACTTCCGCTTTGACTCTTCTTTTGCAAACAGAAAGGATATCAGCATGAGTAAAATCACTGTGGAACACAATCCGGACACATCTCGCCTCAACACGCTGGGCGTATCATCGTGGCCAACCTGGTCGAAAGAAGTATCAACTTTTCCGTGGACGTACAGCGAGCAGGAAGTCGCATATGTCCTGGAGGGCGAGGTCGTGGTCACTCCCCAAGGCGGAGAGCCCGTAAAATTCGGCAAGGGCGATCTGGTTACTTTCCCGGCCGGCATGTCCTGCACCTGGGATGTCAGACAACCCTTGCGCAAGCATTACCAGTTTGGATAGCCAAAAATGAAAAAGCCGGGAAAATCCCGGCTTTTTAATCTTGATTGGTCGGGGCGAGAGGATTTGAACCTCCGACCACTTGCACCCCATGCAAGTACGCTACCAGGCTGCGCTACGCCCCGAACCGTCGCTGCAAGCTGCATGCTTGCGAACGAAGGTCGGCATTATAACGGAAAGCCCGGCTTCCGCCAAACGCCTTGCTTCAAGAAGAATCTCATTAATGATCCTGGGTTCAAGAAGCGCGCAAAATCGCCAGGACGCGTTGCAATTCGCCACGCAGATGCGAAAAATCGAATGATGACTCGGGGGCAGTGGCAACCGGCATGGGCGCAGTCATCGCACCTGAAGACACACCCGCGGATGTGTGCTCTTCCCGGACATCGACTTCTTCCAATCGATTGCGTGCGCCGCTGATAGTGAATCCCTGCTCATAGAGCAATTCGCGGATACGACGGATCAGCAGGACTTCATGATGCTGGTAATAGCGCCGATTGCCGCGACGCTTTACCGGCTTGAGCTGTGTAAACTCCTGCTCCCAATAGCGAAGCACATGCGGCTTGACGCCGCATAACTCGCTCACCTCGCCTATCGTGAAATACCGTTTGGCGGGGATGGGCGGCAACACTACCTTAGTTGCCGGCTCCGCCATAGTTTTCCTCTACCTTGCTTTTCAGCTTCTGGCTGGCATGGAATGTCACCACGCGACGCGCAGTGATCGGTATTTCTTCCCCTGTTTTCGGATTGCGGCCCGGACGCTCGGACTTCTGGCGCAATTCGAAATTGCCGAAACCGGACAGCTTTACGCTATCGCCGGATTCAAGCGAACTCCGAACTTCTTCGAAGAACGCCTCGACCATGTCCTTGGCTTCCCTTTTATTCAACCCGACCTGCTCAAACAGCATATCGGCCAAATCTGCTTTTGTAAGTGTCATGCCATTCTCTCAACTACGTAACACAGCACCGTGTTTTTGGGCCATCGCCGTGAGCAACCTAGCCACTGCGGCATCGGTGTCCTCATCGGTCAAAGTTTTTTGAGTATCTTGCATAACTACAAGAAACGCAAGACTTTTCTTCCCTTGCTCGATGCCTTTTCCACGGTATTGATCGAACAGGGCGATCTCGTTTATCACGCCCACATTCGCTTCATTCATTGCATCAATCAAGGCCTGCGCCGGTACGGATTCATCTACTACCACGGCCAGGTCGCGACGCACGGGCGGGAACTTTGCGACCTCGCTGAACCGGGGCAAATCGACTTGCAGCAACGGCTCCAGATCCAGCTCGAACATCACTACAGCCGATGACAACTGGTACAGCTGTTGCCACTTGGGATGCAGGCCGCCCAGCCAGCCAACAGGCACGCCATCAACCTCGATGCGAGCCGACTGGCCGGGATGGAAGGCCGGATGCACCTCGGCAACGTATCTTGCTTGGCCACGCGTCAAAGCTTCGATATCTGCCTTGATATCATAAAAATCGACCTTGCGTCCCGCTTCACCCCATTGATCCGGAACTGCATTGCCGTAGCACAGACCGGCGACTTTGGTGCGATGGGCATACTTCGCGCCGTCCTGCGCAAAACAGGCGCCGACTTCGAACAGCCGGACACGCTCCTGCTTGCGATTGATGTTGTAAATCAAAGCTTCCAGCAGTCCGCCCCATAGCGTCGAGCGCATCACGCTCATGTTGCTGGCAATGGGGTTGCGCAATGGGATTGCCTGAGTGTTACCTGCAAGATTGCGTTCCCAGGACTCGTCTACAAAGCTGTAGGTCACAACTTCCTGATAATCATTGGCGACCAATAACTCACGCACAGCCAACGCACTTCGATGCGACTCATTGTCCGCGAGCATGGTCATCTTTGCTTGCGGCGGATATGGCAGGATTTTTTCGTAACCGTACAGGCGCGCGACTTCCTCGATCAGATCTTCTTCGATCTCGATATCGAAACGATATGAAGGAGGCGTCACCGCAAATTCGCCATCAGTCTGGGTGAACGGCATGCCGAGGCGTTGAAGCAAAGCGGCGATTTCATTTTCACCGAGCGAAATGCCTAGCACGCGACGCACCCGATCCCGGCGCAAACGCACAGCGGGGCGGGCCGGCAATTCCGATACCGCTTCGGTAATCGGTCCCACACTACCGCCGCAAATTTCAATAATCAGTTGGGTAGCGCGCTCCATGGCCTGCAGCGTGGCAGCGAAATCAACGCCACGCTCGAAGCGATAGGAGGAATCCGTCGAGAAGCCCAGTTGACGCGCCTTGCCGACGATAGCTCCGGGGCTGAAGAAAGCGCTTTCAAGAAAAATATCGGTGGTAGTCGCCGTCACCGAACTAGGTGTCCCGCCCATGATGCCCGCCAGCGCCACAGGTCCGCCATTATCGGCGACCACCAGATAATCCGGCTGCAACTCAACCGTTTGCTTGTTGAGCAATTCAAGCTTTTCGCCCGCCTTTGCCATGCGTACCTGTATATCGCCTTGCAATTTGGCGAGGTCAAACGCATGCAATGGCTGCCCCAGCTCCAGCAGCACATAGTTGGTAACGTCAACGATAGCCGTCAGGCTGCGCAAGCCGCTACGCTCCAGGCGCTGCTTCATCCAGTCGGGTATTGCCGCAGAAGCATCAACGCCGCGAATGACACGGCCGGCATAGCGGGGACACGCTTCAGGTGCCGACACCTTCACTGCCTTCTGTTCTTGATGCGTCACCTGCACGGCAGCGGTTTCGGGTATCGTCAGAGGCACTCCGGTCAGCGCGGAAACCTCACGCGCCAGTCCCAACAGGCTCAGGCAGTCGCTGCGGTTAGGCGTCAGCTTCAGCGTAAACAGCCGATCATTGAGGGCCAGCCAGTCGCGAATGTCGCGACCAACCGGCGCATCGGCCGATAACTCCAGCAGACCGTTGCTTTCTTCTGCAACTCCCAACTCTTTTGCAGAACACATCATGCCGAAGGATTCGACCCCACGGACTTTCGCGCGCTTGATCTCGAATCCCGGCAATACGGCGCCAACCAATGCGCAGGGCGCCTTGAGGCCGGCGCGAGCATTAGGTGCACCGCAAACGATCTGCAGCGGCTCGTCATTGCCAATCTTGACTCGGCAGATCTGCAGCCGATCGGCATCGGGATGCTTTTCAGCCGACAGAATTTCGGCAATGACGACACCGTTGAAGTCTGGTGCAACAGGATCTAGCTCCTCGACTTCAAGACCTGCCATTGTCAACAAATGTGACAGCTCCTCGCTGGAAAGCGAAGGATCAACCATGGTACGCAACCAGTGTTCGGAAAATTTCATTGTTCTATCGTTTCCAAAAATCGCTTATGCGAATTGTTTCAGGAAGCGCAGGTCGTTCTCGAAGAACAACCGGAGATCACTCACACCGTAGCGCAGCATCGCCAGGCGCTCGACACCAAAGCCGAAAGCGAAACCGATGTATTTCTCGCTATCGATGCCGACATGGCCCAATACGTTGGGGTGCACCATGCCGCACCCGGCCACTTCCAGCCACTTGCCCTGGCGCGGACCGCTGGTGAAGGCGAGATCGATTTCCGCCGACGGTTCGGTAAACGGGAAAAACGAAGGGCGAAAACGCACCTGCATATCGTCCGTTTCGAAAAAATTCTTCAGGAAATCGGCGATCACGCCCTTGAGATCGGCAAAACTGACGGCCTCGCCTATCCATAGGCCTTCGACTTGATGGAACATCGGGGAATGGGTCGCGTCGGAATCGACCCGATATACGCGGCCAGGCGCAATGATGCGCACATCCGGCATGGTTTCCTGGTGCTTGTATCTGGCAACATGGGCTTCCATGTAGCGCACTTGGATAGGCGAGGTATGGGTGCGCAGCACATGCTGGTCATCCACGTAAAAAGTATCGTGCATCGCGCGCGCCGGATGATCGTCCGGGATATTGAGCGCGGTGAAGTTATAGAAATCGGTCTCGATTTCCGGCCCTTCGGCCACTTCAAAGCCAATGGAGTGAAAGAGGTGCTCGATGCGTGCCAGCGTGCGCGTCACTGGATGAAGTCCACCCTGCTTCCTGCCTCGTCCCGGCAGGGTCACATCCAGGGTCTCGCTCGCCAGCTTCTGCGCCTGCTCGGCATCCAGAATCGCATCGCGACGCGCCTGCAGCGCCTGCTCGACGCCTTGCTTGACCACATTGATCGCAGCACCTGCGGTCGGCCGCTCTTCGGCAGACAGTTTACCCATCCCTTTGAGCTGCTCGGTGAGCGCGCCGCTCTTGCCGAGGTATTTCGCCTTGGCCTGTTCCAGGTCGGCAATGCTCGCGCAAGCGGCAAAGTCACTCTGGGCGGCGGAAAGAATTTGTTCTAGGTTTTGCATAGTTCTCGTCGATTACCGTGCCGAAAAAAAAGGAGGCCATCAGCCTCCTTTTTCTGTCTGCTACCGATTAAGCAGCGCCGAGGCCGGACTTCGCCATTTCGGCAAACTTGGCAAATGCCGGTTTGTCGAAGACAGCCAGGTCAGCCAGCACCTTGCGATCCACTTCAACGGAAGACTTCTTCAGACCGTTCATGAAACGGCTGTACGTCAGTCCGCATTCGCGGGCGCCGGCGTTGATACGGGCGATCCACAATGCGCGGAACTGACGCTTCTTCTGACGACGGTCACGATAGGCATATTGGCCTGCCTTCATCACCGCCTGTTTGGCGATGCGGTATACGTTCTTGCGACGACCACGATAACCCTTGGCAGCGTCCAGAACCTTCTTGTGACGTGCACGGGCGATTACACCACGCTTGACTCTTGGCATGCTCTATCTCCTTATTGAGTCGGCATCATGGCGCGTACGCGCTTGACGTCGGTTGAGGAAATGATCGCCGTGCCGCGCAGCTTGCGCTTTTGCTTGGTGGTCTTCTTGGTGAGGATGTGGCGCAGGTGCGAATGGGTACGCTTGACCTTGCCATTCCCCAAGAACTTGAAGCGCTTCTTGGCGCCGCTCTTGGTCTTCATTTTTGGCATTTCGTTCTCCTTTGAGATGATTAAGAAGCGATCGGGCATGCCTTTGGGCCGCGTCGCTCCAGGACTTGCTACTTGCTACCTACAACATCGAATTTCGCGAGCCAAGCTCGCGAGAATTCAAATTACTTAACAATCTGCTTCTTGTGCGGGCCGAGCACCATGACCATTTGCCGGCCTTCCATCTTCGGGAACTGCTCAACTACCGCATGCTCCTGGAGATCTGCCTCGACGCGCTTCAGCAACGCCAAACCTAACTCCTGGTGGGTAATTTCACGGCCGCGGAAGCGCAAGGTAATCTTGGCCTTGTCCCCCTCTTCCAGGAAGCGGATCAGGTTGCGCAACTTGACCTGATAATCGCCCTCGTCCGTACCCGGACGGAATTTCACTTCCTTGACCTGGACTTGCTTCTGCTTCAGGCGAGCTTCGTGCTGCTTCTTGCTCTCGTGATATTTGAACTTGCCGTAATCCATCAATCGACAAACCGGGGGCGCTGCTTGCGGCGCAATCTCGACCAGATCGATTTCCGCCTCTTCCGCCATGGACAGCGCCTGGTTCAAACTGACAATACCAAGCTGTTCGCCGTCCACCCCAATTAAACGAATTTGCGATGCAGTAATGTCACCGTTGATTCGAGTTTCTTTATCCTGAGCTATCGCCAATACTCCAAGTCAATAAATAATCAGGCCGCGCCACCACGTCGGGAAACCTCTTCGCGCAGGCGTTCAATCAACGTCTGCAACGGCATGGATCCCAGGTCTTCACCTTTTCGGGTACGCACGGCCACTTGTCCGCTTTGCATTTCGCGCTCGCCTGCAACCAGCAGGTAAGGCATCTTCTGCAAGCTATGTTCGCGTATTTTAAAGTTTATTTTCTCATTTCTCAAGTCCGACTGCGCACGCAAGCCATTTTTCTTGAGCTCGGAGACTACGAATTCAACGTACGAGGCCTGCGCATCGGTGATATTCATCACCACGGCTTGCACCGGCGACAGCCACAGAGGCATCGCGCCCGCGTAGTTTTCGATGAGAATCCCGAGAAAGCGTTCCATCGAGCCAACGATGGCGCGGTGCAGCATTACAGGCGGTTTGCGCGAGTTGTCGTCGGCGACATATTCCGCACCAAGACGCGCCGGCAGGTTGAAATCGAGCTGGATAGTCCCGCACTGCCACAAGCGGCCAAGCGAATCTTTTAATGTAAATTCGATCTTGGGGCCATAGAACGCCCCCTCGCCCGGCTGCAAGTCGTACTTGAGGCCGTTCTCGTCGAGGGCGGCGGCCAATGCAGTTTCCGCCTTGTCCCAGGTTTCGTCGGAACCGACGCGTTTTTCGGGACGGGTGGACAATTTGACCAGCACGTCGTCGAAGCCGAAGTCGACGTATACCTCTTGCAGCATCACGATGAAGGATGCCACTTCGGCACGCACCTGCTCTTCGGTGCAGAAAATATGGGCATCGTCCTGCGTGAATCCACGCACGCGCATCAGCCCGTGGAGCGCACCGGAAGGCTCGTTGCGATGGCAGGAACCGAACTCCGCCAGGCGCAGCGGCAAATCGCGGTAGCTATGCAGACCGTGATTGAAGATTTGCACGTGACCGGGGCAGTTCATCGGTTTCACCGCATAGTCACGGTTTTCGGAAGCCGTCGTGAACATGTTCTCGCGGTAGTTTTCCCAGTGACCGGACTTTTCCCATAGCGAACGGTCCATCACCAGCGGCGTACGTACTTCCTGATAGCCGTGATCGATAAACTTGGCGCGCATGTATTGCTCGACTTCCTGCCACAGAACCCAGCCCTTGGGATGCCAGAACACCATGCCCGGAGCTTCATCCTGCATGTGGAAGAAATCGAGCTGCTTGCCCAGTTTGCGGTGATCGCGCTTCTCGGCCTCTTCCAGCATATGCAGGTAGGCGTCGAGATCTTCCTTTTTCGCCCAGGCCGTGCCGTAGATACGCTGCAGCATCTCGTTTCTGGAGTCGCCGCGCCAGTATGCGCCGGCCACCTTCATCAATTTGAAGGCCTTGAGCCGACCGGTGGAAGGCACGTGCGGACCGCGGCACAGATCGGTGAAATCGCCTTCGGTGTACAGCGAAACATCCTCGCCCTGCGGAATGCTTTCGATGATTTCCGCCTTGTAGTGCTCGCCGATGGAATTGAAATAGGCGACGGCTTCATCACGCGGCAGAACCTTGCGCGTCACCGGGATGTCGCGCTTGGCGAGTTCGGCCATGCGCTTTTCGATGGCTTCGAGGTCTTCAGGCGTGAATGGGCGCTTGTACGAAAAGTCGTAGTAAAACCCGTTGTCGATGACCGGACCGATAGTGACTTGCGCTTCGGGAAAGAGCTCCTTGACCGCGTATGCCAGCAAGTGGGCCATGGAGTGGCGGATGACTTCCAAGCCATCCGCATCGCGATCGGTAACGATAGCGAGATCGGAGTCTTCGGAAATCACATAGGAGGTATCGACCAGAGTGCCGTTGACCTTGCCGGCCAACGCGGCCCGGGCCAGCCCGGCGCCAATATTTTGCGCTACATCGAACACGGTCACCGGCGCATCGAATTTGCGCTCGGAGCCGTCCGGCAAACGGATAACTGGCATCGTGACTTCCCGTAATCGGACCGCAAAAATAACAAAAGCCGTCTAGCGGCTTTTGTTTTGGTGTTGGTAGGCGCGATTGGACTCGAACCAACGACCCCCACCATGTCAAGGTGGTGCTCTA
>Ga0066486_1000164_pt1 | contig 21341 bp, 21 predicted proteins | sample LakWasM128_HOW14_2_FD_59591 | JGI IMG/M metagenome (GOLD analysis project Ga0066486, IMG submission 59591) | Freshwater sediment methanotrophic microbial communities from Lake Washington under simulated oxygen tension - Sediment Metagenome 128_HOW14 | ecosystem: Environmental > Aquatic >... | reverse complement strand
AGACCGGCAGAAGCAGGATATAGACCTCGGGGTGACCGAAGAACCAGAACAGGTGCTGGAACAGGATGGGGTCGCCGCCGCCGGCCGCATCGAAGAAGTGCGTGCCGAAATGGCGGTCGGTCAGCAGCATGGTCACGGCGCCGGCCAGGACCGGAATGGTCGCAATCAGCAGGAAGGCAGTAATCATCCATCCCCATGCGAACAGCGGCATCTTCATCAGCGTCATGCCGGGCGCGCGCATGTTGAAAATAGTGACCAGCACATTGATCGAACCCATCACCGAGGAAATCCCCAGCAAATGCACCGCGAAGATGGCAAAGTCGACGCCTATGCCGCCTTGTACCGATAGCGGCGTATAGAATGTCCAGCCGGTGGCGATCGCACCGTCGCCGATGCCGAGCAGCGCGAGGATGAAGGGCGCGGTCAGCAGGATGGCGGCGGGCGGCAGCAGCCAGAAGCCCCAGTTGTTGAGGCGGGGCAGCGCCATATCGGGTGCGCCGAGTTGCAGCGGCAGCATCCAGTTGGCGAAGCCCGTGGCGGCCGGCATCAGCGCGGCAAAAATCATCACCAGTGCATGCACGCCGATCAGCTGATTGAAGAATTCAGGCTGCATCAGTTGCAGGCCGGGCTGGAACAGTTCTGCACGAACCGCAAGAATCATCGACCCGCCCACCAGGAACATGATGAGCGAGAAAGTCAGGTACATCGTGCCGATGTCCTTGTGATTGGTCGTGGTCAACCAGCGCATGATCCCCGTCGGGTGATCATCATGATGATGTGCCGCTGTTGCTGTACTCATGTGTGTCTCCTCGTACCTGATTAACGCAGTGCTTTGATCTGGGACGGTTGTACCAGGTCGCCCATGCTGTTGCCGAGTGCGTTGCGCTCGTAGCTGATGACCGCAGCGATGTCGGTGTCGCTCAGCGTGCCCTTCCAGGCCGGCATCATGCCTTTGCCGTTGAAGACGCGGTCGATATGACTGTCTTTCATCAGCTTGCCATCGGCGTCGAAGTTGGGGGCATTGACGATCTTGCTGCCGGTGAGCGCCGGAAATGCCGGAGGCATCCCTTGACCGCCCGGCTGGTGACAGACGGCGCAGTTTTTCTCGTAGACGGCCTTACCTTGGGTGACCAACTCGTCCTTGCTCCATTCCTTGTCGGCGCCGGCTGAAGCAGCTGACATTTCGGTCTTCTTGGAAGCGACCCATTCCTTGAATTGATCTTCCGGGACGGCATCGACTACCACGGGCATGAAGCCATGCCCCTTGCCGCAGAGTTCCTTGCACTGACCGCGGTAGGTGCCCGGTTCTTCGATCTTGACCCAGGTCTCGCGCAGGAAACCAGGAATCGCGTCGCGTGCGGCGCCAAAGGCAGGTACCCACCAGGTATGAATTACATCGTTCGAGGTCAGCAGGATGCGCACTTTCTTGTCGACCGGAAGTACGACGTGGTTGTCTACTTCCAACAGGTAGTGCTCGCTCTTTTCCGCCTTGTTCTGGATCTGATCCTGGGGAGTGGTCAGATTGCTGACGAACTTGATGCCTTGTGCCTCGCCATCCATGTATTCGTATTGCCAGCGCCATTGACTGCCGGTGACCTTGATCACCATTTCGGAGTCGTTTTTGGTATCTTCCATCAGTACCACACTGTGATAAGCGGGAATGCCCATCAGGATGAAGTCGATGTAGAGCAGAATGGCAAACGGTACCAGCGTCCAGATGACCTGGGAGCGGGTGCTGGGGCCGGTAAAATCGGCGGCTTTGTGACCGACGCTTTTGCGGTGCCTGATGATCGAGTAGATCATGATGCCAAGCACCACAATGAAGATCACCATGATGATGACCATGAACTTGTTATGCACAAGCAGCGTATCGGCTGCCATGGGTGTGACGGGTTTGGGGAAATTCCATGCATACTCGGCGTGTGCGGCCAGAGACCACACTGCCAGCATCAATCCCATCCCGGTTTTTTTTAGAAATTGAAATGCCATTCTCGCTCCCTTGAATCTCGCCTTTAGTGGAACGCTCCAGTCCGCATTTGCAGTTGCCGTGCCAGAGCCAACCGTTGCCGGTTGTTCATGAAATGCCCGACTTCCACTTCCTTGCCATGCGAACGGAGCCACAAACGATGCTCACCGCTCGGTGTTTCGCGTAAAACCACCCGCGCCCAATAGCGGTGGAAAACAACCTGGCTGGTGTTTTTATAATGGTGCTTTTCTATTGCCAGGCGATCGCCCGAGATGGTGATGCTTTCATAGTCATCCGCATGACAATGGATGAAATAGAAGGCATACGCCAGCGCAAGCAATTCCAATCCGGCGAACGGAAAAACCATCCATGCGCCGGCGAATCCAAAAGCAATTGCTACTGAAAGGGAGAATAAAGCGAGTAACGCGACGATGTTGACTGTCTTTTTGGGAGACAGAGAGTTATTCGGTCGTGCAACAATCTTGTAATCTACAATCGATGTTGCCATCGATTTCCCTCCGGCAAACTGCTTGTATTACATTCGTGCTCGATAAAATAAATGCGACAATTCGCCGCAGGTCAAACGCAACTTAGCATAAAGAAAATTTCGTGACAAGCTAACTTGCTGTCTTAAAAGGATATTAATGTCCTTATTAATATGAATGGAATGTGACAAGATATAAACGCAAGAGAGGTGCCCCTGCATGGCAGGAAAAGCAAGGCGTTGCGGTAAAATGCGCGCTGTCACGAAAAGGCTTTCGGGCGCATGTGCGAGGCAGGAATGCCCGCGCTTGAGAAAGTTTGGTGCCGGGAGGGGGACTCGAACCCCCACACTGTTACCAGCGGCGGATTTTGAATCCGCTGCGTCTACCGATTCCGCCATCCCGGCTTGTGGGACCCGGCATTATAGCGAATTATTCACGGAGTTTCATGCGTACCAGCGATTTTGATTTTGAACTGCCTTCCGAATTGATTGCGCAGTTCCCTGCTGCCAAGCGAAGCGGCAGCCGATTATTGTGCCTGGACGGCAACAGCGGCGCGCTGCATGACCGCATGTTCAGCGAATTGCCGTCATTACTTGCGGCTGGTGATTTGCTGGTATTCAACGATACTCGCGTCATCAAGGCGCGCCTGAATGGACGCAAGGAGAGCGGGGGCAAAGTCGAGGTGCTGGTGGAGCGCATATTCGATGCGCATCGGGCCTTGGCGCACATGCGGGCCTCGCATGCGCCCAAGCCTGGGGGGCGCTTGATCCTTGCTGAAGCCATAGAGGTGGAAGTGCTGTCGCGGCAGGATGATCTTTATGAGCTGAAATTTTCTGGCGAGACTCCGCTGGCAGAATTGCTCGAACGCTACGGGGAATTGCCATTGCCGCCTTATATTACGCACGCAGCCGATAGCGATGACGATGAACGCTATCAGACGGTTTATGCACGAAACCCAGGCGCGGTTGCGGCGCCGACTGCCGGGCTGCATTTCGACGATGATGTGATGCACACGCTTACGGAATGCGGCGTCGAAAAGGCTTTCGTTACATTGCATGTCGGTGCGGGAACCTTTCAGCCGGTGCGGGTGGAAGACGTTGCCGAGCACAAGATGCATAGCGAATGGTATGAGATACCGCAGGCCGCCGTGGACAGTATTGCCCGGACACGGCAGCGCGGAGGCAAGGTAATTGCCGTGGGCACAACGGCAATGCGTGCGCTGGAAAGTGCCGCGCGGCAGGGAGTGATGGCGGCAGGGGGCGGCGACACCGATATTTTCATCACGCCGGGCTACCGTTTCCGCGTGGTGGATCGCTTGCTGACCAATTTCCATCTTCCGCGCACCACCCTGCTGATGCTGGTTTCGGCATTCGGCGGGATGGCGAATATTCGCGAGGCCTACCAGCATGCCGTGCAAGAGCGCTACCGCTTCTTCAGTTACGGCGACGCGATGCTGATTGATCGGCAAAATCTTCCGGACGTTGCCGGTGAGTAAGACCATTATTGATTTGATGCGCCATGGCGAGCCGGTCGGCGGCCGCCGCTATCGCGGGCAAACCGATGACCCACTGAGCGAGAAAGGCTGGCAGCAGATGTGGGATGCGGCAGGCGGATTTCGCGGGTGGCAGCATATCGTCACCTCGCCTTTGCAGCGATGTGCCGCATTTGCAGATGCCCTGGCGGAGAAACTCGGAGTTGAGGTTGAGCGCGATGATCGCTTCAAGGAAGCGGCTTTCGGCGAATGGGAGGGGCGGACGGCCGCGGAAATATGCGCTGTCGATCCGGAACGGATCCTGCGCTTCAAACAGAATCCGATAGCACATGCGCCTGAAGGCGCGGAGCCGCTGACGGAGTTTCATCGGCGCGTGGGCGAGGCATGGCGCGATATTGCGGAGAGGTATCGCGGATGTCATGTGCTGGTGATCGGACATGCGGGGATGATGCGCATGGTCATCGCCCATGCGATTGGCCTCTCGCCAGAAAATGGTTATCGCATTAATATCGAAAATGCGGCCTTGAGCCGTATTCAAGTGGAGTGGTCGGAAGATGTAATGCTGCCGACATTGCTGTTTCACGCTGGAAAACTGTAGACATCGATAGTTAACAGGGGGCTTCGATGAATGTCTGGCTGGTCTTGTCCGTATTGGTTTTGCTTGCCGTGGGCGCTTACATATGGATGCGCATGCGGCGAGGTACGGCACTATCAACGGCCAGCGAAGCGGAGCGCCTCTATCACGAAGGCATCGGTTACAGAAAAGGGCTGGGTGTCGATTTCGATTATGCGCGAGCCCGGCAACTGCTGCTTGAGGCTGCTGAAAAAGGCAATATAGCGGCCCAGTACGACATCGGAATGATGATGCGACAGGCTTTGGGCGGGCCGCGTGACGATGAGGTTGCACTCCATTGGATTGAGCGCGCGGCGAAGAGCGGCGATCCGCGCGCGGCCCTGGAAATGGGGCGTTGCTGCCTCAACGGCGATGGTCTGGAGAAAAACGAGCAGAACGCCGTTTTCTGGCTGCGCGATGCCGCGGATGCAGGCAATGCCGAGGCGCAGTATCGGCTTGCCATGCTGTATCGCGACAAGAATTCATCGATATGGAATTCGGCGAAAGCGGCATCCTTGATGACCAAGGCGGCCGAAAAGCACTATCCCGCTGCCTTATTTGCCCTGAGTGAAATGTATGAGCATGGTGAAGGTGTCGCTCGCGATGTTAAAGGCGCGGACCGGTGGCTGCTGCTGGCGGCTGAGCAGGGCGTGCCCGAAGCGCAATTCAAACTGGCCAAATTCTATCTGACTGGTGCCTTCGGCCATGCTTTCCCGCAGGATTACCGGATTGCCATCGAATGGTTCAAGCGTGCCGGTTCGCACGGTATTGCCGAGGCACAATACGAGGTCGGTTTGCGCTATGAGCGCAACGAAGGCGTGGATGTGCCGGACAAGATGCGCGCGGTCGAATATTTCCTTAAGTCGGCGGAAATGGGCTATGCCCCGGCTCAATATCGTATGGGCCAGCTATACCAGTATGGCGATACCGTCGTCAAAAATCTGGACGAGGCAAGACGCTGGTATCAGGCCGCTGCGGCGCAAGGTCACGGCGAGGCTGTCGAATTCGAGAAAAAGCTCCGCGTGCGCGATACGGAGCAGCCTTTCATGGAGCCGGCGGCCGATACTGGCCGGAAGGGTGGCGAAGAGGAGTGGACAGGTTGAGAGCTTGAATTCTTTACGCTTATCTTTGCCAGAGAACATCGCCTCGGCCTGAACCGAGATTCAGCGTTCGCGCAATAACGAACATCAGGTCGGAAAGCCGGTTGAGGTAGCGCAAGGCATCGTCTGAAACTGCTTCCTGCAATTTCAATGCAACCAGGCTGCGTTCCGCGCGTCGGCACACAGTGCGTGCCACGTGCGCCAAAGCCGCGGCTCGGGTTCCGCCCGGCAGGATAAACTCCTTCAGCGGCGCAAGTTCTGCGTTGAGCGTCCGCAATAATTCATCCAGTGCCGCGACACGCTCGGGATTCAGCATCGTGTTCCCCGGAATGCATAACTCGCCACCCAGATCGAACAGATCATGCTGGATCAATCCCAATTGTTGCCGGATATTTTCCGGCAAGGTTTCTGTCAATAGCACGCCTATGTGCGAGTTCAATTCATCCACATCGCCCATCACTGCCACGCGCAGCGCGTCCTTGCGCGTACGCGTCCCGTCGCCCAGGCCGGTGCTGCCGTCGTCGCCCGTGCGGGTACTGATTTTACTGAGGCGATTGCCCATGAAGTGTTCCTCTCGTGAATGTCGGGATTGTAATGGCTTCCAAGGTTGACCGCAGTCGCAATGGTTTCTTCCCATGAGCGATTCCGCTACACTTCGCCGACTTTACGGTGTAAAGCCTCACTCAATTTTATACAGGTTTTTATGGCCCTCAATGCCACTATTTTCAAGGCCGATCTGCAGATTGCCGACATGGATCGTCATTACTACCACAACCACGGTTTGACCATCGCGCGCCATCCGTCGGAAACCGACGAACGCATGATGGTGCGCGTATTGGCCTTTGCACGGCATGCGAACGAGGCGCTGGCATTCGCCAAGGGGTTGAGCGATACGGACGAGCCGGATATCTGGCAGAAAGATCTCACCGGCGCCATCGAGCTTTGGATCGAAGTCGGGCAGCCCGACGAGAAACGCATTCTCAAGGCCTGCGGCCGAGCCGATTGGGTGTTTGTGTATACGTATGGGCATGCCGCCAATATCTGGTGGAATCAGGTCAGCCCGAAATTGGCGCGTTTACGCAATCTTGCCGTGGTGAGTCTCGCGCCTGCGACGACGCAGGCCTTGGCCGAACTGGCCGAGCGGGGTATGCAATTGCAATGCACGGTGCAGGACGGCGACATGTGGCTGGGCGGGGATGGCGGTACGGTGCCGATCGAGATGACCATCCTAATGAGCCCGCAGGAAAGATGAACGACGCGCCTATCGGTATCTTCGATTCCGGTGTTGGCGGTTTGTCGGTGCTGCGCCATATCCAGGAGGAGCTTCCGCACGAAACCCTGCTGTACGTTGCCGATTCTGCACATGCACCGTATGGCGGCAAGTCCACCCAGGAAATTCAGGCGCGTTCCATGGCCTTGACCGAATTTCTGGTCGGGCAAGGTGCCAAGGCGGTCGTCGTAGCCTGCAATACCGCGACGGCGGCAGCCATCGGTTTGCTGCGCGAGCGCTATCAATTGCCGGTGATCGGCATGGAGCCGGCGGTCAAACCAGCCGTGACGGCAACGCGTAGCGGGGTGGTGGGCGTGCTGGCAACCACGGGAACGCTCAAGAGCGCACAATTCGCGGCTTTGCTGGAGAGCTACGGCAAGAATGTCCGTGTGGTGACGCAAGGTTGCCCCGGTCTGGTGGAATGCGTGGAGCGCGGCGAACTCGATACGTCGGAAACGCGCGAATTGTTGTCGCATTATATTGAGCCGCTGTTGGCCGAAGGAGCGGATACGCTGGTGCTCGGCTGCACGCATTATCCTTATCTGAAGCCGTTGATCGAAGAGCTTGCGGGCGGAAGGGTGGCTCTGATCGATACCGGCGCAGCAGTGGCGCGGCAGGTACGGCGGCGTATCGAAAAGGCCGGTTTGGCTACACCAGGCCTTACGTCTGGTCAGGTCAGGTTGTGGACGAGCGGGGATTTGGCCCAGGGCCGAAGGGTGATGGAAGCACTATGGGGGGCGGCAATGGTGGAGCCATTGCCGCCGACCTGACAGCTTCGTTAGTGGTGGCCGACGACTTCGCCGGCTTTTAACCGATAGCGGGTGCCGCAGTAAGGACACATTGCCCTGCCCGTTTCGGCAATATCGAGGAAGACGCGCGGGTGCGAGCACCACAACGCGACCTCGTCGGTAGGGCAATGCAGCGGCAAATCCTTGGCCGAGACTTCGATTTCGCGTCCGTCGTTTGCCATGGCGTTTCCTTAAACCAGTGTCAGCCAGCTTTGATGGCGAGGCGAACGCCCCATGACCGCATCAAAGAAGTTGGATTGCAGCTTTTCGGTAATCGGGCCGCGCGTGCCGTTGCCGATGGCACGGTTGTCCAGCTCGCGGATCGGGGTGACTTCGGCGGCGGTGCCGGTGAAGAAGGCTTCGTCGGCAGAATAGACTTCATCGCGGGTAATGCGTTTCTCGATCACTTGCAGGCCCATTTCGTCGGCCAGTTGGATGATCGTATCGCGCGTGATGCCTTCCAGCGCGCTGGTGAGGTCCGGCGTGAACAGCTTGCCGTTGCGGATGATGAAGACGTTTTCACCGGAACCTTCGGCCACGAAACCGTCCACATCCAGCAACAACGCTTCGTCGTAGCCGTCCTGGGCTGCTTCCTGGTGAGCCAGGATGGAGTTCATGTAATTGCCGTTGGCCTTGGCCTTGCACATGGTGATATTCACATGATGGCGAGCGAAAGAAGAAGTCTTGACGCGGATACCATTTTCCAGCGCTTCCTTGCCGAGGTATGCGCCCCAAGCCCAGGCGGCCACGATCACATGCGTGGAAAGGGTCTTGGCGGAAATGCCCATGGCTTCGGCACCGTAAAATGCCATCGGACGCAGATAACCGGATTCCAGATTATTCTCGCGCACGGCGGCTTTTTGCGCTTCCATCAGGGTAGCCTTGTCGAACGGCATTTTCATGCCGAGGATGTGAGCCGAGCGGAAAAGGCGGTCGGTATGTTCCTTGAGACGGAAAATGGCGGTGCCTTTTTCTGTTTTGTATGCGCGCACGCCTTCAAAAACGCCCATGCCGTAGTGCAGGGTGTGGGTCAGGACGTGGGTGGTGGCGTCACGCCAGGGCACCATCTTGCCGTCATACCAAATCAGACCATCACGGTCGGCCATCGTTTTGGCCATAGCCATCTTGTATCTCCGGAACGTAAAAGCTTTAATTGTAAACGGAATCAACGACACTTGAACAGGGAGAGGCGGCGCGGATGGCACGTATATTATTGGTCGGAACGGCTACGCTCGATCTGGTGTTCGGGCTGGATCATCACCCCAGCCCGGACGAGGAAATGCGTGCGCGTTCCTTGCGCGTCTGTCGCGGCGGCAATGCAGCGAATACCGCGGTTGTGTTGAGTCGGCTCGGCCATCAGGCCGAGTTTTTGGGTGTGCTGGCCGATGCGCCTGAAACTGCCGTCATCGAGCGCGACCTTTCCGCGCATGGCGTGACATACGCGCAATGTCCGCGCTTGCCGGGACGGCCGCCAACCTCCAGTATTTATCTGAACGCAGGCAATCGCAGCATTGTGCATTATCGGGATTTGCCGGAACTCGCTGCCCAGGAGTTGCTGGGTGTCGATGTCGCGGGATACGACTGGCTGCATTTCGAAGGCCGTAACATTGCGGCGTTGGCTGACATGATGGTCGATGCCCGTACCCGGGCTCCTGCGCTTTCGATATCGCTTGAGCTGGAAAAACCGCGCGCAGGTCTGGAAGCGCTTTTCGGTTTTGCAGATTTGCTTATTTGCTCGCGAGGTTTTGCTTTGCATCACGGTCATGAAGCACCACAGGATTTTTTGCATTGGATGTCGGGATGCGCTCCGCAGGCAACTGTGGTGGTTGCTTGGGGCGAGGCCGGGGCTTTCGGCTTGATGCCGGGCGGCCCGGCTTGTCACGCTTCCGCTATCAGGTTGACTGACGTAGTCGATACCCTGGGTGCCGGCGATACCTTTAACGCTGGCATGCTCGATGCCATCACCAAGGCTGTGCCGCTTGATCGGGCTCTTGCTCAGGCATGTGCGCTAGCGGGCCGTAAGTGCGGCATTCATGGTTTCGATTTTTAAAGCTTGTTGCAAAAAAACCACACTTCTTATATTTAAGATAAAAAGCTCCAGATAGATATTGAAATAATTTTTGGCCGCAGTAGAATGCAATTAAAGATATGTATATCCTTAATTCCTTAATTGTTGACTGAAATGAGGGGCTTTAAAATGAAAAAAACATTATTGGCAATTCTGCTCGCTGCTTCGTTTGCACCTGCGATTGCGATGGCTGAGCAAGGGGACTGGGTGGTGCGTCTGCGCGCTGCTCACATCAGCCCGGATGAGGATAGCAATCTACGCGCTGATGCTCCAGGGGCAACCCTTACCGGCGAACTGACCGTGGATAGCAACACGATTCCAGAGCTCGATATTTCTTACTATGTGACCAAAAATATTGCGCTGGAACTGATTCTGGCGACGGGTTCCAAGCATGATGTCAATCTGACCAAGCGTGCGATTAACGGTGTTCCTACGCCGTCGTTGGACGCAAATCTTGGCGAAGTGAATCTACTACCGCCGACCTTGACCGTGCAATGGCACTTCAATCCGGACCAGATGATCGACCCTTACGTGGGTGTCGGGGTTAACTATACGCGCTTCCTGGACAAGAATTTGAGCCACCCAGTTGGCGGCGATATTGACGTGGATCGCAATAGCTGGGGTCCTGCCCTGCAGGCCGGTGTAGACATCAATCTTAAGGACGGCTGGCAGATCAACGCGGACGTGAAGAAGCTCTGGATTGATACCGATGTTCACTTCAGCCATGGCAATGGTCTGTTCCCCAAACAGAAAATCGACAGCCTGGACATTGACCCGTGGGTGTTTGCCGTAGGGTTCGGCAAGAAGTTCTAAACAGGTCTAAAGATTGATTTTGCATGCCTGATTTGATTCTCCCCTTTCCCGAGTAGGAAAAGGGGTTTTCTATCAGATAGATAGATATGCAATCTGCATGCTACTGCGTGGTAGAATATCGCCCCCATTCATGAGGCGTGAACATGCGAAGCTGGTTGTGGTTATTGCTGTGCCTGTGCCTGGTCGCTTGCAATCGGCAGGCGGCCGAAGCGCCAAGGTTTGTCGGGACAGATATCAGCGGAGCGGAATTCGGTAACGCGTTGGCCCTCACGGACCATCATGGCGCTCCCCGGACACTGGCGGACTTCAGGGGCAAGGTGGTGGCGCTGTTTTTCGGGTACACCCATTGCCCGGATGTTTGCCCGACCACCATGGACGATTTGTCCAAGGCGTTGAAGCTGCTTGAAGGCAAGCGTTCCGAGGTGCAGGTGTTGTTTGTGACGCTGGACCCCGAGCGGGACACGCGGGAAGTGCTGGCGCAATACGTGCCTTCGTTTGACGAAAGTTTTATCGGTCTCTACGGAGATCTGGCGACGACAGAGCGGGTGGCGAAGGATTTCAAGCTGTTCTACAAGAAGCAGGCTTCCGGTGGGAAGGGCGGTTACACCATAGATCATAGCGCCGGCATCTATGTGTTCGATAAAAAAGGTGCGCTGAGGTTGTTCATGAATCACGGGCAAAAACCGCAGGACATTGCCAGCGATTTAAAGCAGTTGATGTAAACGGTGTTGGGTTGGAAGCGTTAAAGAGCGGTTTTCGGGTTGAAGTTTTGTATTAATGAGGAGAGAGTTAATGGCTACGACGAATGTCGTGACGAACGAGCAATATAACTACGATATTGTTCGCAAGTTCACCATCATGACGCTGGTCTGGGGTGCGGTCGGCATGCTGGTCGGGGTGTATATCGCTTCCGAACTGGCATTTCCGTTTTTGAATTTGGATACGCCGTATATCACATTTGGTCGACTGCGTCCGGTACATACCGGCGCCGTGATTTTCGGCTTCGGCGGTAGCGCTCTTTTCGCCACCTCGTACTATGTAGTGCAGCGCACCTGTCAGGCTCGCCTGTTTGGCGATGGCTTGGCCAATTTTACTTTCTGGGGCTGGCAGGCGATTATCGTTCTGGCCGCACTCGGCCATGTCATGGGTTACAGCCAGGGCCGCGAATATGCCGAAATGGCCTGGCCTGTGGACATCCTGATCGCCGTGGTCTGGGTCGCCTACGCTGCCGTCTTCATCGGCACCATCATGAAGCGCAAGCAGCCGCACATCTACGTGGCCAACTGGTTCTATCTTGCCTTCATCCTGGCAACCGCACTGCTGCATATCTTCAATAACCTTGCCATCCCGTACAGCCTAACAGGCTCCTATAGCCTGTTCTCAGGCGCGCAAGATGCCATGACGCAATGGTGGTACGGTCACAACGCCGTGGGCTTTTTCCTGACCGCAGCTTTCCTCGGCATGATGTACTACTTCGTGCCCAAGCAAGCCGGCCGGCCGGTCTACTCCTATCGCCTGTCCATCATTCACTTCTGGGCACTGATCTTCCTGTATATGTGGGCAGGTTCGCACCACCTGCACTGGACCGCAATTCCGGACTGGACTTCGACCCTGGCAGCAACGTTCTCCATCATGCTGCTGCTGCCTTCCTGGGGCGGCATGATCAACGGCATCATGACACTGTCAGGCGCATGGGAAAAACTGCGCACCGACCCGATCATGCGCTTCCTGATCGTTTCGCTGTCCTTCTATGGCATGTCGACTTTCGAAGGCCCGATGATGTCCCTCAAGGACGTGAATGCGCTGTCGCACTACACCGACTGGACCATCGGCCACGTACACTCTGGCGCGCTGGGCTGGGTGGCGATGATCACCTTCGGCGCGATGTACCATCTGGTGCCCCGTCTGTGGAATACGCAGATTCATAATCCCAAGCTTATCAACGTCCATTTCTGGCTGGCGACCATCGGCATCCTGTTGTATATCGTCGCGATGTGGATCTCCGGCATCATGCAGGGTCTGATGTGGCGCGCCTTCGACGATTTCGGCAACCTGCAGTACTCGTTCGTCGAAACCGTGGCCGCGATGTTCCCCTTCTATGTGATGCGCGCGCTCGGCGGAGCCTTCTTCCTGACCGGCATGGTGATCATGTGCTACAACATGTTCAGGACCATCCGCAAGGGAAATGCCAATGTCGCTGCAAGCATCGCTACGGCTGCGGCATAACCGGATAGAGAGAGGTTGGAGCTAACATGAAACATGACAAAATTGAACGTAATATCGGCCTGATGGTGGTGTTAACCATGCTGGCGATCAGCGCCGGCGGCCTGGTTGAAATCATCCCGCTGTTCTTCATCAAGGATACGGTGGAAGTCGTCAAGACTGCCGACGGCAAGGACATGGTTCGTCCTTACACGCCGCTCGAGCAGCTTGGTCGCGACATCTATGTCCGCGAAGGCTGCTATACCTGCCACTCGCAGATGATTCGTCCGTTCCGCGACGAAGCCCTGCGTTACGGGCATTACTCACTGGCTGCGGAGTCCAAGTACGACCATCCGTTCCAGTGGGGTTCCAAGCGTACCGGCCCTGACCTGGCGCGCGTGGGCGGCAAGTATTCGAACGACTGGCATGTGCAGCATTTGAACGCTCCGCGTTCCATGGTGCCCGAGTCCGTGATGCCTAACTACCCGTGGCTGCTGGAAAACAGGCTGGACTACTCCAACGTCACGCAGCGTATGTCTGCTCTGCGCTTGGTAGGTGTTCCCTACTCCAGCAATGAGGCCGAGTACAAGCGCAACGTCGACACCTTCGGTGAAGATGTCGCCAACACGCTGCGTATCGAAAAGGGAGAAGAAAATCTGGTCAAGCAGGCCGGGATGGGCAATTTCGATAACAACAAGAGCGATGTTACCGAAATGGATGCTCTGGTTGCCTACTTGCAGGTCCTGGGCACGATGGTCGACTTCAAGCAGTTCGACGACGACTATTTCGCCAAATTCCGCTAGGAGAAGCAGACTATGGAATGGTTGATGTGGTTTACGCAGTTCGAGAACACAAAGCCTCTCGCATTGTTGATTTTCTTTACTGTCTTCTGTGCAGTCCTGTTCTACGTTTTCGGTAGCAGGCAGCGCGGAGCCAGGCTCGAGAGCTACAAGAACATGCCGTTCCTCGACGAACATCAGGATGTGAAGGGAAATTAATCATGGGGCAACAAACAACTAAAAGCACTACGGGTCACGTCTGGGACGACGATCTGCAGGAACTGACCAATCCGTTGCCGAGATGGTGGCTGTGGACGTTCTACCTCACCGTCATCTTCTCGGTAATCTACTGGATCATGTATCCGGCCTGGCCGATCGGCAAGACCTACACCAAGGGTGTCGAAGGGGTGAACACGATCAAGTACACCGCCAGGACCGTGGATGGCAAGGAAGTGCAGAAGGAAACGCACTGGAACATGCGCTCCAAGCTGATGGCTGAAACCAACGAAGCCGAAGCAAGGCAGAAGCAGTGGTTCGACAAAGTGGCAGCAACGTCGTATGAAGATGTTGCCAAGGACGCGGAGCTGATGCAGTTCGTCAACTCCGCAGGCAAGACGCTGTTCTCCGACAATTGCGCGCCGTGCCATATGTCGGGCGGCCAGGGCAAGGTCACCTTCTCGCCCAACCTGACGGACGACAGCTGGATCTTCGGCGGTACTTACGAAAAGATCCATCAGACCCTGACCAGCGGCCGTACCGGCTTCATGCCCCCGTTCAAGGATATGCTGAAGGAAGAGCAAATCACGCAGTTGGCCAACTACGTGCTGAGCCTCTCCGGCGAAAAGGTCGATACCGCTGCTGCTGCGGCCGGTGCCGAGCTGTTCAAGAACCCGGGCGTGGGATGTTTCGTCTGCCACGGGCCTGACGCGAAGGGCAATCAGGACATGGGCTCCGCCAACCTGACCGACAAGATCTGGCTGTGGGCGAATGTGCCGGCACAGCAGGACGCCGCCGGCAAGGTGGAAGAGGTCAGGAAAGTGATCACCGGTGGTCTGTCTCGCGGTGTGATGCCCGCCTGGGGCGGCCGCCTGAAGCCGGAACAGATCAAGCTGTTGACGGTCTATGTCCACGACAGCCTGGGCGGCGGCAAGTAGTCAACCGACGTTGATACAAACGCTGCAGTAACGTTCAAGAAGGGCTCGCGTTGCATACGTGGGCCTTTCTCTTTTGTGATTCGGAATACCCGGTTAGCAAATATAGGTAACTCAATGGCAACAGAATCAGAAGTCCATCTTTACCAGAAACGCATCCCGATTTTTGTTCGTTCGGTAGAGGGGAAATTCCGTAGCTTCAAGACGGGTATCCTCGTGCTGGCCTATACCGTGTTTTTTGCGTTGCCTTGGGTGCAGTGGGATCGCGCCAGTTCGGCCGACCAGGCCATTCTGTTCGATCTGATATCTAAACGTTTTTATATCTTCGACCTCGTGGTATATCCACAGGACATTTTCTGGCTGTCGATGCTGCTGTTCATTGCGGCGACGCTGCTGTTTTTCGTGACAGGGCTGGTTGGACGCGCATGGTGCGGCTATTTCTGCTTCCAGACGCTGTGGACCGACATGTTCATGCTGATCGAACACATGATCCAGGGCGAGCGCCCGGCGCGCATGCGTTTATACAAGCAGCCGTGGAATCTTGAGAAAGTCCTCAAGCTCGGCTCGTCGCACTTCTTCATGCTCCTGGTTTCGTTCTGGACCGGCATCACTTTCGCCGCCTATTTCGCCTACGCTCCGCAGTTGCTGCATGATTTCTTTACCGGCCAGGCGGCCGATGCCGCTTATATCACCGTCATAACGCTGACTATCACCACCTATGTCGCGGGCGGTATTGCACGCGAGCAAATCTGTAATTACATCTGTCCTTACTCCCGCTTCCAGAGCGTGATGTATGAGCAGGATACGCTGGCCGTCAGCTACGATACCCGCCGTGGTGAAGGCACCGCCGGACGCGCGCTGCCGAAAGAAGGTTTGCGCGCCCGCGAAGAGCGCCAGGCCAAGGGGCATGGCGACTGCATCGACTGCGGCTTCTGCGTGCAGGTCTGCCCGACCGGCATCGATATCCGCAACGGCCTGCAATATCAATGTATTTCCTGCGGCCTGTGTATCGATGCCTGCAATAACATTATGGATTCGGTCGGTTTCCCGCGCGGCCTGATCCGCTACGATTCCGAACGGAATCTGAAGAGCGAAACGCCCACCAAGCCTCACCTTGAATGGAAGCGCTTGAAGGTGCTCGGTTACGCTGTGGCACTCATCCTCATGATCGGTGCGCTCATGTACAACATCGGCACGCGCAGCGATGCCGAGGTGCGCGTGGAAAAAATACGCCAGCCGCTCTTCGTCAAGCTTGCGGACGGCAGTGTGCGTAACCGTTATCAGGTGCATATCGTCAACAAGACCGAGCTCGAAGAGACCTACAAGGTCGAGGTGCGCGGCATCCCGGCCAGCGCACTGGATCTGGGCGCGGTAACGACGATACGCATCCGCGCCGGCAAGGATCTGCTGCTCAATGCCAAGGTGGATTTACCGGAAGAGACGGCTGAACATACGCGCGAGTTCGAGTTCATGGTGACATCCAATTCTGCTCCGAAGGAACCGATTGTGCGCAAGGTCGGATTCATTGGCGGAGAGGGCAAGTAACCATGCAGATGACGATGACCCAGACCTTGTTTGGCGGCTTGCTGGCTGTAGTGTTCATTTTCATCATCGGAAGAAAATTGAATCTTTCCAGCTATTGGAGTGCCATTCTCGCCGGATTGTTGCCTTTTCTTGGCTATCTCGGGTACGGCGTCAGCCATCCCCAAGACGGCGATGTGCTCGCCATTCATCTGGTGGTATTCATGGCGACTGCGGCCGTATTGGGTGTGTTCAGCATCACCTGGAAGAAAAAGGAAAAAATGCATTGGGCGCCCAAGCTCATCATCGCCTTTTTTGTCATGCTGGCGATCCTGAATGCGGCCTTGCTCTCTGTTGCCACGCACGGTCTGCCAGACTGGGTGACAAGCCTGATCCTGCCCAGCGAAGATCAAGAGCAGGTGCATACCGTCTTTCCGGGCGTGATTCCGCATGATCGCAATAAGCTCTATGAGCCTCACCAGCAGCAAATCGAACAGCAACGCCATCTCGGATGGCAAGTTGAAGTGGAAGGCCTGGACGACCTGAAAGGCGGGGCCCGCCAAACACTGAAGCTGACCTTGCGCGATGCCCAGGGCAAACCGATTGTCGCCGACCGTGTGATGCTCGGCTTCTGGCGCATGGCGAACAGCAAGGATGACCGCACGATGCGCTTGCAACCGGCTGGCGCAGGCATCTATCAGGGCGAGGCCATGCTGTCCGACGCTGGACGCTGGGTAGTGGAAATTCATATCGAGCGCGGTAAGGACGTCTATCACACCAAGAAGTCGCTGCTGGTTAACGATCCGTCCTGAGCGGCCTGGCATATAGAATGAGCGCGGACACCGCCTGTTACCACTGCGGCCTGCCTGTTCCCGAGGCCAGCCCGTTTCATGCCGTTATTCTTGCCGAGGCGCGCGAGCTATGCTGTCACGGCTGTCAGGCAGTGGCCGAATCCATTGTCGAAAACGGTCTGGAAGATTATTACCGCTACCGCACCGAGATGCCGCAAAGTGTCGAGGAACTGGTTCCGGAAGAGCTACGCAAGCTCGACCTGTACGATCATCCCGAAGTGCAGAAAAGCTTTGTTCTTGAAACGGACGAGCATCTCAAGCAGGCTTCACTGATCCTCGAGGGCATTACCTGCGCGGCCTGCATCTGGCTGAACGAGCGCCATCTGAAGCAGATTCCAGGCGTGCATGAAGTGAGTGTCAACTACGCCTCTCATCGCGCCCGCGTTAGCTGGGACGAGTCCCAGGTCAAGCTTTCCGCCATCCTCGCCGAAATCCGCAAGCTGGGATACCAGGCCCATCCCTTCAATGCACAGCAGCAGGAAGAGCGCCGTCAGGAGAGGCGCAAGGGCGATATCCGCCGGCTGGCGGTGGCCGGGATTTCCTCGGGACAGGTAATGATGCTCGCGGTCGCGCTCTATGCAGGCGACGTACAGGGCATGGAACTCGCTACCCGCGAACTGCTCCGCTGGTTCAGCCTGCTGCTTACAGTCCCCACGATCCTGTACTCGGCGTGGCCGTTCTACCAATCGGCGTGGCGCGCGCTCATGCATCGCCAGGTCAACATGGATACGCCAATTACGCTGGGTGTGCTGGCGGGATTCTTCGGCAGCGTCTGGGCCACGATGACGGGCGAAGGTGTTGTGTATTACGACACCATCACCATGCTGGTTTTCTTCTTGCTCGGCGCGCGCTTTCTGGAGCGCAACGCGCGCGAGAAATCCGTCGAGGCCGCCGAAAACCTGCTGCGCCTGGTACCGGCCATGGCGACGCGCGTCAATATTGACCAGCAGCACGAACTGGTCGCAGTGCACGAACTCGCCATCGGCGAGCTGATCCTCGCCAAGCCGGGCGAAACCATCGCCGCAGACGGTGTGGTGGAAGAGGGTGAGAGCAATGCTGACGAATCGCTGCTCACGGGCGAAAGCCGCCCCCTGCCGAAGTCGCACGGCGACCGCGTCTATGCCGGTAGCATCAACTACGAAAGCCCGCTGCTGATCCGCATTAGTGGCGTCGGCGAGCAAACCGTGCTGGCCGGCATCGCCCGCCTGCTGGATCGCGCCCAGGCACAAAAGCCTCGGTTGGCACAAATGGCTGACCGTCTGGCAAGCTGGTTTACCTACATCCTTCTTTTGCTGGTCGCAGCCGTCGGCTGGTTCTGGTGGCGCATCGATCCCGCGCGCGCTTTCGAAATCATGCTGGCGGTACTTGTGATCAGTTGTCCCTGCGCCTTGTCGCTGGCAGCGCCTGCGGCATTTGCCGCCGCCGGATCGCATCTGGTCAAGCGCGGCGTGCTGCTGACACGCGGTCATGCGCTCGAAACCCTGGCTCGCGCAACGCATTTCGTTTTCGACAAGACCGGCACGTTGACCCTGGGTAAGCCGGTGCTGCTGCGCACCGTTTCCATCGGCGAGAAGCCGGCGGAAGAGTACCTGTTGCTGGCGGCCAGCCTGGAGCAGGCTTCCGAGCACCCGCTGGCGCATAGCTTCCTGCAAGCGGCCGAAGGCCGTTTACTGCCGGTCGCGAGTAGCAGCGAAAACTTGCCGGGCAGGGGGGTGACGGGCATCATCGGCGGGCAGCGCTACTTCCTGGGCAATGCGGGTTCGAATCCCGACCTTTCGGCCCAATTCAGATTGGACGCGAACGATACTCCCCCGGGCGCAACGCTGGTCTGGTTGAGCGACAGCGAGCAGGTGCTGGCCGCCTTCGTGCTTGCCGATACGCTGCGCCCGCAGGCCGTCGAGATGATCTCGCAGCTACGGAAACGTGGATTGCGCGTGTCCATCCTCAGCGGCGACTCGTCCGACGCCGTTGCCCATCATGCGAAGGTTCTGGGTGTCGATGACTGGCAGGCCAATCTCGGGCCGGAGCAAAAGCTTGCTGCATTGCAAAAACTGCAACAAAGCGGTGAAGTCGTTGCGATGGTCGGTGACGGTATCAATGACGCGCCAGTACTGGCCGGGGCCCAGGTGTCGATTGCCATGGGAAGCGGCACGCAAATGGCGCGCACCAGTGGCGATATTGTGTTGCTGACGGAAAATCTGCTGGAAATCGAGCATGCCGTGACGACGAGCCGCTTCGGCATGAATGTCATCAAGCAGAATTTTGGCTGGGCGCTGGGATATAACTTGCTGGCGATTCCATTTGCCGCCACGGGATTTATTTCGCCGTGGTTGGCAGCGTTGGGGATGTCGGTGAGTTCGCTGGTGGTGGTGTTGAACGCGCTGCGGTTGCGCTGATTTTATTCACTCTTCTCTGCACGAAAGAGTTAGAGTGGGGTAAAGAAAAGCTGGCGTTTGCCAGCTTTTTGCATAGGTTTCGTATGATCGATGAGCTTAAGGCATTATTTGTCGGGGTAAGGTTAGGCGTTCCTATGACAGATAACACTAGGTCCATCCGCTCTACATGAGCTCAGACTTATCTAAAAGTGTTTCCGGATTCAATATTGAGGTAAATCCTATTATCTCTATGAAGTCCACCGCAATAGATGAAGTAGACAAGCTGGTTTTTATGGTTGATAACAGATTTATACCATCCACCTTGCTCTTGTAACTCACCTAAATTGCATGTCCCAGAATTTACAAGTAAAAGTGTGGAATTGACAAAGCGGTCTTCATATTTCTGAAAGTCATCAGAACTCGCAATGGCATGGCGCACATTGTCTGCTGTAACAGACTCACCTTTGTAGCAACCCACGCTGATAAATGAAATGCATATCAGAACGAGGGAATTTGTAATATTTCGATTCATGTTAAATGCTTTCACGTTTTAATGAGGGCAAGTAATTGTGAGCGTTTTCTGTCAAACCAAATGCAACTCCGCCGAAATCGCCTTCAACTCCTTCCTCGTCGCCTCATACTCCGGGCACAGTTTTTTCACCCAAGCCCAAAACTTGGGGCTGTGGTTCATCTCCTTCAAATGCGCCAGTTCATGTGCCACAACGTAATGAATGATATGCGGTGGTGCCTGAATCAAGCGCCAGTTCAGGCGTATTTCACCGCGTGAATTGCAGCTTCCCCAGCGGGTTCGGGCGCTGGAGAGATACAAGGGCGGGGTGGGCACGTCCAGCTTGGCGGCGAGCAGCTCGATGCGTCGCGTGAAATCCGGGCGACATTGTTTTGCGAGCCATTGGACGACTTTGCGTTGTACGGCTTGGGCATCGTCGGGGTTGGGCAGGGCGAGATGGAGGCGGCTGCCGTCGAAGTCTGCGGCGCGGCTCTTGGCATCCTGGCGCAGGGACAGTCGAATTTCCTGACCTAAATAGCGCAGGATTGCGCCATCCTGCCATTCCATGGCGGCCGGGCGGTCTTGCCATTTGGCGAGTTTTTGGGTGATCCAGTCTGACTTGTCTTGCAGCAGGCTTTCGACGGTATGCTGCGGGACGCGTATGGGGATGTAGACCGTGAGGCCCTTCTCGTCTATCTGCAGTCCGATGGTGCGACGGCGGGCGCTGATTTTGAGGAGGTAGGGGATGCTATGGCCGTTGGCGAGTTTGAGTAGCCGTTCGCTCACAGGGTGTTCAATCGAGGCATTTCGGCTTCGATCCAGTTTTCGACTTGCCTGTTCAACTCGTCCGTCTTCATGCCGGTGGCATCGATCGGCGCGCCGATGCTGACAGTGATGACACCGGGACGCTTGAGCAGACTGTTCTTGCGCCAGAATTCGCCGGCGTTGTGCGCCACCGGCACGACGGTGGCGTTGGTGTGGGTCGCGAGCCAGGCGCCGCCGATGTGGTATTTGCCGCGCTCGCCCGGTGCGATGCGGGTGCCTTCCGGGAAAATCACGACCCACAGGCCGCGCTGGAGGCGCTTCTTGCCTTGGCTGACCAACTGTTTCAAGGCTTCGCGGCCGGCGGAGCGGTCGATGGCGATGGCGGAGAGGGCCGCCAGCGCCCAGCCGAAGAACGGAATCCACAGCAGTTCGCGTTTCAGCACCCAGATTTGCGGAGGAAAGATGGTCTGGAAGGCGATGGTTTCCCATGCCGATTGGTGTTTGGCGAGCACGACGCATGCATGGCCGGGGATGTTCTCGCGTCCGATGACGCGATATTCCAGATGGCAGGTCAGCTTCAGCCACCACATGATG
>Ga0066486_1000163_pt1 | contig 21385 bp, 18 predicted proteins | sample LakWasM128_HOW14_2_FD_59591 | JGI IMG/M metagenome (GOLD analysis project Ga0066486, IMG submission 59591) | Freshwater sediment methanotrophic microbial communities from Lake Washington under simulated oxygen tension - Sediment Metagenome 128_HOW14 | ecosystem: Environmental > Aquatic >... | reverse complement strand
CGGAAGTGCAGGCTGCGATCGCGCGCGGCGTTCCGGCCGTCGGCGATGTCGAGCTTTTCGCGCAGGCCATAGCCGGCAGCGGGGCCAAAGTCATCGCCATTACCGGTTCCAACGGCAAAAGCACGGTGACCAGCCTTGCCGGGCATCTGTGCGCCAGCGCCGGACTGGATACGGTGGTCGCCGGCAATATCGGGCTGCCGGTACTGGATGCGCTGACCGAACGCGAGGGGAAAGCGCCGCAGGTGTGGGTACTGGAACTGTCGAGTTTTCAGCTGGAAACCACCCGCAGCCTGAAGGCGGATGCCGCAACGGTATTGAATATCTCCGCGGACCATATGGACCGCTATGCCGACCTGCACGATTACGCGGCAGCCAAGCAAAGAGTATTGGCCGGCAGCAAGGTGCAGGTGCTGAACAGGGATGACGCCCTGGTGATGGCCATGGCGCAAGAGGGCGCTGATATCCAGACTTTCGGCCTCAATGCCGGCAGCCGTCCATCGGATTGGGGCATCGTCGAGCGCGAGGGGCGTCACTGGCTGGCACAAGGTCACGAGCGTCTGTTTCCGGTCGACGAATTGCCGATCGCCGGCATGCACAATGCAGCCAATGCACTGGCTGCGCTGGCACTGTGCCGGGCGATAAATCTCCAATACGAACCCATGCTGGCCGCGCTGAAGACATTCAAGGGCTTGGCGCACCGCGTCGAGTTCGTCGCTGAAATCGGCGGCCGCAAGTTCTACGACGACTCCAAGGGCACCAACGTGGGTGCCACGGCAGCCGCTCTCCAGGGTTTTGCCGCGCCAATCGTGCTGATCGCCGGAGGCGACGGCAAGGGGCAGGATTTCACCCCGTTGCGCGACGCGATTGCAAGAACCCGCGCCGTGGTACAGATCGGTCGCGACGGTCCGCAGATAGAGGCAGCCATTGCGAGTGTCTGTCACGTACAGCGCGCCGAAAGCATGGAAGAGGCGGTACAGCAGGCTTACGCGCTGTCGGAGCCGGGCGATGTCGTGCTGTTGTCGCCCGCCTGCGCCAGCTGGGACATGTTCCGCAATTATGCGCACCGCGCCGAAGTGTTCATCACCGCCGTCAAGGAGCTGAACTGATGTACATGCTCAGCAACCGCGACAAGATCACAGCGCCCACCTACGACCAGGGGTTGTTGTGGGTCACGCTGATGCTGCTCGGCTTCGGGTTGGTGATGGTTTACTCCGCTTCGATCACGCTGGCCGAGGCCGACAAGGCGACCGGGCACCAGTCCACCTATTACGCGGTACGTCATGCGATTTATCTGGTGATTGCGTTACTCGCGGGCTTTGTCACTTTCCAGATTCCGACGCGCTTCTGGCAGAAGGTGGCGCCTTATCTGTTCCTGTCCGGTCTGGTACTGCTGATCATGGTGCTGATTCCCGGCGTCGGACGCCAGGTGAACGGCAGTCAGCGCTGGATTCCTCTGGGGTTCGCCACGTTGCAGCCATCGGAATTGATGAAACTGTTTGCAACGATTTATGTGGCCGACTACACCGTGCGCAAGGCGGCCTTCATGGATAGCTTTACCAAGAGTTTCCTGCCGATGCTGGCGGTGATGCTGGTGGTTGGCTTCCTGCTCCTGCGCGAGCCGGACTTCGGCGCGTTCGCGGTGATCGCCGCGATCACGATTTCCGTACTGTGGCTGGGTGGCATCAATGGCCGTATCTTCGCCGGCCTGGTCGTACTGCTGGTGATCGGCGTCGTGATGCTGATCATGAGTTCGCCTTACCGCTTGCAGCGCATCGTCGGCTTCATGGACCCGTGGGCCGATCCGTTCGGCAAGGGCTATCAGTTGTCGCATGCCTTGATTGCGTTCGGTCGCGGCGAGTGGTTCGGCGTGGGGCTGGGTGCCAGCGTCGAAAAACTGCTTTACCTGCCGGAGGCGCATACCGACTTCCTGCTGGCGGTGGTGGCCGAGGAGCTGGGATTCGTCGGCGTGGCCGCGGTCGGCCTGCTGTTCGCGTGGATCGTGATGCGCGCCTTCGCCATCGGCAAGGAAGCCGTTGCCTACGAGCGCCATTTCTCGGCTTTGCTGGCGCAGGGCATCGGCATCTGGATCGGCGTGCAGGCCATCATCAACATGGGCGTCAACATGGGACTGCTGCCGACCAAGGGCCTGACATTACCGCTGCTGTCGTTCGGCGGCAGCGCCATCGTTGCCAATTGCATTGCATTGGCGGTGCTGCTCAGGATCGATTGGGAAAACAGGCGTCTCGCCAAGGGGGTGCCGGCATGAGCACCTTGCTGGTCATGGCAGGCGGCACGGGCGGCCACGTGTATCCGGCAATGGCGGTGGCGGATCACCTCAAGGCCGAGGGCTGGAACATCGTCTGGCTGGCGACCGAGGGCGGCATGGAAAACCGGCTGATTGCCGGCAAGGGCTACGACGTTGCCGTCATCCGCATGCGCGGCGTGCGCGGCAAGGGCGTGCTGCGCATGCTGGCCGCGCCGCTGCAGGTATTTTTTGCCTGCGTGCAAAGCTTCAAGGTGTTGCGCCAGTATCGCCCCGACGTCGTACTCGGCATGGGCGGCTTCGCTGCGTTCCCGGGCGGACTTACCGCCTGGTTGCTGCGCCGGCCGCTGGTAATCCATGAGCAGAATTCGATTGCCGGGCTCACCAACCGCGTGCTGTCGCATTTCGCGCGCAAGGTTCTGGCGGCCTTTCCGTCCGCGTTCGGCGACAAGGCCGAGTTGGCGGGCAATCCGGTGCGCGCCGATATCGCCGCCTTGCCGACGCCGGAACAACGCCTCGCCGGCCGGATCGGCCCGCTCCGCTTGCTGGTTGTCGGCGGGAGCCTGGGTGCGCAGGCGCTGAATGAAGTGGTACCGCAAGCATTGGCGATGCTGCCCGAGGACGCACGTCCCGAAGTGATCCATCAGGCGGGCGAAAAGCAGATTGATGTCCTGCGCGAAAACTACCGCAAGGCGGGTGTGGAATCGGAAGCGCGCGCATTTATCGCCGATATGGCGGCTACATATGCATGGGCCGACCTGGTGATCTGCCGAGCGGGCGCGCTGACCATCGCCGAGCTCTCCGCCGCCGGTGTTGCCAGCGTGCTGGTGCCGTTCCCGCATGCGGTGGACGATCATCAGACCTGGAACGCGCATTACCTTTCGGATGACGGCGCGGCTGTGCTGTTGCCGCAGAAGGACATGACGCCGGAAAAACTGGCGCAAATGATCACAGGGTTCGACCGCGAATCGCTGTTCGCGATGGCGCAGCGGGCGCGTGCACTGGGCAAGCCGCAGGCGACGGCGACGGTGGCAGCGATCTGCAAGGAGCAGGCACGATGAAACATAAAGTTAAGAACATTCATTTCGTCGGCATCGGCGGCTCGGGCATGAGCGGCATTGCCGAGGTGCTGATCAACCTCGGCTTCAGCGTGAGCGGCTCGGACCTTGCGGACAATATCGTAACGCGACGTCTTGCCGGACTGGGTGCTGCCGTGTGCAAAGGCCATGCAACCGAAAACCTGGCCGCTGCCGATGTGGTGGTGGTATCCACCGCCGTGGACGAGAAAAACCCCGAAGTCGCCGCCGCGCGCGAACGCAAGATACCCATCATTCCGCGCGCGATGATGCTGGCCGAGCTGATGCGGTTCCGCCAAGGCATCGCGGTCGCGGGTACGCACGGCAAGACGACCACCACCAGCCTGATCGCCAGCATCCTGGCAGAAGCCGGCATGGATCCGACCTTTGTGATCGGCGGACGGCTGGAGGCGGCAGGCACCAATGCGCGCCTGGGGCAGGGCGAATACATCGTTGCCGAGGCGGACGAATCCGACGCCTCCTTCCTGCATCTCTCGCCTGTGCTTTCGGTCGTGACCAATATCGACCACGATCACATGGATACCTACGAGCACGACTTCGAGAAACTCAAGGGCGCATTCGTCGAGTTCCTGCAATGTCTGCCGTTCTGGGGCATGGCCGTGGTGTGCGTCGATGACCCGAACGTGCGTGCGATCCTGCCGCGCATCAGCAAGCCGGTGACGCCTTACGGCTTCAGTGAGGATGCGCTGGTGCGCGCCATCAACGTGCGCGCCGATGCCGGACAGATGCATTTCACCGTACGCCGCATCAACGGCAAGGTGACCGAGTTCGACGTGACGCTCAATCTGCCCGGCATGCATTACGTGCAGAACGCGCTGGCGGCGATTGCTGTGGCGAGCGAGCTGAACATCCCCGACGCAGCCATTGTCAAGGCGCTGGCCGACTTCAAGGGCGTAGGGCGCCGCTTCGAACGTTACGGCGAAGTACCGGCCAAGGGAGGCGGCAAATTTACGCTGATCGACGACTACGGCCATCACCCGGTGGAAATGCAGGCGGTGATCAACGCCGCACGTGGCGCTTTCCCCGGCCGCCGGCTGGTGCTGGCCTTCCAACCGCACCGCTATACCCGCACCCGGGATTGCTTCGAGGATTTCGTGCGCGTGCTGTCCACCGCCGACGCAGTATTGCTGACGGAGGTTTACCCGGCGGGCGAAACACCCCTCGTTGCCGCGGACGGTCGCAGTCTGGTACGCGCGGTGCGTGTCGCGGGCAAGGTGGAACCCATATTCGTGGAAACGCCGGCGGAGCTGCCACAGGCCATCCTTGATGTGGCGCACGAGGGCGACGTGGTGATCGTCATGGGTGCAGGCTCGATCGGCCAGGTGGCGGCCAAGACGAGGGAGGGCGCGCTGTGACAACAACCGGCAAATTGCTGCTGGACGAATCGATGCGCCGCTATACCAGCTGGCGCGTGGGCGGCAATGCCGACCGGCTGTATGTGCCGGGAGGGCTGGAGGATTTGCAGGGATTCCTGAAAGGGTTGCCGCACGGCGAACCGGTGCATTTCATCGGGCTCGGCAGCAACCTGCTGGTACGCGACGGTGGCGTGCGCGGTACCGTCGTGCTGATGCACGACGCGCTGACCGAAATGCGCTTCGAAGGGACATCGGTCTATGCCGAGGCCGGTGTGACCTGCGCCAAGTTGGCCAAATTCGCCGCGCGCGAGCATCTGCACGGCGCGGAATTCCTGGCTGGGGTGCCGGGTACCGTGGGCGGTGCGCTGGCGATGAACGCCGGCTGCCATGGCGGGGAAACCTGGGACATCATCAGCCGCGCGATCACGATAGACCGCCACGGCCATGTGCACGAACGCAGCCAGGTGGACGTGGAAGTGGGCTACCGCCACGTAGGCTTGCCCGGCGAAGAATGGTTCGTCGCCGCATGGTTCCAGCTGCATGCGGGCGAGGCGAGTGTGGCCGAGGAAAGGATCAAGGCGCTGCTGGCAAAGCGCCTCGCGACGCAGCCGCTTAACCTGCCCAATGCCGGCTCGACCTTCCGTAATCCGGAAGGCGACTTTGCCGCGCGGCTGATCGAAGCCTGTGGTTTGAAAGGCTTCAGCATCGGCGGCGCGCAAGTGTCAGAAAAACACGCGAATTTCATCGTCAACCTGGGTGAAGCCACGGCTGACGATATTGAACGACTGATTGCGCATATGCACGACACCGTCCTGCAACAGCAAGGGGTGAAGTTGCAGCGCGAAGTGAAAATTATTGGAGAAAGGCCATGAACAACGGAGTACACGGAGAAAACCCTTGGGCAACTCACTCTGTGTTCTCTGTGTGCTTCGTGGTTAAAGGTTTTAAGGAATGACAAATAAATACGGAAAAGTAGCAGTGTTATTGGGCGGGCGTTCCGCCGAACGCGAGGTGTCGTTGAATAGCGGCAATGCGGTGCTGGCGGCGCTGAAGCGCGGCGGCGTGGATGCGCATGCCTTCGACCCGGCTGTCAGGCCGCTGCATGACCTGGAGGGATTTGATCGCGTGTTTATCGCGCTGCATGGCCGCTATGGAGAAGACGGCACGATTCAGGGCGCGCTGGAGCTGTTCGGCATTCCGTATACCGGCAGCGGCGTGATGGCGGCGGCGGTGGGCATGGACAAGTGGCGCACCAAATTGCTGTGGCAGGCGGCGGGGATTCCGACGCCGGAATTCGAAATGCTGAATGCCGACAGCGATTTCGCCGCCGTTGAGGCGCGTCTCGGTTTGCCGCTATTCGTGAAGCCCGCCAACGAGGGCTCCAGCATCGGCATCAGCAAGGTGAAGACCCATGGCGCCCTGCGCGCCGCGTATGAAGAGGCGGCCAAATACGACCCGCTGGTGATCGCGGAAAAATTTGTCGGCGGCGGCGAATACACCGTCGGGATTCTGGGCGACCAGGCGTTGCCGGTAATCCGCATCGTGCCGGCAAACGAGTTTTACGACTACGAAGCGAAATACATCCGTGACGACACGCGTTACCTGTGCCCGTGCGGTCTGACCGAAGCGCAGGAAAGCATCATTCGGGCACAGGCCCTGCAAGCATTTCGCGTGTTGGGCGGCCAGGCCTGGGGCCGTGTGGACTTCCTGATGGACGAAGCGGGCAATCATTATTTCCTGGAAGCCAATATGTCGCCGGGCATGACCGATCACAGCTTGGTGCCGATGGGTGCGCGGGCGGCGGGAATTTCGTTTGACGAGCTGGTGTTGAAGGTATTGGAGATGGCCCATGTGGGATAGGCCCAAAGCGATGCTTTGGTTTGCCAACTTCCTGTATGCGCTGGCGGCGGTACTGCTGCTGTATTCGGTGTTGTTCGTGGTGATACATCTGCCGATCTTTCCTTTGAAGGAGGTCAAGGTGGAAGGTGAGCTGACGCATGTCACGCGCGACCAGATCAAGCTGATCGTGGACCGGCACCTGCGCGGCAACTTTTTTACGCTGGATCTGATTCAGGCGCGCGACGCCTTCCAGAAGCTGCCGTGGGTGCGCAATGTCAGCGTGCGCCGGCGCTGGCCTGACAGGCTGGAAGTGACGGTAGAAGAGCATCGAGAGTTGGCACGCTGGGGCAACATCGCTCTCGTCAACAGCCACGGCGAATTGTTTCACGCCGCATCGGACAGCGAGTTACCGGTATTTTTCGGGCCCGGCAACGGCGTGCGTGAAGTGGCAGAGCACTACGGCAGTTTCAGCGCGCTGCTCGCGCCGACCGGGATGAAGGTCATGCAGCTGGCGCTGTCGCCGCGCCGCGCATGGGAGATCGGCACCGACAGCGGCATGGTGATCGAAGTGGGGCGCGAGCAGATGGAAGCGCGCCTGAAGAAATTCGCCGGCGTTTACGCCAAGACGCTGGGCAATCTGAATGTGAAAGTGGCCTACGCCGATCTGCGGTATCCCAACGGATTCGCAGTGCGCAAGCCGGCCAGGAGCGCCAAACCGGCAGTGCCGGCAACGAATAAAACGGGAGCGGCGTAATCGCCGCCAGGACGGAGAAAGCATGAGCAGGATCAAGGAACAGAAAAATCTGATTGTCGGCCTCGATATCGGCACCTCGAAGATCGTCGCAATCGTCGCCGAGTTGCAGCCGGAAGGAAACCTCAAGGTTATCGGCCTCGGGCAGCACCCTTCGCGCGGCCTGAAAAAAGGCGTCGTGATCAACATCGACTCGACGGTGCAGGCAATCCAGCGCGCACTGGAAGAGGCCGAGCTGATGGCCGATTGCAAGATTACCAGCGTGTTTACCGGCATCGCCGGCAGCCATATCAAGAGCCTCAACTCGCACGGCATGGTGAAGATCAAGGACGCCGAAGTGGCGCAGGCCGATGTGGACCGCGTGATCGAAACCGCGCGCGCGATTGCATTGCCGTCGGACCAGCAGATCCTGCACATCCTGACGCAGGAATTCATCATCGACGGCCAGGAAGACGTGCGCGAGCCCATCGGCATGAGCGGCATGAAGCTGGAAGTGAAGGTGCATATCGTCACCGGCGCGGTTTCCGCCGCGCAGAACATCGTCAAGTGCGTGAAGCGCTGCGGTCTGGACGTGACCGATCTGGTGCTGCAGCCTCTGGCATCCAGTGTTTCCGCGCTGACCGAGGACGAAAAGGAACTGGGTGTGTGCCTGGTCGATATCGGCGGCGGCACGACGGATATCGCCGTGTTCAAGCAAGGTGCGATTCGCCATACCGCGGTGGTGCCGATCGCCGGCGACCAGATGACGAATGACGTCGCGGTCGCGTTCCGCACGCCGACGCAGTCGGCAGAAGATATCAAGGTCAAGCACGGTTGCGCGCTCAGGCAGCTAGCCGACCCCAAGGAAATCGTAGAGGTGCCAGGCGTGGATGGGCGCGATCCGCGCCAACTGTCGGTGCAGACGCTGGCCGAAGTGATCGAGCCGCGCGTGGTCGAGCTGTACGAATTCGTGCTGGGCGAACTACGCCGCAGCGGCATGGAAGAAATGATCGCCTCCGGCATCGTCATTACCGGCGGCAGCAGCATGATGAAGGGCATGGTGGAGCTGGGCGAGGAAATCTTCCATATGCCCGTGCGCCTCGGTTTGCCGCGCTATGTCGGCGGCTTGTCGGAGGTGGTCGGAAATCCGCGCTACGCCACCGGCGTGGGGCTGGTGTTGATGGGCAAGCAGCAGATCGAAAGGCATATCCAGGGCCAATTGGAATCGAATTCGTTCGAGCGGATCTGGGAAAAGATGAAGAGTTGGTTCCAGGGCAATTTCTAGCCTGGAAAAGCAGTGTTACGGCAGTAGATTAAATCAGTTACGGCAGACAAAGGAGGAAGCCAAGATGTTTGAAATCATGGATAGGGATTCACAGGAAGCAGTCATCAAGGTGATCGGTGTAGGCGGTTGCGGCGGCAACGCAATTGAGCACATGATCGACAACAACGTGAATGGCGTCGAGTTCATCGTCGCCAACACCGATATGCAGGTATTGAAGAAGAGCCGCGCCAAGATCCAGCTTCAGCTGGGTGCGGAACTGACGCGCGGTCTGGGTGCCGGCGGCCGTCCCGAAATGGGACGCGAAGCGGCGCTGGAAGATCGTGAACGCATCGCCGAGATAATCGACGGCGCAGACATGCTGTTCATCACCGCGGGCATGGGCGGCGGCACTGGCACGGGTGCTGCTCCGGTCGTGGCCGAAGTGGCGCGCGAGCTGGGCATTCTGACGGTAGCAGTCGTCACCAAGCCGTTCGGGTTCGAAAACAAGCGCATGAAGCTGGCCGACGAAGGCGTGGCGGAGTTGACCAAGTACGTCGATTCCCTGCTGGTGGTGCCCAACGAGAAGCTGATCCAGGTGCTGGGCGGCAAGATCACCGTCAAGGAAGCCTACCGCGCTGCCAACGGCGTGCTGCATAACGCAGTGAGCGGCATTGCCGAAGTCATCAACGGCGAAGGCATGGTGAACGTGGACTTCGCCGACGTGCGTACCGTGATGTCCGAAAACGGCATGGCCATGATGGGTTCCGCGATTGCTTCCGGTGAAAACCGTGCCCGCATCGCGGCGGAACAGGCCGTCAACAGCCCGTTCCTGGAAAACGTCAACCTGGAAGGCGCACGCGGCGTTCTGGTAAACATCACCTCCAGCGCCGACAGCTTCACGATGGACGAATTCTACGAAGTGATGAACACGATCAAGTCGTTCACCGCAGAAGATGCCTCGGTATTCTTCGGCAATGTGTTCGATGAATCGCTGGGCGGCGACCTGCGCATCACGCTGGTGGCAACGGGTCTGGCAGGCGGTGCGGCACGCCGTCAGCAAAAGCCGGAAATCCGCATGGTGGCGCCGCTGATGAACGGTACCAACAACCAGCCGATGTTCGTGGGCGGTTCCATCGAAGAGGACGCACCGGCCGCATTCCGCCCGAATGCACGCCGCGCGCAAGTGGAAGCGATGAAGCAGACTGGCATGGACGAGTTCGATATTCCGGCATTTTTGCGCAAGCAAGCGGATTGATTCGTCGCGGCAACTGTCATAACGCTGTAACAAGGCGAAGCTGTCTTCGCCCGGGCGCTTGCGAAGCGAAAGGGGCGTGATTCGTGCTATGATTACAGGTTATTGGTTTTATTAAGGATTATCGGGTGTTAAAGCAGCGCACATTAAAACATGTGATCCACGCCACTGGCGTAGGTCTGCATACCGGAGACAAGGTGGCGATCACCTTGCGACCCGCTGCGCCCGATACCGGCATCGTATTCCGCCGGGTCGATCTCGATAGCCCTGTAGAAATCAAGGCCCTGCCGCATCTCGTCAAAGATACCCGGCTCTCCTCCACGCTGGATGTCGACGGCGTACGCGTCGCCACGGTCGAGCATCTGATGTCTGCCCTTGCCGGCCTCGGCATCGATAACGCATATATCGATCTCACCGCTTCCGAAGTGCCCATTCTTGACGGTAGCGCCGGCCCGTTCGTGTACCTGATCCAGTCCGCCGGGATCGTCGAACAGCCGGTGCCCAAGAAGTTCATTCGCATCAAGAAGACCATCGAAGTCCATGATGGCGACAAATGGGTGCGTTTCGAACCCTATCATGGCTTCAAGATCGATTTCGCCATCGATTTCGACCATCCGGTCATCGAACATACCGGCAAGTCCGTCACCATCGATTTTGCCGATAATTCCTACATCCGCGAAATCAGCCGTGCGCGAACTTTCGGGTTCATGCACGAGGTCGAGGCGCTACGCAACATGGGCCTCGCCCGTGGCGGTAGCCTGGATAACGCCGTAGTGCTGGACGAATACCGCATCCTCAATAGCGAAGGTCTGCGTTATGAAGATGAATTCGTGAAGCACAAGGTGCTGGATGCTATCGGCGATCTTTACATTCTCGGTCATCCGCTGATCGGTGCCTTCTACGCCTACAAGTCCGGCCACGCGCTCAACAACAAGTTGCTGCGCGCACTGCTGGCCGACGCGGAGGCGTGGGAATACGCCACTTTCGAACAAGCGGAAGAAGCCCCCCGGGTCTTTCTCCCGCTGCAACCACAACTGGCCGCATGAGTTAGCGGAGTCAAGCCATGCTTGTGCTCCGCTTCCTTCTTTTCTTCGGTCTCATCGCCGTCGTTGTTTCCTTCGGCGTCTTTCTCTTCACGCGCGACAAGCGCTACCTGCGTTTTACCTGGCAAGTCGCCAAACTGGTGGGGTTGCTCCTGCTGGCGGTGGCTACCGTACTTGCCGTGGGGCGCATCCTGCTCTATTAGCAGCCCCCGTGGGTATTGATACTTGGGCAGGTCGGGACTCGCCCCGACAGGCGAGTTACCTTATTTTGCTTGCCCAAAATAAGGTAACCCAACAAAAAGGCACCCCACACCAAGCCCTTCGGGTTCCTTGCGCTGCTCGCCAATGCGGGCGGCTGCGCAACTCGCCCTAACAAACCGCACAAGTGCGTCCTGTCGCGGAGCTCAAACAGTGCTCGCCGAAGACTCCCGCCTTGCCTGCGCTGCTCAGCGTGGCGTCAGGGGAAAGGGAAACCATCGAGAGGTGAGCTTTCCGAGCCGATTTACGTTTTACCTGACCGCTTGCCAAGTTCACGGCGTGATGCTGCTGATCGTGACGGGGATGTTGGCGGAGCTTTGGCTGCCACTGCTGACCTATTGCCTGGCCATCGCGCTAATCGGTCCGCATATGCTTTGTTGTCCTTCATACGGTAAGCTTGGTGCCGTGATGGAAAAATAATAAGGGAGAAAGCTATGTACGCTGCGACAAGGGCGCCACAAGGAGCGCGGTGGGGTTTGCTTGGGACGGTGTTTTGGTCGTTGGTGATTGCGACGGGACTTGTAGTTGTCGAGTTTTTTGCTATTGGCTTATTTATCGGCACCCAGTACGGCACTGTACCGCGAGCGGATTATCAGGCATTGGTGCAAGAGCATCAGTTCAACGGAATGTTGTTGTCGATCAGCGCCATCTTGACGATGGTGGTGGGCATCACGATGACTTTGGTCATTATCTGGTTGAAGAAAGGTGCAAATCTCAAGGACTACCTGGGTTGGCGCTTACCTGAGAGAAAGACGGCCGCTCAGCATTTCATGCTATTTGTTGCATTCTTGCTGATTACCGATGCGCTGACCTTGGCGCTCGGCAAGCCGGTAGTGACTGAGTTTATGGTGGAAGCATATAAAACTGCTACTTTGCCTTGGTTTCTATTGTTTGCGTTGGTAGTGGCGGCCCCGCTGACCGAAGAGTTATTGTTCCGCGGATTCTTGTTTTCCGGGCTTGAGATTTCCATGCTTGGGCCATTGGGGGCAGCAGTAGTGTCATCCGCATTATGGGCTGCAGTTCATACACAATACGAATTCTTCTATCTCGTGATGATCTTCTTCATGGGATTACTGTTGTGCTGGGTTCGCCGCAGGAGCGGCTCGTTGCTCTTGACCATGGGTTTGCATGCTTTTGCTAATGTTGTGGCGAGCGTAGAAACTGTGGCGCTTGTAAATTAGGTTCGCGCAGCCTGCCAGCAGGGGATGCTACTGGCAGTTTCAAGCAGAATTTAAGCTGCCGCAGCTTGCCGAATAACGCAAAATCCCTCGTTCACCCACCCCTTTGCCTGTGCTATTCTTGCCTCTTGATAGCAGTAGGCAGGTTCAATAAATGCAACGCGCATGGTGGTATATCGGGGTCGTTTTACTGATCAGCAGCCCGGCTTGGGCCGACAGTCCGCAGGACGATTTTGTCGCCGCGCGCGAAGCCTACAACGAGCGTGACGAGCAGGCGCTCGAAGAATATTCCGCTCGACTCCACTCCCAGAATTACCTACTCGCCCCGTACGTCGATTACTGGCGAATCCTGCTGCGTCTCGACAATGTATCAACTCCGGAGGTACGTGATTTTCTTGAGCGCTACCAGGAGTTTCCATTTGCGGTGCGCGTACGTATCGAATGGATGAAAAAGCTAGGCAAGCGTCAGGATTGGCAGACGTTCTTCGAAGAGTATCCGCGCATGGCGGCAGAAGATACCGCCGTCAGTTGCTATGCCTATCTCGGCAAGGCCGCGCAGGGCGATGAGCGTGCCTTGAAGGATGCGCGTCCGTTATGGTTTTCGGCCGATTTTCAGCCGGATAGCTGCAATCAGCTCTTCGATAACATGATCAAGTTCGGCACGCTGACGACGGACGACATATGGGCGCGCGTCCGCCTTGCGCTTGGCGAAGGCAAGATTTCGGTCGCCAAGGCCGTCGCGCAGCATCTGCCGCAAATCGATGCCGCCAGCCTGAAGTATTTCGACAGGGTTTATGAAAACCCTCAGCGGGTGCTGGAAAAAAAGACCTACACCACCAAGTCGCGGCTGGGGCGAGAGTTGAATCTTTATGCTCTGGAACGCATTTCACGCAGCCAGCCGGAGTTTGCACTCAAGGTATGGCAAGACCTCAAGCCTGCCTACAGTCAGCCAGATCAGCAATATCTGTGGGCGCGCATGGCGCTGCATGCGGCGCGGCGGCACGATGCGCTGGCGCTCGACTGGTTCGGTTATGCCGAAGGCACGCCATTAAACCGCGACCAGATTGCCTGGAAGACGCGCGCGGCGCTACGCGTGAAACAATGGGAAACGGTACAGGAAACCATCGATGCGATGCCCAGGGATATGCGCGAGGAACAGGCCTGGCAATACTGGTATGGACGCGCGCTCAAGGAAAAAGGCCAGATTGTCGCGGCGAACAAAATCTTGTTGCCGCTGTCGCGCGAGCGGACTTATTACGGCTTGCTGGCGGAAGAAGAACTGGGCGAGATCATTGGCGCACCGCCTGCATCCTACAAGGCGACCAAAGAAGATATCTTCGCTGCGCAAAGTATTTCAGGCATTCAGCGCGCACTTGAGCTGCAACGCCTGGATATGCGCTGGGAATCGCGCAGCGAATGGGCGCGCGTGGTGAAAACCCTGGACGACAAGCAACTGATCGCGGCGGCCGAAGTGGCCTTTCGCGAAGAGTGGTACGACATTGCGATCAACACCGCCGAGAAAACGCGGCTGACGCACGATTTCGCGATGCGGTATCCGACGCCTTACCGCGAGATCATGCAGAACTACGTGCGCGAAAATGGGCTGGATGAGGCCTGGGTCTATGGGTTGATCCGTCAGGAAAGCCGCTTCATCAGCTATGCGCGTTCAGGGGTGGGCGCTACCGGGCTGATGCAGGTGATGCCGGCCACGGCCAAATGGATCGCCAAGCGCATGGGCATGGATGGCTACAACCACGGCATGATCAACGAGCTCGATACCAATATACAATTCGGTACGCATTACCTGCGCTATGCGCTGGACAAGATGGGTGGGCAGACGCTGATGGCAACGGCCGCCTACAACGCGGGGCCTTCGCGGGCATTGCGTTGGGCGCCGGAGGAACCGATGGAAGGTGCGATCTATGCAGAAACCATTCCGTTCAGCGAGACGCGCAATTACGTACAAAAAGTGATGAGCAATGCGTATTTTTACGCGCATAGGCTAGGTAGCCAGGTACAGACCGTGAAGCAGCGGCTGGGGCTGATTGCCGGTCAAACAACCGCGACGGTTGTGGTGGTACCTGAAGCGAGTCAAGCGGAGGAGTGATGAAGTGTTCATGAAAATAAAAAAAGTCTGTGTGCTGGGCGGTTCCGGATTTGTGGGTAGCCACATCGTGCACCGCTTGAGCGCGGCCGGTTATCAGGTCAAGGTGCTGACGCGCCGTCGCGAGCGTGCGAAGCATCTGATCCTGCTGCCCAACGTGCAGGTCGAGGAATGCGATGTGTTTTTCGAGGCGGCCTTGCAGCGGGCGGTCAGCGGCTGCGATGCCGTCATCAATCTGGTCGGTATTCTGCATGAGTCGCGCCGAGCCAGCTTCGATAAGGTGCACATGGAGTTGCCGCGTCGCGTCGCGGCGGCTTGCCAGGCAGCGGGCGTCAAGCGCTTGTTGCAGATGAGTGCCCTGAATGCTGCGGATAACGCGCCAAGTGCTTACTTGCGCTCCCGTGCCAAAGGCGAAACGGCGGCCATGCAGGTGGCAAGTGAAACGCTGCAGGTCACGCTGTTCCGTCCGTCCGTGATTTTCGGTCGTGGCGACAGTTTTCTCAATCTCTTCGCAAAGCTGGCGCGCGTAATGCCGGTGTTGGCTCTGGCCCGCCCGGAGGCCCGATTCCAGCCGGTATTTGTCGAGGATGTCGCACAGACATTCGTTGCCAGCCTGGAAAATCCGGCCACCTTCGGCCAGACGTATAAGTTGTGCGGGCCCAAGGTCTATACGCTACGCCAACTGGTGCAATACGTGGTCGACACCCTCGGGTTGAAGCGCGTCATTATCGGTCTCAATGACCGCCTTTCATATTTACAGGCGTGGGCGATGGAGTTGCTGCCGGTCAAGCTGATGACCCGCGACAATTATTGCTCGATGAAAGCCGATAGTGTCTGCGATTGTCCGTATCCCGAGGTGTTCGGCATCCAGCCGATGGCGCTGGAAGCGGTCGTACCCGAATATCTCGCGAACGATACGCCGCGCCAGGTCTATTTGCGTTTCCGCAGCAAAGCGGGAAGAGAGCAGTAGTCGCGATGCAGGTTTACTGTGTCGGCGGTGCGGTGCGCGATGAACTGCTCGGCCGTACCGTGAAGGATCACGATTACGTCGTCGTTGGCGCCACGCCGGAACAAATGACGGCCTTGGGCTATCGGCCCGTCGGCAAGGATTTTCCCGTTTTTCTGCATCCCAAAACCCAGGAAGAGTATGCGCTTGCTCGCACGGAGCGCAAGACAGCCAAAGGCTACAAGGGATTCCAGGTGTACGCTGCGCCGGAGGTGACACTGGAACAGGATCTCGCTCGGCGCGATCTCACCATCAACGCGATTGCCCGCGATTCCGAAGGCGCGCTGATCGACCCGTATCGTGGGGTCGATGACCTCAAGGACCGCATATTGCGGCATGTGGGGCCGGCCTTTGTCGAGGATCCCGTGCGCATCTTGCGGCTCGCGCGTTTTGCCGCGCGTTTTGCGGATTTCACCGTCGCCGAGGAAACCCTGGCGCTGATGCGCGAAATGGTCGAAAACGGCGAGGTCGATGCGCTGATTCCCGAGCGCGTCTGGCAGGAGTTGGCCAAAGGGCTGATGGAGGCCAGGCCTTCGCGCATGTTCGAGGTGTTGCGCCAATGCGGCGCCCTGAAAAAAATCCTGCCGGAAGTGAACAGGCTTTTCGGCGTACCGCAGCCGCCGCAACATCACCCCGAGGTGGATACCGGCGTGCATGTGATGCTGGTGGTGGACTACGCCGCTGCGCAGAATTTTGACTTGCCGGTGCGCTTTGCCGCACTGATGCATGACCTGGGAAAAGGTACGACGCCTGCCGAGATGCTGCCGCGGCATATCGGCCATGAGCAGCGCGGTGCCGGGCTGGTGAAGGATGTCTGCAAGCGGCTGCGCGTGCCCAACGATTGCCGCGATGTCGCCGTCATTACCGCCAATTTCCACGGCAAGGCTTATCGCGCGCTGGAGATGCGGCCGGATACCGTAGTGCAATTGCTGCACGATACCGATGCCCTGCGCCAGCCGCAGCGTTTCGAAGCATTTCTGCAGGCCTGCGAAAGCGATGTGCGTGGTCGCCCCGGTTTCGAGACTCGGGCCTTTCCCGAAGCCGACTATTTGCGGCGTGCTCTGGCGGCTGCTCAGGCGGTCGATGCCGGAGCGATTGCGGGGCAGTTCGATCAAGCGGAAAAAATCCGCGATGCCGTTTTCAGGGCGCGCGTGGACGCCGTCGCACAATTGCCTGCCAATTCATAGCAGGCTCCAGCCCATCTTGAGTCCCAGCAGAAAGAGCAGGACGGCAAGGCATTTCTTCAGCACATGAACCGGTAGCCGCTGCGCCAGTTTTACACCGAGGGGCGCACCGAAGAAACTCGCGAGAGCAATGCCGAGCATGGCCGGCAAATAGACGTAGCCCAGACTGGGTGACGGCAAGCCTTGGACCCCGGATCCCGAGATCGCATAACCCAGCGCGCCAACTACCGAGAGCGGGAGTCCGAGAGCAGCAGCGGTGCCGATGGCAGCGCGCACATCGCGCGTGCCATAGATGAGGAAAGGCACGGAGACGGTACCGCCGCCGATACCGAGCAGGCTTGAAAACATTCCTACCGCGCCGCCGAATGCGTATAGGCCGGGTTTCCAGGTGAATTCCCCGTGGTTATGCGGTAGCCGATCCAGGAACAAATGTAGCGCAATCGCGCATTCGAAAATCGCAAACAGCAGTTTCAGCCCATCGCTGTGTATGTGCGATGCCAGCCAGGTGGCGAAGATTGCTCCCACAACGCCGGCCGGGGCCATGTGGCGGAAAATGGTCCAGTTGACGTTTTTGTGTCGGTGATGTGCCCGGGTTGAGGAAATCGAATTCACGATGATGGTGGCGAGCGAGGTGCCCACTGCCAGATGCATGATGTGATCCGGCGCAAAATGCAGGCCGGTGAACAGCATCGCGAGGATGGGGACGACGATGATTCCCCCGCCGACGCCGAATATGCCGGAGAGCAGGCCGCCGATAAAACCGGTCGCGAGGTAAAGCAGCCACTCCATGCGAATCAGCGCCTTCCGGCGAGGCGCTGCAATGCTTGCCGCAAAGGGGAATCCGGTAGGTTGTCTGCGAGTTGCGAGAGAGTCGCGGAGGCCTTGCTGCTGATCTCGCGAGCCACGAGCGGCGCGGTGCGGCGCTGAGATTGGACTTGCACTTCAATGCGAATTGAAGTAACTTCTACCCCCTTGTTTTGCAAGTTTTTTAGCAGGTTGGGCGTGAGCAGTTTGAGCTTCGCGGCGATAGCGCCATTGTCGGCAAAAACCGTCAAGCGGCGGTGCTTGACGCCTCCCGCCCGGGTGTATGGTTGCAGTGCCTCAGGCACGATCCCATCCCAGATTTTTTGCAGGCCGGTGAATTTGCCGGCCTCGTTCGCCAGGGCATGAAGCTCGGCATTATCCCTGAAGAGCGCGTTAAGGCGCCGCATGACGGGAGTCCGGGGATTTGTTCGGCAGCAAGGCGCCCAGCGCGCGTTTGCAAGCGGCGAATCCTGGTAAAGGGGAAAGTGTGAATATCATTTTCGTATCAAACAATATGGCGAAAGCCAGGACCTTGTCGTTGCCGCAGTTTCTGCTGCTGTTGGCGATCCTGATCAGCGTGCCGTCATTGATCACCGCTGCTCTTATTCTGCCACAGCCCGGCAGCGAGGACCAAGGCGTCAACGAATTGCTGCCCGTGCGTTTGTTGAATGCCGTCCGCCATAATCAGCAACAGCACATGAATGCGCTGGCCCAGCAACTGGGGGAAATCCAGGCGCGCATGATGCGGCTGGACGCCTTGAGCGCGCGGCTGGCCGAGATGGCGGGCGTCAAGGACATCAATGTAAGCGAGCGCCCCGCCCAGGGCGGCCCTCTCGAACAGGCGGCACCTCTTTCTTCCGCGGAAATCGATAGCCAGGTAGCCCAATTGCTGGCGGACGTGCAAGAGCGCACCGAGCGTCTGGACGCGATCAGCATGCATCTGCTGCAACAGAACCTGAAAAAGACCACATTCCCGTCCGGCGCGCCGGTCAGTGCCGGTTACAACTCGTCCAGCTACGGCTGGCGCCCCGATCCTTTCACCGGCCAGAAAGCGTTCCACAAGGGACTCGATTTCATGGCGGACTCCGGTACACCGATTCATGCGGCTGCCGACGGCATCGTTACCCAGGCGGAAAGAGCACCGGATTATGGTAATATCGTCCGCTTGGATCACGGTTTTGGCCTCGATACGCGCTATGCGCATTTATCCGATTTTCTGGTCAAGATCGGCGATCGCGTAAGCAAAGGGCAACCCATCGGCACGGTCGGCAGTACGGGACGCTCGACAGGGCCGCACCTGCATTATGAAGTGCGTCTCAACGGTGTTCCGCTGGATCCACGCAAATACCTGAAGAACAATAACGGCTAATTTCTGTCCTAACCATCCACTTCTAACCCAAATGTTCCGCTACTGCGGGAAATCGACATCCTTCTATGCTATCCACCCTATTCAAGCAGATTTTCGGTAGCCGCAACGAGCGGCTGGTCAAGCAATACAGCCAGACGGTGCGCGACATTAACGCGCTCGAACCGGCGATGCAGGCGCTTACCGACGAACAGTTGCGTGCCAAGACCGAAGAGTTCAAGCAGCGGTATCAGAACGGCGAATCGCTTGACAAGCTGTTGCCGGAAGCGTTTGCCGTGGTGCGCGAAGGTGGGCGTCGCGCGCTGGGCATGCGCCATTTCGATGTGCAGCTGATCGGCGGCATGGTGCTGCATTACGGTAAGATCGCTGAAATGCGGACCGGCGAAGGCAAGACGTTGGTGGGTACGCTGCCGGTATACCTGAATGCGCTGGCCGGCAAGGGCGTGCATGTGGTGACGGTGAACGATTACCTCGCAAGTCGCGACGCCGCCTGGATGGGCAAGCTGTACAACTTTCTCGGTCTCAGCTACGGCGTCAACCTGTCACAGATGCCGCACGACGAGAAGCAGCAAGCATACGCTGCCGACATTACCTACGGCACGAACAACGAATTCGGTTTCGACTACCTGCGCGATAACATGGTTTATACCCAGGAAGAGCGCGTGCAACGCAATCTGAATTTCGCCGTGGTCGATGAAGTGGACTCCATCCTGATCGACGAAGCGCGTACGCCGCTGATCATCTCTGGTCAGGCCGAAGACAGCGTGCAGCTTTATACCGCGATCAATGCCGTCGCGCTCAAGCTCGTCCGCCAGCAGACCGAGGAAGGCGAGGGCGATTACTGGGTCGACGAGAAGTCGCAGCAGGTCATCATGTCCGAGCAGGGCCATGAACATGCCGAGAACCTGCTGATGGAAGCCGGCCTGTTGACTGCCGGCAGCCTGTACGACGCCGCCAATATCACGCTGGTGCATCACCTTTATGCAAGCTTGCGCGCGCAGTCGCTGTTCCATCGCGACCAGCACTATGTCGTCCGCGACGACGAAGTGGTTATCGTCGATGAATTCACCGGCCGCATGATGACCGGCCGCCGCTGGTCTGACGGCTTGCACCAGGCCGTGGAAGCCAAGGAAGGCGTGGCGATCCAGAAGGAAAACCAGACACTGGCGTCGATCACTTTCCAGAATTACTTCCGCATGTACGGCAAGCTCGCCGGCATGACCGGTACCGCCGATACCGAGGCATTCGAATTCAATTCCATTTATGGCCTGGAAACGGTGGTCATCCCCACCAACAATCCGATGGTGCGCAAGGACATGATGGACAAGGTCTATCGCACCTCGCTCGAGAAATATCATGCGGTCATCGATGACATCAAGGAATGCCAGACACGCCAGCAGCCGGTGCTGGTGGGTACGACTTCCATCGAGAATTCGGAACTGATTTCCGCGCTGCTGGACAAGGAAAACCTGTCCCACCAGGTGCTAAACGCCAAGCAGCACGAGCGCGAGGCGCACATCATCGCGCAGGCCGGTCGTCCCAATATGATCACCATCGCCACCAACATGGCGGGCCGCGGCACCGACATTGTGCTGGGCGGTAATCCGGAAGCGGATCTGCTCGCCATCGAGGTGGATGAAGCGCTGACCGCCGAGCAGAAGGCTGCACGTACCGCCGAGGTCAAGGCCGAATGGCAGAAGGTGCATAACCAGATTCTGGCTTCCGGCGGCTTGCACATCATCGGCACCGAGCGCCATGAATCCCGCCGCGTCGACAACCAGTTGCGCGGCCGTGCCGGCCGTCAGGGCGACCCGGGCTCCAGCCGTTTTTATCTGTCGCTGGAAGACCAGTTGCTGCGCATTTTCGCCGGCGACCGTGTTGCTGCGATCATGGAAAAGCTGAACATGCCGGCTGGCGAGGCGATCGAGCACCCATGGGTCACCCGCGCCATCGAAAACGCACAGCGCAAGGTGGAAGGCCGCAACTTCGATATCCGCAAGCAATTGCTGGAATACGATGATGTCGCCAACGATCAGCGCAAAGTGATCTACCAGCAACGCAACGAACTTCTGGAGGCCGCGAACATCGAGGAAACCATCGTTGCGATGCGCAATGACGTCATTCTTGAATTGATTGCGGAACATATCCCGCCGGGCAGCATGGAAGAGCAGTGGGATGTACCCGCGCTGGAGAAATCACTGGAAGCCGAGGTTGGCTTGATATTGCCGATCCAGGAATGGCTGGAAAAAGAGCCGGATCTGCATGAAGAAACGTTGACCGAGCGCGTCATGGCGGCTGCGGAAGAAACCTATCAGGCAAAAATCGCTCAGGCTGGCGCGGACGTGATGCATCAGTTCGAGCGCGCCGTGATGCTGCAAAGCCTGGACAATCACTGGCGCGAGCATCTGGCTGCGCTGGATCATTTGCGTCAGGGGATTCATTTGCGTTCCTATGCGCAGAAAAATCCCAAGCAGGAATACAAGCGCGAAGCATTCGAATTGTTCTCCAATCTGCTCACCGTCGTGAAGCGTGAAGTCACTCAGGTCACGATGATGGTCCAGATCAAGAGCCAGGCCGACATGGAAGACGTGGTCGAAAAGCCGACAGAGCTTGAGAACGTACGTTACCAGCATGCCGATTAT
>Ga0066486_1000158_pt1 | contig 22018 bp, 19 predicted proteins | sample LakWasM128_HOW14_2_FD_59591 | JGI IMG/M metagenome (GOLD analysis project Ga0066486, IMG submission 59591) | Freshwater sediment methanotrophic microbial communities from Lake Washington under simulated oxygen tension - Sediment Metagenome 128_HOW14 | ecosystem: Environmental > Aquatic >... | reverse complement strand
AACCGTGTTTATCAGCAACGCTTACGCCGCAGCCCCTGCGGCAGCCACCCCGGAGTGGACTAGCTTCCTCCCTTTAATTGTTATTTTCGTGCTGTTCTGGTTCATGCTCATCCGTCCGCAGATGAAGCAGGCCAAGGAACAACGGAAGATGATCGAAGCGCTGCAAAAAGGCGATGAAGTCGTCACCACCGGCGGCGTAGCAGGCAAGATCGTCAAGGTCGGCGACAGTTTCGTCGCGCTTGAAATCGCTCCTGAAATCGTCGTCCAGGTGCAGAAGCACACTGTGCAGACCCTGCTGCCCAAGGGCACGCTCAAGTCTCTCTAAGAAAATCACCGGGACTACCCCATGAACCGCTATCCGCTCTGGAAGTACATCCTTATTCTTGCCTCGCTGCTGTTCGGCATGCTGTATGCGTTGCCGAACTTCTTCGGAGAAGCTCCCGCCGTCCAGGTTTCACCGGCCAAGAGCACTCTCAAGGTGGAGCCAGCTTTGCTGGAGCAGGTCGAATCCGCGCTTAAAGCAGAAAACATCGCCATCGACGGCCTGTTCCTCGACGACAAGGGCATCAAGGTACGCTTCGCAACTCCCGACGCGCAAATTAAGGCCAAAGATGCCCTTACCGAGCGGCTGGGCAAGGATTACGTGGTGGCGCTCAATCTGGTTTCCCGCTCGCCGGAATGGTTGCACAACATCGGCGCCCTGCCGATGTATCTCGGCCTGGACCTCCGCGGCGGCGTGCACTTCCTGCTGCAAGTGGATATGAAGGGCGCAGTGGACAAAGCCGTCGAGCGTTATGTAGGCGACCTGCGCACCACCATGCGCGAAAGCCGTATTCCTTATCTCGGCGTCGTTCGCGAAGGGCAATCGGTGCAGGTGAAGTTCCGTAATAACGCGGACAAGGCCAAGGCGGAAACCGAAATCCGCAAGAACTATCCCGACCTGCTGCTCAAGGAATCCTCCGATGGCGAGAGCAGTATCCTGATCGCTTCGCTGGATGTGCCGGCGCAAAAGCGTATCCAGGAATTCGCGCTCAAGCAGAACATGCAGACGCTGCACAACCGCGTCAACGAACTGGGCGTTGCCGAACCCATCATCCAGCAGCAAGGCATGGACCGCATCGTGGTGCAACTGCCGGGCGTGCAGGATACCGCCAAGGCCAAGGAAATTCTCGGTCGCACGGCGACACTGGAAATCCGCATGGTGGACGACGAGAAGAGCGTGCCTGCCACGCTGGACGCTGCCGCCAAGGGTCAGGTGCCCTTTGGCGACGAATACTATGTCGACCGCGACGGCCGTCCGCTGCTGATCAAGAAAAGCGTGGTATTGACTGGCGACTACATCACCGACGCCGGCCCCGGCCTGGACCAGCAATCCGGCGGCTCCGTGGTGCATGTGACGCTGGATGGTCGCGGCGCGCGTATCTTCAAGCAGGTGACGCGTGAAAACGTCGGCAAGCGCATGGCAATCCTGCTGGTCGAAAAAGGCCAGGCAGAAGTCATTACCGCGCCGGTGATCCAGGAAGAAATCGGCGGCGGCCGCGTGCAGATCAGCGGCATGGCCAATGTGCAGGAAGCGACCGACGTTTCGCTACTGCTGCGCGCCGGCGCGCTGGCAGCGCCGATGGACATCATCGAGGAGCGTACCGTCGGGCCGAGCATGGGTGAGGAAAACATCTATCGCGGCGTTCACTCCACGCTGTGGGGTTTTGCCGCAATTTCCGTGATGATGATCCTGTACTACATGGTTTTCGGCACGATTTCGGTATTCGCACTGGGTGCCAACCTGTTGCTGCTGGTAGCGATCCTGTCGCTGCTGCAAGCCACCCTGACACTGCCCGGTCTCGCCGCTATCGCGCTGACACTCGGCATGGCGATTGACGCCAATGTGCTGATCAACGAACGGATCCGCGAGGAATTGCGCAACGGCAGCTCGCCGCAGGCATCGATACACGCCGGCTACGATCGCGCCTTCGGCACGATTCTCGACTCCAACATCACCACAATGATTGCCGGCCTCGCCCTCTTCATGTTCGGCACCGGTCCGGTGAAAGGCTTTGCCGTGGTACACGTCCTCGGCATCATGACCTCAATGTTTACCGCAGTCGTGGTTTCTCGCGCCGTAGTCAACCTGGTCTATGGCTATCGTCGCAAGATCAACAAACTGGCGATCGGCTAAGGAAAACGTATGGAACTCTTCCGCATCAAAAAAGACATCCCGTTCATGAGCTATGGGCGCCTCACGACGTCCATCTCGCTGATTACTTTCCTGCTTTCGGTGTTCTTCCTCGCCCACAGGGGCCTCGCGCTCGGCGTGGACTTCACCGGCGGCACGGTCATGGAAATCAGCTACCCGCAAGCAGCTGACATCGGCAAGATCCGCAGCGCCATCGACGGCGTCGGGTTGAAAGACGCCACCGTACAGAATTTCGGCACCAGCCGCGACGTGCTGATCCGTCTGCCGATCAAGGAAGGACTCTCCACGGCGCAGCTCTCGGAACAAGTCATCGGCGTATTGCGCCAGGATAACGCCGGCGTGGAACTGCATCGCGTCGAATTCGTCGGCCCCCAGGTCGGTCAGGAACTTTACGAAAACGGCGCACTGGCAATGTTGCTGGTGTGCTTCGGCATCATGGCCTACCTCGCCATGCGTTTCGAATGGCGCTTCGCGCTGGCGGCGGTGATCGCCAACATGCACGACGTGGTGATCATTCTCGGTTTCTTCGCCTTCTTCCAGTGGGAGTTCAACCTGACCGTGCTGGCCGCGGTGCTCGCGGTGCTGGGCTACTCGGTCAACGAATCGGTGGTGGTCTTCGACCGGGTACGCGAAAACTTCCGCAAGATGCGCAAGGCCAGCGTGGCGGAGGTGATCGACAACGCGATCACGCGCACCATGTCGCGCACCATCATCACGCATGCGATGACGCAGACTGTCGTGTGCTCGATGCTGTTCTTTGGCGGCGAAGTGTTGCATAACTTCGCGCTGGCACTGACTATTGGCATTCTGTTCGGCATTTACTCTTCCGTGCTGGTCGCCAGCCCCATTGTCATGTGGCTGGGGGTTTCTCGCGAAGATTTGGTCAAGCCGGAAAAGAAGGAAACGGCGGACGCCCTGCCTTGACAAGGCTCCGCCCTTGCGCGGAAACTTGGCGCTTCACTTAACCTGACCCATACCCCTTGGACGACATTCCTTTATCGTGGCAGCTCGGCGCTCTCGCCGGGCTGCTACTGATCGGCGCTTTCTTTTCGATCGCCGAAACCAGCCTCATGTCTCTCAATCGCTACCGATTGAGACATCTTGCCAACGCCGGGCATCGCGGCGCTCGTCTCGCCAGCGGATTGTTGGCAAAAACCGACAAACTGCTGGGCGTGATCCTGCTCGGCAACAATTTCGCCAATGCCGCCTCCGCAACCCTGGTCACGGTGATCAGCGTACGCTTGTTCGGCGACGGCCAGGCCGTGCTGGCTGGCGGCACGCTGGCGGTGACATTCGCCATCCTTGTCTTCGGCGAAATTTCGCCCAAGGTCATTGCCGCCACCTATCCCGAAAAGCTGGCTTTTGCATGCAGCTATTTTCTGTATCCCCTGCTGAAGGTCGCCTACCCGGTCGTATGGTTCGTCAACCTGTTTGTCAGTGGCTTCCTCAAACTGCTCCGCATCAAGACCGACTTCAGCGATACCGCGCACGCCATTAGCATGGAAGAATTGCGCACCATCGTTTCAGAGTCGGGAAAATTCATCCCGAAAAAGCACCGCAGCATCCTGCTCAACCTGTTCGACCTGGAGAAAGCCACCGTCGATGATGTGATGACGGCGCATACGCAAATCGAAGCCGTGGATTTCGATGCGCCCCTCGAAACGATATTGCAGCAGATTGCGACCAGCCACCATACGCGCATGCTGGTACGGCAAGGGCCAAACGAGGAAATCATCGGCGTGATCCATATCCGCAAGGTCATGCATCAGGTGCAGAGCGGGCAACTCGATCTCGACCTTCTGCGCGAAATCGTCGCCGAGCCTTACTATGTGCCTTGCGGAACGCCGCTTTATACCCAGCTCCAGCAATTCCAGGAAAAGCAGCAACGCCTGGCGCTGGTGGTAGATGAATATGGCGAACTCAAAGGCCTGGTGACGCTGGAAGACATTCTCGAAGAAATCGTCGGCGACTTCACCACGCAATCGCCATCTTTCGGCGGCGCCTTCCACGAACAACCTGACGGCAGCTGGCTGGTGGATGGCGGCGTACAATTGCGCAGCCTCAATCGCAAGCTGGGGCTCGGTTTCCCGCTGGATGGCCCCAAGACATTGAACGGACTTGTGCTGGAGCATTTCGAGGATATTCCTGAACCCGGCACCAGCTTCAGGATAGGCGGTCATACGCTGGAAATCATACAAACGCATGAGCGCATCGTAAAAAGCGTTCGCATTTACCCCTAGCTCAGGTATAGCCAATAGATTTTCTTCATCGAAAATTCTTTTGATAGCCTGTTCTGGCTACTTGAAAAAATCCGGTTTAGGCTCACAATAAGAACACGCTATGGCGAAGACTCACGAAAGTACCGTTGTAGATAGCACGGCAACCCGACAGAAACCTCCACCTCTGTATAAGGTGCTGTTGCTGAACGACGATTACACGCCCATGGAATTCGTTGTGGTGGTTCTGCAGCAGTTTTTTTCCAAAAGCCGCGAACAGGCCACTCAAATAATGCTCAAAGTACATAACGAGGGCATTGGATTGTGCGGCATCTATCCGCACGGCATTGCCGAAACCAAGGTCAACCAGGTCACCGCATTCGCCAGGGAGCATCAGCACCCCTTGCAATGCACCATGGAACAAGAATGAAGGCTTCCTGAAAAATCGGGCACAGGAAGCCGGCAACAAGCAGTACAACCGGTCATTGGTATTTAGAGGTGCCTCAAAATGATTGCGCAGGAACTGGAAGTATCCTTACATATGGCGTTCATGGACGCGCGTCAGAAGCGTCATGAACTGATCACGGTCGAGCACCTTCTGCTCGCGATGATCGACAACCCCACCGCGGCGCAAGTCCTGCGCGCGTGCGGGGCGGACCTCGAAATCCTGCGTCGCGAACTGACCAACTACATCGAAGAACATACTCCCACTGTCACCGGCAGCGATGAAGTCGATACGCAACCGACATTAGGCTTCCAACGTGTGATCCAGCGTGCCATCCTGCATGTCCAATCCTCCGGCAAGAAGGAAGTAACCGGTGCTAATGTGCTGGTCGCAATATTCGGCGAAAAGGATTCGCACGCGGTATTCTTCCTTCACCAGATGGGCGTCACCCGTTTGGATGTGGTGAATTTCATTTCCCACGGCATTACCAAGGTCGCCGAGAACACCACCGCCAAACGCGCCGAAACCGAACAGGAAGTGGAAGGTGAAGCTTCTTCCACCGGTGCGCTGGAAAACTTTACGCAAAACCTTAATGCGCTGGTACTGGCCGGCCGCATCGACCCCTTGATTGGCCGCGGCCCCGAACTTGAGCGCGTGGTGCAGACCCTGTGCCGTCGTCGCAAGAACAATCCTTTGCTGGTCGGCGAAGCCGGCGTCGGCAAGACTGCGATTGCAGAAGGCCTGGCCCGGCGCATTGTGGAAGGCAGCGTTCCGGAAGTCCTGAACAACGCGACCATCTACTCGCTGGACATGGGTGCCCTGCTGGCAGGCACCAAATATCGCGGCGACTTCGAGCAGCGCCTGAAGGCTGTGCTCAAGAAGCTCTCGGACAATCCCAATGCGATCCTCTTCATCGACGAAATCCATACACTGATCGGCGCGGGTGCTGCGAGCGGCGGCACTCTGGATGCATCCAACCTGCTGAAGCCAGCGCTGTCCAACGGCACCCTGAAGTGCATTGGCGCGACCACCTATCAGGAATATCGCGGCGTATTCGAGAAGGATCATGCGCTGTCACGTCGCTTCCAGAAAGTAGACGTTTCGGAGCCGAGCATCGCCGAAACCGTCGAAATCCTGAAGGGCCTGAAATCCCGTTTCGAAGCGCATCACAGCGTCAAGTACACATCCGCTGCGTTGAATACGGCCGCCGAGCTTTCCGCGAAATACATCAATGACCGCCATTTGCCCGACAAGGCTATCGACGTCATCGACGAAGCCGGCGCCGCTCAGCGCATCCTGCCGAAATCCAAGCAAAAGAAGGTGATCGGCAACAGGGAAATCGAGGACATCATCGCCAAGATTGCGCGCATCCCACCGCAGAATATCTCGTCTGATGATCGTAATGCGCTGAAAACACTGGATCGCGACCTCAAGGCTGTGGTTTTTGGCCAGGACAAGGCGATCGATGCATTGTCCGCCGCCATCAAAATGGCGCGGAGCGGCCTGGGCAATGCGCAAAAGCCCATCGGCTCCTTCCTGTTCTCTGGCCCGACCGGCGTCGGCAAGACCGAGGTCGCCCGCCAGTTGGCCTACACGCTGGGTATTGAACTGGTGCGTTTCGACATGTCCGAATACATGGAACGTCATGCCGTCTCCCGCCTCATCGGCGCACCTCCGGGCTATGTTGGCTTCGAGCAGGGCGGCCTGATGACGGAAGCGATCACCAAGCATCCTTATTCCGTATTGCTGCTGGATGAAATCGAGAAGGCGCACCCGGATATCTTCAACATCCTGCTGCAAGTCATGGACCACGGCACGCTAACCGACAACAATGGCCGCAAGGCGGATTTCCGCAATGTGACCATTATCATGACGACCAATGCCGGCGCGGAATCGTTGTCGAAGTCCAGCATGGGATTCACTCAGTCGGTCAGCAGCGGTGACGAAATGGGGGAAATAAAGCGACTCTTCACGCCGGAATTCCGCAATCGGCTGGATGCCATCGTGTCATTCGGCGCACTGGATCACGACGTCATCATGCGCGTCGTCGAGAAATTCCTGATGCAACTGGAAGATCAGTTGCACGAGAAAAAGGTAGATGTGACATTCACCGATACCTTGAAGGAGTATCTTGCCAAGACCGGTTTCGATCCGCAAATGGGTGCACGCCCGATGGCCCGCCTGATCCAGGACACAATTCGTCGCGCACTGGCTGACGAGCTGTTGTTCGGCCGCCTGTCGCATGGCGGCAGCGTCACCGTCGATATCGATACGAATGAGAAAGTCGTGCTGATATTCGACGAGGACTCCGGCGACGCCAAACCGGAACTCGCTGTCAACGAAGCCCAGTAATCAGGTTCTCGGGGATGGCACGCGCCATCCCCGGCTGAACCATTCTCATCTTTGCCGGGTCCCGGCATCGTCTACTCGATAATCGATTGTCGCACTGGCGATTTTTGCCAAGCATGGCTATGATGCCCTTTCATCGAAAGGGGGAAAGCCATGCCTATCCTGATCGTACTCACCGTTGCGGTGCAGGCGTTCTTCATCTACCACGTCATACGCACGGGCCGCCCCTCGTGGTGGGCATATGTCATTCTTTCCTTCCCCGTGGGCGGAAGCCTCATTTACTATTTTGTCGAGATTTTTCCCAACTCTCGCGAGCATCGCAAAGCGCGCAGAACCGTCCGCGACCTCGTCCGGACCATCCAACCCGATGCCGAATTGAAACGCCGCGCGGAAGAGCTGGAAATATGCGGCAGCATGGATAACAAGATGGCGCTGGCCGAGGAATGCGAAGCGGCGGGCATGTACGACGAGTCGGCCGATCTTTACAAAAGCTGCCTGACGGATGCCTACTGCAATGATCCGCTGATTATTTTCAAGTTGGCCAACGCGCAATTGATGCGCGAACAACCGGATGAGACCGAGCAATTGCTAAGCCAGCTCGAAACCGCTCACCCCGCGTTCAAGCCGCAGGAAGTCAAGCTCCTGCGGGCACGTCTGCTTGAGAAAACCGACACCTCAGCCGCCTTGGCGCTCTATGAGGAATTGACTCCGGTTTATCCCGGTCTTGAAGCGAAATGCCGCCATGCGTCGCTGTTGCAATCGCTCGGCCACCAATCGCAAGCAGACGGCATGCTCGAAGAGGTGATACATCACGCCAAACGCTTCAAGATCAACCACGAAGCCGAGCAAGAATGGGTGCGCTTCGCGAAAGACAGCCTGAAAGAGTAAAGCTAGTTAGCCAAGTGCGGCGCAAACTTCCTTGATAAGTGTCGGCCCGCGGTAGATCAGGCCGCTATACACCTGAACCAGGCTGGCACCGGCATCGATTTTCTCCCGCGCATCCTCACCGGTCAGTATGCCGCCGACGCCGATAATGGGGATTTCGCCTTTCAAGGCAAGGCTCAACTGCTTGACCACCGCCGTGGATTTCGTCCGTACCGGCGCGCCCGAAAGTCCGCCCGTTTCCTCGGCATTTTCCATCCCTTCGACACCCTCGCGCGAAAGCGTGGTGTTGGTAGCGATTACGCCATCGAAACGATATTGCAGCAGCAAATCGGCGATCTCGATCACTTGCTCAGCGGTCAGATCCGGGGCGATCTTCAGTACTATCGGCACATAACGCCCGTATTGCTCAGCCAGCTTTTCCTGCTCCACCTTCAACGCCGAAAGCAGGTTCTCCAGCGCTTCCTTCTCCTGCAGCTGACGCAGGTTCTTGGTGTTGGGCGAGGAGATGTTGACCGTCACGTAGCTGGCGTGGGCGTAAACCTTGCGCAAGCAGATCAGGTAATCGTCCACCGCACGCTCGTTCGGTGTATCGAAATTCTTGCCGATATTGATGCCGAGCATGCCGCGATAGCGAGCGTTTTTCACATTCTCGACCAGCGTATCCACGCCCTCATTATTGAAACCGAAGCGGTTAATGATGGCTTGCGCCGTGGGAATGCGGAACAGGCGAGGCTGAGGGTTGCCAGGTTGCGGACGCGGCGTCACGGTGCCGACTTCGATGAATCCGAAACCGAGTGTCGCCAGCGCATCAATGTAGGCACCGTTCTTGTCCAGACCGGCCGCAAGGCCAATCGGGTTCGGGAAATCCAGCCCCATGACGCGGCGAGTGCGACACACCGGAGATTTTGGCAGCAACACGCTTAACTTCAGCCGATTTGCGACTTGCAGGGAATCCAGCGTCAGGTGATGCGCACGCTCTGCATCCAGCCGGAACAGCAATGGCTTCAGCAGGCTATACATTACGCGCTCCGCCAGATCGTGCCTTGCGGCGTGTCTTCAAGCACCACGCCGTTATCCAGCAACTCCTTGCGAATACGATCGGCTTCGGCGAAGTTCCTGGATGCCTTGGCTGCCGCGCGTTCCGCAATCAGCCCTTCGATTTGTTCCGACGCCAACGCACCAGCTACGCTTGCACCTTGCAGAAATTCCTCGGGTGAACGCTGCAACAAGCCCAGCACTCCAGCCAGCGCCTTCAGACGTGCGGCAGCGTTTACATTGCGACTGCGGTTCACCTCGTTTGCCAGATCGAACAGCACCGCCATGGCTTCCGGCGTATTGAAGTCATCATCCATCGCGGTCTGGAAGCGCGCCATCTGCGGATCGTTCCAATCCAGCGTAGCGGCACCCACTTCGATTCCGCGCAATGCGGTATACAGGCGAGTGAGTGCCTGCTTCGCGTCGTTAAGATGCGCGTCGGAGTAATTGAGCGGACTGCGGTAATGTGCGCGCAGGATGAAAAAGCGCAGTACTTCCGGATCGTATTTGGTCAGCACCTCGCGGATGGTGAAGAAATTACCCAGTGATTTGGACATCTTCTCTTCGTCCACGCGGACGAAGCCGTTGTGCATCCAGTAATTCACATAGGTGCAATCATGCGCGCCTTCGGACTGGGCAATTTCATTCTCATGATGCGGGAATTGCAAATCCTGCCCGCCGCCGTGAATATCGAAATGATGGCCCAGATGATGATCGCTCATCGCCGAGCATTCGATATGCCAGCCGGGACGGCCAGGTCCCCATGGAGACTCCCATGCGGGCTCGCCTGGCTTGGCGGACTTCCATAAAACGAAGTCCAGCGGATCGCGTTTGTAAGTATCCACTTCGACGCGCTCGCCGGCACGCAGGTCTTCGAGCGATTTTCCCGAGAGTTTTCCGTAGCCATTGAAACCGCGCACGGCATAAAACACATCCCCGTTATCCGCGCGGTAGGCGAGGCCTTTGTCGACCAGCGCGGCAATCATGTTCAGCATGTCGGCGATATGCTGCGTCGCACGCGGTTCGAGATCGGGCTTCTTCACACCGAGCGCCGCCGCGTCCTCGTCCATCGCGCGGATGAAGCGTTCGGTCAGCTCCCCGATGGACTCGTTGTTTTCCGCGGCACGCTTGATGATCTTGTCGTCGATGTCGGTAATATTGCGCACGTACGTGAGATCGAGCCCGGAGGCCCGCAGCCAGCGTGCCACCATGTCGAAAACCACCATGACGCGCGCATGGCCCAAATGACAGAAATCGTATACTGTCATGCCGCACACATACATGCGTACCTTACCGGGAGTGATCGAATGGAATACTTCTTTTTCGCGGGCGATGGAGTTGTAGATCTTCAGCATGGAATCAAGGCGTTTTGTTGGTCTCGGAAGGCTCGAAACTGTTGGAGATTGGAAGCGGAAATTGATAGAATTTGGCCGCTAAATAACCGGGCAAAGTATATACCATAATGCACTCCCGCGCCCTTCTCGCCTTGACGGCTCTCCTGCTCGCATTCCTCGCCCCTCGGGCGCATTCCGAGACGGACGAGCTGCAAAAAATTTCGCAGTTGATCGGACGCAACCAGCATGCCGAAGCCGAAAAAAATCTCGAACGCTATCTTGCAGCGCATCCGGGCGATGTACGCGGAACATTCATAAAAGGTATATTGCTCGGCGAGCAGAAGAAAACTGCAGAGGCCATTCGCCTCTACAACGATCTCATCAAACAGAACCCCACCTGGCCCGAGCCCTACAACAACCTGGCAGTACTTTATGCCAGCCAGGGGCAATTCGAACGGGCAAGGCAGACATTGGAAACAGCGTTGCGTACCCATCCAAGCTACGCAGCCGTGCATGACAATTTGAGCGGCATCTATGCAGCAATGGCGTCCGAGGCCTACGGCAAGGCTCTGAAAACCGACGATACAACGACCCGCCCCCAACCTCGCCTCGCCATGGTCGGACTGCCGTATGCAGAAAAACAGGCATTGGCAATGGCGGCGAACACGCGGCCGACAACTCCTGCACCAATCAAGGCAGTGGCGCCTACCCTCGTTGCAAAACCGGCACTCGCCGCCTCTGTTCCGGCGGCGCCCCTTCAAACGGCTCTTACTCCCGTTGCCGCGCCCATGGCAAAACCGGCGGCCCAGCCGACTGCGTTCTCGCCAAAAACAGCGACAGAGACCATCGCCGAGAATTCAACCACACCCATCGAGGCTACGATCAAAGACTGGGCCAAAGCGTGGTCGCGTCAGGACGTGGACCGGTATCTCAATTATTATGCCGGCAACTTCAAGCCCCCCAAGGGAGAAAGCCGTCGCGCCTGGGAACAGACCCGCCGCTCGCGCATCAACAGCCCGGAATCCATCACTGTCGATATCTCCAATCTCAAGATAGAGAATGACGGCAATCGCGCCAAGGCACGATTCAAACAGAACTACCGCGCCGACAGAATTTCAAAACGCACCAACAAGACGCTGGTCCTGAACAGGAACGGCAACCGCTGGCTGATCGTGGAGGAACTCGCGCGGTGAATTCTCCGACGAGTAGCAGCAGGCAACGCACGCTTGCTCTAGCCATGGGGCTGATGCTGTTTGCCGCACCATCCTGGAATGCCACGGCAGTGAATGCGGACGGCAACCTGCCCGCAGGATTCCATCAAACTTCCTTTGGCAAAACCCGCAGCGTGGAGGGCCTTCTGGCGCAAAGCCTGCTGCAAATCACGCGCGGGCAAACCGACGCCGCGCTGGCCACCATCAACAGCCTGCTGAACATCGCCCCCAACTTCAAACTGGCGCACCTTGTCCGGGGCGACCTGCTGATGGCACGCTCGCGCGAGTTGGTAAGCTTCGGCAGCATCAACAACGCCCCGCAGGACACCATCGTCGATTTTCAGGAAGAAGCACGCGTACGCTTGCAACGCTATCTTGCGCAACAAGATACACAGCATGTACCGGAATACCTGTGGCGCCTTGATCTGGAATTTGCGCATGCCATCGTGGTCGATACCGCGAAATCCCGCCTCTACCTGTACAGCAACGACAACGGCACGCCGCGCTACATGGCCGATTACTACATTACCGTCGGCAAGAATGGCGTCGGCAAGCAGAAAGAGGGAGACAAGCGCACGCCCGAAGGCATCTATTTCGCCGGTAAGCAATTGCAGCGAAAACTGCCGGATTTTTACGGCAGCGGCGCATTTCCACTCAATTATCCCAATGAATGGGACATACGACAAGGCAAGGACGGCCACGGCATCTGGCTGCACGGCACTCCCGGCGATACATATAGCCGCCCCCCTCGCGCCAGCGACGGCTGCATTGTGCTCTCCAATCCCGACCTCGATGCACTGAAGCCTTATCTTAAAAACGGTAGTACACCGGTCATCATCGCACGCGATGCGCAGCTGGTCTCGAATACGCAACTGACTGCGCAAAAAGCCGATCTGCTGCGCGAAATCGAAAACTGGCGCAAAGCCTGGGAAGCACAGGAAACCGAGCGCTATCTGGGCTTCTACTCCAGGGACTTCTTTACCAGGGATAGCGACTTCGACCACTGGGCAGCAGAAAAACGCAGTACGCAGACCACTGCAGCCCCTACCGAAATCACGCTATCCAACATCAGCGTGTTCCGTTATCCTAACGATCAGCAAGAATTGGTCGTCGTCAATTTTGAGCAGCAATATAAAAGCATTAAGCTGAACGACCGCATGCGGAAGCGCCAATACTGGGTGCTCGAAAACAAGCGCTGGAAGATTTTGTACGAAGGTGCAAGCTGACCCTTCTGCGCATCAGCGGAGGAGAAATCATGAAGAAATTCGCTTTATCGTTCCTGTTTTGGCTGTTCATCAGCCATCCCGCAGTCGCGGCCAACCCCCAGATTGAGTTCCAGACCAACATGGGCAGTTTCGTCGTAGAGCTGTACCCGGACAAGGCCCCGAAAACCGTCGAGAATTTCCTGACTTACGTAAAAAGCGGGTTTTACGAAGGTACGATTTTCCATCGTGTGATTGATAAATTCATCATTCAGGGCGGCGGGCTGACATCGGACATGCACTCCAAGCAGACTTTACCGCCTGTCCCGAACGAAGCTAATAACGGGCTGCGCAACGCGCCCGGCTCCCTGGCGATGGCGCGCGCGTTCAACCCCGACTCCGCAACGGCACAGTTCTTCATCAACCTCGACGACAACAAGATGCTCAATTACTACCGCCCCGAACCGGCCCTGATGGGATATACCGTATTCGGCAAGGTCATTCGCGGCATGGACATCGCGCAGAAAATCGGCCGCATTCCGACACAAGCGTTCGGCAAACTTTCCGACGTGCCGCAGGAAACCATCGTCATCGAAAAGGCAGCGCTGCTGGAAACCCCTATAATTGCGGAAGAGTCCAACAGGACCAGCGAGGCACTGCCCGCAACACAGAAATCATCGAAAAAAGGAAAGAAACGTGGTTAAACTTCACACTAACTTCGGCGTCATCACCCTGGAACTGGATGCGGAAAAGGCTCCGGTCACCGTCGCCAATTTTCTTGAATATGTCGACAGCGGCTTTTACAACAACACCGTATTCCATCGCGTGATCGACGGCTTCATGATCCAGGGCGGCGGTTTTGAGCCCGGCATGTCGCAAAAGAGCACCAATGCCGCAATCAAGAATGAAGCCGACAACGGCCTGAAAAACAAGGCTTACACCGTCGCCATGGCTCGCACGCCGGATCCGCATTCGGCCAGCAGCCAGTTTTTCATCAACGTGGCAGACAACGAATTCCTTAATTTCTCCTCCCCGACATCGCAAGGCTGGGGCTATTGCGTGTTCGGCAAGGTCACCGACGGCACCGATGTCGTAGACAAGATTCGTCAAGTCAAAACCGGCAACAAGGCCGGCCATCAGGACGTGCCCGTCGAGGATGTCGTGATCGAGCGCGCCGAGCAGTGCTGAGCGGCACCGCCCCCACACTCTTCATATCCGACCTGCACCTCTGCACTTCGCGCCCGCACATCACTGCCCTGCTGCTGAAGTTTCTTTCCGGCACGGCGCGTGGTGCGCGGGCGCTGTATGTGCTGGGTGATTTGTTTGAATACTGGGCCGGCGACGACGACCTCGCCGACCCGTTTCATCAGGAAATCTGCGACGCATTCCGGGCGCTTGCCGAAAGCGGCACGCCGGTGGCGCTGATACACGGCAATCGTGACTTTCTACTGGCAGAGAAATTTGCGCATGCATCCGGCATGGCTATCCTGAACGATCCGCACTTGATCGAGTTATATGGGCAGCGCGTCTTGCTGTCCCACGGCGACCTGCTGTGTACCGATGATATCGAATACCAGAAATTCCGCCTTCAGGTCCGCAATGCAGATTGGCAACAGACTTTTCTCTCGCAGTCTCTTGCCGCACGCAAGACGCAAATTGAGGCCCTGCGCATGCGCAGCGAGTCCGAGAAATCCCACAAGGGGGAGGCGATCATGGACGTGAATGCAGATGCCGTCATCGACATGCTGCGCCGCTACGATCATCCCGAACTGCTGGTCCATGGACACACGCATCGGCCCGGCAAGCACGTCATCAAGGACAACGGCCGCATTACCACGCGCTGGGTGCTGGGAGACTGGTATGAGACCGGCAATTACCTGCGCGTTTCGGACGCCGGCTGCGAAGCCATTACTCTCGCGTAGACTTCCTAACGCATGCAAATACGCCTGTATTAACCCAATGTGAAGTGAGATATGCAGGCGAGAACGCCTGCACTAGGGCTGTTGCGGCTGTTTCACTTCCGGCTTCACTGGCGTTTTCGGTTTCGCGGGTGCCGCAGGCTGGGTCGCGGCCCTCTTCGGACCGGCGGTTTTTTTGCCTGCCATACTGGATTTCTGCCTGGCAGCCAGACTGACGCCCTGCTTGCGCAGCCACCAGTTGCTGGCGAATTCCTGCGCAACGAGCTTTTCTTCTGGCATTAGCAATGCTTCGGTCTTGTCGCGCATTTCAACGGCAGTTTGCTGCATCGCGGGGTCGGCCGCGTCCTGTTGTGCCATCGTTGCGGCAATGTCGTACCACATATAGGCGCGCACGAGGTCGCGCGGGCTGCCTTCGCCATTGGCGTACATATTGCCCAGCATCAATTGCCCCGACGCATCGCCAGACTCGGCCAGGCGTTGTGCCCAGAGCAGCGCTTCATCATGGTCGACCGCAATGTCATAGCCGTTATACAACTTCACCGCCAACAGACGTTGCGCATCCGGCTGTCCGTTTTTCGCCGCGCGGCGCAGCCAATTCAGCGCCTCGGTATTGTTCTTGGGCGCACTCCTCCCATAATTGAAACGCGACCCCAGTTCGAATTGTGCCCATGCATCATTGGCATTGGCACGCCGCACCAGCTCCGGCAGTTTAAGCTGCTCATACCTGGCGAGTTTCTCTGCGTCATTGGACGGCATCCCGCCGGCAGCCACAGCGGCAATGGAGACCGTCGCGCCCAGCACCAAAGCCAGGAGTCGAGGCATATGCTTGCAGAGGCGCAGCGAATAATTCATATCGAAGCCATTATAAACATTATGTCGGACTCGCCGCGTCATCCTATTCCTACACTCTAATCATACAAACTGAATGCAACCAAACCCCTGAGTCAATTTCCTATGAATTATTGCAATCAGTCCGCAGTAGCTGCATCCGTGGCCGTCATCAAGGACTGACTTTTACTCTGAAGGAGACTCGAAAGATGAAATCGACATTACTCAGGAAACTTTTATGCGCACTCGCCCTTTCGCTCATGCCTTTCCTTGCATTCGCCGGCGGCACCAATACCCAATCAGATCCATCGACCGGCTATGAAAAAGCTCCCGACAAAAGTACTCAGCAGGGCGATATGGGCACGGGCGTTGGCACCGAAGACAGTACCGCTCCACAGGAGCGAGTGAGCGACTCCGAATTGACCAAGAATGTCGAAAAAGCGCTCAAAAACGAAGCGCAATTGAAAAATCTCGATATCGACGTCGAAGTCAATGACGGCGTGGTCACGCTCTCGGGCGATGCCAAGGACGTGCGCTTCCAAGGCCGGGCCGCCAAGGTCGCCAGCAGCGTGAAGGGCGTCAAGTCCGTACAGAACAATCTCAGTATTAACGGCAAAAAGAAGTAACTCTTTCCGGCCATGCGTCACCCCGACGCATGGCCGCGTCTTTCTCCGCTTTGAATATTCGGCATTTTTTGCCGTTTCACAAAACTATCTCTTGAAATCTCGATAAGCAGTCCCTATCATTAGCACTCGAAAGACATGAGTGCTAACAGCGCTTGGTCTCACCCAAAAATCCGTTTTACCGATTAATCAAAAAAGGAGAACTCCACGATGAAAATTCGTCCTTTGCATGACCGCGTAATCGTCAAGCGCCTGGAAGAAGAACGCACGACTGCCTCCGGCATCGTCATCCCCGACACCGCAGCCGAAAAACCCGACCAAGGCGAAATCATCGCCGTTGGCAATGGCAAGGTGCTGGAAGACGGCTCCGTACGCGCCCTGGAAGTCAAGGTCGGCGACAAGGTTCTGTTCGGCAAGTATGCCGGCCAGACCGTCAAGGTTTCCGGCGAAGAGCTTCTGGTCATGCGCGAAGAAGACATCATGGGCGTGGTCGAAGCCTGATCGCAAAATAAAGAGATTTAGGAGAATTCAATAATGGCTGCTAAAGACGTACGTTTCGGCGATGAAGTTCGCCAAAAAATGACTAATGGCGTGAATGTTCTCGCCAACGCAGTAAAAGTGACGCTGGGCCCCAAGGGCCGCAACGTCGTGCTGGAGCGCTCCTTCGGCGCCCCGACCATCACCAAGGACGGCGTGTCCGTTGCCAAGGAAATTGAACTGAAGGACAAGTTCGAGAACATGGGCGCGCAAATGGTCAAGGAAGTGGCTTCCAAGACTTCCGACATCGCAGGTGACGGCACCACCACCGCTACCGTGCTGGCACAAGCCATCATCCGCGAAGGCATGAAGTCCGTTGCCGCCGGCATGAATCCGATGGACCTGAAGCGCGGTATCGACAAGGCTGTCGAAGTGGCCGTTTCCGAACTGAAGAACCTGTCCAAGCCTTGCACCACCAGCAAGGAAATCGCACAGGTCGGTTCCATCTCCGCCAATTCCGATTCTTCCATCGGCCAGATCATTGCCGATGCAATGGACAAGGTCGGCAAGGAAGGCGTGATCACCGTTGAAGACGGTTCCGGCCTTTCCAACGAACTGGATGTCGTCGAAGGCATGCAATTCGACCGCGGTTATCTGTCTCCGTATTTCATCAACAACCAGGACCGTCAAATCGCTCTGCTGGAAAACCCGTTCGTGCTGCTGTACGACAAGAAGGTTTCCAACATTCGCGATCTGCTGCCGACCCTGGAACAAGTTGCCAAGGCTGGCCGTCCGCTGCTGATTATCGCCGAAGACATCGAAGGCGAAGCTCTGGCGACCCTGGTGGTCAATAACATCCGCGGCATCCTGAAGACCTGCGCCGTCAAGGCTCCTGGTTTCGGCGACCGTCGCAAGGCGATGCTGGAAGACATCGCCATCCTGACCGGCGGTACCGTGATTGCTGAAGAACTCGGCCTGAAGCTGGAAAACGTGACCCTGAACGACCTCGGCCAAGCCAAGCGTATCGAAGTGGGCAAGGAAAACACCATCATCATCGACGGTGCCGGCGTTGAGACCAACATCAAGAGCCGCATCGACCAGATCAAGAAGCAAGTCGAAGAAGCCTCGAGCGACTACGACCGCGAAAAGCTGCAAGAGCGCGTTGCCAAGCTGGCAGGCGGCGTTGCCGTGATCAAGGTGGGTGCAACCACAGAAATCGAGATGAAGGAAAAGAAGGCTCGCGTCGAGGATGCGCTGCACGCTACCCGCGCTGCGGTTGAAGAAGGCATCGTCGCCGGCGGCGGCGTGGCTCTGCTGCGCACGCGCGCCGCGATCTCCAAGATCAAGGGCGACAACCACGACCAGGACGCCGGCGTGAAGATCGTGCTGCGCGCGATCGAAGAGCCGCTGCGTCAGATCGTTTCCAACGCTGGTGTGGAACCGTCCGTCGTCGTCAACAACGTTGCTGAAGGTACGGGCAACTACGGCTTCAACGCTGCCAACGAAACCTATGGCGACATGGTTGAAATGGGCGTGCTGGATCCGACCAAGGTGACGCGTTCCGCATTGCAGAACGCAGCTTCCGTTGCTGGCCTGATGCTGACCACCGACTGCATGGTTGCAGAACTGCCCAAGGAAGACGGCCCGGCAATGCCGGGTGGTATGGGTGGCATGGGCGGCATGGACATGATGTAATTGTCTGCCCGACGGGATTGCGGTGCCGAAAGGTGCCGCACCTCGTAAGCACACAACAGAAATCCCCGCCAAAAGCGGGGATTTCTGTTTATGGATCAATGCATTAAATAACAGCGGTTTTTTTTGTTGTCGAATCTTTGATATTGGGAATATACTTCCCTACCTGCATTCCAAGGTTTATTTGCCTGACACAAACGACAGGCAAAAAAAGGCCCCGGCTAAAGGGGATAAAACCGGGGCACAAGATGCCTTATTGGGATAAGGCGCCCGCTCAGGGAGGAGAAGCGGGAGACGCATAAAACGTCTAACGGATAAGATTAGGCCAGAACAACTTAGTTCCCGCTGATAACAAGAAAATTTTTGATGCGTGCAGCCGATGGGTGCACGCATTTTTTATTTGAGCCAGTTGGATGGATTTGATCCTTTGGCTGCACCGCAGCCGAAGAGGATGAGATTTACAGCCAACGACTCTCCAAGATACGGTACGCCATGACAGACCTCCTCGATGGACTCAACGACAAGCAACTGGAAGCCGTTACCCTGCCTTACCAGTCGGCACTGATCCTCGCCGGCGCCGGCAGCGGCAAGACCCGCGTGCTCACCACGCGTATCGCCTGGCTGATCCAGACCGGTCAGGTCAGCCCCAACGGGCTGCTTGCGGTCACCTTTACCAACAAGGCAGCCAAGGAGATGCTATCGCGCCTGTCCGGCATGCTGCCAATCAATACGCGCGGCATGTGGGTCGGTACTTTCCATGGCCTGTGCAACCGCTTCCTGCGCTCACATCACCGCGAAGCGCGCCTGCCGGCACTGTTCCAGATTCTCGATACCGCCGACCAGCTTTCCGCGATCAAGCGCGTAATGAAAGCAATGAACGTCGACGACGAGAAATTCCCGCCCAAGCAGGTGCAGCACTACATCAACGGCGCCAAGGAAGAAGGCATGCGCGCCGAGCACATGGATGCCTACGACAAGCATTCCGAGATGATGCGCGACATCTATTCCGAATACGACGCGCAATGCCAACGCGAAGGCGTGGTGGACTTCTCCGAACTGCTGTTGCGCTGCTATGAAGTGCTGTCACGCGAAACAGCCTTGCGCGAGCACTACCAGCAGCGCTTCCGCTATGTATTGGTGGATGAGTTCCAGGATACCAATCGCCTGCAATACCTGTGGCTCAAACTACTGGCGGGCAAGGACAACTGCGTGTTTGCCGTGGGCGACGACGATCAGTCCATCTATGCCTTCCGCGGCGCGCGTGTCGGCAACATGCTGGATTTCGAGCAGGATTTTTCAGTTCAGAACATCATCAAGCTGGAGCAGAATTACCGCTCGCACAGCAATATCCTCGATGCCGCCAACGCCATCATCACGCACAATCGCAACCGTCTGGGCAAAAATCTCTGGACCTCGTCCGGCGCCGGCGAACCGGTGCGCGTGTACGACGCCTACAACGATCAGGAAGAGGCGCGCTTCATCGTCGAAGAAGTGAAGATGCTGCATGCCGAAGGCCAGACATTGGGCGACATGGCGCTGCTATACCGATCCAACGCCCAGTCGCGCGTGCTTGAGCATGCGCTGTTCACCGCCGGCCTGCCCTATCGCGTGTATGGCGGCCTGCGCTTTTTCGAGCGCGCGGAAATCAAACACGCGCTCGCTTACCTCCGTTTGCTCGCTAACCCGGCAGACGATACCGCGCTGCTGCGCGTGATCAACTTCCCTACACGCGGCATCGGCGCGCGCAGTCTGGAGCAATTGCAGGAATCGGCGCAACAAAGCAAGGGCAGCCTGTGGCAAGCTGCAGTGGAAAAAGCGGGATCCGCACCCAAGCCGGGCCGGGGTATCGAAGGTTTCGTCACCCTCGTCCGCCTGCTGCAGGAAGCCTGCACCGGCCTGACTTTGCCCGAAATGATAGACCAGGTCACGACGCTTTCAGGCCTGCGCCAGCATTATCAAAACGAAAAGGAAGGCGAAGACCGCATTGCCAACCTGGACGAACTGGTCAATGCTGCCGTCGCTTTCGTGCAGGAACATGGGGATACCGATTTTTCGGACACTACCGTCGAGGGAGTCTCACCCGAGGCCAACCGCCAGCAGCAACTGCTCGCGGCATTCCTGACGTTTGCCAGCCTTGAGGCCGGCGAACACCAGGCCGATCCGGGCCGGGACGCCTTGCAACTGATGACGGTGCATGCCGCCAAGGGGCTGGAATTCAGTACCGTATTCATTGGCGGGCTGGAAGAAGGCCTGTTCCCGCATGAGCAAAGCATGTACGAAGCCAACGGACTGGAAGAAGAGCGACGCCTGATGTATGTGGCGGTGACCCGCGCGCGTCGCCGGCTTTACATCAGCCACACGCAGAGCCGCATGCTGCACGGACAGGTACGCTACAACATCCCGTCGCGCTTTCTGGATGAGATTCCGGAGGAGTTGCTGAAGCGGATGAATTCACGCGCCGAACCGAAAGCTGCCGCGCCTACTTACGCTCCGGCGCGCAGCCAGAGTGCCAGCTATCCGTGGCGAGTCGGCCAGGCGGTCGCCCACCAGAAATTCGGCCAAGGGGTAGTAGTCAGCTATGAAGGCAATGCGGACGACCTGCGGGTGCAGGTCAATTTCGGGAACGCCGGAATGAAATGGCTGGCGCTGGAATACGCAAAACTGACCTCAGTGTAAGCCGGATTTATCTGCAGGACTATCAATTCATTATTCGCGTGGGCAAGCAGCTTGCCCACGCAGCTTAATTCTCCGTCAGCACCTCATCCACACCCAGCGTATCGATATTGAAAATATCCTTGTAGCTTACGTAAAGCGAAGCGGTCATGGTCGGAATCATGATCAGCAAGCCGAGTCCCAGCGGAATCATCGCCAGCACCAGCAGCACGGCAGAAATGACGCCATAAACCATGAACGGCATGATATTGCGCAGACAAGCGAAGAAACTCAGCTTCATCGCATCGACGGCTTTCATGTCATGGAACAGCACAAGTGCCGGTGCAAACCAGTACGCCATGATCAAAGGCAACATCGCGCCAAGAATGATCAGCAGAGCCAACGCCGGGGCAGCACCCGCTTCCGGGTCTAGTGGCGGACGGCCTTCGGCCATATGGCCTGAAAACAGGCCGCTCATGGTATCCGCGCCGAAAAAGATAAAGACAATGCCGACAATCACGATGGCACCCACCAGGTAAATGCCGCCTACCGTCACCAGTTGCGCAGTGTTGGTTTTGAAGCCCGCGAACAGGTGATTGATCTCCAGTTCCTCATCCATTTCCAACGCCCGGCAGCCGAGCATGAAGCCTGCCATGAATACCGGCGCCAGCAGGTTGAGCACAATCGGGCCGACCAGCGGAACGATGGAGAGCCCCATTGCGACGAGAAGATAAATGAAAAACAGCGCGATCCAGATCACCGGATTCTGCCTGAACAACCCGAAACCGCCGACTATCCAGCTCCAGGCATTGCCTGTTTTGACTTGACGTGCTTCCATGACCCAACCCCTTTTAATTAGACCCAAATGGCTCGCAGCGCTTCCCGCTGGCGAATGCGGTCGGCGAGAATGCGCCGAAAATGCCCCGGATCCTTGGCATGCGTGATTTCACCTTCAC
>Ga0066486_1000150_pt1 | contig 22742 bp, 20 predicted proteins | sample LakWasM128_HOW14_2_FD_59591 | JGI IMG/M metagenome (GOLD analysis project Ga0066486, IMG submission 59591) | Freshwater sediment methanotrophic microbial communities from Lake Washington under simulated oxygen tension - Sediment Metagenome 128_HOW14 | ecosystem: Environmental > Aquatic >... | reverse complement strand
AACCACCGGTTCCCCAGCGGCGCCACCACCTGCGCATATCCGCCGCCGCTGCGGTCGTCGTCGTTGCCGCGGGCAAAGCGGCGATAGAGTTCGCCGCTGAACTCCCAGCCATTTAGCGCCTTGAAGAAATCCAGCCCCAACATGCGATAGCGGGGCTGCCCCAGGGTGTCCTCCTCAAACTCGGTATAGGTCATGCCGGCTTCCGCAATGCCGGTATAGGCCAGCCGCAAGCCGCGGGTCTTCTCAAACAGGATTTCGTTAGGCTCCTCGGTCTGATCGCGCAACGCCTCGCCGAACAACGCATACTCGACGGCACCCTCCTTCATGGGCAGGGTGCCATACAGCATCACACCGTTAATGGCCTTGGGAAACAGCCGCTCGGTTGCTGCCGGACGTATCGTCGTCCATACCAGTGGGGCGGCGTGAATCACGTTCCAGCGTCCGATGGGCGTGAGAAAGCGCCCTCCCCGGACTGCCAGCGCACCTGTCAGACTGTAATCGGCATAGAGGCGTTCGACATCGAAGTGCGCGTCCTTGCTACTGATAGACTCGCCCTCTTCCCATGTGAACGGAGTTTCCACCTCCAATTCGGAAAAGAGTCGCAGTTTGCCGCCGCCATCCCAGTTCAGGATCAGGCTAAGCTCATGGAGATCGGCCGCCGCCTTCCCGCCCGGATGCACCTGAAATCCGCCGCTGGCATAACCGCCGACGTGCAGATGCTCTGCCGAAAGCGGCGCGATGTCGTCTGCCACCGCCGGGTTGCAGGCCAGAAAAGCGGCGGCTACACTTGTGGCGACCAAAAATGAGGAGTTGCGCATGAATGCTCCGTTGAAAGCCTATTCATAGTAGGCTTAATAAGTCCTAGGCCATTCTCCCACCGAAACCCATGTTGCGAAAAGCCTATTCCATCAGTCATATCCTGCTGGCTGCATTTCTGCTTGCCGGGTTGCTACCTGCGGCAGCCATCACGTGGATGGCGTTTTCAACCGCGCGCGACACGCTGGAAACCGAAATCGCGCGCGATATGCAGGTGCGGGCGTCGGCCACTGCCGCCGAGATCGACCGCATGATGTTCGAGCGCTTGCAGAACGTGGCCTCCTGGAGTCGGCTGGAAATCATGCAGGAGCTGCGCGTGGGCGACGTGGACAAGCGTCTATCGCGCTTTCTCAGCGAATCGAAAGCCAGCTACGGCGGCGTTTACATCGAATTGAACGCAGTAGACGCCCACGATATCGTTATTGCTTCCAGCGAACCCGGCCGCATCGGGCAACATTTCGTCCCGGCCAATGGCGGACAGGGGATTGTGCTTGCACAAGGCGATGTTCATGCCGCACGGCTCGTCGCTGACCGGCTGCCGCTTTCTTCCAAAATCCCCGACGCCATAGAAGGCGGCAACGCAGGCACGCTCTATGCCGTGTTCGATTGGGAGCAAGTCCGGCAGATATTGGCTGCCGCTTCCGCCAACGGCAGTGCGGCCGCCTTGCTTGATCGCCAGGGCAAACTGCTTGCTGCCACCGCGGGTTGGCAGTCGCGCGATATCGCGCAGGAAATCTCGGCCGCTGCAGTCGCCAAGGGGTTCGAGGATTTTCCGGGTTTCGGCTGGAAAGTCATCGTTGCCCAATCCAAATCGGTCGCCCTCGCGCCGGTACGCCAAATGGCGCATACCTTCAGCCTGCTGCTGCTCTTCATCATCGCCGTCGCTGCATTGGCCGCCATTCCGGTCGCTGCCAGCATGGCCCGCCCGTTGGGAAAACTTACCTATTTCACGCGCAACTTCATCCGCGAACAGCGCATGGCTCCGCCCCCGACCGGCGGCCCCGCCGAAGTACGCGAACTGGCAGCCGCCTTCGGTCAGATGATCAGCGATCTCGGCCGCCTGAAAGAAAACCTCACCCGTGCCGCCAAGCTTGCCGTAGTCGGCGAAATGGCTGCCGCGATGTCGCATGAAGTGCGCACCCCGCTCGGCATTCTGCGCTCGTCGGCACAACTGCTGCTGCGCGAACCCGGACTGAGCGATGAAGGCCGCGAGGTATGCGGTTTCATCCTCAGCGAAACCGAGCGCATGAACAAACTCATCTCCACCTTGCTCGACTGCGCCCGGGCACGCCCGCCTGAGTTGCAGCCGGTCAATCTGGCCGAACTCGCCCGGCAAGCCATTGCGATGCTCAAACCGCAGGCCGCCAAGAAAAATATCGCGCTGGATTTCATGAGTACTGGCACCGATGCAACCGCGCTGTGCGATCCGGAGCAGATGACACAGGTACTGCTCAATCTGCTGCTGAATGCCTTGCAGATTCTTCCCGAGGGCGGGCATATCGAGGTGACGGTCAAGCACGGGGACGATGCCGTCCTGCTCGAAGTCGCCGACGACGGCCCCGGCATTGCGCCGGAGTTGTATGATCGCGTCTTCGACCCGTTTTACACGCAACGCAGCGGCGGCATCGGCCTCGGCCTCACGGTGGTCCGCCAGATTGTTGCCGCGCATCGCGGCGAAATCGTTGCCGGGAAAAGCCATCTCGGCGGTGCCTTGTTCCGCCTGCGCCTGCCGACTGAAAGCCAAATGAAATGAACGAGAAAAAACGCATCCTCGCCGTCGACGACGAGCCCAACATGCGGCGTCTGCTGCAAATCATGCTGAACCAGGCCGGCTACCAGCCCTTGCTGGCGGCGGATGGCCGGGAAGCAATGGAGTTGCTGGGCCGCGAAGGCGCCGATCTCGTCGTCAGCGATTTGCACATGCCCGGCATGGACGGCCTCGGCCTGCTGACCGCGATGCGCGAAGCGGGCATGAGCATTCCCGCCATCATCGTCACCGCGCAGGCCGAAGTCGAAACCGCCGTTGCGGCGATGAAGCTGGGCGCGGCGGATTACATCGTGCGGCCGTTCGATCTGGAAACGCTGGAAATTGCCATCGTCCGCGCGCTTTCCGTGACCCGCCTCAAGATTGAAAACCGCTTCCTGCGCGACGAAGCCGAACGCGGCGTGAACAACATGGTCGGCAACACTCCGGCCATGCACAAGGTCTACGACGCCATCCGCCAGGTCGCGCCGGAAAAGGCGACGGTGCTCATCGTCGGCGAAACCGGCACCGGCAAGGAGCTGGCGGCGCATGCCATCCATCGCTTATCTCCGCGCAGCGAGTCCTTGTTCGTCGCGGTCAACTGCGCCGCGATACCCGCCGAAATGATGGAATCCGAACTCTTCGGCCACGAGCGCGGCGCCTTCACCGGCGCAGTCAAGGAGCGCATCGGCAAGTTCGAGCTGGCGGACGGGGGCACGCTGTTTCTGGATGAAATCACGGAAATGCCGCTTGCCTTGCAAGCCAAACTGCTGCGCGCCTTGCAAGAGGGCGTGATCGAGCGCCTGGGCGGGCATCGCCCGATCAATGTCGATATCCGCATCGTCGCCGCCACCAATCGCGACCCGCAACAAGCCGTGCGCGACGGCCTGCTGCGCGAGGATCTGTATTACCGGCTCAATGTGTTCCGCCTCGACCTGCCGCCGCTGCGCACCCGCATCGACGATATCCCCCTGTTGATACAACACTTCACCTTGCGGCGCGGCATGGAAATCACGCCCGCGGCACTGGCGAGGCTGGCGGCCTACCACTGGCCGGGCAACGTGCGCGAGCTGGAAAACGTGCTGGAGCGCGCAGCCATTGTCTGCGGCGGCGATACCATCGATGCCGCGCACCTTCCGGCCGATATTGCGCCTTCAACAATACCATCGCCAACTGCTGTTCCGCGTGTCCCGGAAACGCTCTCGATACCGCTCGCCTCCGAAGCGCTCGAAAAACAACTGATTGCCGAAGCGCTGCGCCAGACCGGCGGCAACAAGAGCAAGGCCGCTCGCCTGCTGGATATCAGCGAGCGCTCACTATGGTACAAATTGACCCGCTACAATCTCGGAAACCCTTGATCGGCGTCCGCACGTGCGTATCGTTGATAACGCGGTGCTCGCCACTCAAACAGTTACAGATTTGATGTCGCCGCTTACCGCATTGCTTGGGCTATAATCCGCTAACTTGACGACTTGAGCGAATCACGATGAATACCAATCTCGAACAGTCCCGCTTCAACATGATCGAACAACAGATCCGCACCTGGGAGGTACTGGACCCGGTTGTGCTCGCGTTGCTGAAAGATGTGCCGCGCGAGGATTTCGTGCCGCCGCAATATCTGGGGCTGGCCTTCGCCGATCTGGAGATTCCCATCGGCTTTGGGCAGAGCATGCTGTCGCCCAAGATGGAAGCGCGCATCGTGCAGTCGCTCGGCCTCAAAAAAACCGACAAGGTGCTGGAAATCGGCACCGGCAGCGGCTACATGACGGCGCTGCTGGCGAAACTTGCGCAGCAGGTCGTCAGCGTCGAATGCGTTCCCGAATTCACCGCCACTGCACGCAAGAATCTGGAACGCCACGACATTGCCAACATCACGCTGGCAACCGGCAACGGCGCCCATGGCTGGAGTGCAAACGCCCCGTACGACGCCATCGTGCTCACCGGCTCGGTTCCCGTGTTGCCGTCAGGCTTGCAGCAGCAATTGACGATCGGCGGCCGGCTGTTCGCGGTCATCGGCGAAGCACCCGTCATGGAAGCCACGCTGATCCGCCGCGTCGCGGAACAGGCATTTCGCTCCGACGTACTCTTTGAAACCTGTGTACCGGAATTGACCGGTGCGCCGCAGCCGGAACGCTTCAGCTTCTGATATTCGAGCGGAGCACGCCGCTTGCGCGCATGCCTCGACAAGCGCATCGCGAGCGGACGTCGTGTCGTTACCGCCAGAGCATGTCGGGCCGGTTGATTGACCAGGCTGTCGGCCCGCAGTAAGGTAGGGGCGGCTAACTTCGTGGGCCTTTCTGTCCAGGCGTATTAGATACTCTAATGAACAAGACATTACTTGCTTTGATTATCGTGACCTTGCCCCTGGCCTCCCACGCGGAAATGCCGGTGCAGGATTTGCTCTCGACTTATCAGCAAGCCCAGGCCAACGATCCGACATGGGCGGCGGCACAGAACGCGAATATCGCAGCGCAGGAAAAGCTGGTGCAGGGCAAGGCGCTGCTGCTGCCCACCGCCAAGCTGGGCGCCAGTGCCGGGCATACCCAGTCCAATCTCGACCGCACCGGCGGCATCACCAATATCGGGCGCAGCGGCCACGACGACTTCGAAACCTACGGCTACAACCTCAACATTAACCAGCCGCTGTACCGCAGGCAGAACAGCATCCAGTACGCACAATCCAAAACTCAGGTCGCGCAGGCCGACGAGCAGCTCAACACCTCGCACCAGGACCTGATGCTGCGCGTGTCGCAAGCCTATTTCGACGTCCTGCTGGCGCAAGACAAGATCGACCTTATCCAGGCGCAGAAGGCCGCGATCAGCCGTCAGCTCGAACAGGCCAAGGCCAATTTCGAGGTCGGCAGCGCGACCATCACCGACGTGCACGAAGCGCAGGCGCGTTACGACCTGACGGTCGCGCAGGAAATCGCCGCGGTAAATGAGCTGGAAGCGAAAAAACACGCCATCCAGGCCGTCACCGGCCAGATGCCGCAACGCCTCGCCACAGCCAAGAGCGATTTGCAGGCGGCAACTCCAGAACCTTACGAAATGGAAAAATGGGTCGAAGTTGCATCGGAGAACAATCTGGCGCTCAAAATCCAGCTCCAGTCGCTGCAACTCGCCAATCAGGAAGTAGAACGCACGCAGGCAGGCCACCTGCCGACGCTGGACGTCGTCGGCACCTACTCCGATAACCGCGCCAACGGCGGCGTGAGCAGCGATCTCGTCGGCTATAACAAGGCCGTCAAAACCGCCGTCGTGGGGTTGCAGTTTGAAATTCCCTTGTACCAGGGTGGCGCTATCAGTTCCAGGGTGCGCGAAGCCATCGCCAACCAGCAGAAATCGCAGGATGATGTCGAAGCCGCGCGCCGCCAGGCCGAACTGCAAACACGCCAAGCCTACCTGAATGTGACCAGTTCGGTCGCGCAGGTCACCGCCTACGAACAGGCGCTGGTGTCCAGCCAGAGCCAGCTGGACTCGACATCCCTCGGCTATGAAGTCGGCGTGCGTACCAGCGTGGATGTGCTCAATGCGCAGCAGCAGCTCTACAGCGCCAAGCGCGACCTGTTGCAGGCGCGCTACTCCTGGCTGCTCTCCGTGCTGCAGCTCAAGGCCGCCGCCGGCGTGCTGACAGAGGACGACCTTGCCGCCACCAACAAACTGCTCGAAGGCTCATGAATACCGCCTCGCTTTGCGCGCGCGGCCTGAGCCAGCTGGCGGTCGTCGACGTGCAGGAAAAACTGTGCGGCGCGATGGACCCGGCCGCCTTGCAGGACCTGGTGAAGAACTGCGGCATCCTGCTGCAAGCCGCGCAATTGCTGGAAATTCCCGTTGTACACACTGAGCAATACCCCAAAGGACTGGGCCCGACGCTCCCAGCGCTCGGCGCATGGCTGAAACCCGAGGCGGCCGTCGTAAAAAACTGTTTCTCCTGTTGCGCGGAAAGCGCTTTCCGCGCACAACTGCACCGCGACCGCCCGCAGATCATCCTCGCCGGCATGGAAGCGCATATCTGCATCCTGCAAACCGCGCTGCAACTGCTGGAATCCGGACGTCAGGTATTCGTCGTCGAAGACGCCGTGTTGTCGCGCCTCGACGCCAACAAGCAGAATGCACTGGCACGGCTGCGCCAAGCCGGCGTCACCGTCACCAACACCGAATCCGTGGTGTTCGAGTGGCTCAAGGTCGCCGAGGGCGACGCTTTCAAACAGATCAGCAAACTCGTCCGCTGAGTAACCTAGGATGCGCTGGCAGACATTGGCTTTTATCGCGCTGGTCGGATTCGGCGCGTACCAGCTCAGCCATACCGGCCCCGTTGAAATTTCCCGCACCGGCATCCTCATCGCGGATGAGCCGCACCAAATATCGATCAATTCGCCGCCTCGCCTGATACTGGGAAACTACCGCGTCGAACCGCTGGCGAAATACGCCATCGAAGCACGCGTGCTCGGCACCGAACGCTATCGCCTCGGCCGTGAAGCCGATATCTCGCCGGTGGATTTCGCGCTGGGCTGGGGCGCGATGTCGGATACGGCCGTGCTGAAAAAAATCGACATCCGCCAAAGCGGGCGTTTTTACTTCTGGCGCGTCGACGAGTTCCCGATTCCGCGCGAGGAAATCGAAAGTCACAGCGCCAATACGCACATGATTCCCGCCGACGCTGCCGTGGCACGACGGCTGAACGAAGTTCGACCGGGGCAGGTTGTCCGCTTGCGAGGCTATCTGGTCGCGATCAGTGCGGACGACGGCTGGCAATGGCGCAGCTCACTGAGTCGCACGGATACCGGTAACGGTGCGTGCGAATTGATGTGGGTAGAATCGGTGGAGATCGGGACAGTCAGTTAGCACTCACCCGCAGACCGGCTTTCGCCGGACTGACGATCAGTTTACGACCTGCGCTATCACGACCATGACCCGTTGCGACGCGCCGCTGTGGCTGCCGCTGAACGCAAGCGCCTGCCGGGACATGCGTTCGCGCAATTCACTGTCGGCGAACAACTCGCGCAATTTTGTCCCCAGCGCCGCCGGATCATCAACCCGCAACGCCGCTCCTGCTTCCAGCGCGCTCGCCGCAACTGCTTCGAAATTCCAGGTATGCGGCCCGATCAGCACCGGCTTGCCCATCGCGCAGGCCTCGATCAGATTCTGCCCGCCCAGCGGCAACAGGCTGCCGCCAATAAACGCCACGTCGCACGCAGCGTAATAGGCGAACATCTCGCCCATGCTATCGCCCAGCACCACCTGAACATCCAGCCCGACGGTCCCTTCTGCTCCCGCGGAAAGGGGCTGGGGTGAAGGGGAAGTCTCCACGAGTGAAGAACGCCGCACATAAGCAATCCCACGCTTATCCAGCAATGCCGCTACCTCATTGAATCGCTGCGGATGCCGCGGCACGATCACCGTGAGCAGGCCGGGCATATTCGCCGCAGCCACGGCATCCATCATCAGCTGCTCTTCACCGTCGCGCGTGCTCGCCGCGAGAAATACCGGCCGCCCTTGTCCGAACAATAGCCGCAATGCCGCGCCTTTCTCCTGCGATTCCGGCGGCGGTGTCACGTCGAACTTGAGATTCCCGGTGACCGTCACATCGCGCGCGCCCAGCTCGCGCAGCCGCTGCGCATCGGCTTCGGTCTGCGCCGCAATCCGGGCCAATTTGCGCAGGCCGTCCGTGACCAACTCGCCCAGCCGCGCATAACCACGCGCCGATCTTGCCGAAAGCCGTGCGTTCACCAGCATCAAGGGCATGCCGCGCTGCTCACAGGCCGCAATCAGGTTGAACCACAACTCGGTTTCCATCAGCAGCCCGGCCCTGGGCTGAAAATGATCCAGAAAGCGCGCCATCGCGCCGGGCAGATCGTAAGGCAGATAGCAGCGCAGCACATCGTCGCCAAAGAGTTGCTCCCCCGCCGCACGGCCGGTGGGCGTAGTGTGTGTCATCAGAATTCGGTGCTGCGGATAACGCTCCCGCAGCAATGTCACCAGCGGCGCCGTGGCGCGCGTCTCACCGACCGAGACTGCATGCAGCCAGATAACGGGCTGCGTGGGCTGTGGCGCGCGATAAAAACCGAAACGCTCGGGCACGTGGCACAAGTATTCCGGCTGGCGAAAAGCGCGCCACACCAGCTTCAGCAGGGCGAGCGGGAGCAACAGACAAAGCAGCAGGGTATAGGTCCAACGCGGCATGACGGCGATTTTCGCACGGAAAGGCTGAGTTTTAACTTAACCGCGCCAAAAGCCTCTGGGTAGAGCCGGAAAATTTCCCCATTCGGCAGCACTCACGGCACTGTTTTGGTGCTTTTCGTGGCTGGATTCAGGTTTGGCGAGGCCTCACGCCCGCCGCTTCCCAGTGCCAATCGGGGAGGCTGAAAGTCAACCAAAAAATTTTGGTGGAGCTTCTTGACGGACACTAGCAAAGGGGGGAAACTTCAATCAGAAACACAATATGTAGTGTTAGAAGTTGCTTATGGAAAAATCCTGGGAACCCGGGGCCGAGGCGCATAACAACGCCTTCGGCGGTTCCTTCCTGGTCATTTCTCTGCAACTTTTCAAAGGTTATAGGCACAAAAATAATCAGGAGGTATTCAACCATGCTCAAGGTAGTGAAAACGGCTCAGGAAGCCGAACGCGAGGTTCCCATGCAACCGGTATCGCTGGACATCTGGGACAAGAAGTATCGTCTCAAGACCAAACAGGGCGAGATCCTGGATCAGACCATGGACGACACCTACCGCCGTGTGGCGCGCGCGCTGTCCGATGCCGAGTCTACCGAAGAGAAAAAGGCATTGTGGTTCGACAAGTTCCTGTGGGCGCTGCGCCGCGGCGCGATCCCCGCCGGCCGCATCACCTCCAATGCCGGTGCGCAGGAGCACAAGCCTGCCACCAGCACCATCAATTGCACCGTGTCCGGCATCATCGAGGACTCGATGGACGGCATCCTGGAAAAAGTCCATGAAGCCGGCCTGACGCTGAAGGCCGGTTGCGGCATCGGTTACGAATTCTCCACGCTGCGTCCCAAGGGCGCGTTCGTAGCAGGCGCGGGCGCCTACACTTCCGGCCCGCTGTCTTTCATGGATATCTACGACAAGATGTGCTTCACGGTGTCCTCCGCCGGCGGCCGCCGCGGCGCGCAGATGGCAACCTTCGACATCTCCCACCCCGACGTGGCCGACTTCATCAAGGCCAAGCGCGAAGCGGGCCGTCTGCGCCAGTTCAACCTTTCCACGCTGATCACCGCCGAATTCATGGAAGCGGTGAAGGCCGACGCTGAGTGGAAGCTGGCTTTCCCCGTCACCGAGAAGGAAGCCAAGGCCGACGGCCTGAAGCTGGACGACGTGACGCAAGTGGTGTGGCGCGAATGGCCGGTGAAGAACAAATACCTGACCCGCAAGTCCGACGGCAAGGTCGCCTGCCGCGTGTACAAGACCATCAAGGCGCAGCGCCTGTGGGACGTGATCATGTCCTCCACCTACGACTTCGCCGAGCCGGGCTTCATCCTGATCGACAAGGTCAACGAGATGAACAACAACTGGTTCTGCGAAAACATCCGCGCGACCAACCCTTGCGGCGAGCAGCCGCTGCCGCCTTATGGTGCCTGCCTGCTGGGTTCGGTCAACCTGACCAAGTTCGTGCGCGATCCGTTTACCGACAACGCGCATTTCGACTGGGACGAATATCGCGAAGTCGTCGCCACCTTCACCCGCATGCTCGATAACGTGGTCGAAGTGAACGGCCTGCCGCTGCCGCAGCAACAGGCGGAAATCATCCGCAAGCGCCGCCACGGGATGGGCTACCTCGGCCTCGGCTCCACGCTGACCATGCTGAAGATGCCTTACGGCTCCGAGGATTCGCTGAAATTCACCGAAGAAGTCACCCGTACCATGGCCGAAGTGGGCTGGGAAGTGGGCGTCACGCTGGCCGAAGAAAAGGGCCCGGCACCAATCATGGACGAAGATTTTGAAGTCACCGCCGATATGCTGGCTAAGCGCCCGGAAATGGCGAAAGACGGCATCAAGCTCGGCCAGAAGCTTAAGGGCCGCGTGCTGCTGGGCAAGTACAGCCGCTACATGCAGCAATTCCCCGAATCGCTGCGCAACCAGATCGTCGACAGGGGTGTGCGCTTCACGCATCACAGCTCCATCGCTCCGACCGGCACCATTTCCCTCTCGCTGGGCAACAATGCTTCCAACGGCATCGAGCCTTCCTTCGCGCACCATTACAGCCGCAACGTGATCCGCGAAGGCAAGAAGTCCAAGGAAAAGGTCGACGTGTGGTCGTACGAACTGCTGGCCTACCGCGAACTGGTCAATCCGCACGCGATGCCGTTCTCCGACAAGGAAGACGAAAAGCTGCCGGAGTATTTCGTCGACTCTTCGTCCATCCCCGCCAAGGCGCACGTAGATATCCAGGCCGCCGCGCAGAAGTGGATCGACAGCTCGATCTCCAAGACCATCAACGTACCGACCGACTACCCGTACGAAGACTTCAAGGACATCTACTTCTACGCCTACGAGAAGGGCCTCAAGGGCTGCACCACCTTCCGCTTCAACCCGGAAGCGTTCCAGGGCGTATTGGTGACCGAGAAGGATCTCGAAAACACCACCTACAAGTTCACGCTGGAAGACGGCACGGTGGTCGAAGCCAAGGGTAACGAGGAAATCGAGTACGACGGCGAAATCCACACTGCCGCCAACCTGTACGATGCATTGAAGGAAGGCTACTACGGCAAGTTCTGATCAGCCGTTAGCTGCAAAAAAGCCGGGGAGCGATTCCCGGCTTTTTTATTGCCGTTGCATGGGCGATCGATGAGTATTCCCGATTTAATCCCAATCTTCGTTTCACTGTTCCCTCGCCTGCGCTAGGGAAGCGAACAAGTCAGGCGCTAGATAATCAGCGGCTCAGTTTGCCGTATCTGTATGCCTTCCAGCGTCACATCCATGCCCCCTACCTGGATACCGAGCATTTCCAGCAGCGGATCGAGAAACGCTTCGCCTATCTGTACCAGTAATGGCGTAACCACAGTCGTAACCACGGTATTGATCAGCACGGCATTCAGGATACCTCCCAGCCCCAGGGGATCGACCTCAATCACGCCGGACTGACCGAGAGCGTTTGCAAGGCTGTCACCCACCGGGCTCGATACCGTCTTGGTTTGCGGCAAATTATCTGCAATGGGATGATCCACATTGAACACCAACGCCTGAGCAGCCGCTGGCTGTATGGGTAAATCCAGCGTCAAATCCGCCACATGCAATCCACCCAGCGTAGTAATCGCAGCCGGACCGGTACCTGCGGTATTTTTCAGGCTCAGGCTTGCGATACCCGGAGTGGCATTGATCGTGACATCCGTCTGTCCGCTGGAATTTACCACTGAACCCAGCCCGGCGGTGCCCTGTGCTACCTCGGCGTTCAGCGACAAGTCGATTTTCGCCAGGCCGAGGATCGAAACATTGACATCCACTGCAGCCTCCACCTGCGCCGTGCGTAGCGTCGTACATATCGCCCCGCCGCTGCCCGCCGGGCCTATTACCAATTGCGGCGGCTCGATGATATTGATCTGACCGGTAATGCTGGTAATGCCCGGCACGCTGACGCTGAGCGGCACCGAGAGCGCGTGATTGCCGTTGGCGATCAGCGCGGAAGTGGTAATCAGTGAGAGCGCATTGACGCCTACCTTGCCTGCCGCCTCTTCATCGGGAGTCGTCACATTGAGCACGTCGCCCAGGGTAATGCTGGTATTGTCGACCGTTGCGGCAGCAAGTTGTTGCATGCCCAATTTGGCGTCCGCGTTTGCGGTGCCGGAATTGTTCACGGCATCGGCCATCAGGCTGGCGAGCCCGCTCAGCGTCATTGAAGTCGACAGCAGGCTTTCCAGCCCGCCCACCTGCCCACTGGCCTCCAGCAGTTCGTTCAAGGTGATGTTGGTCGCGGCGATACCTTGATACGACACCAGATCGAGATCGACCGAGCTGCCGAGGATGTCGCTGAAAATGCCGTCCAGCAGCACCGAGTCCTTGGTGTCGATACTGGCCGCGAAACTTCCGGCGCTGAAGGCGGCAATCGCCGGGTCGGCGCGGGAAACGGCCTGGGCATGCAACACCACTGTTCCGCCCAAGAGGCCGCCGGCGACAAGGCTGGACGGCACTTCGCGGGTGGCGTAGACGCGCACGGCTTCGCTGCCGCCGGTGGTGAACTGCCGGATACCGCCAACGGTGGTGACGTTCACGATATCGACAATATTCGGGTTATTCGCCAGATTGCCGGTGTAGCCGTTGGCGACGGCGGCACTCTGCGCCGACTGTACGACATTGGCGAGCACGACCCCGCAGCCGAGTTGCCGCGCCGCCTGGATCGAGGCGATGTCCGCGACGGTTTGCAAATGCCGCTTCTGCATCCACAGCCGTCCGCTGTCCACCACCAGCGCGGCGAACAGCGCTGCCAGCAGCAAGGTAGCAACGCCCAGCAGGCCGATGGCGCCGCGCTGGCGTTCCCGGCTATTTGCTGGAGATGCTTTCGTCATGCTTGTAATACAAGGGCTGCGGATGTTCGAAACCTTTCAGGTAGCGTTGATGCACCCGCTCCATCGCCGGGCCGGACAAGGGCTGCGACTGCATGGATGCGGCATCGCCCGAGCGTTGCAGTTCCAGCCAGGCACGCGTGGCCGGTTCAGCTTGCGACTGCTCGTTTTTGACGGCTTCCTCAGCGTGTGCCGTCGTGGCGATCAGCAGCAATAACGCCGCCAGCCAGCCTGTTTTCCGTTTCATCGTTCGCTCCCGTTTCATTGCGATTGTTCGTTTCATCCCGCGCTGTGTCGTTATCCGGCACAGGGCCTATCATCCCGGTGGTCGGGCTATCCGCTTGAGGCGTCGCCGACAATTGCCGGGCCGCCATCTGCCGGATACCCGCCAACTCCTCGGCGGAAATGCCGACTTTTTCCGCGAAGGCCGCGGCCTTGTCGTCCTCGCCGGCGCGCGACAGCAGCAGCAGGAGATTGTGCGCCGCCCGGCGCTGGTTGGGTGCCAGCTCGATAGCGGTCAGGAATTCGTGCAACGCGGCTTGATGGTCACCCGTTTGTATCAGCGCGTAGCCGTAATCGTTACGCACCGAAGCATCGACCGGCAGCGCGGCACTTGCGGCTTTGAGATGGCCGACCGCATCGCGCCACTTGCCGGCGTTGCTGGCGCTGAGGCCCAGCCCTTGATACGCGTAGCCGCTCACGCAACTACTCAGCAATTTGCGATAAATGCGGTCGGCTTCTTCTTCGCGGCCGGTCTGGCGCAAACCGTCCGCGCGCAGCAATTCGGCCTGCGGCACATCGAGGCGCGCCGCATCGAGATAGGCAATCGCCGCGTGCGGCTTGCCGGCAGTCAGCATCTGGCGGATAAGTCCGAGTCGCGTCGAGGATGCGGGCGGCAATTCCTTGCAACTATTCTTTTCGTTGCCCCACAAGTTCTTGCCGTCCGCGGCATCGGCAGCCGGTGTCGCCGCCCAGGACTGGCCGAGGCTGCAGGCCAGCGTGATTACAAGGCATAAATAACGTTTCACCATCACATTCCTTTCAGCGCGCGAGCCAGCCCGACAAAGCCGGGCCCCGCCAAGAATATCATCAGCGCAGGAAACAGAAACAACACCATCACCACCGTCATCTTCGCCGAGAGCTTGCTGACATATTCGCGCAGCTCGGAAATCTGACGCTCTTCGACCAGCTTGGTGTATTCGATCAGCGAATCGCGGATATTGCCGCCATAGCGCGTGACTTGTTTCAGCATGCCGATGGTATCGTTCAGCTCGGGAATTTCCAGCGGCTCCGCCATTTCGGCCAGCGCTTCGCCGCGCTCCTGCCCGGCCTGGATGCGCTTCAGCACCACACCCAATTCCTTGGAAAGATGGGGCATCAGGCTGCTGCCCTGTTGTTCGATGACCTGTAAAGTATGTTCGAACGACAAGCCCGCATCGAACAACATGCGCAGCAGATGCAAAAAAGCGGTGACTTCCTTGCGGATCACCTGCCGCCGCTGCGAAGCACGCCAGCGCAGCAAGCGACGCATGAGGATGAAAGCGAAGGCGAACATGAAAATGACATGCAGCAGGATATTACCCAGGGACGCGCCTTCGGCCAGCGAGTAAAGTCCGGTGGCGCCGGCCAGCACGAAAGGCAGCAGCCATCCGGCGGCGAGAAAATAAAATCGCGTTTGCGGATTGCCCCAACCCGCCTGCACCAGCAAGCGCTGCATTTCCTCGATTTCGCTGCTGGAAAAACGCTCCAGCAAATGCATCAGCCGTGTGTTGGCATCCGGCTTTTCAAAGCGGAAGAAATGCGAAATATTGGCGCCATCGCCGCGCAGGGCTTCTGCGAAACGGCGGTGCACCCCGGGCGGCGGACGATCGCGCCGGGTGGTGGCGAACAGCAGCGCGGCGGTGCTCACCATCAACAGTACGGCAACCCAGAGCCAGAGGTTCATACGCTCTTCAACATCCGCCAGAGGATGAGGACGCCCGCGATCTGGAATCCGAGCGCGGTCATCAGCAAGGTTTTGCCGGATGGGCTTTGCAGCATCAGGTCGAGATAGCTCGGATTCATGACAACCATGTATCCGGCCAGCGAAATAGGCGTCAGCGACAGCACCCAGGCCGAGATGCGCGTCTCGCCGGTCATCGCGGCCAGTTCGCGCTGGGCCAGTTCGCGCTGGCGGATCATTTGCACCACGCTTTGCAGCATTTCCTTGGGGCTGCTGCCGTAGCTGTTGCTGATGCGCATGGCCAGCGCGATCAGGCTAAGTTCGCGCAGGCCATGCAGCTTTGCGGCATCGCTCAGGGTTTCCGGCATATCGGCGCCCAGGTCGGTGGCGCGCACCACACGGTCGAGTATATTGCGCAGCGGCGGTTTGGATTCCCCGGTCGCCAGACGGATGGCGCCTTCCACGCTGCGGCCGCTGCCCAGGCTGCGCAACACCTGATCGATGAACATCGGCACCTGCGCGGTGATCTGCGCCTGACGGCGGCGCAATCGGAGATACGGCAACAGAAAGCCGATAAACAGCACTGCGCTGCCAAACAGCAGGATCGCGCCGGCCCAGCGCAGCCAGACCCAGCCCACCAGGCCGAACAACAGGAATACCAACGGAATCACGACGAAATGCCAGTCTTCCAGCTCGAATCCGGCATAAATCGAACCGCGCACGCGCAGCCGATGCCAGGTCGTTTCCTGCTTGCCCGGCGGAATGCCGGAAATGGTCGAGCCGCGTGGCAATACCTGATTGAAATGTACTGTGACCTGCTCGCGAAACCTGGCATTCTTGCCCGACCCGTAAACCCACGCGGCCAGCCCCAGCATCAATAGCGCACCGCCAATCAACAGCCAGCCGACCATTCCGCTCAAAGCCATTTTGAATTTGCCATCAGCTCGCGCAATTTGGGGTTGCAGGGCGTCACGTTGACGGAGATGAAACGGCCGGTGTCGAGATCGAATGAGTAGAGTTCATTGAGTACGAACTGATTGTCGCGCACGCCGGTCACTTCGGTCACCGACACCACGCGGCGCTGGCCGTTGGGCATGCGGCTGATCTGGATTACCAGTTCGACTGCCGCAGCGATCATTTGCCTGAGCGTACCTTCGGAACCCTGGAACCCCGCCAGCCCGGCCAGCATTTCCAGTCGCAGCATGGCATCGGAGGGGTTGTTGGCATGCACGGTGCTCATGCAGCCGTCGTGGCCGGTGTTCATCGCCTGCAGCACGTCCATCACTTCCTTGCCGCGCACTTCGCCCAGAATGATGCGGTCCGGCCGCATGCGCAGCGAGTTGCGCACGAGGTCGCGCGCCGTCACTTCACCCGCGCCGTCGATATTGGGCGGACGCGTTTCGAGGCGCACGACGTGCTCGTGGTCAAGCTGCAGTTCGGCGGCGTCTTCAATCGTGACGATGCGCTCGGTCGGCGGGATGGAACGGCTCAGCACATTGAGCAGCGTGGTCTTGCCGGCGCCGGTGCCGCCGCTGACGATGATGTTGCAGCGCTTCTCGACCGCCGCCGTCAGGAATTCCAGCATGCCCCGATCGAAAGTGCCGAGCTGAATCAAATCCTGCGCCAGCAATGGATCTTTGCGGAATTTGCGGATCGACAGGCACGGCCCATTCAGTGCCAGCGGCGGAATGATCGCATTGACCCGGCTGCCGTCCGGCAAGCGGGCATCGACCATCGGGCTGGATTCGTCGATACGCCGCCCGAGGTGCGCGAGGATGCGGCGGATCACGCGCAGCACGTGTTCGTCGTCGATAAAACGCAGCGATGTGGCTTCAAGGCGGCCTTCACGCTCCACAAAAATCTGTTTCGCGCCGTTGACCAGGATATCGTTGACACGCTCATCCTTGATCAGCGTTTCCAGCGGCCCGTAACCCGCCAGCTCGTCGACCATGTCTTCGCTCAGGTTTTCGAGATCGTAGCCGCTCACCGGCAGGTGCTTCTCGGCAATGTACTGTGTCACCTTGCCGCGCACGTAATCCGCGACTTCCTGCCGCGGCACTTCGAACAGCGCGATGCGGTCGTGCTCGATCTCGCCGATCAGGAAGCGATGCAGCAGGAATTTGAGTTCCTGATAGTCTTCGGCCTGCTTGAGGCCAAAATCGTATCCATAGAGGCGCAGATCCATGGCGTTCTCCCTAGGCCGTCGCCTTGCCTGTCGTCTTGCCCGCCGACATGGCGGACATCAGGCGCTTCATCAGGCCCGGCTGCTGCCCGTGGGCATGGCCCGACAACGCGCCCATGACCTGCTGCGCCAGCTTGCGCACGCTGGTCACATACGGGTCATTGGGCGAGAGCGTGAACATGCTTTCGCCGGAATTCATCGTCGCCAACCGCGCCATGCCCGAAGGCGCCAGCGTGCCCAGCAGCGGCAGGCCGAAGGATTGCGCGATGCTTTCGGCGTCGGGCGGCATGCGCGAGAGGTAGCGATCCACCACCAGCCCGGCGTTTTCCAGATTGATTTTTTCCTCGCGCATGTGTTTCAGCAATTGCAGGTTCTGGCGGCAGCTCGGCACGCTTTGTTCAATCAGCATAATCTGGCGGTCGGCGTTGGTCAGCAGCAGCATCAGGAAATCCGAACGCGCAACACCGCCCAGATTGATGACGATGTACGAAAAATAGCGCCGCAGCGTGCGTAGCAGCACGTACACGTCGGCGGATGTGAATTGCGCGCCGGTCCACGGCTCTTCCGGCATCGACAGTACGGTAAGGCCGCTCTTGTGCTGGCCGAAGCCGGTTTGTATCAACGTCGCATCGATACGCCGCAAACTGCGCACCGCGTCGATGAAACTATACGAAGCCGTGAGGCCGAGATACAGCATCGCATCGCCGTGCGGCGCGCCGAGATCGAGCAGCAGCGTCGGCTCCGACTCCTGTATCGCCAGCGCCAGATGCAAGGCAAACATCGGTGCATCGCTGCCTGGGCGAGCGCTGACGATGGTCGTGATGCGTCCGCCGGTTTCCGCCTGGGCGGCATACGCGCTGGCATCCTTGGGCGCAAGTCGCTTCACCGTCGCCACTACATCGTTGGCGCGCGTCCCTATCTTGATGAAATCGCGCGCGCCGACCCGCATCGCCGCCAACAGCAAATCCTGATCCACCGTTTCGGAAACCACCAGTACCGGCAGGAAAGGCTTGGCAGCCATCAGGCCTTCGATCAGCAACGTTTCCTGCCGGTAATTGGACGGCGTCAGCTGCACGAAAATCGCCGAGGCGCCAATGGCATCCGAAAGCTGCAGTATCCGTTCGATGGAAGGCTGATCCGCCGGAATCAGCTCGCCGGCTTCGGCCAGCGCATGCGTCAGCCATTGCTGGCAATCAGGGGACTGGGTGAGGGCTATGTAACTGTTACGTTCGCTCATGACGGCCTCTTATCGCGACATCCCCGTCCCGGTACCGGGCGCAGGATTGGTCTGGAAGAACATTTCGCTATAGCTGGGCTTATAGTCGCGCACGTCGCTGCCCGGCAGTTCCGGCAGCGTTGCGTTGCGCGCAATCGGCCGCACCAGATGGGGTGTGACGACCATCAGCAGCTCCTTGTCCTCGCGGTCAAACCGGGTCGAGCGGAAGAATGCGCCGATGACCGGCAAATCGCCCAGCCAGGGGAATTTATCGACATTGCTGAGCGTGTTACGGCTGACGAGGCCGCTGATCACGAAGCTCTCGCCGTTGCCCAGCGACACGCTGGTATCGGTGCGGCGCACGCGCAGGCCGGGCACGGACACGCCGCCGCTTTGCACCGCGTTGGCGAAATCGAGCTCGCTGACTTCCGGCGATACCTTGAGGAAGATGCGATTGCCGTCGAGCACAGTGGGCGACAACATCAGCCGCACCCCGTATTCCTTGTAAGTCACGGTGACCGTACTGTCGCCGCCGGAACCGCTGCGGATGGGTATCGGAAATTCACCGCCGGCGAGGAAAGTTGCGCTTTGCCCGGAAATCGCCGTCAGACTGGGTTCGGCCAAGGTGTAGGCGAAACCGTTGGCCTCCAGCACGCTCAAGGAACCCAGCAGGCCTGAGCTGGAGTTACCGAAAATCAGGTTGAATGCATTCAGGAGCGGCAAAAAGCCGGCATTGCTTTCGAGGGCGAATCCGTTGCCGTCATTGCTGATGCCGCTCAGCGTACCCGGCGCGCCGATGGCTAGCGTGGTGTTGCCCTCATTCTTGCCGATGAAGAACCCGGCCCGCATCAGGTTCTGCCGGCTGACCTCGACAATCTTGATATCGATTTGCACCTGGCTGTCGAACGCAGCCACGCTGGCATCGAGCGGCCCTTTGGCCTCGGCATCCAGCGCCTGCTGCGCAAGTGCGTGCTTTTCGAGTGAGCCTGCTGCGCCGGTCAGCACCATATCGGTACCGGCAGCTTCTACTTTCAGTGGCGCGGCACCGGAGACCTCCAACTTCTGCCGTTCGGCATCCGTTGCGCTATTGACCGTCACTTTGACCACACGAGCCGGGCGCGTATCCTGCTCGCCTTCCCACACCGACACCTCGGCAGTCCCTGTCTTCTTGCCGGTGAGCAGCAGGTTGCGCGTGGTCAGCACGTTGATGCCGACCACCGCGGGATCACTCACGGCCACGCGCTTGATCGGTTGGGGATGGGTATAGACTTCCTGTCCCCCTGTTTCCAACACGAGCGCTTCGGCAGCCCCCGATATTGTTGGCATTATGACTAGCAGCATCGCAATGCCAAACGCCCAGGTCGGCGACGTCCACTCCCCGCATTTGGCCCAGAATAACCCCTGCTTTACGAACGTCATACTTCCCCCGGCTGTTTCGTCCGATTACGAACCATCAATTCCTGACGGTGACAACGTCTACCTGATCCCCTCGATGCACGATCACGCGCGACGAGTTTTCTTGTGGTGGCTTCTTGGCTTTTGCGACCGTGGTCCTGGTTTTTCTTGCGGCAGTTTTCGGCTGGACCGCTACCGCAACTGGACGCACAGCATTGCCCGTTGCCAGTTCGGCAAGGCGCAGGTAATGCGATGCATCTTCTTCCCCGGAAGCCAACTGTGGCGGCTCTGCACCGCGTAATGCAAGCCGTACCAGTCCGCTGCTGTCGGCCAGCATCAGACGCGCGGCATCTTTTTCAGGAACGGCAAGGATGGCCGAGCGGCTGGATTTTCCTTTTTCCACATCCTGCTTTCTGGGTTCGGCCTTGTCAGCCGTTTTGCTTTCGGAGGAAGTGATTTTCTTGAAGGTCGAAGGTTGCGCATCCGTTTCGCCGGTGTCATCGCCGAAGGCCAGTACGCGTACATCGCGCAAGACCACCTGCGACGAGGAAATCTCGCCGGTTTCCCTGACGGCACGTTGGTAATACAACACGTCGACATGATCGCCGGGGCTGACGAAACCCCCGACGCCGATCACTTCCGTGACCTTGATTGCGACGCCGCGCTCGCCCGGGCGCAGCGCCTGCGCCACCTCGCCTAACCGGGGGAAATGGTTCGCAAGAACAGGCGTACCAGTGGCTATCGGCTCCAGGGTCAGTTTACCGACTACCTTGCCGACCGTTTCATAGCCGTTCACGTCGCGTTGGGGGAAGGAATCCAGCCGAACATCCTGGGCGGTGAGCAGGTGGCCGACGGGTATGTCGCGGGCGGCAACGACTTGCGGATAACTGGGGGGCGGAGGCTGCACGGCAACGGGAGTCTGTTTCGTGCTGAGTCGATAACCGATAGCGGCGGTGGCGATGGCGCCCAATGCCAGAACGACGGCCAGGAATCGCAACAATGTACTGTTCATGAACGCCCCACCCCTTGGTTATTAGAGCCCGCCTTCCGGCAAGCGCTTATTGTCACAACTCGATTACCGCGCGCCCGGCGAGATCGGCGGGCAATTTCGGCACCTGGCCTATCGCTGGCAACGTCAGAATAGGTATCAAGGGATTACTTGTGTATCCGGTATAAATCACCGTTACCGTCAACGTGTTAGTGCCATTCCATCCTAATTGCACATTTCCATTCGCAGCACCCAGCACCTGGCTTTTCACCCCGGTCGGCAACCAGGTAAGACTATTACCTACCGTAGTGCGCACCCGCGGCTCCACACCGGAGCGATATGCCGAGTTACTGGCAAATGCCAGGTTATCCACCGCAATCGCCGAGCGTGCGCCCTCTTCGGCGGCATGCTGAAAGGATTCCTGCAGCAGCATTGCAATCGCATAACTCACCAGCGCATAGAACACTGCGAAAAACAGAATGAAGAGCAACGCGAATTCAATCGCCGCCGCACCTTTCTGTTTACGCCGTTGCGCAACAGCCCGTGTCATCGTTTATGTCCTGGCCCAGATGGCGAGCAGAAACCCTGCGGCAAGGGCGGCGCCGAATGGCACCCATCGCCGGGTGCTTATCGGGTTTCCCGAATATCGCGTTACCGCCAGCATCGTGAGCGCAACCATCGCTCCCAGAAATCCGGCAACGGCAAAGCTGATGAGGGCAATCTCCCAGCCGCCCAGCAACGCTATCGCAATGAAGAGTTTGACATCGCCAGCGGCGAGCCAACGGGCAAAGTAGCCCGGTAGCGTCAAGGCGAGTGCGAGCACGACTCCCATCAGCACCGATGGCCAACGCGCGCCCAGCACCGACTCGCCGGTGTAGATGAGATAAGCCAAGGCAAGCATGGCGGCCGCCATACTGTACAGATTGGGTATGCGACGAACCGCGAGATCCGACGCCAGCACCGCCAGGCTCCAAGCCACAACCAGCCATTCTGCCGCCCACATGCGCTACCGCTAGGCGACGGTTTAAGTCAGTGCAGTCTGGATGCTGGTGAATATTGCCTTGACAGCGGCATTGATTGGATCCACGAAGGTTACCAGGGCAATAGCGACCATTGCCGCAATCAGCGCATACTCGATGGCGCTCGCCCCTTCTTCATCGCGAATAAATTGAATGAAACGCGTCTTTGAAAAATTTGCCATGTCACCCTCTCTGAAAAGTCTTGAAATCAAGGCTTCAAATACGCTCACAGGTTCTTGAAGTTGTTATTTCCTGCGGCATTCAGTGCTGAATGCGAAATCAATATATCCCAATCTGATAACGTTCAACAACATGAATTCTTATATTCTCACAGCAACTAACCCATATGGGTTAGGCGGAGTCTATCCGGCGCTTTGGCCTTCAGGTAATCATGTTCCATTCGACACGATTACGGCCGCTTTCCTTGGCCCGGTAGAGCGCTTCATCCGCCTGCTTGATCAACTCCTGCGGCGTGGAATTCATGGAAGGAATAATCGTGGCGCCGCCTATCGAAATCGTCACCACGCCGAAAGGCGACGGCTCGTGCTCGAGCCCGATATTCATCACCGCCAGGCGCATCCGCTCGCCCATGCTCCTGGCATCCGCCATCGGCATATGCACCATCACCACGCCGAATTCCTCGCCGCCGTAGCGCGCCACCGAATCGCCCGCCCGCTTCACGCAGCCAGCCAGCGCGGCGGCCACCTGGCGCAGGCATTCGTCGCCCGCCGGATGGCCGTATTTATCGTTGAACTTCTTGAACATGTCCACGTCGAGGATGATGAGCGATAGCGGCACGCCCTGCCGCGCCGCCTGGCGCCAGCCACCATCGAGCTTGTCGTCGAAATGGCGGCGGTTGCCGAGCCCGGTCAGGCGGTCTTCCCAAGACACTTGCTCGAACGTGATCTGCTTGAGCAGTATCTGCAC
>Ga0066486_1000146_pt1 | contig 23289 bp, 21 predicted proteins | sample LakWasM128_HOW14_2_FD_59591 | JGI IMG/M metagenome (GOLD analysis project Ga0066486, IMG submission 59591) | Freshwater sediment methanotrophic microbial communities from Lake Washington under simulated oxygen tension - Sediment Metagenome 128_HOW14 | ecosystem: Environmental > Aquatic >... | reverse complement strand
GCAAAGCCACAGTTTCGAAAGCATTCCCTTGCGCATGCAGCTCACCGAAACCGAGGCGGCTCGCTTCGCGGTGAGTCGATATCGTTTTCCCGGCGTGGAAATCCGCTCGCGCCTGTACCGTCATTATCCGAAAGGCCCGCTGGGCGCCCATCTCATCGGTTACATCGGCCGCATCAACGACAACGACCAGCGGTCGCTGAAAAAAAACGGTGAATTCCCCAATTACCTGGGCTCGGATCACATCGGCAAGTCGGGCGTCGAGCAGTTTTACGAGCGCACCCTGCATGGCATTACCGGCACGCAGCAGGTCGAGACGGATGCCGACGGCCACGCGGTACGCGTTCTTTCAAGCTCGGCTCCGGTGCCCGGCGACAACCTGGTGCTGTCCATCGACAGCAAGCTGCAAGACATCGCGGAAAAGGCATTCGGCGTTCGGCGCGGCGCGCTTGTCGCGCTCGACCCCAACAATGGGCAAATACTTGCTTACGTCAGCATGCCTACCTACGATCCCAATCTGTTCGTGAACGGCATTGACCCCGATAGCTGGAAAGCGCTCAACGAATCGCTCGACAAGCCGCTCATCAATCGTCCGCTACGCGGCATTTATCCGCCCGGCTCGACTTTCAAGCCTTTTGTCGCGCTGGCGGGACTGGAAGCCGGCCTTCGCGAACCGCCGTTCAGCATCAGCGACCCCGGTTTCTATAAATTGCCCGGCAGCAGCCATCGATACCGCGACTGGAAGCCGGGCGGGCATGGCTCGGTAGACATGCGCAAGGCCATCACAGTATCGTGCGATACCTTTTTCTATGGCCTGGCGCACGAGCTCGGCATCGAGCGTATGAGCAGCTTCATCGGGCATTTCAGCTTTGGCAAGAAAACAGGCATCGACCTGACCGGCGAACTGAGTGGGCTGCTGCCGACTCCCGCCTGGAAACAGAAACGCTTCAAGCAGCCCTGGTATCCGGGCGAAACGCTGATCGTCGGCATCGGCCAGGGCTATACCCTGACCACGCCGATGCAACTGGCGCAGGCCACGGCGATTCTTGCCAACAATGGCATCGCTTACCGGCCGCGCCTGGTCGCCGGCGTCCAGCCGGGCAGCACGGGCAGGTTGCGTCCGATGGCACCGGAAATCCTGGACAGGATCAAGCTCGACCCCGCGCACACCGACCTGGTAAAACTGGGCATGCTGGATGTGACGCAACCCGGCGGTACCGCATCCAGCGTAGGCGCCGGCGCACCTTACCTGATCGCCGCGAAAACCGGGACAGCGCAAGTGATTGGCATCAAACAGAACGAAAAATACAATGAGAGCGCCGTTGCCGAGCGTCACCGCGACCATGCCCTGTTCATTGCCTACGCACCGGCCGAGTCGCCCAAGATCGCGCTGGCCGTAATCGTGGAAAATGGCGGACACGGTGGCTCGGCTGCCGGCCCCATCGCACGGCAAGTGATGGATTACTATCTGCTCGGCAAGGAACCTCCGGCACCGCCGCCAGAGGCTCTCCCCAATGCCGCGCCGGTAGCAGAGGAAGAAACCGATGCTCACGATTAGAATGTTGTTCAAACAACTGGGCAAGCATTTCGACCAGTTTCTGCTGGGTATATTGATGCTGACGCTGACCATCGCGTTGATCGTGCTGTTCAGCGCATCCGGCCAGAGCATGGATCGAATGAGCACGCAGATGGTCAATATCCTGGTGGCGCTCGGCGCCCTCTGGATTTTCGCCAACATTCCGCCGCAGCATTTGCAGCGAATAGCCGTTCCGCTCTACCTGCTGGGCATGATGCTGCTGATCGGCGTGTTTCTTTTCGGCGACGTTTCCAAGGGCGCGCGACGTTGGCTGGATCTGGGTGTAGCGCGTATCCAGCCGTCCGAATTGATGAAAATCGCGGTACCGATGATGCTGGCCTGGTATTTTGACCGGCGAGATGCTTCGCTGCGATTTTCGGATTACGTGATCGCCGCGATTTTGCTGGCGTTACCGGTTGGCCTGGTGGTGAAACAGCCGGACCTGGGTACATCGATACTGATCGGCGCTTCGGGCTTTTATGTGCTGTTCCTGGCCGGCCTCAGCTGGCGCCTGATGCTAGGAATGGCTGTAGCGGGCGCAGCGGCGATGCCGTTTTTGTGGCACATGCTGCACGACTACCAGCGGCGGCGCATCGAGATCCTGCTGGATCCGACACAGGATCCGCTGGGGGCCGGCTACCATACCATCCAGGCCACGATTGCGCTGGGCTCGGGCGGCCTGTCCGGCAAGGGCTGGCTGAACGGCACGCAATCGCAGCTCGACTTTCTGCCTGAGCGGCATACCGATTTTATTTTTGCCGTGTTCGGCGAAGAGTTCGGACTGGTCGGCAACCTGTTGCTGTTGCTGCTGTTCGCGGTGATTATCGGGCGCGGCATGGTGATCGCCGCAAACGGACCGAATGCATTCTGCCGCCTGCTGGCAGGCAGTATCTCGCTGACTTTCTTCACCTACGCTTTCGTGAACATGGGCATGGTAAGCGGCATTCTGCCGGTGGTCGGGGTGCCTTTGCCGCTGATCAGCTACGGCGGAACCTCGCTGGTGACGCTGATGATCGGCTTTGGTATCTTGATGAGCATACAAACCCACAAGAAATTGGTAGCAAGCTGATGAATCTGAAAAACACCCTTACCTGCATGGCGCTCCTGCTGCTTGCCGGTTGCGGCGGCGGCGTCGCGACCAAGCCGGAAGCATCCGCGCCCAAGCAGGAAGCTGCCAAACCGGACGCTTCCAAATCTGCGACCGCCCCCAACCGCGGTGGCTATTATCTGGACGATGGCCCCGGGGATAACCCTCCGGCCAATCTCGACGAGATTGCGGACGCCATTCCCAGATACGAGCCCCCGCAGAGCCGCTTCAATCGCCCTTATGTTGCGCTCGGACAGAACTACTCGCCGATGACCGAATACCGGCCATACAAGGCCCGCGGACTGGCTTCCTGGTACGGCAAGCGTTATCACGGCAACAAGACTTCCACCGGCGAAATCTATGATATGTACAGCATGTCGGCGGCCCATCCCACGCTGCCGATTCCCAGCTATGTGCGCGTCACCAATCCCGCCAACGGAAAATCGGTTGTAGTGCGCGTCAATGATCGCGGCCCTTTCCGTAAAGAACGCCTGATCGATCTCTCATACGCGGCGGCGCATCGACTGGGAATCGTCGGCAACGGCAGCGGCATCGTGGAGGTCGAGGCAATTGATACACGCTCGCCCGAGCAGGTCATCATCCCGGCAGCGGCGGAAACGCCTCCGGCGAAAACACCGGTTGCGGCCACCGGCAATTATGTCCAGGCAGGCGCCTTCCGGTCCCGCGTAAACGCCGAACAGTTGAACGAGCGCTTGCGCCAGAACGGTCTCGCCCAGGATGTGTCCATGGAGAACTGGTATAATAACGGCATCTACCGTGTCCGGCTGGGGCCCTATGCCAGCCGCGACGAAGCCGAGCGCGCCGCCTCCAACATCCGCCAGACGCTCGGAATTTCCACCCTCGTTACGACAAACAAATGAAACTCATGAGACTTCTGCTTCTGCCATTACTGTTTCTATCCTCCATTGCCTTTGCTTCGGATGATATTCCCCCACCGCCGACGTTGGCGGCCAAAGCCTACCTGCTGCTGGATTTCAACAGCCGCGCGGTACTGGCCCAGCAAAATGCCAACGAACGGGTAGACCCCGCTTCATTGACCAAGCTGATGACGGCGTATCTCAGCTTCAAGGCGCTGAAGAATGGTCATTTGCAGCTTGAACAGACATTGCCGGTCAGCGTGAAGGCCTGGAAGGGCGGCGGCGCGGGCTGCGGCGGCGGCGCGGGTTCCTGCATGTTCATCGAGCCCAACAAACCCGTCACCGTGGATCAGCTGCTGCACGGCATGATCGTCATCTCCGGCAACGATGCCAGCGTCGCGCTGGCTGAAGGCATCGCCAGTTCCGAAGAAGCCTTTGCCGACCTGATGAACAAAGAGGCCACGCGCCTTGGCATGAAAGGCACGCATTTCGTGAATTCCACCGGCCTGCCCGACCCCAACCATTACACGACGGCCTCCGATCTGGCTATCCTGGCAGCCGCACTGGTACGCGACTATCCCGAGCAATACAAGCGCCTGTATTCGCTCAAGGACTACACCTTCAACAACATCAAGCAGGCCAACCGCAATCGCCTGCTGTGGGTCGATCCTTTTGTCGACGGCATGAAAACCGGCCATACTTCCAGCGCGGGTTACTGCCTAGTGTCCTCCGCCAAGCGCGGCGATATGCGCCTGATTTCCATCTTGCTGGGCGCGCCGTCGGATACTGCGCGTGCGGTAGAAAGCCAGAAACTGCTGAACTACGGCTTTCAGTTCTTTGAGTCGCGCCTAATCTACAAACGCGGCCAGGCCGTCAGCAAGCTCAAGGTCTGGAAGGGTCGCGATGACACACTGGCCGCTACGGTGGCGGACGATCTCTATGTCACCCTGCCCAAGAACCAGCTTGCCCGCATGAAGGCCAGCGTGGCCAGCAAGCAGCCCCTGATCGCCCCGGTCGCCGCACGCCAGGAAGTCGGCGCGATCCGCTTCTCGCTGGACGGCAAACAGATACTCGAGCGTCCGCTGGTCGCCTCGCAGGAGATGCCGGTGGCCGGCATCTTCGGCCGTCTGTGGGATAGCCTGAAGCTCATGCTTCAATAAGAGCCGTTGCTGCGTCCCAGGCTCACACGATGTCTCAAATCGTCTATCTCAACGGAAAGTTTCTCCCGATCGAGCAGGCGTTCGTGCCGGTGCTCGACCGGGGTTTCATTTTCGGCGACGGAATCTACGAGGTCATTCCGGTCTATTCGCATCGGCCATTTCGCCTTGACGAGCATCTGGTGCGCTTGCAGCACAGCCTTAATAGCGTTCGCATCGACAACCCCTACGATAATGAAGAGTGGTCCAGGCTTATCCGCGAGCTGATCGCCCGGAACGAACCCGAAGACCAGTACGTTTATCTGCACATTACCCGCGGCGTCGCCAAGCGCGACCATGCATTTCCCAAGGACGCGGCACCGACCGTGTTCATGATGAGCAATCCGCTCGTCATCGCACCGCGTGAGCTTTTCGAAAGCGGTGTTGCGGCGATTTCCGCCATCGATAACCGCTGGGATCGTTGCGACATCAAGGCCATTTCGCTGTTGCCCAACGTGCTGCTGCGCCAGCTGGCAATCGATGCCGGCGCAACGGAAACCGTGATGTTCCGCGACGGCATCCTGACCGAAGGCTCGGCCAGCAATATCTTCGCGGTGGAAAACGGTGTCATCCTCGCGCCGCCCAAGGACAACCACATGCTGCCGGGCATTACCTACGATTTGGTGCTGGAACTTGCAGTAGCCAATGAAATCCCCGTGAATATCGGAAAATTCGATCAGGCTCGCATTCGTCAGGCCGACGAGTTGTGGCTGACCTCCTCGACCAAGGAAGTGCTTGCCATCACCACGCTGGACAGCCAACCCATAGCCTCCGGCAAACCCGGCCCGATATTCTGGCGCATGCATGCGCTCTATCAGGATTACAAGGCGCGCGTCATGCGCGCACCGGAATAACCATGGCAGAAAACGATAAAGACACCTTGCTTGAATTCCCCTGCGAATTTCCGCTGAAGGTGATGGGAGTGACACAGAACGGCTTTGCCGAGGAGATCCTGCGTGTAGTGAGCATCCATATTCCGGATTTCGACGCAGCGCGCATGGAAATGCGCGCCAGTTCAGGCGGCAACTACATTAGCCTGACCTGCACGGTCACGGCCACATCAAAAGAACAACTGGATAACCTTTACCGCGCCTTGACCAGCCATCCGATGGTCAAGGTCGTGCTGTAAGCCATGCAGGAAATTCGTAGCACAGACACCCTCGCCCGCATACCGGCCCGCGATGCCCTCGCCGTAATCGGCGAGGATACCTGCGCTGCAGGAAGGCTGATCGTTCGGCACCTCGGTTTGACGGATTACGAACCGACCTGGCAAGCCATGCAGGCCTTTACTGCTCAGCGCACGACCGAATCGCCGGATGAACTGTGGCTGACCGAGCACCCGCCCGTGTACACGCTAGGCCTCAACCGCAAGGACGTGCGCATGCCGTGGCGCGCCGATATTCCGCTGGTGCGCACCGACCGCGGCGGCAAGATCACCTATCACGGCCCCGGCCAGATCGTTATTTACCTGTTGCTGGATCTCAAACGACAAGGCCTGACGGTGCGCCAACTGGTAGATCGCATGGAAGGCGCGATCATGACCTTGCTGGCGGAGCATGGCGTGTCAGCAGAAGGCCGCCCCGACGCACCCGGCGTTTATGTCAACGGCAGCAAAATCGCCTCGCTCGGCCTGCGCCTAAAGAATGGCTGTTGCTATCACGGACTGAGCCTGAACGCGGACATGGACTTGTCACCTTTCAATGCCATCGACCCTTGCGGCTATCGCGGCCTGCAGGTGACGCAAACCCGTAATCTCGGCATTGCTGCCGACGGCGATACGCTGGCGCAGCGCCTGATTGCACTGCTGCAAAATCAATTGAGCTGAACTGAAACCATGAGCGAAAGCACCCTCCGCAAGGAAAAAGGCGCAGCTAAAACGGCGCGCATCCCGATCAAGATTGTGCCGCAACCCGCCATGCGCAAGCCGGAATGGATACGCATGAAGGTACCGGACAGCGCGCGCTTCCGCGAAATCAAGCAGATCCTGCGCGACAACAACCTGCACACGGTATGCGAGGAAGCCTCCTGCCCCAATATCGGCGAATGCTTCAGCGGCGGCACGGCGACTTTCATGATTTTGGGCGACGTCTGCACGCGCCGCTGCCCGTTCTGTGATGTTGCGCACGGAAAACCGCTGCCGCCGGACGTGGAAGAACCGCAAAAGCTGGCCCAGACCATTGCCCAGATGCGCCTGAAATACGTCGTCATCACCAGTGTCGATCGCGACGACTTGCGCGACGGCGGCGCGAAGCATTTCGTCGATTGCATCCGTGCTTCACGCGAGCATTCGCCCAGTCTCAGGATCGAAGTCCTGGTACCGGATTTCCGCGGTCGCCTCGATACTGCGCTGGAAGTGCTGTCGGAAGCGCCGCCCGACGTCATGAATCACAACCTGGAAACCGTGCCGCGCCTGTACAAACAGGCTCGTCCCGGTGCCGATTACGCGCATTCGCTGAAGCTGCTGGCCGATTTCAAGGCGCGCTTCCCGCACATTCCGACAAAGTCAGGCCTGATGCTGGGTTTGGGTGAAACGGATGAAGAGATTCTGGACGTGATGCGCGACCTGCGTGCGCACAACGTGGATATGCTGACCCTGGGACAATACCTGCAACCCAGCGCGCATCATTTGCCGGTGCTACGTTTCGTGACACCGGATCGCTTCAATTGGTTTGAAGAACAGGCACTGGCGATGGGATTCACCCAGGCCGCCTGCGGCCCGATGGTGCGCAGCAGCTATCACGCCGACCAGCAGGCGCACGGGGCTATTCTGGAAATGCAAAAGGAGAATACCTAACGTATTCTCCCTTGGTATGGTTGGCAGGTGAATTACTTGCCCACTTTCAGCTTGCCGCCTTTGCCCAGACCACCTTCAACTTCCTGCGCCTTGTAATGGCGCAGGGATACGACCATGTTGTTATAGGAATCAACGAACGCAGCAACGGTTGCCTTGCCTTCAGGGGTGCGGGAGAAGCCTCCCAGGCTGCCAGCTGCGCCACCGCCGAATGCTCCGAGCGCTGCACCAAAGTTGGTGGCTGTTGCATTGCCTTCCGAGATGCCAATCTGGACTGAAGAGCGAATGTCATACAGTGTTAATGTGACAACGGATACCTTGGATTCCAGAGAGCCAGCGACCCTGCCCACCCCGTTGCCAATCAGGCTGCCCAGAGCACCTGCAATTTTCCCGGTGGAATCATTGTCGATGATGATGGCTGGTTCAAGGAAGTAGTCGGCAGCAACGCGTTGACCTTTCTGTTGCTTGGAGCCGGCACGGAATTCACCGGAATTACGTTGTTTATCTGTAATCGCAGAAATGCGGTTATCGGTACGACTATTGCCGATCGCAGTAATTACAAAGCAGTTGGATTGTTGCACTGCAAGGCGCAGCAGCGGCTCAATGCTGGTGACCTTGGTTGCTGCACCAAAGGTGGCAAACCATTCCTTGTCACGGCCATCATCCACGGCAATAGTGCCCAAGGGGGCATCACAACGCTCCAACTTGGAGTTTGCATTTGCACTGGTGCTGCCTGCTGCTGCACCGGATGCCGCGGTTGGAGATGATCCCGTGGAGAGCATACCGCCCAGGCCGGGGCCGTCGGTACTCACGCAAGCGGATAATGTCAGAGGCAACAGGACCATTGCCAGGTTGAGTTTTTTCTTGAACATGCAATTTCTCGCTAAGGTTGGGGTGAGGTAATCAATAAAAATACCAGGCCGAGCCACGCCAGTAGCTGCGGTAGACATATCCGCTATACCAGTATCCATACCAATCGGGGCGGTAAAGATTCAGCCATTTTTGGTATTCCACTTCATTTTTCTTGGCTTCCTGTGCCTGTTTCAGCAGTATCTGTGCTTCCTGGTTGCCTTTGGCTGCCGCCATGCTCAGCCAGGATTCGGCCTCAGCCGGGTCGGAACCCATCTCTTCCAGGCCCATGAGGTAAAGGCGACCAACTGCCAGCTGGGCATCAACATCTCCACGTTCTGCTGCATGGCGCATCCAAGTCAGCGCTTGATATGAGTTGCGGGTGATGCCATCGCCGCGAAAATACCTCAGCCCAAGATCAAAAGCTGCACGAGTGTCTTTCTCTGCCAGCGCGGTGAGTTGCTCGATCTTCTGCTTTTCTTCTGACGTGATGGAGGAGTCGGGAACAAATGTGGATGAGTTGCGAGGGCGATCTGAACATCCTTGCTCATCACAGATGCGGACAGTTTGTTTGTTGGTGCCGGATGCACATCCGGAAAGGCTGACCATTACAGTCAAAAATACGAGCAAAAATTTCATTGGTATTCGAATTATTTTTAAAATTAACGTACCCAAAACATGCTTATTTAATAAGCATGAGCTTATGTTAATTTTATAGGGCTTATTCGAATGGGGAACCCTGGGACAATACCTGGGTTTGAAGAACAGTCGCTGGCGAAAGGACTCACCAGGCCACCTGCGTCCCTATGGTGCGCAGCAGCTATCGCTCCGACCAGCAGGCACGGAGCCGTGGAACAGTTAATTGACTCGCCGGACAAGCACCCGGCAGCGGCCACCGTAATTCTCGCTGATCACCGCTTCATAGCGCTCGCTGTTCCGCGCGCGCTCGACAAGGCCGGCGTGATCGTGCAATGAAATATAGCCGGCGACCTGCTCTCGGTAGAACACCAGCAGCGCATCCTTATCCGGATGCGGCAATAGTTGCAGGGTGTCCCCCACGTCCGCACGCGCCAACAGAACTGGATATGGGAAATTCTCGGCGTTCACCTCGAACAGCCGGCTCAGCGAGCCCGTCAGGTCGTCGTCTTCTTCCGTATCCCGGTCATTATTCTTGTCGTCCAGCATTCATGCCTCCGGCTCTTGATGTCTCCAGTATGCCTTCATGCGATTCCGAAAAAAACTATCAATATGGATAGTATGGTTGCGCATCCAATGCAATATTCAATCTGGCTGAAATAGACCAGCAAAATCATTTAAGATCGCAAAAATATTTTCTTCGATTGTGTCGCTCGATTTAAGAAGATATTCTTTTAGTCATACTCTGAGTATGGGTTTAATATTCTCCTAATAAATGCATGTAATGATGGCGACGAACTGAATGCCGAACGACATATCCCCATTCATGTCAGGTGACCTGCCTGACAGCCTGTTATGCCAGGACGCGACGCGCACTCAGTTCAAGTTTATTGAAGCCATATTCGCACGGCCGCTATTTTCTCTCGCCATACTCGATCGCAACTGTCATTTCATCCGCGTCAATGACAGCTACGCACGCCTGTTCGGCAAAAGCGCCATGGAATTCGCAGGTCGTCATTACTCCGAGCTTTTTCCGGATAATGTCCCGCAATTCCTGGAAACACGCCAATTGCTGGAAAAAACCATCGATACGGGGCACCCCTCACGCATGACCGCGCAGCGGCATCATTTGCCCAGCCAGGAGGATGTCATGTATTGGGACTGGATACTGGAGCCGGTCTCTGGCAATAATGGCGTGACCGAGCTTGTTTTGCTGACAGCCATCGACGTGACCGACCTGAAGCGTGCCGAAGAAGAGCTGAGGCGCAGCGAATCGCTTTACCATACCGTCGTTACCGTGATGGCCGAGGGTGTCATCGGCCAATCCGTCGACGGCAGAATTACCGCCATCAACCCAGCTGCGGCACGGATTATCGGTCGATCGCCGGAAGAAATGCTGGGACTGACTTCCAATTCGCCGATCTGGCAAACAATATACGAGGACGGCAGCCCATTCTCCGCGCACGAATATCCTCCCATGGTCGCATTGCGCACCGGGCAGCCGCAGCACAAGGTCATCATGGGCTTCTATCGCCCGGACGGCACCCTGATCTGGATATCGGTCAATTCCCAGCCCATCCCTTCTGCGGACCCAACGGATGCGATTGCGGTGGTTTCCACGATACATGACATCACCGAGCATAAATCAGCCAATAAAATCCAGGCCAACCTGAATCGCGCACTTCGTTTGCTGAGCCTGTGCAACCAGATCCTGATTCATGCGCAGGACGAGCAGAAGCTGCTCGACGATATCTGCCACCTGATCGTCGAAACCGGCGGTTACCTGATGGCATGGGTGGGATTTGCCGAACACGACGAGGAAAAAACTGTACGGGCGGTCGCAGAATACGGCTATGGGCAGGATTATCTGAACAACATCCGTATATCGTGGGCGGATACCGATGCCGGATGCGGCCCGACGGGTACGGCTATCCGTACATGCCGCACCTCGGTCAACCAGAATTACCTCACCAATTCCAGGATGCGGCCTTGGCGGGAAGCGGCCATCCAGCGCGGTTATCAATCCAGCATTTCCTTGCCGCTCAAGGAAGGCGGGGCAGCATTCGGCTCTCTGGCAATTTATTCGGCAGAGCCCTGCAGTTTCTTCCCGGAAGAAGTGAAACTGCTGGAAGAAATGGCCGACGATCTTGCATTCGGCATCTGCACATTAAGAGCGCATGCCCAACGCAAGATTGCCGAAGACAAGCTTGCCTTTCTGGCGCATCACGACCCCTTGACCCGGCTGCCCAATCGCGTTCTGCTGCGCGCTCAATTCGACAGAGCCATCGCGAGCGCAAGCGACAACAAGCTCGCTATGCTGTTTCTCGATCTCGACAACTTCAAGGAAATCAACGACAGCCTGGGGCATGCGCTCGGCGATGAGTTGCTGGTGAGCGTGGCGAAACGCTTGAAGCAATGCCTCGATGCCAGTTACACCATCAGCCGCGAGGGGGGCGACGAGTTCGTCGTATTGCTACCCAATATCGCCGACAGCGAGCAGGCTGGCTGCATCGCGCAAAAAATGCTGGATGCCGCCTGCGAGAGCTTCGATATCGGAAACAACACACTGCATACGTCTTTCAGCATTGGTATCAGCATGTATCCCAGCGATGGCGCCGATTTCGAAACCTTGCGAACGAATGCCGACATTGCGCTCTACCGCGCCAAGGAGAGCGGCCGCAACAATTACCGCTTTTTCACACAGCAGATGAACATCGATGCCAAACGGCGCATGCAGATTCAGACCGACCTGCACAGCGCCCTGCGCAATCCGGATTTTCGATTGCATTATCAGCCGCAGATCGACATCGGCACCGGTCGGATCCTCGGAATGGAAGCACTGCTTCGCTGGCAACATGCAAATGGCGAACTCGTTCCGCCGGGACAGTTCATTCCGGTTGCGGAGCAAAGCGGGCTGATCATTCCCATCGGCAAATGGGTGCTGGAGCAAGCATGCCAGCAGGCGGTGATGTGGCAAAAGCAGGGGCTGCCCGATCTCGTCATGGCCGTGAATTTGTCGGCCGTGCAATTCCGGCACGGCAACATCGTGGAAACGGTAGCCGAAGCGCTCAGAACAACCGGCCTCGCGCCTTCCTCGCTGGAACTGGAGCTGACTGAATCCATTCTGCTGCAGGATACCGAGACCTCGATCAGAACCTTGCACACCCTCAAGGAAATCGGCGTGAAACTGTCCATCGACGATTTCGGCACCGGCTACTCCAGCCTGGCCTATCTCAAGCGCCTCGCGGTGGACAAGCTCAAGATCGACCAGACCTTCGTGCGTGACCTGTGCGAAGATACCGACAATCAGGAAATCGTCCGCGCCATCATCCAGCTCGGCCACATCCTCAAGCTGGAAATCATCGCGGAAGGCGTGGAAACGGAAGAGCAATTAACCTATCTGCGTACTTTCGACTGCGACCAGATGCAAGGCTATCTTTTCAGCAAGCCCTTGCCGCCGGAGCATATTCCCAGCCTCTTCAAGTAATTGCATTCAGTACCGGCTGCCGATTCCTCAGACTTATCTGCTAGAATTCCGCCCATGTTGCGGCGCATGTTTCTCATTTTCACCCTTGCATTCCTGTTCGGCCTCGGCCAGCAGGGCGCGGCGATGCACGCCATCTCGCACTATGCGGACGCGCAGGAACAGCAACAGGACAAGAAGACTCACAGTACAGCAGCCTGTGAGCAGTGCGTGGCCTACGCCAAACTGGCGAGCGCCGTGCCCTCTACGACATTCGTATTGCCACCATCCACCGGCGAATACTTTGCCGTTGCGACGCAAACCATCACGGTTTGCCTGCTTCATCTTCTTGCATATTCCGCCCGCGCCCCTCCCGTTTTCTCCTGAAGCATCAAATGCCTGCCCGACAGGCTAAAAGTTACGACCGGCCTCTGCAGGCCCGGCGTTCCATTTTGATTTTTCAGCGAGAAATGCCATGAATCCTTTATTCGACGCGCCGCGAGCGCGTGCTTTATCCATTGCGCTTGCCGCCGCTCTTGCCGTGCTGGCCAAGCCAGCGCATGCAGAAGACGAACACGACCACTCCATGCACATCGAACTGCCGACGACGGCGGTCACCGCCAATCCTCTCGGCAGCGCGATAGATGAACTGGTTCCACCAGTCTCCGTACTCAACGGCCGCGAACTAATGCTCCAGCAGGAAAGCACGCTGGGCGAAACCCTGAACGGCACGCCCGGCGTCCACTCCAGCTATTTCGGCCCCAATGCTTCGCGCCCCGTGATCCGCGGGCTCGACGGCGACCGCATCCGTCTGATGCAGAATGGCATCGGCCTGATCGATGCCTCCTCGCTCAGCCCCGATCACGCGGTTCCGCTCGATCCGCTGACGGTTGAACAGATCGACGTCGTGCGCGGTCCGGCGGCCTTGCAATACGGCGGCAGCGCTGTCGGGGGCGTGGTCAATACCATCGATAACCGCATCCCGCGCGATCCCATCAACGGCATAGGCGGCCGTGCCGAAGCCCGCATCGGCGGCGCCGACAAGCAGCGCAGCACTTCCGCGCTGATCGAAGCCGGCAATGGCCTGTTCGCCATCCATGCAGACGGTTATACCCGCGACACCGATGATCTCGATATTCCCGGATTTGCACGCTCCTCGCGTTTGCGCGCAGCCGATCCTCAACCAAATGAATCGCGCGGCACCTTGCGCAATAGTTCCTCGCAAAGCGATGGGGGCGCATTGGGCGCATCCCTGACCTCCGAGCACGGTTACGCCGGGATTTCGTTCTCGACGTTCAACTCCAATTACGGCACCGTGGCCGAACCAACGGTACGTATCGACATGAACAGCACGCGCTGGGATCTGGCAGGCGAAGCACGCGACCTCGGTGAGGTCATCAGCCGCGTAAAGTTGCGACTGGCCCGCGTGGACTACGAGCATAAGGAAATCGATGACGGCGAAGTCGGCACGACCTTCGAGAACCGCGGCTGGGAAGGCTCGCTGGAAGCCTCGCACGGCAAGATCGGCCCGCTCAGCGGCGTGATCGGCCTGCAATTCCATCGCAGCGATTTCAGTGCGGAAGGAGAGGAAGCGCTGATTCCAAAAGTACAAACCGACACCCGCGCTGCGTACATTTTCGAGGAATGGCCGATCGCGGCGCTCGACGAAGCGCTCAAGCTTTCCTTCGGCACACGCGTCGAGCGTGCCAAGGTTTCCTCCGTCGGCGGCGGTCCTGACGACCCCAACAACCCTGGTACGCCGCGTTTCGGCAGTGCCGAAAGCCAGGATTTCACGCCCACCAGCTTTTCCGGCGGCGCCTTGTATCATCTGGATGCCGTCTGGTCGCTGGCCGGCAATGTTTCGCACAGCGAGCGAGCGCCCACATACTACGAGCTTTTCTCCAACGGCCCGCACGCGGCTACCGGCCAGTACGAAGTGGGCGACCGCAGCCTTTCCGTGGAAAAATCGAACGGCCTGGACCTGCAATTGCGCTGGCGCAAGGGCGGCAACAACTTCAGCGTCAGCGGGTTCTATACGCGCTTCGATAACTACATCACCTCGCTGCTGACCGGCAACCTGCGCACGGAGGATGGCCTGATCGACAACGTCAACGGCGAATTGCCGGAATCGCAGATTCAGGCCGTGCCGGCAATATTCAAGGGCATGGAAATCGCCGGCAAGTTCCATATGTACGAAGGCGTCGGCGCGCTGGACCTTCGCCTCAAGGGCGATTACGTGCGTGCCACCAACCGCCGTACCGGCGACCCCTTGCCGCGGATTTCACCTCTGCGTCTCGGCTTCGGGCTGGATTACTCCTTCAGCCGCTTCGACGCCGCCCTGGATGTGACGCGCAGCTTCGGGCAAAACCGCGTTGCCGACAACGAGCTGCCCACCGACGGCTACACGATGGTCGATGCCGTCGTCAGCTATCATCTGCCGACAAAGCTGCATCTCGACGCTTTCGTGAAAGCAACCAACCTGCTGGATGAAGAAGCACGGGAGCATACGTCCGTTCTAAAGGATATCGCGCCTCTGGGCGGCCGCTCCGTGATGCTCGGAGTACGCGGCGAGTTCTAAGTCTCTCGACGCCCTTTCCCCTTGTGGGGAGAGGGCGGGGTGAGGGGTAAATCACCGCAGCATCACCGCTGCGGCCTCGCCCTGCCATGCAGCATCGGCTATCATGTCCATTTTCAAGAATCTTCCTGAGGTATGCAAAATGGCAAGAATGGTGAACTGCGTAAAACTCGGCCGCGAAGCGGAAGGCATGGACTTCCCGCCGTATCCCGGCGAACTCGGCAAACGCATCTATGAAAGCGTCTCCAAGGAAGCCTGGGCCGGCTGGCTCAAGCACCAGACCATGCTGGTCAATGAAAATCGCCTCAGCCTGGCCGATCCGCGTGCCCGCCAGTATCTGAAGGAACAGACCGAGGCTTATTTCTTCGGCGGTGGCGCGGAGCAGGCTTCCGGCTACGTGCCTCCCGCGCAATAACAGGATTGTCACAAATCCGTCACATAGCACTGTTACGCTGCTGAGCTTTTGATGGCCCCGCCCAAGCTCACTATGTCGCCGGAATATTTTCTGAATCGCGAACTCGGTATCCTGGAGTTCAACCGCCGTGTACTGGCGCAAGCTGAAGACGAACGCAATCCGCTGCTGGAACGGCTGAAATTCCTGTGCATTGTCAGCAGCAACCTCGACGAATTTTTCGAGGTGCGTGTCGCCGATATCAAGGAGCAGATCGAGTTCGGGGCGCCCAGCACCGCGCCTGACGGACTGACACCGCGCCAAGTGATGGCCCGCGTCAGTGCCGAAGCCCACCAGCTGGTGGCGCGTCAGTATCAGGTGCTGAACGATATCGTCCTGCCGCGCCTGGCAGAGCAGGACATCCGCATCCTGCGCCGCACGCACTGGAACGAGGCGCAGCAGGAGTGGATACGCGCCTACTTCTTCCGCGAGCTGATGCCCATCCTGACGCCGATCGGGCTCGACCCTTCGCATCCGTTTCCGCGCGTACTCAACAAAAGTCTCAACTTTGCGGTAGAGCTAGAAGGCAAGGATGCCTTCGGGCGCAATTCCGGCATGGCCATCGTGCAGGCACCGCGCGCCTTGCCGCGTGTCATCCGCCTGCCCAACGAAATCGCCGGGCATGAGTATGGGCTGGTGTTCCTGTCGTCGATCCTGCACGCTCATGTCGGCGAATTGTTTTCCGGCATGCACGTGCGCGGCTGCTACCAGTTCCGAGTCACGCGCAACAGCGAACTCTCGCTGGATGATGAAAGCACGACCGATCTCCGGCTCGCCTTGCAGGGTGAACTGACGCACCGGCAATACGGCGATGCGGTACGTCTGGAGGTAGCCGACAATTGTTCGCTGGCCATGTCGGAATTTTTGCTCGGCCAGTTCGGGCTGGAACAGGACGATCTCTATCAGGTCAACGGCCTGGTCAATCTGGTGCGTCTGATGCAGGTACCGGACTGGGTGGATCGCCCCGACCTTAAGTTTCCGGCTTTCATTCCCTGCATGCCCAAGGAAATCGTCAAGCAGGACGATATTTTCAAGGCGATCCGCAAGGGTGACATTCTGCTGCATCATCCATTTCAATCGTTCAACCCCGTCGTCGAATTCATCCAGCAGGCGGCCAACGACGCCAATGTGCTGGCGATCAAGATGACGATTTACCGCACCAGCGCCGACTCCACCCTGATGAGCTCGCTCATCGAGGCCGCCAAGCGCGGTACTGAAGTCACGGTGGTGGTGGAGCTGATGGCGCGCTTCGATGAAGAAGCCAACATCAACTGGGCAGCCAAGCTGGAAAACGCCGGCGCGCATGTAGTTTACGGCGTCGTCGGCCACAAGACGCATGCCAAGATGGCGATGGTGGTACGGCGCGAAGAAGATCGCCTGCGCCGCTACGTACATCTTTCCACCGGCAACTACCACCAGCGCACGGCGCGTCTTTATACCGATTTCGGCCTGTTGACTGCCAACGAGGATATCTGCGAGGACGTGAACGCTCTTTTCGCGCAGCTGACCGGCCTCGGCAAGGCAAGCAAGCTCAAGCACCTGTGGCAATCGCCTTTCACGCTGCATCAGCAAATGGTCAAGGCCATCCAGAATGAAGCGGAATTCGCCCGCGCCGGCAAGAAAGCCCAGATCATCGCCAAGATGAACGCGCTGCTCGACCCGGAAATCATCGCCGCGCTATACGAGGCGTCCGCCGCCGGCGTGCAGATCGACCTCATCGTCCGCGGCGTATGCGCACTGCGGCCCGGGATTCCCGGAGTGTCGGAAAACATTCGCGTGCGCTCCATCGTCGGCCGCTTTCTGGAACACACGCGCATTTTCTACTTCTACAACGACAAGGCCGAAGACCTGTACCTCGCCAGTGCCGACTGGATGTATCGCAATTTCTTCCGGCGCATCGAAGCCTGCTTCCCGTTGCTCGACCCCAAGCTGAAAAAACGCGTGATCAAGGAAGGCCTGCAACCCTACCTCAAGGACAACACCAATGCGTGGGAAATGCTGCAGGAAGGAAGTTATCGCCTGAAAAGCTCACGCGGCACGCCGTTCAACGCCCAGCAACATCTGCTTGGCATATACGGTCAGGAGCTGGTCGTGACTGAAGTGCCGATCAGCCCAGCGTAAAGCTGATGCCGGCGTCTTTCCAGTAACTGGTTTCGGCGATCAGCGCGCTTTCGGTCAGCGGATTGTTGCTCAGCCATTCGGCATCCACGGTCAGATGAAACCCTGCACGACTCCAAGCGAACGATAGCCTGGGCAAAGAACTATCCATGCGGTTGCGGTGAAATAACACTGCTAGCCGCAGAGCGGCGATCAGCGCACAGCGATCGTCTTCCAGCGCCGGCAGCAGCGCTTTCGGCAACGAGCGACGCTGGCAGCGCACCAGCAAACCCAGGGTCTGCTGCTCCATGCGCGAAAATCCGGGCATGTCGGCGTTTTCGACGATATAGGAGGAATGCTTGTGATAGCCGCTATGCGCGATGGAGGTACCGATTTCGTGCAGGCGCGACGCCCAGGAAAGATAGCGCCCGGCTATTTCACCGCTTTTCATTCCGTGCGCCACCTGTTTGAAAAGATTCAGTGCCAGAGACTCCACACGGCGCGCCTGCTGCGCATCCACATGATAACGGCGTTTGAACCGCGCCACGGTGGCCTCGCGCGTGTCTTGATGATGCATGCGGCCCACCAGCTCGTAGAGCACGCCCTCGCGCAAGGCGCCGCTGGCCACCGTCATGTGCTCTATCCCCAGTTCCCGGAAGGCGGCGAGCATGATGCAGAAACCGCCAGGGAAAGAGGGCAAGCGCTCGGCGCTCAGGCCTTCCAGCTGGAGTTTTTTGATGTCCTTGGCTTTCAGCAGAAGATGACGCAGATTTTCCAGGCCTTGCAGGGTAATCTGTCCGTCGCTCCAGCCATGCGTCCGTAACACTTCGCCCAGCGCACGCGCCGTACCGGAAGAGCCAACCGCCTCTTTCCAGTGCCCAGCGGTATAGGTGCGACGTATGCCTTGCACTTCGGCTCGGGCAGCAATTTCGGCTCGCTTGAGATTGCCCTCGCTCAGCCGGCCGTCGGCAAAATATTTCATGCTGAAACTGACGCAGCCCATATACAGGCTTTCCATCTCCTGCGGCTCGAATCCGCTGCCGATGATGAACTCGGTCGATCCGCCGCCGATATCGATGACCAGCCTTTTTTGCGCTTCCGTCGTCAACCCGTGCGTGACGCCAACGAAAATCATCCGCGCCTCTTCGCGCCCGGCGATGATCTCGATCGGGAAACCAAGCGCGGCTTCCGCCTCTTTCAACAACTGGGGAGCATTTTTGGCAACGCGAAAGGTATTGGTGGCGACGGCGCGCACGCCGCTCGGCGACAAACCGCGCAGGCGTTCGCCGAAGCGCTTCAGGCACTCGATGGCACGCGCCTGGGCGTCGGCATCGAGCAATTTGTCCTTGCTTAAGCCCGCGCCCAAACGCACCATTTCACGTAAGGAATCGTGGAAAACCAGTTGGTCGTCGACCAACCGCGCCATTTGCAGGCGAAAACTGTTTGAGCCGAGATCGACCGCAGCGATTTCGGAAGGCATCGCATTCTTGCTCAATGCCGAAACTCCGTATAACGGTCAGAGGGAATGATCGCGGGCAAGCTCATCGACGGATCCATGCTGCCCGCAACCGGATTACTGCAGCGCTTCGCGTTCCATCTCTTGCACGCTGGTGTGGCGCACATCCTTGCCCTTGACCATGTACACCACGTATTCGGCGATGTTCTTGGCATGGTCGCCGATGCGTTCGATCGCCTTGGCGACAAACAGCACTTCCAGCGACATCGAGATGGTGCGCGGGTCCTCCAGCATGAAAGTGATGAGCTGGCGCATGATGGCGCGGAAATGCTCGTCCACCTGCTCGTCCTGGCGGGCCACCTCAACCGTCTTGGTGACGTCCAGGCGCGCGAACGCATCCAGCGAAGTCCGCAGCATTTCGCGCGCCATCGCGGTCATGTTCTTGATTTCGGTGAAACGCGGCGAGTACATGCGGTCGGATTCGTAGATTTTCTGCGCGACGCGCGCGATTTTGGTTGCTTCGTCGCCGATACGCTCCAGGTCCGTGATGGTCTTCACCACCATCATGATCATGCGCAAGTCACCTGCGGCAGGCTGGCGGCGCGCGATGATGTGGCTGCAATCCTCGTCCACCGAAACTTCAAGCGCATTGACGCGATGGTCGTTGGAGATCACTTCGTCGGCAAGCTTGGGATTGGCGCTGACGAGCGCTTCCAGCGCCTGGGCAATCTGCTGCTCGACCAGCCCGCCCATCTGCAACACCTTGGCGCGGACGGACTCGAGTTCGGCATCGTATTGCTTGGAGGTATGTTCGGATTGCATGAAGTGGTCCTTTAGAATGAGTGTCAACCTAGCAGTTTAGTCCGCCACTGTGACACTTTTGTTGCAGCCTTAGCGCGTATAAGTCTTGACGCCATTTTCGGTCGCCAGCAACAGCACATCGGCTGGCCGGGCCGCGAACAGGCCGTTGGTCACGACGCCGACGATCTGGTTGATCCGGGCTTCCGTTGCGACCGGATCGAGGATGGTCAGGCCGTGCACGTCCAGAATCACGTTGCCGTTGTCGGTCGTGAAGTCGCGTAGCACCGGCTGGCCGCCCAAGCGAGTCAACTCGCGTGCCACATAGCTGCGCGCCATCGGCAGCACCTCCACCGGCAGCGGGAACTTGCCCAGCACCGGCACCAGCTTGGTGGCGTCGCAGATGCAGATGAACTTGCCGGCACAGGCCGCCACGATCTTCTCGCGCGTCAGCGCGCCGCCGCCGCCCTTCAGCATATGCAGGTGCTCGGTGATTTCATCGGCACCGTCGACGTAGATTTCCATGCCGCTGACGCTATTGAGATCGAACACTTCGATCCCGTGTGCACGCAGGCGCTGGGCGGTTGCTTCGGAACTCGCTACGGCGCCGTCGATCTTGTGCTTGACCTTGGCCAGCTCGTCGATGAAGAAGTTGGCAGTCGAGCCGGTGCCCACACCGATAATGCCGCTCTTTACATAAGCCACGGCTGCTTGTGCAACCTGTTGTTTGAGTTCGTCTTGCGTTGCCATTCTTTACCCTTTCGCGCTTGCGTTTTCTTTATAATCGCTGGATTAACCAATAACTCAATGATACACGCCCCGCCCATCGATGAAAAACGACTACCTCGAAAAAGTCCTTACCGCCCGCGTCTATGATGTCGCCGTGGAAACCCCGCTGGACGCGCAGCCCAATCTTTCACGGCGCATAGGCAATACGGTGCTGCTGAAGCGCGAAGACATGCAGCCCGTGTTTTCCTTCAAGCTGCGCGGCGCTTACAACAAGATGGCGCATTTGACGCCGGCCCAATTGAAGCGCGGCGTAATCGCCGCCAGTGCGGGCAACCACGCACAAGGCGTGGCGTTGGCCGCGCAAAAACTGGGCTGCCGCGCGGTCATCGTGATGCCGACCACCACGCCGATGATCAAGGTGGAAGCAGTGAAAAACCGGGGCGCGGAAGTCGTTCTGGCGGGCGACTCTTATTCCGATGCCTACACCCACGCGCTGGAGCTGGAAAAGCAGGAAAAACTCACCTTTGTCCATCCTTACGACGACCCCTACGTCATCGCCGGACAGGGTACGATCGCGATGGAAATCCTGCGCGACCATCCCGATCCCATCCATGCCATTTTCTGCGCCGTGGGCGGCGGCGGCCTGATTTCCGGTATTGCTGCCTACATCAAGCGCCTGCGCCCGGAAACCAAGGTCATCGGCGTCGAAACCATTGATGCCGATGCGATGACGCGCTCACTGGCTGCGGGCAAACGTGTCACGCTCGACCAGGTCGGCCTGTTCGCCGACGGCACGGCGGTCAAGCAGGTCGGCGTCGAAACTTTCCGCCTGTGCCAGCAATACGTGGACGAGATGATCCTGGTCGACAACGACGCCATTTGCGCCGCGATCAAGGATGTGTTCGAGGATACGCGCTCCATTCTCGAACCTTCGGGCGCATTGGCAATCGCCGGACTGAAAGAGTACGCCAAGCGCAACAAGCTGCACGACAAGATCCTGATCGGCATCGCATCCGGCGCCAATACAAACTTTGATCGCCTGCGGTTCGTCGCCGAGCGTGCCGAGGTTGGCGAAAAACGTGAAGCGGTACTCGCCGTCACGATTCCGGAAAAACCGGGCTCGTTCAAGAAATTCTGCAGCCTGCTCGGCCACCGTAACATCACCGAGTTCAACTATCGCTTCTCGGATCCGACCCAGGCGCATATTTTCGTCGGCGTCACCACGCACCAGCAGGGCGAATCGACCAAGCTGGTCGAAATGCTCGAACGGCATGATCTTCCGGCGCTGGACCTGACCGACAACGAAATGGGCAAGCTGCACCTGCGCCATCTGGTCGGCGGTCATGCGCCGCAGGTAAAAAATGAAGTGGTATTTCGCTTTGAGTTCCCGGAGCGTCCGGGTGCGCTGATGCAGTTTCTGGAAAGCATGGGGCACAACTGGAACATCAGCCTGTTCCACTACCGCAACCACGGCACGGATTACGGCCGCGTGCTGGTCGGCATTCAGGTACCGCAACAGGAGCATGCCGCGTTCAAGGAGTTTCTGGATAAGCTCGGCTACCTGTATTGGGACGAAAGCCAGAACCCGGCGTACAAGCTGTTTCTGGGTTAGTCAGCGATCCGTCGTTAATCGTCAGAGAAAATCCCGGTCGGCCTGCCATCCAGGCTGACCTGGTTTTTTCGTTCCCAATACTCTTCCAGGCCATCCGATCCTTTCTTTTCCGCCCACTCGACCAGCTGCTTGCGCTGCCCGTGATAATCGAAAAGGGGAACACCCATGCCGCACGAAGTCAGCGCCAGCTCGATATCCAGCACGAAAATCTGTCGCGCGCCGGCCAGGCCGTCGAAATGCGCAAACATGGCATCCCATTCTTCATCACGCTGGTGAATAACACGCGCCCGGCCATACAGGCGCAGGATCATCGGCTTGCCCTCGAACGCGCAGAACATGATGGTCATGCGTCCGTTCTCCAGCACATGCGCGGCGGATTCATTGCCGCTGCCGGTGACGTTGAGCCATGCGACCGTATTGGGGTCGAGTATTCGCAGGGAGTCCAGCCCTTTAGGCGAGACGTTGACGTAGCCATCGACAGGCGCCGTAGCAACAAAGAACATCTGCTGCTTCCAGATGAACTGGATCAGTTCCTGGCTAAGTTCCGAATAACGTTGCGCCATGGCTATTTCAGCTTGTCGAGAATGATTTCCCAATCGCGCGGATCGATCGGCGTAATGGACAATCGGTTGCCGCGCTGCAAGATGCGGAGATTCGCCAGCTCTGGCGTTTCGCGCAACTCCTTGAGACTCAAAAGTCGCGTCTTGCGCACCAGCTTCACATCCACGTTGAACCAGCGCGGCTTCTCCGCCGTGGCTTTGGCGTCGAAATACTTGTGCTTGGGATCGAATTGCGTGCGATCGGGATAGGCCTGCTTACTCACCTCGGCGATGCCGGCAATACCCGGCTCGGCGCAGTTGGAGTGATAGAACAGAACGCCGTCGCCCATCTGCATCTGGTCGCGCATGAAGTTGCGCGCCTGGTAGTTGCGCACGCCGTACCAGTCCACGGTCTGGTTGGGGAAGGAGGCGAGATCGTCGATGGAAACGTCCGCGGGCTCGGACTTCATTAACCAGTAGCGCATGGGATACCTGGGGGCGAGAATTAGGAGTTCCCCGCAAATGCCGCCAGATCGGCATCCTGAACCTGGGAGACCAG
>Ga0066486_1000144_pt1 | contig 23560 bp, 15 predicted proteins | sample LakWasM128_HOW14_2_FD_59591 | JGI IMG/M metagenome (GOLD analysis project Ga0066486, IMG submission 59591) | Freshwater sediment methanotrophic microbial communities from Lake Washington under simulated oxygen tension - Sediment Metagenome 128_HOW14 | ecosystem: Environmental > Aquatic >... | reverse complement strand
TTAATTCTCGCGCAAAGCATATCTGAGTACTAAAAATGAAAAGCGAGATTGCAAATACAACTAATGGACGCATAATAATCCTTTGTTTGAGTTAAGTTAGTTTTATTTGGTGTTATCGCAAATTCTACAAATAACGTCAAAAATTTTTTACTTTAACTTTTACTTTTCTACAGAGAAAATCAAGGTCAAAAGCAACACATAAAATTAACAGATACAAATGTGAACTCAGTTCGCATAATACATACAGGCTTATGTAGAAAAGCCCTGGCGGAAAATGAGATCCCGCCAGGGCTTTTTTGCATAGGGCGCATTATGCGAGGTCTATTTTGTTTATGCTTAACCGCTTATATCAAGATATTTTTTGAATTTCATTTTCACCTCTTTGACTTGTTCTATAAACCAGTCAGACTCAGTTTTTATTATCCTAGGTAGCCTATCGTCTTTGTGTTTTTCATCCCCTTTTTCGCTGTGGCTTGCGCTCATAAGACTGAATCCACGAAAAGCGATCTCAGAGATGTATTGTGAAATTTCCGAACCAAACAGAAACTCTGCTTCATGAGTGACTGACTCAAAATTTCTTATTTCATCACTGGTTGGGCTGCCTTTTTGTTTAACAAGTTCGATAAATTTTCGAGCTTCTTCATACACTTTGATTCGTCGATCATAACAATCAAGATTGAATTTCTTTTTAGTTGTTTTCCATTGTTGATATGCAACATACAAAAATACTGCACTTAAAAATGCCAAAAATCCCAAGTCGTATTCCATTATTTTTTCCTTTCAATTAAGAACGATTCACAACAAATGCAAGGACAGGGTAAGTAGTACTGTCCTTTACTCTCATTTTTGATAGCTTTTTACATTCTGGTTAATTTTTGAATTGGATAAATTTTTATTTATTCTACACTGTTTTTTACCTACTATGCCTAACGCTTCTTGCTACGTGGCATGCCTTTAGCTTGTTAGTGAATAGCGAATAAAAGCTTAAGTTTGAGTTGCGTTGTAAAACTCAAGATCGAGGTTCTATACGCAACAGTTCGAAATGTAATCTATGTAAACGCAATTTAGAAATGTCCTCTATGCTGCAAAGTAGAAGTGTCCCCTGTATTGGTTTTCTTTTTTCCACTGCCCAATTTTACTCAAGATCAGGGGGAGGCAGGTTTTTCATCCATTTCTAATTATTGTGGTGCTCACTTCGCCCAAGTGTTGTCTTGACGGAGCGCCCGCACTGCGTTTTTCATCATTTTTATCCTGCTTTTCTTTGATGAAATTTAGAACCGCTCCCAATCGCTTATTACTTACTATTTCCCCTTGATCGATTTTTTTGATTTTATCGAATATGCGGTAGGGGAGCTCGCGATTGTCACATTTGATTTTTATTGTGCCATCGAAGTATTCATAAACGGTCACTTTATTCCGGGCCAAGCTTCTGTTATCAATTGAATCCTCAACCAGGTAGAGTGCCTTGTCGTATTGCAGGGTTAGATTTTTAGACAAAGTTCTATTTTCCTGCCATGAAAAAATTTCATTTAATTCTTCATGAGGCAGCAATTCACGGTGCATATTCTTGGAATCAACTGATTCCACTCCAAACTTTTTGTTAAATTTATCCATAAATTCCGGTAAGAATTGATTTCCTTGTTCGGCACCAGAAATATTCATAAGCCGCATTTCTTTAATCAAACGATCTTGCAGAGTTCTATTGACACGTTCAACGCGGCCTTTGGCCTGCGGCGTATTGGCGCAAATAATATCAATGTTCAATTCGGTTAAGGCCCTTCCAAATTGAGTGACACCATCACCACCTAATTCACCTGTTTTATTAACACGAAATACGCAGTGTTTATCACTATAAAACGCAACGGGCTTGCCATGCTTCTCTAAATATCGGCGAGTGGAATCAAAATAAGTGAACGTTGACTCTGATTTTACAAATTGGCATTCCATGAGTTTCCCCGTTGCATCATCGATATAAACAAGAAGTGTGCATTTAGGCGCTCTGCCTTCAAACCAGTCATGTGGCGAGCCGTCAATCTGTATTAGCTCACCAAAGCATTCACGTCTATTACGAGGCTGGTGGACGCGTTTTAACCGACTACTTTGGGGTATCCATAATTCCGCATCAATCATCCATTTTCGTAACGTTTCCCGAGAAATAGTTAGCTCATGGTTTTCACTTAATTTTTCACAGGCAAAAGTTGGCTTAAAATCAACGTAGTATTGTTTGACATAAGCTATGGCCAATTCTTTAATCGAGTCTGGATACTTGTGATTACTTGGATTACCGCGTTTCTTGCTGACAACACCTATGGCTCCATTAGCTTTATACGCTTTTCTTAACCGCCTGATCTGGCGAACGCTCAAACCTAATTGCTTGGCAGCTTCATGTTCGAATAGCCGTTTATCAATCAATTTTTGTAGAATTTCTATGCGATGTAATTCTTTGTTGCTCATAGTAATGATGTCCTGCATAGCTGTCGTTATCCATAGTGTCAATTTACAAAAAACTGTAAATTTACACCGGAGAGGACATTTCTACTTTGCTAAAACAGGACATTACTATATTGCGCTTACACTTGTCCTTCGCATAATAAGGATTATGTTAAATGACAAGTACTGCAAATAATGTCCATAAACTGATTCGTTCATTTAAGTAAATTTGTAACTAGAATTAAAGTAATATTGTAAACAGTCAAAACAACACCTGAAATGCCAAGCATTCCTATCTCTAATGTAATCGCAAAATTAAATCTAGAATTACACAGTTAATTCATTGGCGATCATTTCCGCCTGTTTAAGTACGGTTTCCGTAGCAAGCAATTGCATATCGGGCGGATAGCCAAATTGCCGCAAAGTTCGTTTCACAATGACTTTCAGCTTGGCTTTGACGCTTTCTTTAATCGTCCAGTCAATCGAGGCATTTTCCCTGACCCTTTGCGTTAAAATCACCGCCAATTCCCGCAATTGATCGTGCAGCATCAACTCTTTTGCACTGTCATTGTTGGCAACTGCCGTGTAAAAGGCATACTCGAAATCAGTTAGCCCAAGTGTTTTTGCCTCATTGTCGGAAGCAACAATATCCTTGCTGATTTTGATGAGTTCATCCATGACTTCGGCGGCGGTTAGGATTTTGTTGTGGTATTTTTTAATCGCCGTTTCCAGCATTTCCATTAGGGACTTGCTTTGCACCAGATTCTTTTTTGCGCGGACTTTTAGTTCATCATTGAGCAGTTTTTTCAGCACTTCGAGAGCGACATTCTTATGCTCCATCCCTTTCAATTCGAGCAAAAATTCTTCTGAAAGAATGGAAATATCGGGCTTTTTGATCCCTGCAGCATCGAATACGTCGATTACTTGTTCGGACACCAGCGCTTTATCAATCACCTGCCGGATAGTGGTTTCGATTTCCTCATTGGTTCTGCCGGAGCCGGTGCCGTCAAATTTGGCTAATCGTGCTTTGACCGCCTGAAAGAAGGCAACTTCATCCTTGGCTTCCATAGCTTGTTCATGGGGAATCGCAATCGCAAAGGCTTGAGATAAAGCCGTGACTTCATTGATATAGCGCTTTTTGCCATCCTCCATACCTAAAATATGTTCCTCTGCGGCGAGGATCAGCGATAACTTTTGTGCGGTTTCAGCTTCGAAATAATTCTCGTAAGGAAATCCGTGATACATCGCGGAGATGACTTCGATTTTCTCCAGCATCAAATTGACCGCTTGTTCTTGCGCCAGAGTCGGATCACCCCTGCCCCCTGCATCTGAATAGAAAGACAGCGCCTCTTTCAAATCGGCGGCGATGCCAAGATAATCGACGACCAAGCCCCCCGGTTTATCCAAATAAACCCGATTGACCCGCGCAATGGCTTGCATCAGGTTATGCCCTTTCATGGGCTTGTCGATATAGAGCGTGTGCATACTTGGTGCATCAAAGCCGGTCAGCCACATATCGCGCACGATCACGAGTTTTAATTCGTCATCGTGATCTTTCATGCGCTCGGCCAAGGCTTTGCGTTGTTGCTTGGTGGTGTGGTGTTTTGCCAGTTTTGCACCGTCTGACGATGCTGCCGTCATGACGACTTTAATTACGCCTTTATTCAGGTCATCAGAGTGCCATTCTGGCTTGAGTTTGATGATTTCCTCATACAGATTGGCGGCAATGCGACGGGACATTGCCACGATCATGCCTTTACCGGAAAAGACTTCTTGCCGCGCTTCGAAGTGAGCAACAATATCCTTGGCGATATTCCGTATGCGTTTTTCACTGCCGACCAAGGCTTCGACTTGTGTCCATTTAGCTTTGGCTTTTTGGGTTTCGGTCAGTTCTTCTTGATCGAGTTCCTTATCGAGTTCGGCAATGAGTTTTTTGCCTTCATCGCTTAGCCCGACTTTAGCCAAGCGGCTTTCGTAGAAAATCCGCACCGTTGCCCCGTCTTCGACCGCTTGGGCGATGTCGTAAATATCGACATAATTGCCAAAGACCGCCGGCGTGTTCACATCGGTTTTTTCAATTGGTGTGCCGGTAAAACCTAAATAAGTAGCATTGGGCAAGGCATCGCGCAGATATTTAGCAAAGCCATAGACGACCTTTTGACCGATGACGTTGCCCTGATTGTCTTTTTCATCGAATGTTTTTGCCTGAAATCCGTATTGAGTGCGATGCGCTTCATCGACCACGACGATGATATTCCGGCGGTCGGAGAGTTGTTCGTAGATATTCCCCTCCTCCGGCTGAAACTTCTGGATCGTGGAAAACACCACGCCGCCGGAGCCGACTTTCAACAGCTCTTTGAGTTGTTGCCGGTCATCCGCCTGTTTGGGGTCTTGCCGCAACAGCTGCGCGGTTGCGGCAAAAGTATCGAACAATTGATCGTCGAGATCGTTCCGGTCGGTAATCACCAAGACGGTCGGGTTATCCAGTGCCAACACGATCTTGCCGGTATAAAACACCATCGACAGCGATTTACCGCTGCCTTGGGTGTGCCAGACGACACCGGCTTTTTGGTCCCCGCCGCTGCTGGACGCCCGCAATGTCGAGACGATAGCAGCATTCACGGCGTAATACTGATGATAGGCGGCGAGTTTTTTAACCGTGCTGATGCTGATGACGCCGGTCTTGGGGTCTTCTTTTTTGGTTTTTTCAAATACCACGAAATGCCGGATCAAATCCAGCAACGTGGCTTTGTTCAACATGCCGTTAATCAGGGTTTCCAGTTGGCTGATCAGATGCGAGGCTTCGGTTTTGCCATCAACGGATTTCCACGTCATGAAACGGCTAAAACCCGCCGACAATGACCCCGCCTTGGCTTCCAAGCCATCGGAAACAACCAAAATGGCATTCGTGGTGAACAGGCTTGGGATTGTATATTTGTAAGTATCTATCTGCTTGTAGGCAGATTTGATCGTGGCGTTTTCATCGGCGGCGTTTTTCAGCTCGATGACCACCAACGGCAGACCATTGACGAACAGGACAAGATCAGGGCGTTTGTTCTGGTTGTTTTCAATCACCGTGAACTGATTGGCCACGACAAATTCGTTATTTTCTGGCTTAGCAAAATCAATCAGCCAGACCAGATCACCGCGATCTTGGCTATCTTTTTGATAACTGACCTTAACGCCCTCGGTGAGCATCCTATGAAAGGTTTCATTATTGGCTAATAATTCCGGCGAATGAATGCGTTCAACGTCTTTCACCGCTTCTTGCATGGCATGGCGTGGAACAGACGGATTGATACGCTGCACCGCTGTCAAGAGGCGGTCTTTCAGGATCACTTCATCATAATGGCTACGCTCTGGATTTTCTCCATCAGGAGCAATGTCAGGGGCGTAAACGTAGCTATAGCCAAGCTGTTCAAACAGCTTGATAGCGAAATCCTCAATCGTGGATTCTCTTAGTTTCGTCATTGAAGAGCTTCCATTTGATGATCGAATATTATTTCACTATCTTCAAACCATCCGTTTGATACTGCGTGATTTTTGACTTTTTCTGGTTCCTTTGTATAAGCGATAATCGCTAGACTTTTCTCTGCCCGACTGCAAGTGACATAGAATAAGCGGCGAGTTCTATCAATGCTGGTCTCCTTGCCTTCCGAATCATTTTTTTTATCGGTTGGCGTCGGTTCTTTTGCACCAAATAATTTGTCATAGCTGAAGAGAAATCCGCGAGCTTCATCATCGTCGAGAATAACCATGACGCGAGGAAATTCGAGTCCCTTTATGCCTTGATGTGTTCCGAATCTGGATTGATCGGATATATAGCGGACATAGTCTTCGAACTGTTTGAAATTGCTTTTAAGTGCATCGTCCCATGCATCTATAAACTTGTTTTTTTCAGACTCGTCTTCGGGGACGGTTGTAGAAATTTCACTTTGCGTATTTAGACGGTCAGCAATTGGCGCAAGGTTGTCTGGCACTTGAAATAAACCACTGCGATAAATTTCCTTGAGAATGTCGTTTAACGAAGGATTAGCCCCTTCATCCCAGAGGGCAAATAATGCATTAACCGCATTATTTGCCTTGAGTATTTCTTCTCGTGGGGCATCGCTGTTTTTAAGAATCTCTTTTTTTAAAAGAGGAGAGTATTTCCTCGCTATCCTTGTGGCCGTGAATTGATCGTCGGCTTGCATAGCATTAATCAATGGAAGAACTTGATTTGCAAACAAGGAAATGCCAGTGAGAGTTCCGTCAAGCAACCCAGTTTTAAGCTTATCAACGGCATAAAGTGGGTCGAAAAAAGAACTAAAACCACCTCGATTGGCCGCCATATGATGCTCTAGGGTTAGAACTTTAACTTCATCCTTTGTACCGGTCCAATTATCATCGCCAGATATTTCAGCCATTTTTGTAGAGACGGTATTTTCAAATACAGTTTTATCAAATGAATTTGTAGCGTCTGCAATAAATAACCTGGCAATACCATCCATATCTATTTTGGCGACTTCTTGGGATTGTCCATCGACATCAGACCGAATTTTATTGATGAGTGTGATTACCCGTTTGGGACATCTATAATTAATAGTTTTTGCAGGTTTTGCCCAACTATCTGGAATGTCGTCCCCTAAATCGGTTTTTCCATCCGTGTAGATACGCTGCATCGTATCTCCAAACATCCCAAGACAGAAGCAACCTGAGTGCGTTTTCTGGATGTCGAAAAAAGCATCAACCAACTCTTTCTTTGTATCTTGGCTCTCATCAATTAGAAGTATGGGATATTTCTGCACCAGAATTCTCTGCATAAGAGGTCGATTGCGGAGGAAATCGGCGGCTAAGTTAATCACCTCTGCATGATTAAGCGAGTCTCTAGTAGTATTGTCGCCGTTCGGGTTATAGGTGAATTTCCTGATAGTATCCAACGCATCAAACCTAGCTCGCTTAGATGCAATTTGCCTAGGACGATCTATGGAGGCTTTTGTGCCAACACGTCCTTTGCTTTGAGCCTCTTCAAGCTCTTTTATTTCTGATAATAGAAGTTTTTTTAACCATTCTCTGATGTCACTTTGATATGAATTAATTAATTCCCACGCAAAACTGTGAATAGTTGAAATTACAAATGCTGGATCAAAGTCCAGACGACGTTTGATTTCATCACTAGCTGCATTAGTATAGGTGATGATGGCGATTTTCTGACCATTGGTTCGTAAGTGCTGTAGATTTTTTTCTCGAAATCTTCTTAATACCTCAACCAATGTTCGGGTTTTTCCGGAGCCAGCCCCAGCAAAAAGAAAAAAACTTTTAGGATTCGCTAAATCGAGGCAGTTATAGATTTCTTCATCAACTTGCATGGTGGTATTGGCTTCGGTCATGATGCATTTCCCCCCGTCGTATTTTGATTAAAAAACTCTTTGTTTCTTAATCCTAGTTTATCTTTAAGCCATCCAAGACCTTCGTTAATGTATATTGGCAGCTGTAGTTCATTTGGCTCTGTGGTATAGAGCAGGTCTAGCGCCATTTCAGCTTTTTTGCCGTTTTCAAGTGCATCGAACATCAAACTACGCGCGGTGTTTAAATCTGACGCGTTGGCTGCTTCAACCATTTTTTTCATTAAACCCGTAGAGTTTGACTTAGTTCTAAACAAAGCAAGATTGCTTAGCACCAAAGCATCCTCGAAGGTATAAGGAATTGCGTTTTCAGTCTTATTGTTTTCAAAAGTAACCGGCATCTCGCATTGGTAAGCAACCCTAACAACGCCATCAGATGTTGCTTTGTTTGCTGCGGCAGCATTTAACACCTCGTCCAATTGAGTTTTACAAGGAGCCCAGTTTTTTAGCGTGTCATTACCGGTTCTGTAATTCTTTCCTCGTTCTGGAAGAACCTTCCCAGTAGTGTTCTCTTTAATTGAATCGAGATCAGTCACAACAAGCGTTAATAATCCCAATGTTTCTATCAACGACTTTAAACGATGCGCGTGGCTTCCACCAATTTCTAGCAGTGAGATATAGCTCCTATCAAGTTCTGGAAATTTGTGCCGGATGAAATGTGGGATAAGCATTCTTTCTGCGGGACCTTCTACCAATATTGCGGCATCGGCAAAAAAAAGATCACAGTGGGTTGTTTTGAGATAACGGGTTGCAAATTTTGATGTCTCTGTTTCGCTGCCGAAAGTCGTTGTCAGATTTACAACAGATGCACATGGAACATCATTAGCGTTTATAGCGGGTTTTCTCTGGAAATACCGTAAGCAGGTAAAGTCGATTTCATGGGCAATGTGGCTGGAATGGGTGCTAACAACCATCTGTGTAGAGAACTGTTTGTCATCACCTAAGCTTTTGTGCTTTCGCAATACCCCATAAGCTTTTTTGATAAAAACCTGCTGAACTTGTGCGTGCAGGTGCGCTTCAGGCTCTTCGATGAGAACAAGGTGAAGGGGTTCGATAAAGTTATCACCTTCATCCTTTCGTTTGCCAGCCTTCCCGACCCTCATCCATTCGTCTCTAAAACGGATAAGATTGAAAATCATAGAAATAAGGTTCTGATACCCAAGTCCATTGTATTTTTCTGGCAGACATAAAGCTGGTAAATCTGGTGAGCTTGTGTCACGAATGACATGAAACTGGACTGCGGCATCATGATTCAAGCCTTCCAGTGGGTTCATTTTGCTGGATAAAACAATCTGAGGATCGCTGAACCCAGGATAATTCAATCCTTCAAGCTCACTGATTGCAGAATGGAAACTCGTCTTTAGTTTGTCATCAAATGCTGTCCGAGCCGCTTCGATGGCCTCCAATGCATCAAGATCGTTAACATCAGGTAATTCGGTAGGGTCTAAATGTTTATCGAAGTAGTGCATCAGTTGCGTCGATAACCGTCTATCGGTATTTGGAGAATCTTCTCCTGCATTTGTATCTGAAAACCCCCGCTGAGCATTGATAATATCAATTTTGAAAAGCCCTTCGAATGGATCGCCCTCAAGCGGCTCCGAACCCAAGGGAAGAATTTGAGGTTTGGTATCGTTATATTTAGCTGGGTCAAGTACATATGCTCGAACTACAAAATATTTGTGCAATTCCTTATCCAAGAAATCACGCATTGACCGCGGCCATAAAGCAAGAGGATTTTTCTTGCCCTCTTCCGGTCCAGCTTTATGCAAATCATTGGTGTTTTTTGCTGTCGTATATGCAGCTATATAATTTTTATAGAGGTCATCTACTTTTTTCGGCTCAAAGATCAGGCGGATTCCCAGCAGTCCACCAGACCAATTTAATGTTGGGATAATATGGCTGACATAATGGATTTTGTTATCTTCTACCTGAAGCCAAATATCAATTGAGGGGACAAGAGGCTCCCATGATGAATTGGAGAGATTTAGTTTACTTTTATCTGTGTTCGTAACCCAATCCGATCCGATTTGGTTGAAAGAATACCAATTGGAAAGCGTGAAGTCAGTAGTGGATAGGTTCTTCCGTTTAGACTTCTTGAGGAAGAGCATCAAGGCATCCATAGCGGATGTTTTTCCGCTGTTGTTGGCGCCAACAAAAACTGTTTCCTTATCGGATAATTCCACTTGGCAGCATTTTAGTTTCCTAAAATTCTGAATATCTATATGCGCTATCCTCATCTATTTATTCCCTATATATTTTCTTGATATATTTTCTTGCATTGAAACCTTCACTTCACCGCTCATCAGTTTGGATAACAAGGTATCGCGGAGTTTTTCTAGCGTTTTTATTTGCACAAGATTTGATTGAGTCTTATTGATACCTGGAAGGACTAAATTTGAATATAATTCAGCGTGTTCTATTGAAGGTAGATTTGTTTTTATATTCAAAATATCTTCTGGCTTAACTCTTTGATGACTGCCGCTAGTCCCAGATGCTGCCATGGTTAGAGAATCTACAGCATCACTCGAACGAAGTAGAAAATATAAATACCCGTATAGTTTTCCACTTTTGGGCTTGAATACTTGAAATTCCGTTGAACAAACAGCGTTTTTACTTTGGAGTTCGCCTATTGGCCATATTCTTGGCACTCGTGGATTTAGCTTGGAAACCAGTATCGAATTATTAACTACTTTGTATTTGTTACTGAGTATTTCACTACCTAGTTCAACTGTCGGCCTTTTACCATCATCAAAAGCTGGTAGGCTGTAATGATGGAACAGCTCATTGCTAGATTTAGCAGGTACGACATTGCTCTTAATATGATCGGCAAAATCAAATATTGAATATTCCTTCCAATCATCCTGCGCTTCCTCAATAAACCACTGTCTGAAAAGCGTCTCGGCCATGGCTTCGAGGGTTTTGTTCTGGCGATGCAGAAGGTCGATTTTGTCGTCCAGACTGGATAAGACGGCAGCGATGGCTCTTTGTTCTGGGATTGGGGGAAGAAAAATATCAAGATTAGATATGTGATCGAATGTAATTTGTGGAAATGTTCCTGATCTATCTTCAGCTAACATTTGAAGATATTCAAGTTGTTCTTTCGAAGTGAGAAAGAGTCTAAAAAAAATGCTATCTATCTGTTCATTACAGCGAAGAACCATTAATTTTGTTGAGACAACGTAATTATCAACATCAAAATCAATCATTGCATACCGACCATTAGCAGGACGAATCTCACTAAATAAAAAATCTCCTTTTTTAATTCTTTTTTTCGCTTGTCCTGGCAAGTTTGCAGAGTTTTGCAGGGCGTGATTAATTACGCGACCTAACAAAATGTCAGAGGTGTTCAAGAAAACAACCTGTTCATTGGGTTTGAATTTATATGTATCAGATATACTTTTCACAAATTGACCCAACTTAACTTCTTGCCACCCATTCATAACTTCACCTTCACCAGATTTTCAGCAATGGCTTTATTGAGCGCAGTTTCTTCCAGTAATTGTGCTTCAAACTCGGCTTTCAGAGCGGTAAAGCGTTCCTTGAAATCAAAATCATCCTCTTCATCAGGCAGACCGACATAACGCCCTGGGGTCAGCACGTAATCCAGTTCCTTGACGCGTTCGATAGGTGCGGATGCGCAAAATCCCTTAATATCTTCATAGTTGCCTTCGCCGGTGCGCCAAGCGTGGTAGGTATCGGCAATCTTTTGAATATCTTCATGCGAGAGTTCACAGGTGCGACGGTTAATCAGATGCCCCAGGTTCCGGGCATCAATAAACAGGATTTCCGATTTGCGCGGGTGGCCGTTATTGCGAGCACGGTTCATAAACCACAGCGCCGCCGGAATCTGGGTGTTCAAAAACAGCTTGGAGGGCAGATTGACAATGCAGTCGATCAGGTTGCCATCGGCGACCAAAGCCTTGCGGATGTCGCCTTCGCCGCTGGTTTTGCTGGTTAAAGCGCCTTTGGCCAGAACAATCCCCGCTTTGCCGGTCGGCGATAGGTGATAAATAAAATGTTGCAACCATGCAAAATTGGCACTGCCAGAAGGGGGAGTGCCATATTGCCAACGCCCGTCACTCCGCAGAAGTTCTCCGCTCCAATCTCTATCGTTGAACGGCGGATTGGCGATAACGTAATCGGCTTTCAGGTCTTTATGAGCGTCATTCAGGAATGAGCCTTCGTTGTTCCATTTTACCTGGGAGCTATCAATGCCGCGAATAGCGAGGTTCATTTTCGCCAGCCGCCAAGTGGTCTGGTTGCTTTCTTGTCCGTAAACCGAAATGTCGTTGATCCGCCCTTGGTGTTCTTCAACGAACTTTTCCGATTGCACAAACATGCCGCCCGAGCCGCAGCAAGGATCAAACACACGCCCTTTATAGGGTTCCAGCATCGACACCAATAATTCAACGATACTGCGCGGCGTATAGAATTGGCCGCCCTGCTTGCCTTCGGCTAAAGCAAATTCACCGAGGAAATATTCGAACACATGCCCCAAGACATCGGCGCTACGGGTTTTGGCATCACCGAGCGCAATATTGCCGACCAGATCAATCAGTCCCCCCAAACTGGTGGGATCGAGGTTTTGCCGGGCAAAGACTTTGGGCAATACACCTTTGAGCGAAGGGTTCTCTCTTTCGATGGCATCCATCGCGGCATCAACAAATTTGCCAATGTCCGGCTGTTTAGCTTTGGCGAGCAAGAAAGACCAGCGGGCTTCAGTTGGGACAAAGAAGACGTTTTCGGCTTTGTATTCATCCTTATCTTCGGGGTCTGCGCCGGCATATTCGCCTTCGCCCGCTTGCAGTTTGGCGAAGTGTTCTTCAAACGAATCGGAAATATATTTTAGGAATATCAAGCCTTGCACGATGTGCTTGTATTCGGCGGCATCAATGTTCTTTCGCAGTTTGTCAGCGGCTTTCCAAAGTTGTTTTTCTAAAGGTTCTTCTTTGATGGTTTTAGGCTTTGCCATGTTGCTTCCGAGTTAGAGGCTATTACTAGCGACGAATTGATAGTGTTTAAAGTAATAATGTTAGGTTAGCGTCCATATATCGTTCGCTACTTGAGCTTGCTCTTGACGCAATCGATCAATTTGTTGCTGTAGATCCGCTTCTCTCTCAAGAGCCTCTAGTGCGTGGCGCCCTGTTTCAAGATCAGGGACGAGTATTGGTAAATGAACAAGCTCTTTCAACTGAATTAACTGAATCACAGCTCCAGAAACGATACCATTCAGAAGTTCTTTTCCCACTGGGGAACGCAGTTGTAATGCTATTAAGCGTGGATCAATACCAGCTTCTTGAATAGTACGCAAAACGATGGCCGATTGCCCAGCTATCCAACCACTTGGCCCAGGAGGAGGGGCGTTCACAGGTATGATGCCAACTTTACCTACACTCCCCTTGATGATGAGTACGATGTCATATGGACGCAGAAACTGATGTTCATTCTTTGATGCAATTTGTGATTCAATCTTAACCAATCGGCCAGGCGCATTGATATACCCAAACGGAGGCAAATCAGCTGCACCGATTTCCCAAACTTCGATGCTGTCCTCCTCATTTGAGGTAGTTGGCATAGGACGAACAGTGGTAATTAAATCGCCTAGTACGGCAATTTTTGCATTGGCCAGCTTCGCTTGAAGCCGTTTTTTTTTGTCAGGTAGTACATACCGATTAACTTGTAATTGAGCATTCTTTGCTAGTACCTCGCTGACAGGAACAATGACCGAATCCTCCGATACTTCTGGTTCGAGTATCTGTTTTACGAGCTCCTCAATATTTACCAATCGTGATCTCGCTTTTGAAATTGGCTCATAAAAACGTGGCGAGTCGGCAGCATTTACAAACTTGATATGCTCACACCCACCTGCTGGATCAAGAATTAAAATGGCGAATGGAATATTGATGGTTGGAAATAAGCCAGTAGGCATGGCGACGACTGCTTTAACATGACCACCTTTGAGTAAATCTTGTCGAAGCACCAACTCTGTGCCACCACTGAACAACAGAGTGTTTGGCACAGTCACAACCACACGACGACTAGTTTGGTAGAGTATATGTCGAATAGAGAGGACAGAACCCAATGGTGTGCGTTCGGGAAATCGTCCAAACCAATCTTTCGTAACTACGTCAATATCGTAACGTGCATTAAACGGCGGAGAGGCTATTGCCACATCAAATTGGCGGAGCTTGCCGCCATCAATCGCCGAAGGATTTCTGATGGGATCTGCGTAATGAACCTCAAACGGTTTTTCTGTAAGCAAGCTTATTAGTGCTGGAATTGCCGAATGCAATGGATTCTCAAGATAGACCTCGGCATCATTCTTTGCGGCTCGTGCGGCTAACTGGCCACAAGAATCCCAAGGAGTATAAACAGAATCACCAGGGCAAATGCCTGAGAGTTCGACTAATAGTGAAGCCACTTCCAGTGGTAAAGCAAATTCAGCACTATATTTGTCCTTGGACAAAACAGTCGTAATTACATCGATAATATCAAGACCTTGCAACATTCCCATATCGTTCAAGCGCAAAGCCAAATCAAGTGCAGGTCGAAGTAAAATAGGATTAAAGTTGTTTAGCCGTTTACCGTCAGAGAAAGCCTGACGCAGTAATTCATTGTCTACTTGTCCAAGTTGGTTCAAAACATCCAATACACGAGTAGGATGATCGTTTAACAGCGCAGTATTCAACTGTAATTCTTCGGAAATGGCTTTGGTGGTAGTGAGTTTAGCCCAAGCTAAAATCTGGATAGCCAGCTCAAGCGACTCATTGAAAGTTAACGGGATATTGTGGAAACTATCCATCATTTGATTAATAATTTTTTCTTTCATATTCGCCTCAATAACGGCGATGATCATAGTTATAAGTTGTAATTAGCGCATCATTCTTAGCCACCACAACAACTCCACCTTTATCAAGAACTTTCTTTAACTCTCGCTCCTGTCTCTGTAATGAGCAGAGAAGATTTTGTGCATCTTTGCGCCCAAGGACATATCGGTCTTGTTCAAGTCTGCCATGGTTAAGGACGAGTTCTACCATTTCGCGGTTAACACCACGTTGAGACATGCGCTGCTGGATGTGTAAAGTTGTTTTCATAATGCACTGACTCCTAGTTATTAAAAATCAGGCTAAAGTATAACAATAAATTATAAAGTATCAATTACTTTTTTATTTATTTTAAATCTTTATTTCCTATTGCGGCACACAATCGTGTGTATTCTTTTCCTGACCCAACTTAAAATAGCGTGGGAAAAATCATCTGAAAATATGAACTGAGAATTCCTAAGTCTTTTTTATTCTAATGCTCCCCTGCCTCCTTTTATGTGCCTGTAGAGCGTGGAGGAGGCGACTTTTAATCTGGTCGCTACTTCCTGAACAGTAATATCAGGATCGGCAAGCATGGCTTTAGCGGCCTGAATGTCCTTTTCTGTTAATGAAGCTGGCCGCCCGCCCTTCTTTCCTCTGGCTCTGGCTGCTTCCAGTCCAGCTTTTGTCCGTTCCCTGATGATCGAACGTTCGAATTCGGCCAATGACGCAAAAATATGGAAAATCAGTTTGCCGCTCGAAGTAGTAGTGTCGATATTTTCAGTCAGTGACTTAAATCCGATTCCCCGCTTTTCCAAATCCTCAACTGTCTCGATGAGCTGCTTGATTGAACGAGCCAAACGGTCGAGCTTCCAGACCACGAGCATATCCCCTGCTCTGATATATTCCAGAGAGGCTTTTAATTCCGGACGGTCTCTTTGAGCACCAGAAGCTTTTTCCGTGAAAATCTTTTCGCATCCTGCAGCTTGCAATGCATCAGTTTGTAAATCCGCTTTTTGATCTTGCGTTGAAACGCGAGCGTATCCGACCAGCATGATGAAATCTCCTAAAACCCACTAAAAGTATGCAATATTCGGAGATATATTTCAAGAGAGTGTTTTAAGAATTATATGGCTATAAAAAAGGGCTGAAAATCAGCCCTACCCTACTCTTTTTAAAATAACGGTTTCAGTCTCCTAAAAACGAACGTTTTATAGATGCGTTCATTTGTTCAATTCATGGTATGACTGTGTATTTCAGTCACCGAGGGCTGTTTGATGATGTTAAGAGAATATATTATTGAATGCCCATAGTATCGTTCTATACTTTTGCTTTCTTCTCTATTTAGTGTCTCAATCTCTGATAACGCACCGGGTGATTGAGTTTTTTAATATGCCCATCCTCAACAGCCTGCTTCAGCCACTCATTGATCTGAGACTTGTGCAACCGAGTTTGTTCTTCAAGTTCATCTACGGTTAGAGGGGCATTTGCAAGCCTCAGCAACTCCTTAACAAACAACTGATAAAAATCCGTTGCTACCTCATAGGCATGTTCTGCTTCTTCAATCGAGCTATCGATATCAAGTACACTGGGTTCTGATTCAAAATCAGCAACGGACTGCGATTCAGTATTTACGTCTTTTGTAGGCAACGGCTCTGGTACAAGCACACTACCCGAGAACATATTCGGTTGGTCCAAGGCCTGAGAAAACAAGTCGTTTTGGTTCTCTGTGGGCTTTACGGTATTTGAAGAAGGCATTTCAGTAAGGGAAGAAAGCTCAAGCTGTTCTATATCTTCGGCACACCAGCGGCCGCCTTTATTTACTATCAGGCTATTAGCTGCCGAAGTATCCCGCGTCGGCTTCACCCAAAGCGGTACCCATTGTTTTTTCAGATTTTCCTCCGCACCGTTGATGGTTCCGCCCTTTGTGCCTGAGTGAACCACCAGAGCAGCATCCGCTAAGCAGTAGATATACTTGTTCCGTGCCATGGCATTACCAGCATTAAAGCCAGCCTCTGGGTAAAACGGTGATACCAACACCAGGTTACCTTCCATTAAACCCTTGCGCCATTTAGAAGCCGTCGCCGCTTTCAGCAGGCTATCAGCCATCACTCCAATCACATTGCCTCCAGCAATCATGGCAGCCAGCATGACGGTTTCATCAACACCTCTTGCACCACCAGAAACAATACCAGTCCCGTGAGAAGCAGCTTTAGCCCCAAGCTCATGCGTGAACTGCAAATCTTCATCACAGGCATTTCTGGAGCCAACAACAGCAATCCCACCTGTATTTAACAACTCTTTGTTGCCACATCCGAATAACACAGGTGGTGCATCGGTCTTTAAGCGTGACTTCAAGCGCCTTGGGTATACAACATCGGAACGAGTTACAGCCCATAAACCAGCTCGTTGCCATTTTTCTACAGCAAGAGCCAAACTATGTCCTCGCCCAAGTAACGCTAAAAGGCGCTCAATAGTAACTTTACTGTCGTGCCAGCCTTCCAAAAGTTCACGTGGCTGCCCGGATAGCAAATCGGCAGGGGTTTTGCCCTTATTTTTTAGCCACAGTGCAAATCGCCCCCACTCAGCGTTAGTTAGTGGTTTTTCAGTATCTACTTGGGATTTACTGAAATAACTGGTTAGCAGCAATGTGGCTTGTGCAGTTTGTGATAAATTCATCAGTCATTCACCGAAGAGGAAGCTAGGGCAACAGGGAGCACTACACCGCTGCCAGCTTGTTGTAACAACGCCGCGATCACTGTCAATGTCCATCCTGAATCAACAATATCGTCAACCAGTAATACAGGCCCATTTGGAACAGGTTGATGAATAGCAAAGGCTCCATCCAAATTGCGACATTGGTGAAAACGGTTTTGCTGGCTCTTTTGCGGCTGATTAGTTTTGGCTTTGACCACTGCGTCTATAAACGGAATGCCGAGTTTGGCCGCCAATCGCCGAGCAAAATCCAGTACCAATTGCGGATGATTCATAGATGGTACACAACACACCCAAGTTGGAGAAGGATCAGGCCGCCAGCGCTCACAAATCATTTCGGCTGCAGCATCTACCAATTCATTACGGAAGTGCCTGTTGTGTTTGTCATCAGCTACCTGCTTACCCCAGCCTGCATCACCCCAGCGGGAAAGAACCCGACCCTCCTGAGCTTGCAATGCGACTGGTAAATTGCCACGGAAGCCATATTGGGCAAAGGCATTGGCGGCGACTTGTTTTTTAGGCTTGATCGGCATCTCGGCCTGTTTCAGGAAGCTGGCCGCTCGATGAGTGAGCATAGGATCAATACTGACATTCACAACAGGTTGCTCCTGGCATGATGCACACTTACCACATTCGGTCACATCGGTATCGTCCAGCGCCTGGCGTAGATAATTCATTAAACAGCTTTGATGGGTAAGGTACTGTTGGACTTCAGCCCATTCCTGCTCACGCTGTTGCGTGAGGTGGGCAATGCGTTGTCGATCCATCACGAACGGTACTGGTGTTCTATGCCACTGGCTATCTACTTTGATGACCGGCGCTGGACTCTCAACACTAAGGAGTTTAAGCACTTTTTCGATTTGTCCGTTGCGCAGATTGGTCCGCTCTTCAATCCCGCGAATGCCTAGGCCATCGACCTGATTTAGAGTATCAAGAATTTCATTCACTTGCGCTTCGGAAGGAAATGCCGAATGGCGGAAAAACTCATGAATATCCTGATCTTCCGTGCCAGACATTAGCACCCCCACAGCATGATCAATCCCACGACCAGCACGCCCCACTTGCTGGTAATAGGCCACAATTGATCCGGGTGCCTGATAATGAATCACAAACCCAAGATCTGGCTTGTCATAACCCATACCTAAAGCAGTGGTAGCAACTAGCACCTTCAACTGGTTAGTCAGCAACAAATCCTCCAGATGCTGGCGATAGACATTGCTGCTGTCGAAGCCTTCCGCCTCAATACTGCCGTGATAGGCCTTGGCATCAATTCCATTTTGTACCAACCATTCAGCCACTTGCTCGGCATCACGCGTCGTGAGTGTATAAACTATGCCTGTGCCGGGTAATTGTGGGATAGTTTGTGTCAACCAGGCCAAACGCGATGCCTGGTCAGGCAACACAATATTTTGCAGCGCCAAGCTTTCACGAATCAGGGCGCCTCTTTGGATTTGAATATTGCCCAGCTGGGTCTGAATATCCTGAATTACACGGTTATTGGCTGTAGCTGTGGTACCCAGAACTGGGGTGTTGGCTGGTAACTGGCGTAGAATATTCACGATACGTCGATAATCTGGCCGAAAGTCATGACCCCAGTCGGAAATACAATGCGCCTCATCAATCACTATTAAGGCAATGCGGTCAGCAATAGGTTGCAATACTGTTTCTACGAATTCATCATTCGCCAAACGTTCGGGGGAAATCAGAAGACAGTCCACCTGATTGTTCAGAATACGCTGAGTGACTGACTGCCAATCATCTCGATTAGTCGAATTCATAGTTTCCGCCACAACGCCTAAACGCTGCGCCGATTCAATCTGATTGCGCATTAGCGCCAGCAAAGGCGACACGATAATGGTAGGACCCATGCCTCGATCACGGAAAATTTTGGTACTTATAAAATAAACCGAGCTTTTACCCCAACCTGTACGCTGTACCACCAACAGTTTTTGCCGTTGATTCACCAAAGCATTAATCGCCTCCCATTGACCTTCACGGAACTGGGCAGAAGGGTTGGCTATGGCGGTTTTTAGAAGTTGTTCGGCATTAGCTCGGTTCATGGGTTTAGTCCATTAATATTAAAAGGCAAGCTCACCGCTCGCGGTAAACTTGAGGTACTACACTACTACTTTGATGATTAGAATTATGTCGCTCATGACATAAAAGCTCGCTAGTATCGAAAGGACTAAAAACTCAACATAATTGAACTAGAAAATGGATCAAACCATCTCGATGATCTTTTGTTGAGCTAGTTATTTGTTAGCCAATTACTGATCAGAGAACAGGCGCTTAAAATCCGTCTCCAAGTTAGCAGGCCGATCTCCGATATGCCGCCAATAATCGCAAAGTCCTTTGATGGTCTTCATATCCGTGTGTCCGCAGTCCAGCATGATTCTCAGCAGCTCTAAAGTGGGTATAACCTTGGCATCAAACGCATCGGCCAGAGCTGTCATATCTTGATCGTCAGTGACTACCGGGATGTCCAGCTCAATTGCATAGGCTAAGTATAGAGCATCCACTCGCGAGGGGCCCGGAAGATCAGTTTGCACATAGTCCCACAGGAACTCGAAAGTTCGGGCGATGGCTTTCTTCTTCTTTTGGCCAATGTTTGGGAAGTGCTGGCGATTCTGTACGAATTCATCTTCGGTCACCCAATAGAAAGCGTTTTGTAGCTTGTGGCTTTTTAGCTCGTCATTGAGCTCAGGGAGGATATACAAGCAGTATTCATTATCGCCAAAGGGCATGAATAACAAGGGGCGGATGGTTTTGGCCAGCCTAAGATAGGCATTGGTATCAAGAAGTATTTTTGACTGAGGCATCAGGTCAACTCTGTGTGGATACTCCGCGCATCTAGGAGTGGCATATCCAACACAGTCTGAACGAAGCCAGGGCCTTTGTTGTGTTGTTTTAAATAGTGGCGCAACAAGTCAAAAAATGGTGTCTCGAATGCGTGCTCGACTTTAGCAATATAATCCCTCGCGCTGGGCTTGCCGTTATCGTCCAACTCTTTATCGCCAAATAGCGCCTCACTGAGGTTAAGGTATTTTTTGTTGAAGTTGGTTACCGCACCGTGAAAAGCATTGCTTAGTTTTATTTCCGGTTGATGCATATGGGTCGCATACTTATTGATTTGTCCAATCACGGTATACGGCGAAATGGTTTGCGCATCAGCAAGGGCGACTACATGGGCAATTTTTGCTGCGCTAGTAGTTTGCCGCTTGAGGCTGACATAGGCCTTCTCTGCCAATTCGTGGGGGTACAGCAAGCTTCCTGCAAAAGCGTCGGCAAAATCTTCGGCTTCATTACCGTCTAGGTTGGGTGACAAGCAATGCCCCAACTCGTGCGCCATCCAAAACTTGAAATCGTGGATATTGGTATCAAGATTGAGGTATACCCAGGTACTCTGAGAGTCTGGTAGGTAAATATGAACAGCGTTCTCATGGCGCTGCTTATTGCCCCACAACACAGGCACAACGACCGACTGGAGTTCACGAAAGCGACGTATCAGATGACTAAAATCAACGGTATCGGTCGCGCCCAAGTTAATGTCTTCCCGCACTTTCGCAGCGGCCTTGCGCAGAAAGTCATAGTCACAACTGGGTGACTTGAACACAGGTGGCATTTCCAGGGTGTCGAACGGCAAAAAAGGAACCAATTGTCGCAAGAACCGCCCTATTTCCTGAGCTTTTTCAATATGATGATCCTTGGTTTTAGTGCCTTTCATTTTGCGAAAGGCGATTTTGGGAGCGCTTGGATCTTCTTTGATCACCAGCTCGTCAAGGGTTAGGTTTAGCAGCTTACCTAGTTGAAGCAACTTATTTGGGCGCGGAAAAGACTTGTCATTGAGCCACTGAGAAACAGCTTCTTTAGACACATCAAGCTTCTCTGCAACTGCGGTTTGAGTAAGCCCCGCCGCTTCAATGGCCTGCTGAGTATTTGTTGTATTTAATCTCTTTTGCATGCGCCAAGTATATGCGAAAGTCAAGTTTTGTCAAGTTTTGACCAGAAGGGCAAACTTGAAAATAGTCTTTTGCTGTCAGAATTCCCCGTCACGGGAATTGACCCGCATTTTAAAAATATTACTTTAAATACAATGGATTGAGATTTTTAGGCGCTGAAATATTTTCACCCTTTCTCTTTCATATTTTTCCTAATGGCGGGGCATCATTATCAAATGACCGAAGAATCTGGGCTGGCTCTGCGTTAGCAGACTCTGGCTTATCCACCTGTCACACAGTTTGTTAAATCTATCAGCAAAGAGTGTTGGAACTTACCAGTGGTGATGATAAATCAGTACATTATGATCAGATCTTAGAACTCATTACCCTCTACGCCAGAACTCTGGAACGCAAGCGCCCCCCGACTCAAGAACCAACTCAACCCAAACCTATACCGCAGTATCGGTAAAGCTTAGCTTAATGGCATTACGGCTTAGCCGGGGAGTTACCATCATTAATTTTTGAGTTTCAGTATCTTTCGTACCTGTTATTTCCACTGGACTGGTAAAAAGTGTGGAAAATTTGCCAGTTTTGCCAGAATAGAGCGTCCAAATTTACCAACAATTTTTGCTATATTACTGTTTTATAATTCCCACGCCTGACTTGACTGGCAAAACTTACGCTCTTTACTGGTAAATATTGCACGCTTTTTGACACATGGGTCGTCCTGATCTTGGTAAACGCTCCTGCAAGATGATCCCCCATCAGCAGCTAGGGCAAATTACTGAGGATTGCCGATATAGCCTAATAAGGACCGTTGTCGCACATTTTTGCTTTTTGTTGCACAACAAATTGGCAACCTTGGATTAACCAGAGGTTCATCCGGCGATTTCCCGCTGCTCTATGTCCGTTAACGTTGTTTCAGTGCATTAAATATAGCCTGAAGCTCATTGTCTTCTTCAGGATACGGGGAAGCAAACTGCTTAACTTCAAGCCACTGACCAGCCTGACCTTCATGAACATAAAGGTTACAGTCATCAACTAATACACAAGCTGCAACGGAAGCTCCCTGTATCTGGTTAAGATCTTTTGTTGGACAGCTCCACTTTATGTACTCGATTGTCGCAAACCAGGCCGGCGCACTGCCTTCCGAGACCAGAAGCTGCGCAATCTTGCTGAATAGATCTTCTTTGACCGTCGTATATATGACCACCCGCTCCGTAATCGATTTACAGCCTTCGAGAAAGGCGTAAAGTCCAGGCCTGGCGATCTGGCTGAAAGCATTCGATATCAGCGTACCCTCGAGATCCAATGCAATGACTTCCAGCATATAAAAAATTCCTCTCAATTTAAGAGCTTTTTGTATAAAAAGCGTCAAAATTTACCAGTAAAGAGCGTCGGTTTTCCAGTTAAGACACTCAGTGTATCTAATGCCAACAATATAATAATCATTATCAGTCGGCAAACTTTGATGCGCTTTTTTACAGGAATAGGTCGCGGGTTAGTAGCTGCACAGCCCGCAATTTGAAGCAACCAAGACCGATGCGAGACGCCTTCCAGGTCAAATAAAAAAACGAGATGGGCAGAAGTTTAGAGTTAATCAATAAGATGCATAATTGCACGTTTATACTTGACCATTAAAATGCTTCCCTGAAAGCCTTTTGATATCTGGTTCCGCCATCGATCAAAATTCAACGCTTAGCTGGTTATTTTTAAGTTAGCGTCGGCAGGCATGATGTACCCCCTACCCCTCTTACTCGAATTCGTTCCGAGTAAGTTCGGCTGGATCGTTCATGAATAAACTACAAGGTATTTTTAAAAAATAGTATTTATGAACATTTGGGTAGATTACTCCCACATTAATTTATAAATAAACAATAATATCAATAAATTATAACAAGAACACCCTGTTTGTGAACATTTAAAGATACTCAGAAGTTAAATGACAAGTACCACCACTAATATTGTCCACAATATGTGGGCTATTCGGATTTCTCTGTGTTTGCCCACATACACCTAACCTCTGACAAATCCTCAGCCGAATTTCCCCATGGAAACGTCCCTCGCGTTTGCTCCCAACACAAGAAATTCAAAAAGTCCTCTGTCCGCGCAAGATTGTCGGACCATCCAATCATCAGGATGGCTTGCGAATAAGCGGCCCATGCAACTGATATAGCAAGATCACCCCAATTATTTAACTCAGGGTATAACAGTCTTAACACCGCAATCTCCTGTCGCTCATCAGTGGAAAATTCACCTTGAGCGCCGACCTTTGTTGAATACAATTCTT